>Ga0210406_10007900_pt1 | contig 10723 bp, 11 predicted proteins | sample IncBWC30MmetaG_FD_155454 | JGI IMG/M metagenome (GOLD analysis project Ga0210406, IMG submission 155454) | Forest soil microbial communities from Barre Woods Harvard Forest LTER site, Petersham, Massachusetts, United States - Inc-BW-C-30-M | ecosystem: Environmental > Terrestrial > Soil >... | reverse complement strand
TGGATTGACGAAGCTTTGACTCCAGACTCGTCCCGATTCTGGCCGGGAAGCCTCTACATGCCCGGCAAGCCGCAGCCTTCGTTCGATAAGCAATACGTGCGCGATTACCTCGAGAAAATCAGTTGGAACAAGCAGCCTCCAGCGCCGGCATTGCCGCCCGATGTCGTCGCCGCCACAACGGACAAGTACCGTGAAGCCTATCAGCGCGTCACCGGCCACGCACTCGACTGAGCCCAGGGAATAGCCCATTCCGAAGCGCCTTTGCGGAGCGTGCAATCGTGAAAGATCAACTGGAATCTCTGGTCGGAATGATGGTCGAGCGAGGAATCTTGCTCGAAGAGGCAGTAGGCGAATTCGAGAAGAAATTCATCCGCCGTGTGCTGGAACGCTGCAAAGGCAATCAATCCCGCTGCGCGAAAGAGCTGGGAATCCACCGCAACACGCTGAGCCGCAAAGTAGGCGAATATAAACTCGAACGCGTGGGCCGCAACGGCCACCGAAACTAGCGGAAATCGCCAGCCATTCAACACACAACCGGCAGGACCACGATCGGATCCTCTAAGCTTTCGTCGTGAACCAAGCTGTCATCCTAAACGTAGTCTGTCATCCTGGACGAAGTGAAGGATCCCAGCTTTAAAACATGCACTGCTCGACCCATTGGCGAGCGATGCTTTCGTCTGAACGACCCCATAAATAAAAATGGCCGACCCTCGATGGGCCGGCCATTTTCATTCCAGAATTTTGACGCGAAGCTAGTTCTTTGCCGCCGGCTTGTGGACTGGCTTCTTAGCCCCGCCCTTCTCCGTCGGAATATCCTCAGCGTTCACCTTCGCCTTGTCCCAGTGGAGCATGAAGTTCGGCTCTGGATCATAGCCGACCATCGTGCCGCTGAAGCGCACGCCCTGCTCCTTCTCAAGCCGAGAAGCTTCCGGCTGCCCAACCACTTTCACATCGAGGTTCGAAGTTGTAGCGGCTTGAATCTCTTCAGGCGTCGCGCCCGTGTAGAGCTTCAACTCGACAGAATCGGTTCCCGGCGTGATGTCGATCAGCTTGCCGACCACTTCCGGAAACTCCGCGCCGCACAACGCCAGCCACGTCATTTTTGCCTTGTCTCCACCGGCCTTGAGGTCGGCGAGAACAGTGAGAATATTGCTTGAAGTGCGGATTTTATTCAGATCATCCGCGCTGGGAATCGTGTACGTCGCCGGGCGGTCGGGCGAATTCGCGGATAGCTGCAGCAGTTCATTCAGCTGGGCGTCAGCGAGCGAATCGCAACCGGGCTGCTCGTACGCGAGAATCTGGCGGCGCAGATAATCCTTGATCTTGTCGCTGTCCGGAATCTTCAGGTTGATCGCACGGCCCAGAGCCCAGAAACCGTCCAGCGGCTGCGGCGGCTTCATCTCGAGGTATGCAACGCCCATCCGATAAGACGCGACAGCATCCGTAGGCGTCAAGGTGAGTACCGCCTTGAAAGCGGTGATCGCACACGGATAATCCTTCAGTTGATAGCATGCGAATCCGGCAGCGCTTTGGAAAAACGCAATTCCCGGCTTCTTCTGCTCTTCAAATTGCGCGTCCGTCATCGTTACCCCGGCGGGCTTTGTAAATGCGGCGAGCAACTTCGCGCCTTCCTGCGCGGCATCACGCTCCTTATTCAGCTGATCAGTGGCGTCAGGTGCCTTTGCATTGAACGCGTACGGGAAAACCTGGCAACGCGACTGAAGCGCACCCAGCCGCGTCGGAATGTCCACCTTATCGCCGAGCGCCGTCAGCTTGTCAGCATATTCAATCACCTTGGGATAATTTTTCAGCTCGGTGTAAGTCTTGACATAGAGCTGATAGACGTAAGGATTCAGCGTGGAGCTCGGAAATTTGGCGCCAAAGTCGTCAAGAAGCTTCAGCCGCGCCTGCGGATCCTTTTCTGCGTTGGCGGCTTGAAACGCATTGTATTCGGGGATCGTGTAGGTAGGCTTCGCTGTCTGATCCTGGGCCTGTTGTGCGCGTGTCGCGACCGGGTGCGCGAGCATACAGGTCCAAACGAGAGCACTGAGCAGAGTCGCCTTCGTGAGTAAACACTTTCGTATCATCTCTTTACTGCCTCCTGGACCAGTTTACATCAGGCGAGCATCGACACTTTAGGACCGCGCCACCCGTCGAGACGCGCGAGCGCAACAAAATCTTCGGGATTATAGGGAAAAGCATCCCGCACACGCAAGGTGAAATGCAATCGCGGATTGCGAAGATGAATACGGCCTACCCCTGTCGTGACGCCCAAGCCCCGATGATAAGATGGTGAATAGAGGCATTTTTGTCGCCTCGCCGGAGCGAATTATGGATGAAAAAGTTCTCGCGGGAAAAACGGCGCTCGTCACAGGCGCAAGCCGTGGAATCGGATTCGCCATTGCTAGAAAACTGGGCCTGATGGGCGCGAAAGTTGCGATATGTGCTCGCGACGCCAGGAAGTTGGACGATGCCGTCGCTCGATTGCGCAATGAAGCCGTGGAGGTGCTCGCCGTCGAGGCGGATGTTACCAGCGCCAGCGACATCAACACTCTAGCCTCCAAAACAGAAAAATCGCTCGGTCCGATCGAGATTCTCGTCAACAATGCCGGCGTCGGTTACTTCGGTCCCCTTCAGGAAGCGGACGAAACGAACTGGGACTCGGTGTTAGACACCAATTTGAAATCAGTGTTCCTGCTCTCAAGGGCCGTCGCGCCCGGAATGATCGAGCGCCGCAGCGGGCACATCATCAATATCGGCTCGCTGGCCGGGAAGAATGCTTTTAAGAACGGTTCTATTTATTGCGCCTCGAAATGGGGCTTGATGGGCTTGACGGAGTGCATGGCGGAAGATCTCCGCGAATATGGCATTCGAGTGAGCGTGATTTGCCCCGGTTCCGTGGCCACCGAATTTGGCTCGCCCGCCAGCAAGAAGAATCCACAGAAGATGCTGCAACCCGACGACATCGCCCACGCGGTCGGGATGCTCGTAACCCAGGCGTCGCAAAGCTTTATCAGCGAAGTCCTGATTCGCCCCACTCAAAAGCCTTGATTTCCTTGGATTTACCTCGCTGAATCTTTCGCGGCAGGCGGGCATCGAATCATTCAAGTTCAAACGATTCCATGTTGAACGATATGCCGACTCACTTCAAAGGTCGCGAAGAGACGATCCGGGCGCTCAACGCCTACGTGAACCTGATCCGCGCCTCGGATTCGGTGGCCGCGCGCATGGGCCAGCAAATCGAGCAGAGCGGCCTCACGATGGGCCAGTTCGGCGTGCTCGAGGCTCTGCTGCACCTGGGGCCTATGTGCCAGTACGCAATTGGGGAGAAGTTGTTGCGGAGCGGCGGCAACGTGACACTCGTCGTCGACAACCTCGAAAAGCACGGCTGGGTAAGGCGCGAGCGGCAAAAGGACGACCGGCGGCAGGTGAAAATCTATCTCACACCGAAAGGCAAACGGCTGATCGCTCGCGTGTTTCCTGAGCATGCCGAAGCAGTGACGCAGGAGATGAGCCGGTTAACACCAGAGGAACAGGAGACTTTGCGACGGATCTGCCGAAAGCTGGGCACGAACGACGCGGAGAAACTCTGCGAGGAAAGACGCAAGAAGGAGCATCAACATGATTCAGATTCGACCCAGTGAAGAACGCGGACGCAACAAGCTTTCGTGGCTCGACACTCACTTCACATTTTCGTTTGACCAATACTACGACCCCGAGCACGTTCAATTTCGCTCGCTGCGCGTGCTGAATGAAGACGTCGTCGCTCCCGGACAGGGATTCGGAATGCATCCGCATCGCGATATGGAAATCCTTACCTGGATTATCGACGGCTCGCTCGAGCACCGCGACAGCATGGGCACCGGCGCGGTAATCCGTCCCGGCGAACTGCAACACATGAGCGCGGGCACGGGAATCATGCACAGTGAATTCAATCCCTCGAAGGAGAAGCCGGTGCACCTGCTGCAGATTTGGCTTCTGCCGGAGCGCAACGGACTGAAGCCGGAATACGAACAGCTCTCGTTTTCGGATTCCGAGCTGCGCGGGAAATTCCAGCTCGTTGCCGGCCCGAAAGCGCCCGTCACCATTCATCAGGACGCGAATCTCTACATCGCGCGCCTCGATAAAGGCCAGGAAGCGAAACACGAACTCAAGAAAGACCGCCATGCCTGGCTTCAGGTGGCCCGCGGATCGGTTCGCGTGAATGGAACGGAGCTGAAGCAGGGCGACGGTGCGGCGATTTCGAAAGAAAGCGAAGTTCGCGTGGAAGCGCCGGAAAGCTCGGAAGTATTGCTGTTTGACTTGGCGTAGTTCGGCCCAGCATTAGAAATCGACAAAGCAGTCCCAAACAAAGGAGCAGACGATGAACTCTTCGAACAACGTGGTATCGCTGGCCGGCCGAATCCTGATGAGCGCAATTTTTATTTTCAGCGGGATCGGCAAAATGGCGGCATTCTCCATGTACACGGGATATGCGTCGGCGCGTTTGCCCATGCCGTCGGTGGCAATTGCTGTGGCCATCGTAGTTGAAGTGCTCGGAGGCCTTGCGATCCTCGCCGGGTTTCAGACAAGGATCGCGGCTTGGATCGTGTTCCTCTATCTGATTCCCACGACGTTTGTCTTCCACAACTTCTGGGCTTTGGAAGGAGCGGCAAAAATGGATAACCAGGCGCACTTTTTCAAGAACGTCGCGATTATGGGCGGATTGCTCATCTTGGCGGCCAACGGAGCGGGCGGCGCATCCGTGGATGCGTCCCGGGCACGGAAAGCTTAATCGAATACTTCGAGCGAGAGGCGCATAGCCTCTCGCTTTCACCCAAGCAAAAGTCTCGGAAACATATCTCTATCGCCAAGGAGGAATCATGGCAGTTCTTCAAAAGCACGCTGAAACGAGCGCACCGGTTCACGACATCATCGGCAAGCGTTGGAGTCCACGGGCTTTCGATAGCCGTCCAGTGGAGCCGGCGAAGCTGAGGAGTTTGTTTGAAGCGGCCCGCTGGGCTGCTTCATCGTACAACGCGCAGCCTTGGTATTTTCTCGTCGCCAGCAAAGACGAGCACGAAGGCTACAAGAAGATCTTGGAGAGCTTCGTCGAATTCAATCAGGGCTGGGCGAAGAGCGCTCCGGTTCTGGCGATTAGCGTGGCGGAATTGAAATTTGCTCACAACGGCGACCCGAATCGCCACGCATTTCATGACGTGGGCCAAGCCGCAGCCACGCTCGCGCTCGAAGCGTCGAATCTCGGCTTGCAAGTTCACCAGATGGCGGGCATCCTCCCGGACAAGGCCAAGCAGCTGTTCCACATTCCCGACGGGTATGAGGCGGTCGCGGGCATTGCGATTGGCTATCCAGGCGATCCGAATTCATTGCCTGAACAACTTCGCGCGCAGGAGCACAGTCCCCGTCAACGAAAGGCGCTCGATTCGTTTGTTTTCGACGGCGATTGGGGCAAACCATCGCCGATCGTCGCGAAGAAGTAGTTCGGGCACCTGAGGCGGCCGCCCGCGAATCATTCGGGGCAATTGCATGCGGGGCGTGTTATGGGGAGAGCGGTAAACGATACTGGCATAAGATAATGCCGTGGCTTTACCGCGTGAACTCGACCGCTTGCGCGTCGTACTCGTTTCGACGCGTAATCCGCTCAACATTGGCGCGGCTGCCCGCGCCATGAGCAACTTCGGGTGCTCGCACCTGCGCGTCGTCAATCCGTTCGAACGCGCCTTTCGCGAGGCGCGCTCCGCCGTGGGCGGCGCTGCGGTTCTGGCCAGCGCCGAGGAATATAATTGTGTCGCGGACGCTGTAGCTGACTGCACGCTCATAGTCGGCACCACGGCTGTTCGTCATCGCGACTTGCAGCATTCGCTGCGCCGCCTCGAGCTGGGCGCCCGCGCAATTCGCAAACATCTCGGTTCGAGCCCCGTTGCGATTCTGTTCGGCTCGGAGAAGTTTGGCCTCTCCAATGAAGACCTCAGTCATTGCCACTGGCTGCTGAATATCCCCACCAGCGAGAAGAATATTTCACTAAATCTGGGACAGGCAGTCGCTGTTTGTCTGTATGAATTGTTTCGCGACCAAAAGGCTGCGCGTCAATCGGAAAAGGTGACGACTGTCGCGAGCGCTGCCGAGCTTGAGCGAATCACGACGCTGCTGCTCGAAGTGCTGCGCACAAGCGGTTACATCGATCTGCGGCGAGTGGCAGACGTGGACGAAAGAATCCGCCGACTTGTTCGTCGCCTGAAATTGCCCGCGCGCGACAGCGAACTATGGCTCGGCATGTTGCGGCAAATTTTATGGAAGATGAAATCCGGCGAACACTCGCCGAAATAACGCGGCGAAACAAAGGGCAATGATGCTGAAGACGAGGGCTAAATCTTAGGCAACACAATTCCCTGCTGCGCCTGGTATTTCCCCTTCTTGTCTTTGTACGAAGTTTCGCACTGCTCGTCAGACTCGAAGAACACCACCTGCGCGAGGCCTTCGTTGGCGTAAATCTTCGCAGGCAGCGGCGTCGTGTTGCTGATTTCCAGCGTAACGAAACCTTCCCACTCCGGCTCGAACGGCGTCACGTTCACGATAATTCCGCAGCGCGCGTATGTAGACTTGCCCACGCAGATCGTCAGCACATTTCGCGGGATGCGGAAGTATTCAATCGAGCGGCCCAGCGCGAACGAGTTCGGCGGCACGATGCAAACGTCACCCTTGAACTCGACGAACGACTTCGCGTCAAACTTCTTGGGATCCACGATCGTGGAATTCACATTCGTGAAGATGCGAAACTCATCCGCGATTCGCAGATCATATCCATACGAGGAAACGCCGTAGCTGATCACGCCTTCGCGCACCTGCGCGCCCGCAAATGGCTCAATCATCTTGTGTTCCTGCGCCATCCTGCGAATCCATTTGTCAGACTTCACCGACATTCGTGGCCTCCCGGGGCTGAAAACGCTCGCAATTCGCGCAAAGTAAAGGCGAAAAGCGCAAACCGCAGGCACTTTTCGCGGCGCGGCGAAAAAGGAATTGTGGAGTTTATTACAGCGCTCGATGCTTGACAACCCGCAAGTCCCTGTCTAGCATGGGCTTCCGGTGCAATCGCGGGAGGTTAGCGTGATCAAGCTCGATATCGTCAACGCCATCGTTCAGAAAACCAACATCACTCGCACCAAAGCCGAGCAGGCCGTAGAGACCGTCTTCGAAGCTATGAAGAACGCGCTAGGCCGCGGTGAACGTATCGAGTTGCGCCGCTTCGGCGTGTTCAACGTAAAGCCGCGCAAGACCGGCATCGGCCGTAACCCGCGCACCGGACAGCAGGTTAGCATCCCGCCCGGCAAGGCGGTGCGCTTCAAGCCAGGCAAGGAACTGCAAGCGCTGCCAGCGCCTCCACCTTCGAAACCCTAATCCAAGGGAACAAGCGCTGCGTCTTGAATCACGCTACGATAGAAGTGTCGGCGGGGCGCGAACCGGCGCCCGAGTGGAAGTGCCGGGTGAACTTTAGTGAGGTCGTTAAGTAGGATCGTCAAGCGGGATCGTCGCCCGAAACATATTTTCACGCCGCACATCTAATTCCCATGAGCCACGGCAACGGCCACAGCCGTCTCCCGATTGACGTCATCGACCTGCAATTTCCGCAAGTCGTCGATATTCCGCCTCCGCTGCCTCCCAAGCGTCCGCTCTGGCCGGCGATCGTCATGTTTCTGCTCACGGTTCTCACCACGCTCGCTGTCGGCGCTCAGCTGGCAGCCTCCTACTCGAATAATCAGGCGCCATTCGCTAACGTGGATAATCCGTTCACGAGGATCTGGGAGTCGATTGCGCACCCAAGCGTGCTGCTGACCGGAATTCCCTTCTCGTTCACTCTGCTGGGAATTCTGTTCGCCCACGAAATGGGGCACTACATCGCGTGCAAGTTGTACAGAATCGATGTGAGCTATCCGACGTTTATCCCCGCGCCGAATCTCTTCGGCACTTTCGGAGCATTCATCCGCATTCGCTCTCCGTTCCCGACGAGGCGCGCTCTCTTCGACGTCGGCATCGCCGGGCCGATCGCAGGATTCATCGTGGCGATCCCCGCGATTGCGTACGCAGTTGCGACGGCGAAAATCGTGCCCGATATGCAAACGAACGCCGACATATTTCTCGGGGCCCCTCCGCTCGTGCGCATGTTCGCCGCGCTCTTTCATCCCAACGTGCCGGTAAGGTGGCTGCTGCTCAGCCCAGTCGGCTGCGCGGCGTGGTTCGGTCTTTTTGCGACGGCGTTGAATCTGCTGCCGATCTGGCAGCTCGATGGCGGCCACATCTTGTACAGTCTCGCGAATGAAGGCCATCGCAGAATTTCGATCGCGCTCTCGCTGGTGCTGATCGCGCTGGGCTTTCAGTGGCTCGGGTGGGCGCTATGGGGATTTATTCTGCTGGTACTCACGCTGCGCTTCCGGCATCCACCGGTGATGAACCGCTGGGAATATCTGGACGGCTCGCGGCGGCTGCTCGCGGTGGTTGCGATCGCGATTTTTGCGCTCTGCTTTACGCTAGTGCCGCTGATCACGCCGCAGTAAATCCGGAATCGCCCGGCGCTTGCTCCTTCACGACAAGCTTGCGGGATCGACATCCACAATCACGGCTGTCTCCGGAATATCCTTTGAGGCGCAGAAATCAAGGCACCCGCCGAGCGCACCCGAAAGCGCCGAGCGCTTTGGAGATTTCAGCACGAATTGAAAGCGGTATTCGCGCCGCAAACGCGCCAGCGGCGCAGCCGCAGGGCCGAGGATTTTCACGCCGCGATTTTCGAATGGCTCGAAGAATCCGGCCAGCGCGCGCGACCAGCGAATCGCGTTTTCGATCTTGCGATCGCGAATCAGAATGCTGGCGAGCGCGGCGAACGGCGGGTAGTGCAGCATGCGTCGGAAGTGCGCTTCCTTTTCGTAGAACGAAACGTAATCCTGCTTCACCGCGTATTGAATCGCGTAGTGCTCGGGATAGTAGGTCTCGACAAGAACTTCGCCAGAAAGCTCGCCGCGTCCGGCGCGTCCCGCAACTTGGGTTAGGAGTTGAAATGTTTTTTCGGCGGCGCGAAAGTCGGGACGGCCCAGCGCTAAATCGGCAGCAACTACGCCAACTAGAGTGACCCGCTGAAAATCGTGTCCCTTCGCGACCATTTGCGTGCCGACCAGGATATCGATTTCGCCGCCAGCGAAAGCGCCCAGCACCTGCTGGTATTCGCGCTTCGTTCGCACCGTGTCGCGGTCAAGCCGCGCGATGCGGGCTTTCGGAAACTGTTCGCGCAAATACTCTTCCACGCGCTCGGCGCCGTCGCCGACGAAATACAAGTATTCGGCTTTGCACTTCGGGCACTCCTTCGGCGGGCGAATCGAATAGCCGCAATAGTGGCACTCCAGGCGCTGGCGGCTCTTGTGGTAGGTGAGCGCGATGCTGCAGTTCTGGCATTGAATCATCGAGCCGCAGCTGCGGCAGAGCAGCGACCAGGAATAGCCGCGGCGATTGATCAGAATCATGGCCTGCGTGCCTTCTTCGAGGCGCAGCTGGATTGCCGCGCGCAAAGTTTCTGACACCGGCGTGGCGCGATGCTCGCGGCGGAACTCTTCGCGCAGATCGACGATGCGGACTTCGGCGAGCGCGCGATTCTCTACGCGCGAGGTCAACTCCAGCAGGTGATATTTTCCTGCACGCGCGTTGTGATAGGTCTCGAGTGACGGCGTCGCAGAGCCGAGTAGCGCTACCGCGCCTTCGAGTTGCGCGCGATAGACGGCTGTGTCGCGCCCGTTGTAGCGCGGTGTTTCTTCCTGCTTGTAGCTCGACTCCTGTTCTTCATCCACGATAATCAAGCCAACGTTTTCGAGCGGCGCGAAGACAGCCGAGCGCGTGCCCACTACTACTTTCGCTTCGCCGTGCCGCACGCGCCACCATTCGCGGGCGCGTTCGATATCCGGCAGGCCGCTGTGCAGAACGGCTACGCTTGCACCAAATCGCGCGCGGACCAGGCGGCCGACCCAGAGCGTGAGCGCGATTTCGGGTACGAGCACGATTGCCGTTTTTCCGCGCGAGAGTGCCGCTTCGATTGCGCCGAGATAGACCTCCGTCTTGCCGCTGCCCGTGACGCCATGAAGAAGCGCTGCAGCAAACTTGCCCGCTACGATCCATCGCCAGATTTCTTCGAGCGCGCGCTTCTGCTCGGGGTTCAAGACGTTCGTGGGCGGAGTGAAATCCGTGTCCCAGGAGTCTTCCTCGATCGTGAGCGGCTCCTCCCAGGAGAGTAGACGGCCTTTTTTCTCGAGGCGCAGAACCACCGCGCGCGAAACACCCGCTTTCGCTGCGAGAATTGCGAGCGGGAGCGGCCCGCGCACGGCCGTGAGGACTTCTTTGATTCTTTCCTCCGCGTCATTTTTAGGCGGACCTTTTTGTCCAGGCGAATCGCCCTGCGCTGGCGAATCTGTTTGCGCAGGATTCCAGGCCAGAATTTTCTGCGTGCGAGTGCGCCGCTTCCGAAGGACCTGGCGAGCGCTGAGGTAGCCGCGGCGAGCGAGCCTTTCGGCAGCCGCTTCTCCGCCGGGCCAGCGGCGAAATTGAACGGATGAGGCGGCGCCGCCTTCGTTATTCACTCGCTCGAGCAAAGCACGCTCGGTTGATTCCTCTGCGGTAGTTTCGGCACCCGTGGTTAATTGTGCCAGGTAGGCGCCTCCCGCATCGCTGAGCGAATATTCGCGGTCGTGGT
>Ga0210406_10007899_pt1 | contig 10723 bp, 7 predicted proteins | sample IncBWC30MmetaG_FD_155454 | JGI IMG/M metagenome (GOLD analysis project Ga0210406, IMG submission 155454) | Forest soil microbial communities from Barre Woods Harvard Forest LTER site, Petersham, Massachusetts, United States - Inc-BW-C-30-M | ecosystem: Environmental > Terrestrial > Soil >... | reverse complement strand
GGGAGGTGTGAGAGCCTGGAGCAGAAACATCCAGAGGTGGGGCATGAAGTTGCGGGTGACCCCGTTGTCAGGGTTGTAGAGCAGAATTCGCATGACACTCCTTGAAAGCGCTTGCTTGTCACGCTGGGTCGGTCACAACGATCCCGGAAGGCCGGCATGTCAGATGTGTCTCGCGAACTAAGTATTGGTGTCCCACGTATGGCGGCTTCCCTTCGCAATACATAACACAAAAACAAACGCAGTGAAATGGAGGAGATTGGTAGGGGCGGTGTGGATCGAAAATTGAATCCACTTTCACAAGTCCTGAATTGTCAAAGGCGTAGCACTGCTGCCCTTCTTCCAATTGGTGTCAAATGGTGTCAAACACTAGGACTTATTGGGAGTTGGAGCGATCCCCGTAAAATGTCGGGACTGCGTTTACTGCGTTTCTGGCCACTTGTGAATTAGCGAACTGAGCGTAGGATATGCAACGCGGGCGTCACCGCAGTCAAGAGCCCCAAGCCAACTCCCGGCGCCGCCCGGGCCGCCCGCCACTTGAATTCTCGTTACCAAACTGAGTGGAATTGTTAACAGCAAACTCCAGGGGAGAAAATATATGAAAGTGTTTCTCGCCAAAATTCGGGACATAACGATTTCCGGCATCCTGGCCCTTTTGCCTTTGTACGTGTTTCTCCTTGTCATTAGCAAAGCATGGAAATCTCTCAGTTCGATTGGCGCCGGCATTGCTCAAATGCTCGGCATGAAATCCGTTCTGGGCGTAGGTGGGGCCAGTGTGTTTTCTGGGCTTCTGATCGTTGCTATTTGGTTGGCGACAGGGATGCTGGTGCGTTATTCGTTTCTGGGCGCTGTAAGCAAGGCGACCCTTCGCGCAACAACCGAATGCTTGCCGGTGATCTATGCCTTGGCAATGGATTTCGAGACCGTCGTCCGAAGATGCTTTCAATTACCCACAAGTGCAGCTCCCATGCCGAAGCCCAACGCCAAGAAGCGCGAATTCAAGGCGCAATTTCTTTTGTAGCAATCGGGAAATCAGGTCAGTCGCGCCCGGCGGACTCAATGTGGCACTGCACATCCACAACATGTTCCGTCATGACGCTTCTCGCCCGCACGGCATCGCGGCTGCGCACGGCTTCGAAGATATTGCGGTGGTAGCCCACCACGCGGGTGCGCATTTCGTCGGTGCGTTTGGAACGGGAAATCACGTCGCGAATGGATTCGTTCACTGCGTTCACCACAATGTCAAGGATGGGGTTGTGCGCTGCGGCAGCCAACTGGCGATGGAAGTCCATATCGAGCTTTCGGCTAAGCTCGCCGTTGCGCAATTCCTCTTCCTGCGCGACTACCACGGCTTCGATATCGCTCAGATCATCAGCGGTAGCGCGCAGCGTCGCGAGCATGGTGATCTCCGGCTCAAGGATCGTTCGGACTTCGCTCAAGTGCGAACTCTTGGCCTGGCCGAGCTTCACGACAGTATTAAGGGAATTAAGCAATGCGCGAAGGGCGCTATCAAAATCCGCAACAAAAGCGCCGCCGTTATGGCCCCGCTTGATGGAGATCATGCCCTCCTGTTCGAGGGCACGGAGAGCTTCACGCAAGGCAAGGCGGCTTGTCTCAAAGCGCTCAGCCATTTCACGTTCTGGCGGGAGTTTGTGTCCGGGAGCGAGGACACCGCCAAAAATGGCCTGGCGAATTTGGTCGGCTACCGATTCATGAACGCGGCGCCGATGGAGTCCGGTGATCTTGAATGGAGTTTGCACACCAAGGATTACGAAAAATAGCAATTTCCAGGAAGAAAGCGTACCACAGGGTTGCATATGGTACCAGAGTCATACACAAGTTGTGTCCCAGCTCCATAATTCTGTCAAGTTTAACGGCAACTGAACATGTCACCCCATGAGACAAGGGACATTCACGTTGAGTCAGAGGGAATTGCAAAGATTGAGCGTGATCAGCGCGTACACCAAGGGAGATATGGGTGTGGTGATCACCGCCTCAACACCTTCGCGCAGCCGCTTCCCTTGGCGCTACGCTCGGGCGCAACGGTCCGGCGACTCTCCCACACGCTATCCAAAGCCACCCCAGCCCCCGTCGTTTGTCCCACACGGTGCGCCAGCACACCGGTAGCAAACGGTCGACACCGTCGTTTTACGCCGAGAGAAGCAACCGGCTCTCCTGTGCAGCGGGCGCACCGCAAAAGGAGAGGAAGCGGGTCAAAGTGAGAAACCATATTATAGTATCGGATACGTAACTATGTTCAACCGAAAAACTTAGCTCTTGACAGAGTCTCATTGGTCTGATATTAGCCCACGCGTGGGAATTACTCGGGACAGGACAAATTTCGACTATCGTCCAGCGGAATTTGGCGTGCGATGTCCAGACGGGGTTCCCGCAAGGTCTGACATTATGCCAATTCAACTTGGCTGCTTCCTTGGCTCCAGCTACAGGCTCGCGGAAGGAAGACTTCGTCGGAGGTTCAAATGAATCGGACTCGCACTTACAGAAGTAAAGCGATTGGTTTCTGGGTCACTTTCGTGATGCTCGTAGGCCTGTTCTGCTTTGCTTCACCGGCAGGATCGCAAACGGTCGGTGGAGTCATCCAGGGAACGGTTACCGACCAGTCTGGCGCGACCATCGCCGGGGTAAACGTGCTTATCAAGAACGTGGCCACGGGTGTCTTGACTAACTCCAAGACAAACAGCACGGGATTTTATACCGCGCCGACACTATCACCGGGCGAGTATGAGGTCACGGCGACGGTTTCCGGCTTCAAAACGGAGGTTCGCTCTGGGATCACCCTGACGGTAGGAGCTTCCGAGGTGGTGAATTTGCAGATGAGCGTCGGGCAGACCAGCGATAAGGTGGAGGTCTCGGGAGCGGCTCCCACCGTCGAACTGGCTTCCTCGACCCTGAGCAACGTCGTTGACGCGAAGAACATTGTCGATCTTCCGCTGAACGGGCGCGATTGGACACAACTGGCGCTCTTGCAACCGGGGGTGGTTCAGACGCAAGGGCAGGTGGGGTCGCTGGGAGGCCCTTCGGCACCGGGAGGGAGGACGGTCCGGGGCAACGGCGTGCAGATGGACATCTCCGGTGGCCGGCCGCAGGAGAATAACTACCGGCTGGACGGCATCAATATCGACGATTACGCGAATTCGGCGCCGGGAAGCGTCTTGGGCTTCAATCTCGGGGCCGATGCGGTCGAGGAGTTTTCGGTTCTGACGAGCAACTTCTCGGCTCAATATGGCCGAGGGTCCGGGGGCGTGATCAACGCAGTGACCCGGGCCGGCACAAATGCATTTCATGGCGACGTCTACGAGTTTCTCCGCAATAGCGCGCTGGATGCGCGAAATTTCTTTGACCCGGCACAAATACCGGAGCTGCGGAGGAATCAGTTTGGCGCGGCGGCGGGTGGTCCAATCCAGAAGGACAAGACTTTTTTCTTTGGAGACTATGAGGGATTTCGTCAAACTCAGGGATTCACGACGCTGGACATCGTCCCTTCGGCGAACGCGCGCCAAGGCATACTCTCAACCGGTAATGTAACCGTCGATCCCGCAGTTAAACCTTACCTGGCGCTGTGGCCGCTTCCCAATCTCCCCAATAGTCCGATGCTGGGGCCGGACGTTGGGGAATTCGGCATTGCTGCTCCGCAGATCGAGAGCGAAAACTACGGAATCGGCCGGATTGACCGCACATTTTCCGCGAACGACAACCTCAACGGGACTTTTCTGTATGATGAAGGCAAGATCAGCTCGCCAGATGAATTCAATAACAAGCCCAATTTGCTGAATTCAACGCGGGATGTATTTGCGCTCAGCGAAAATCACATCTTCAATCCGGCGATGGCTAACTCTGCCCGTATAGGGCTGAGCCGGACGCACGCCCAACACGGAATCATATCGACGGTTATTAATCCGCTGCTGAAGGATCCGGCCCTGGGATTCATACCCGGCCATGATATCGGCTTGATTGGAGTGCAGGGTATCACCGGATTTTCCGGCGGACTCGGAAACGACGACGGAGACACGTATTGGTATACGTCGATTCAAGCCTACGACGATCTATATATCACCAAGGGGATTCACAGCATCAAGATTGGCGCGAACGTGGAACGCATCCGCCTGAACGAGAACTCGCCGTCCGCTGAGGAGGGCGACTGGGAGTTCAACTCGCTGTCCGACTTTCTGACCAACAAACCGTTTACCTTCAACGGCGCGATTCCTCCGAGCAACACCTATTACGGCCTTCGCCAAACGGTTTTCGGAGCTTATGTCCTGGACGATGTGAGACTGCGCCACAACTTTACTTTGAACCTTGGCCTGCGGTACGAGGCGGCCACGATCGTCTCCGAGGTTCACGGACGGAGCGGCCCATTGTTCCATGTGACGGACCCGACAGCCACGATCGGGCCATTCTTCCAATCGAACCCGACGCTTAGGAACTTTGAGCCGCGCGTCGGCTTTGCATGGGATCCGTTCGGGAATGGAAAAACGTCCGTGCGCGCCGGCTTCGGAATGTTTGACATTCTTCCGCTGCCCTACCTCTTTCACCAGATTACAAACTCGGCCCCGTTCTTCCAGGGAGGGCAAGTGGGAGGAGCAACGCCGATTGCGCAGGGCTCATTTCCGAAGGATGGGTTCCCACTGCTGGGACCCACGACGAACCAGGGCTGGTTTACGGACCCGCACCCGCCCAGAGCGTACAAGATGCAATGGAATCTCAATATCCAGCGGGAGCTTACGCCGAGCACCACGATTACAGTGGCGTTTACCGGTTCGCGCGGGGTGCACTTAGTGTGGCACAACGCATGGATAAACACGGTGATTCCGCAGGAGACTCCGCAAGGATTCATTTTCCCCGTGAATGGCACACCGCTTAACCCGAACTTCGGCCGCATCAATGCCCTGCTGTTCCAAGCCAATTCGTTCTATAGCGGCCTGCAAATTGGAGTCGACAAAAAGCTGAGCCACGGCCTTCAGGCGCATCTTTCCTATACCTGGTCAAAGAGCATTGACGATTCCTCCTCGAGCTTCGACGCCGAAGAGTTCAACAATTCGGTGAACGATCCGCTTCCGTTCAATGTTCGCGCCAACAGGGGAGTATCAGATTTCAACATCCCACAAAACTTCGTGGCCAGTTTCCTTTGGAACGTTCCCGTGCCGCAGTCTTGGTCGGGCCCGGTAAGCTGGCTGGCACACGGGTGGCAACTGGGTGGAATCTTCCTGGCGCAGAATGGCACGCCGTTCACCGCGCTGGTCGGGGGAGACCCCGCCGGCAGCCTGATGGCCACGCACGCTTTCCAAAGGCCGGTGTTCAACAATATCCCCGGCTGCAGCACCAATGCCATCAATCCTGGAAATTTTGCCAACTACATCAACACCAATTGCCTGCTGGCGCCAGCGCCGAATATCATCCGCAATTCCATCGGCCGCAACACCTTAATAGGCCCCGGGGAAGTTAACCTGGACTTTTCGGTGTTCAAGAATATTCCAGTTAAAAAAATCGCCGAAAGCTGCAATGTGCAGTTTCGCGCGGAGGCCTTCAATGTGGTCAACCACACGAATTTTCAGCCGCCGTACAACAACAACGTGGTGTTCAACGGCACTGATCCAACACCTATTACCGGCGTGGGTCTGATTCAGGCGACGCAGACCACTTCGCGGCAAATTCAATTCGGACTGAAGTTTATCTGGTGAACTTGTCCGAAACGAATATTGACTGCTAATTGACGTCACCGGAAATGCGGACCCTTCTTGAGATTGTGCAGGAGGCTCTCTCAAGAGGGGAATCCTTCCTGCGCAAATCCACGCTTTCTTCGCCGGCATGCGCGTGGTGCGACGGGGCAATCCTCGACAAGATTGGAGACCGGGATCACACGCTTCATCACCAGAACGAATTTTCCGGTAAACCCGTCAACGGAGAAGAGATTGTGCCGAGCCGGATTCGCCGGATGGAAAACACCAATTGCACCGCGGCCAAAGGCGACTCGAAGCTAGAAGGATGGATCAACTTCCAGGATGACTGAAAGATTGTTCTTCGGGAGCGGCAAGCCAGGGTTTTTCCGTGAGCTAAGAGCAGCGCTTGCACCGCTCGGGTCGCAGGGATTTGAAGGGGACCGATGAATGTCGAAGAAAATTGACCGGCGCAACTTTGTCAAAAACAGCGTCGTAGGCGCTGCCGCATTGGCGACAACCTCGGCAACCAACGCCAGGGAAACTGCCGATCCAAAGCACGTCTGCTTGCCCTCATACATGTCGAAGGCCCGGGAAGTGGAGATGCCTTCGGACGTGGAAGTGTTAACGACAGACCGCCCGGGTTCTGATTTCATGGTCGACGTACTCAAGAATTTGGGATTCGAATACATTTGTGCAAATCCAGGGTCTTCGTTTCGAGGGCTGCATGAATCGCTGACCAACTACGGTGGGAATAATCGGCCGGAACTCATCACGTGCTGTCATGAAGAGATTTCCGTGGGCATGGCCCACGGATACGCAAAAATTGAAGGCAAGCCGCTCGCAGTAATACTTCATAGCACGGTAGGGGTCCAGCACGGCTCCATGGCGATCTACAACGCGTTTTGCGACCGCGCACCGGTGTATATGATTTCGGGAAATGTGATTGACGCCACCAAGAGACGACCCGGCGTCGAATGGGATCACAGCGTGCAAGACCAGGCTGCAATGGTCAGGGACTTTCTGAAGTGGGACGACCTTCCAATATCTTTGCCCCACTTTGCGGAATCCGGGATCCGTGCGTACAAGATTGCCATGACTCCGCCGATGGGACCGGTAATGCTGGTAGCCGATGCCGACTTGCAAGAGATCCCCGTGCAAAAAAACGAGACGCCGGCTATCCCTAGATTAACTCTGGCGACGCCTCCGCAGGGAGACTCGGGCTCGGTGGCCGAGGCTGCGCGGTTGCTTGTCGCAGCCGAAAATCCCGTTATTGTGGCCGATCATGCCGCCCGGACGCCCGCGGGACTGGCGCTTATCATCGAATTGGCGGAGACCCTGCAGGCGCCGGTGATCGACGAGGCAGGGCGCATGAATTTTCCTTCCCGCCATGCCCTTAGCCATTCCGAGAACCGCCGGAGAATCGTCAGAAACGCCGACGTCATATTGGGACTTGAGGTGACCGATTTCTATGGGACGGTCCATTCGTACCGCGATCAACTGACGCGCAGCTCGCGGAGTCTGACAAAAAAGGACGTCAAGCTGATCAGTATCACGGCGAATGATTTGTATCTCAAAAGCAACTATCAGACGTTCCAACGATATACGGAGCTGGATCTGGCAATGGCCGCGGATGCGGAGGCCACGCTGCCTGCCTTGATTGATGCGATCAAGGGCCAGATGACTGCCGACCGCAAACGCGCCCTCGAACAACGTGGCGAGGCACTGGCTGTGGCGCGCCACGCCGCTCTCAATCAAGCGCGCGCAGATGCCGCCTACGGATGGGATGCCAGTCCTATCAGCACGGCCAGATTGTGCGCGGAAATATGGGGCCAAATCAAAGACAAAGACTGGTCGTTAGTTTCCGATGTCCTAACGTGGGTGAGCAGCTGGCCCTTGCGGCTCTGGGATTTTAACAAGCATTACCAGTTTATCGGGCGCGCGGGAGGATTCGGTGTCGGCTACGGTGGCCCGTCTGCTACGGGTGCGGCCCTGGCCAACCGAAAACACGGGAGAATTTCGGTCAATATACAGTGCGATGGCGACTTGATGTATGTTCCTTCGGTCCTTTGGACCGCAGCGCACCACCGCATTCCCCTTCTCACCATCATGCACAATAACAGGGCCTATCATCAGGAAGTGATGCACGTGCAGCGGATGGCGAACCGGCACAACCGCGGAATCGACCGCGCGGCGATTGGAACAACCCTGAAGGATCCCTTTATCGATTTTGCGAAAATTGCAGCCGGGATGGGTGTAAAGAGCGAGGGACCGATTACCGACCCAAAGGATTTAGGTCCGGCAATTGCCCGTGCGCTAACCGTGGTGGAGCAAGGTGAGCCGGCGTTGGTCGATGTGGTGACGCAGCCCCGCTGAGGACATCGATGAGCACACTTACGGTAAGAAGCAAATCGAGTTGCAAATCGTTCTGGCTCTATGGCAAGACTGCAAACACAGCGCTTCTGCTTCTTTTACTCGCAGCGATTCTGCTGTGGGTGCCCGGCGCTGCCCCTAAACAAAAGGCCCAGACCCCGGCGCCGGCCGCAAAAGAATCCACGCCGGTAGAAGATGCCGCCAAAGGTAACCGGCTATACGCTACTTATGGTTGTTACGAATGTCACGGTTACCAGGGTCAAGGCTCCACGGCTGCAGGCCCCAGAATAGCTCCAGCCCCAATTCCGAAGGACGCCTTCCTCGCTTATATCCGACAGCCTTCCGGGGAAATGCCTCCTTATGGCGAGCGCGTTATTTCAGATGCCGACTTGGCGGACATCCGGGCATTCCTCGCGACTATACCCAAAGGGCCTAATCCTGCTGAGGTGCCTTTATTGAAATAGCCATCGGAAAAGTGCGGCCGCAAGTCTCTGCCATGGGGTGGTTTGGATTTGTCCGACGTTGAGGTCTCGCTTGCGATAGGAAGTTACGACGCTGCAAGCGATTAAGTATCGAAGCATCTTCGCGCGGAAGGAATCGATCCGAGACTCAACCGCCCGGTACGTGGCGAAAAGTTTCGCAGTTGCTGTCGTTCGCTTGTGAAGTTGTCTTCGTTTGAAAAAGACTGTTCCTTGAAAGGAATAATTTATGCGTAAAACCACGCTTTTTTCCATCATTCTCTTTGTGATCGCCGGGGGCGGGATCGCTGCGTCGCAGAATTTGCGAAATATGGCGCTGACGGGCGTAGTGAAATCCGACGCGGAAGGTCCGATGGAGGGCGTTTTGGTGAGCGCCAAACTCTCCGGCGGCGGCATTACCGTGACCGTCGTTAGCGATGCGAAGGGCCGCTATGCTTTCCCAGCCGGGAGTCTGAAACCCGGGAAGTACAACCTGGCCATCCGAGCGATCGGATACGATGCTCCCGCCAGCGGGATGTTAGCCTCGGTTGGCGATAAAACAACACAACTCGACATCAAGCTGAATAAGACCAAAGATCTTTCGTCTCAACTCAGTTCCGCGGAATGGTTGATGAGCGTTCCGGGAACGGAAGAGCAGAAGGCCAACCTTTATACATGCATCGAGTGCCATTCCGCCGAGCCAATCATGAAGAGCAGGTATGACGCCGCCGGCTGGATGACCACCATCGTGCGAATGCGGAACTATTCACCCCAGAGTACCTTGAGTAATCCGATTTTGCTGCCTTACCGCAACGAAGCCCGGCCGCAAGATGCGGAATTCGCGCAGTATCTAAGTTCCATCAACTTAAGCGCAAGGTCAAAATGGAACTTTGAGCTCAAGACCTTGCCGCGGCCAACTGGAGCGGACACAAAAGTCGTCATCACCGAATACGATTTACCGAAACCCGACAGACAGCCGCACGATGTGGTCGTTGATGCTGAAGGCATGGTTTGGTACGAAGATTTCGCGCTTGCTCTACTCGGCCGCATGGACCCGAAGAGTGGCGAAGTCAAAGAGTGGACGCTTCCCGAGCTGAAACCTGGTTTTCCCGCCGGTTCTCTGGACTTGGAACTGGATCACGAGGGCAATCCGTGGATTGCAAGAGTCTTCCAGGCGGGTATCTCAAAATTTGACAAGAGAACGGAGAAGATCACCTCTTGGACGATCCCCCAGGAGTACAACAATGAGCATACGAGGACGGCCTTTCTGGCCACCGCAAGCCAGGGTTTTGTGTGGATTGACGATAGTACAGGCCGCCGAATGAATAAACTCGATCCGGCCACGGGGAAGATCGACAGTTTCCCCACCTTCCCTGGCTGGACGCGGCCCGCCATAGACTACGGCGTGGGCCGAAAAGGGCCTACGGCACTCGGACACCTCGTTTATGGCATCGGTGTTGAATCGAGCGGAGCAGGTGTTTTTGCCGACCGGGCCGGGAGCAACATCGGAGAAATCGATCCTGAGACGGGCAAAGTGGCCCTGTATCCCACTCCAAGTACAAACTCCGGACCACGAAGATTACACGTCGATTCACAGGACAGGGTTTGGTTCGCGGAGAATTATGCTTTCAAGCTAGCTTTATTTGACACCAAGACCAAGCAGTTCAAGGAATGGGCCGATCCCACACCGTGGGACGCACCTTACGACGTGGTATGCGACAAGAATGGCGATCTGTGGACGGGCGGCATGACAACTGATCTGGTCACCCGCTTGAATCCCAAGACTGGACAATACTTCAAATATCTGTTGCCGAGCTTGGGCGTCAACATCCGGCGGGTAGACGTAGATAACTCGACGACCCAACCAACGTTCTGGGTGGGCGAGAATCACCTTGCAAAGATCGCCAAGATTCAATCCCTGGAATAAGCTACCAGGGAAGAGCTGTGTTGGTCAGTTTCAAAAGAAAGAATGGTGTCCGGGGTGGGAGTTGAACCCGTCGGGGAATCTGGTCGGGGGTTTTAACCGTTCCTAGCACGAATCGTTCGCGAGGAAGGTACACGATGCAAGCGAACAGAAGCCGATCTACGTTCACTCGGGGCCTACCGAGACGCTTCCCCCGTGATTTTGCCAACGCCAATCCGGATTTGACACGATCGCGAATCAGTTCCCTTTCGAATTCTGCGATTGACGCAAAGATCCCGAAGACCAGGCGACCGTTC
>Ga0210406_10007897_pt1 | contig 10724 bp, 10 predicted proteins | sample IncBWC30MmetaG_FD_155454 | JGI IMG/M metagenome (GOLD analysis project Ga0210406, IMG submission 155454) | Forest soil microbial communities from Barre Woods Harvard Forest LTER site, Petersham, Massachusetts, United States - Inc-BW-C-30-M | ecosystem: Environmental > Terrestrial > Soil >... | reverse complement strand
GCCGGCACGGGGCTTCGCAAGGGCGTCCCGGGATACGGAGACTGCTGCCGCTGTGCCCGCGGCGATCAAGAACTCTCGGCGTGAAAGGCGGCGGTGCATTTGAACTCTCAAGTACGTCCATGAACCGAGGAGAATGGGCGATGGACGTGCCGTCAGTGCTTATAGTGAGGTAGCCTAACCCTTGTCAAGAGCGCCTCTCTTGCCTACGGGCCGTCAGTCAATTCATGGTAGATCGTGGCGGTGTCCTCGTCGGTGCTGCGGTCCCGAATGTGGATGGCCACGCCATTAGCCTCAGTGCCCTTCAAGAAAAGCCCTGCGCGATATGATTGTCATCATGCAGGACACCGGGATGCGTCCACAGGACGTTTTCCGGCTTCGTTGGGAACATGTGAACTGGCAAAAACGGACCCTGTTCGTCCCGCATGGGAAAACAAAGAACTCCCGGCGGTATGTTCCGATAAGCGAGCGCGTCAACGATGCTCTCCTATCGCGGGCGAAGAGTTCCTCGGAATGGGTGTTCGCTTCTCGTCGCTCAAAGACGGGGCACCTGACAACCGTGGCGAACCAGTGGCGGAAGGTACGGCAGAGCGCGGGGCTCGATCCCGCGGTGAAGCTCTATTGTTGGCGGCACACCTTCGCGACGGATGTTCTTGAACGGACCGGGAACCTGGCCGCGCTCATGAAGGTACTGGGGCACGCCGACGCGCAGACGGCGATGAAGTATCAACATCCGGGCCTGGAGCAAATCCGGAAAGCCATAGAGGAACGAAACCGCGAACATGCGGTCCTCACGGCAGGTTCTGCGGAGAGTCCCTACAAAAGTCCCCACAGCGGGGAATGGGCACAGTAGCTAAGTTGTTGAGATGGTGAGCGCGGAAGGAATCGAATCCACACAAAAACGTACATTCAACAACATAGAAGGCAACGGACGGCGCTTTTTTTGGAGCTTGAACACTGGCGCACCTAACGCCAGTTCTCGATCATCATGAGGTCGCTGGATAGCGAGTCAAGTTGCGCGAAGAGCAGCCATCTGCCGTCTGGTGACACGGGCAGCCCGCCCATCCATTCTGGGGGATGTCCATCCAGAACATGGATTGTCCGTACCGATCTGGTCTTGAGGTCAAAGAAATCGATCTCTCGTTTGCCGTTGAGCTCGGCTGCGAAATAAATCCCGGAGCCGAAAGGGCTCCAGGCATCGTCGCTGGCGATGGGAGGCATGCCTTGCACCTGCTGCTCTCCAGCGCCAGCTGTCGCCACTTGCCATAGTCGCCCTTCGCGGGAGAAGTAGACGTACCGTCCGTCCGGAGACTCGAAAGGCATTACGCCAAGGTTGTTGGCCAATTGCACGGCGTGACCTCCGGTTGAGGGTACCTTCCAAATCGTGGGGTTGCCGCTGTCATATCCGTTCACAAAGTAGATCCACTTACCCTCATGTGACCAGCTAGGCTGATTATTGCCTCGTACATTGACGTCGAGCTTGTGGGGCACTCCACCATGAGGATCGACGAGGTAGATGTTAGCTTCGCCGGCTGCCCAGGAGTCGAAGGCGATTAGCTTACCATCGGGGGACCAGCGCGGTGTTCCGGTGGACCTGATGCCAAGTGAGCTTAGCTGCATCGCACTCGAGCCGTCGGAATCCGAGACCCAAATCTCACGATTGCCGGACCGGTCCGACACGAAGACGATTTTAGTTCCATCCGGAGAATACTCTGGCGCGGTTTGTTCGCGGGATGAAGTTACGGCCTTTTCGGCATGACCTGGTGGCTGGGAAAGATCAAGGCGCCAGATGTTTGTATTTGCATGGACTTGCTCGAAGGCAAGGCGATGGCCCGTGAAGCTGACGGCGAGGTCCTTCGCATCGTGGCCGAAAGGCAACTTCATTGGACGATTTGGGCCAGACAGTGCTACTTCCCAAAGGTCGCCTACCGGGGAGCCGCCAGTAAAGACCATGCGGCGCCCATCGCTCGACCAAGCTATTCCTCCGACCCCCTCCGCGCTGCGAAGGAGTTCCGTGATCCGTCCATCACTCAGACGTTCCAGGTAAATAGGCATCCTCGCCTTATCGGCGCATGCCCAGGCGAGATAGTCGCCGCGCGGAGAAAACGCGGGAAGCATCACCTTCGCGCAGTTAGTCTTGACCGGAGCTGTTTCCAATGTATCCAAGGAGAGTACGGACAATGCGAAGGTGTCACCCGCGGCAGAGTAAGTCAGAAATGCGAGTTGCTTCCCATCCGGAGACCAACTGAATGCGCCGCCTAAGAAGAATGAACCGCAGTTGGAGCCGATCTTGCGCTCGGTTCCCCCCAAGGGTGATATCAAGTAGATCCCGTCATCAGCCGTTCCCGACGCTCGGCACGCTGCTATGTGCCTGCCATCCGGCGACCAAGCGGCGGACAGAGCATTAACACCGACAGGCCAACGCGTGAGGAGGAGCGGATTGTCGTTCCCTAGCACCTTTGCGTATAGCTGGCCGTATCCGCTCGGGTTTCCCCGCCACCAAACGAAAGCTATCTGGCTGCCATCGGGTGAGAAGGTGGGTGAAGTAACGACGCCGGGCAAGGACGTGAGGGGCACTACTTTAAGCCGTTGCAGCTCGCTCAGTCTCCGAAGCCTCTCGATCGGCGGACCAATCCACGGATACAGCACTCCCGCTATCGCAATGCTTGCTGTCACTGCAATCGTTGTTTTGCGCTTCCACCACGGAGGTTTTGGAGGCTCTGGTTTCGGCGTAATGGCCTGGGGTTCAAACTGGGCGATGAAGCAGTAGCCCCGTCCTGGAATCGTCTCAACGTATTTGGGCTCGGTGGCGGAATCGCCAAGCGTCTCGCGCAAGCGATTTACGGCGGCATTGAGACCGTGCTCAGGATCGCCAAAGCTGGCACCGGGCCATAATTTCTGCTGGAGTTCCTCGCGCGTAACCAGTTTGCCCGAGTTGCGGGCCAGCAACAGAAGTACATGGATGGCCTGCCCGGAAAGCTTCAGCCGAATACCATCCTTGAGGAGCTCCCCCGTCTCAACCAACAACTCAAAGCGGCCGAATCGAACTGAGCCAAGAGTCTTGCTGGGCTCTGCCATCCTCCACCCTCCGATCGCCCACAGTTTAGCAGCTCCTGCCTCCATCCCAACTGCCAGAATTTGCCTTTGCAACTGGTGCTACCTCCTCTCGCAATCAACAACTTATGCAATGACCTAAAACTATCGAAATCGGACATCTTCGGCATTGAGGGTAGCACCAGATACACCCCAAGTTCGGCGGCACCAACGAGGTGCCGACCGTGAAATCAAGCGTACTGTTTGCAGTCCTCCTTGCCAGTTGCGTGGCACAAACACAAACCCTGCGAGTTGTTCCCGTGTACCTGGATACGACTGTCCCTGTTCCGAAGACGATTCAGTTCTTCTGCACTCAGGACTATGACCGGCAGGCGTGCCTGAGAGATTCCCTTGCATTGCGGTGGTCGCTGTCACCTTATCCCTATCCCTTGGAGGGACTCAGGACCTGGTCGTTTGTGCTGGTTCCCGCTGATGACTGGAAGGCGCTGGTGGGCAGCCTGGGTGGGGATCCGGTGAGCCCAGCATTCTCAATCGTAGACCAGCGAACCACGGTGATGGAAAGTAGCCTCTTCTTCCCATCTCCGAGTCGCGGCAAGGAGTTCCTGCAACTTTTTGGCGAGCTCGGAAACGCTCTACTCGATCTAGCAGTTACCCATGAACTAGGACACGCCATCTGCCAAGACACCGACGAACGTCACGCGGATGATTTTGGACGAGGCCTACGCGACAGGAAGCCGGTGAGCTGTGCCAAGGTCTCTCACAAGCCGTCTACGCAGGGCACCTCGGAGTAGAGTAAGCGTATCGCCGGGCGGCAGGGTCAGGGGAGGTTCTGAAAGGCTACAACCCGAGGTCGGAATTCATTCCGGAGCGCGCGCGCCCCAAGCACCCTCGGCATGTAAAGCCACCCACCCATTCTCGCTGTCGGCGCGGACGGGAGTGTGCGGGAAGCGCTAGAAGGTTAATTTCAAGCCAAGCTGGACGATGCGGGGATCACGCGCTCCCCCGACCTTTCCAAAACTGCTTTGGTCCAGAAACGACGCATTCACGCGGTCCAGGTTGGTGTGGTTCAAGGCATTGGTGGCCTCGGCACGAAATTGCAAGCCCAGTCCCTCCCTGATCCTCGTGTTCTTGGTGACGGCCGCGTCGAGGCGGATGACTCCCGGTCCACGTACCGAAGAAGGCCGGGCATTCCCGGGACGGATACCCTGTGCAGGGGGCGCCGCGAAAACGTTCGTATCGAACCATTGATCAACGGTATGCGGAGCGTGGCGATTGGGATCTCCCAGTTGATCGGGGCGAGGCGTAATCAGGAAGGAACCCAAGAAGCCCAGCCCGGCTGGGTCAATGTCGGTTCCCGTCACCGTCACTGGCACGCCGGACTCAGCGTAAACTGCGCCTGAAAACTCCCAGCCCCCAGCTAGGCGCCCAGTCCAACCATTCTGGTGGAAATGGAACGGCAAAGTGTATACATAACTGGCCGTTAAGATGTGACGGCGGTCAAAAGCCGAATTCGCATACTCCGCACCGATGTCGTAACTATTCTGGGGAGGAGTGAAGGTAATATCACTAGCATCCGTGAAGGCGTGCGACAGAGTGTAGTTGACGGTTAATGAGGAATCGTGGGGAATACGCGCTTGCAGTTGAACTTGCAGCGAGTTGTAGTTTGAGCCAAAACGGTTGTTCAGCAAGTTGATGGAACTGTAGCCGGGATAAGGCCGAACATAATTCAACAGTTGCGTGTTGTACGAGTGGATTGGCCCGCTGGGTAGTACCCCCGCATCGAGATAAGCTCCTGGACGCGCTTCATTGATATCCATGAAACCGGGAAGATGGATACCACGGTTGCCGTAGTAGCCAACGCCGATCAGCGTGGAAGTCCCGATCTGCTGTTGGACGTCAACGTTCCACTGCTCCGTGTAGGGAGGGATCCAGTTCAATCCAACGCCGATCACCGTGCCGGGAATCAGATTTGGGTCGGGTGTCACACTGCCAGGATCGCTCAGGTTCGTGTTGGTGATGCTTACATTCTGGACCAGCGGGGGGTTGAAGAAGATGGACGCTTCGTACACGCTCTTCGAGGTGTTATCAAAAAAGATGCCGTATCCGGCGCGGACCGCGGTCTTGCCTTTGCCGAACGGATCCCAGGCAAGACCAATCCGAGGCGCAAGATTCCAGTTGTTTTGCCGATAGAGCGAGTCGCCGAAGCGAGAGGTGTTGCTGTCGACAAGTCCATTAACCACTGGAGTGGCCGTTCCCGGGACGAGCAGGCCAGTCGTGATGTCAATGGCTGGAGCGACCGTTCGATCAAATGCCTCGGGATCGAAAGAACTGGCGCGACCGTGCCCGTCTGTAGGTTGCCGGAAGAACGACCAGCGAAATCCATAGGACAGCGTGAGATTCGGGCGCACACGGAACTCGTCCTGGGCAAACCATTCGAAGACATTTTGCCGGATGTCCGCCGTGGGACCCACGTTGGCCTGAGAAAAGTTGGCGACGTTGCCCAGCAGGAAGTTGGCCCATTCCTGTTCGAACGTGTAGTGACCAGCTGGATCGTTGCCGTAAAAGGAATAAAGACCCTCCGTATCACGGCCGCGGTTCTCCTCCTTTTCGTAATGACTGTATGTGAATCCCGCCTTGAAAGTGTGCCTTCCGGCAACCTTGGTCATGGTATCAAGTGCCGCATGATTCCGGTTGTAATCCTGAAAGAGACCAAACCCGAAAATGCTTTGTCCCGCGTTGAACAATAGGTCCGGCGCTCGATTTAGCGAGGACGCGAACGGCAAGACGGGCCGGATGTCGGGCGAGGTGTGGGTGCTCACCGTACCCACGGGATTGCTGACCACGGCACCGTAAGAATAGGCATATCCAATTTCGTTCAACAAAGTCGGAGTCAACGTCATGGTGGCCCGTACCGCCAGGCCCCTTCCCGGACTGTCGGTGCTGGTCGTCGCCACTCCCGGCAACTGCAAATTAACTAACAGTCCGCCCGACTCCACGGTGGGAATGTTGTTGTTGATAAAGCGGCCGAAGATGCTCAGCCTGGGGCTAAGAATGTGATCGACCCTTATCATGTCACCACGAAAATCATATTGGTTCTTCGCGGTAGCCACGATGCTTCCGCCGGCGCCAGACGCGGGCAGCATGGAGTAGATGTCCTTGATGTAGGCGGCTGCCGTGGGGTCGAAGTTTGTGATCTGGGTGGTGGTTGGTCCGATGCACGCCTGGGTAGCTGGATCAAATATTGGCTGCGTGCACACCGGGCTGCTGAAGGTACCCTGCAGTTGGGTCGCTGTCGGCATTGTTCCGCTCGTAAGAGTGCTGTAATCGATCGCTCGCCGCCATTCTTCGGAGTAAAAAAAGAACGTCTTGTTCCTAGCCTGGTCGTAAACGGGGGGGATGAACAGCGGCCCGCCGATCGTGAACCCAAAATTGTTGTAGCGGATCGGGGGACGAGGCAGATTGTTCCGGTTGTTGAAGAAATTGTTCGCCGCCAGCAGATCATTTCTAAAAAACTCATAGACACTGCCGTGAAATTGGCGGGTGCCCGAGCGTGTCATCGCGATCACTTGCCCGGCCGAGCCACTGGGAAACTCGGGACTGTAATTACTGCGAAGAAGTCGAAACTCCTCGATGGACTCCACGCTGGGATAGGTGAGCAGCACCGTATTTTGCCCCCGGTCCAGGTTGTCTACGCCATCAAGAGTCCAGTTGTTCTGTTCGGGCCGGCTGCCGTTTATCGAGAAATTGACCTTGTTCAGCGACCCGTTCGGTCCTGACACGCCCGCATAGAGCTGATCTGAGGCCAGAGTGGCGGACACTCCGGGCTGCAGAGCAACCAGGAGCGCGTAATTGCGGGTATTCAGGGGGAGTTGGAGTATCTGGGTGCCGCTAATGACTCCGGTTGCCGCCGGCGTCTTTAGGTCAACCTGCAGCGGGTCTGCTTCTACTTTCACCTGCTGGTCTGCAGCGCCCACCTGCAAAACAAAGTTGACGACCCGCTGGTCATTGACGTTCAGTTTGATTCCAGCACGCTCGTCCTTCTTGAATCCGGGAGCTTCGGCGGTAACACTGTAGAGTCCAATCGGCAGAAGGGGGGCATTATATTGGCCTTGACCGGAGGTTATTAGGGTACGCCAAACGATGCCCTTATCGGCGTCGAGCACATGAATCACAGCTCCAGAGATCACTCTACCACTGGGGTCACTGACAACCCCCGTAACGGTGGCGGTGATTTCCTGACCTAGAGCATGCAGAGCAAGTGCAAGCAGGAGGACCAACAAACCGATCGCCCATACCACGTCCAGAGTCTTCATGTCCGCCACTGCCAGTTCTCAATCATCAGGTCGCTGAATTCTTCTCTGCTGCGCGAAGAGCGGCATTTGCCATCGCTGGACGCCCCAAGTTCACCTGGCGCCATAGACTTTTTGCGGAAAGACAGCCGTCAGTTCTTAGAGCGTGGGGACACCAATGTTTCCGCAGCATGCAGGATTCGCTGTGGATCGACATCTCCTCAAGTAGGAAGTCATTAAGTAGGAAGTCATTGTCCTTACTCCCGGGTAAATCTCCCAAGAGTTTAGTGCTTTAGTGCCTTTGGGCAACAGATTTCTTGAATGTGGGAATCAACGCCAACCAGTTTCGGATAGCTTCATAGAGTCTGGCGGATCTGTTCAATCCGCATCGCCAGCACTTGCAGTAACGCGCCTTGGTATCCAAGAGCGGCCCTTGGGGGCCGTATGACGACAGTTGCGAGCGTCCGCTCGTCAGATAACTCGGGGCGCGTTCCTTCTTGACTGCCTCGATCACCGCTACCCACGTCACCTCCGGAACCAACCCTCCAACGCCACGCGATGTCCTTATGAAGAACGGTTTGATGCGTGCGTTGAGCCGAGATTCGACGGACTCCAGAGCGATGGAGTGCAAGTCAATCAAACCTGAGAACCCAACATGAAATTTGATCGTCGCAACGCGCTTTCCTTTTTTGGCAAGCGCTATGTAGTCAATGGTGGGCTCCGAAAAGCCTAACAACGCAAGGCTGACTCGATCAATTTTCCAGATCTTTCACGCTCAAGGCATCTGGAAAAGGATTGTTGACGCCGAGCTCCTCCTGAATGAAGTCTCGGCGCTGCACTTCGTCGAAAAAGAGTAGTAGCCCACCCATGTTCCTTGCATATCAGTTTCCAAAGCAGGTTGTCACGCCTAGCTTCGCCGCAGTGTTTACGCGCAATTCGGTGGCTTAGCCAGGGGGGATGCCTTTGGCGGCGCGGCTCGGATGAGGTGTGTCCAAGTAACGCGCACGGGAGTTGGCGAACACACCGGAGTTCCAGGCGCAACGACAGCGGACGAAGTCGAGGCTTTGTTTGCCGAACTGAAGCATCAGATCGGGCTGCGCCGTTTGCGGTTTTGCGCTTACGACGCATGAAGTTCGTGCGGAAGCAATTCATTGCACCAACCGCGAAGGCTCGTTCGAATTCCAGAGCTTTCCAACACCGTCGCCTGTTCTCAACAACTGGGTCGTCGCAGACGGGCAGAATTTGTGCAGATTGAATAGGGCATCGGTCTCGCTGAGGAGCCAAAAATTCTCAATCATTGCCACATCGTGTTGGATTTCTCCTATCGTCCTAGCTAGCCTTTTGCCCATAGTCGGTATAGAACCCTTTTCCAGTCTTCAGGCCCAGCCGACCTTCCTTGATGTACTGTTTGAGCAGTTCTCGGGGGCCCGCTGGAAGCTGAGGCCGGATCGCTGCATAGTGCTCTTCGATGTCCAACACCACATCGAGACCGACTTTGTCCATGAGTCGGAAAGGTCCGCCATGGGTTCCAAGGAGAATCTGGAAGATATGGTCCACCTCTGCCGGTGTCGAAACCCCTTCTTCTACCACTTCAAGCGACTCGCTCTTCACCGCGGCCCAAATGCGGTTAAAAATGAATCCAACGCTCTCTTTCCTGACATGGAACGGAACAACCCCGTAAAGTGGCAGGCGCTCCATCAAATCCGCGATCACTGAATCGGACGTCTTTCCGCACGACATCACTTCAACAGCAATCTGCTCGGGCGGCATTCAGGCAGCCTGTGAATGTGTCTGGGCGTTGATCCTGCTCTTCTCGGGGGAGGAGAACACACGATCAACCGAAGCTGCTCCTGCGCCGCGAATGATAAGAAAGGCCGAGGCTGCGATCAACAGGAGATGGTACTCAAAACCTTCGCCTTTCTGTGTCCCAGTCCACGGATTCTGGCTCATTAATTGGATACGCAACGCGTCCCGGACAGAGATCAAAGAGATTTACCAGAAGCTGGGGGACCTCGTAGCTGATGGGTCGCTCTCCGCCGCAGTGGAGCATGTGTACCCGCTCAACCAGTTCAGGGAGGCGTTCAAACAATCGTTGAAAAGGAAAAACCGCACTCATTACTGGTGGGACTAGTGGGATTGGTCTCGCTACGGCAAACGCGTTTGTCAATGAGGGTGCCTATACCTTTGCCCTCGGAACTTCTGCATGAACCAGGTACTATGGCGTATTCTGGCCCGATGACAAACGCTTCCGGGACCAATGACAAACCCTCTGCTGGCGACCCTCTTCCTGCCAAGTGCTCTGTCATTGAAGTACATGTAGGCGAATTGAAGCAGTTATTCAATGCCATCGACCCTTCTCCGTTTCGCGACAAAGATCTGGACCCCAAGGCTGAGGAGTTCATCGTGGGTTGGGCCAAGAATCTGCCCCGCGACGCAACTCTAGCTCTGGTTGTTGATCTCGACCGCGAGGCTGGGTTACCGGATGAGGCTGCTGTTCTTCGCGACGCGATTCACGCGTTCTTCAGTCAACGCGCCCAGGCATATCGACGGCGTCTGCGCGAATTGCTCAGGGTTGGCAGGACCAGCCTTGTAATCGGTCTCGTTGCTCTTGCATCGGCGATTGCCCTAGGCGATTTTGTAGCTGGCTTAATGAAGGGCAGCCGTATTGGGGAAATCGTACGGGAAAGCTTTACGATCGGCGGCTGGGTTTCTATGTGGCGCCCTCTTGAGATCTTTCTGTATGACTGGTGGCCGATTCGCGATGAGGCTCGCCTTTCTGACCGGCTTGCGGCCATGCCGGTACGCATCAGGTACCTGAACGCCAAGGAACCCGATGCATGGAGAGGAGACTGGCCGGCCGTGTCGCCACGAGGTGAGCGGGCGACCGGCGAGGCCCAACCGCGGAATCTCAGTCAGGCAAGTTGACGAAGTAAATAACGTGGGAGTTCATCGAAGTTGTGAAATAAAGTAGGAACACCCGTTTGAGAGCTCCGATTCCGACGAAACCACAGTCCTGGGCGATACTCGGCGACAACACTAAGGTCCCAGCCCCATACTCATCCATTACATTACTCAAATTGCGGAGGCACGGAATCCGAGGCGAACGTTTTGCCAGCGAAAGAGCTTAAGAGTGGCGGGAGCGACGGACTCGAACCCGCGGCCTCCTGCGTGACAGGCAGGCGTTCTAACCAGCTGAACTACGCCCCCGCATAATAAGGATTGTCTGATTCCCTCCGGTTCCCTCCGACGCCCTCTCGTTCCCTGCCGTACCATCTGGCCCTGCCGTGACAGGGCAACAACGAGATGTAACTGATTGATATCAAACGGTGTCGGCGGACATCGATTGATATTACAAGGCACCGTAGGACACTTCTTATCGTCCCC
>Ga0210406_10007896_pt1 | contig 10724 bp, 7 predicted proteins | sample IncBWC30MmetaG_FD_155454 | JGI IMG/M metagenome (GOLD analysis project Ga0210406, IMG submission 155454) | Forest soil microbial communities from Barre Woods Harvard Forest LTER site, Petersham, Massachusetts, United States - Inc-BW-C-30-M | ecosystem: Environmental > Terrestrial > Soil >... | reverse complement strand
GGTCGCATTGATCTGGATGCGAGTCCGGCGCGTTTGCGGGGCTGATAGACGAGGCCTTTACCCCAGCTGTGACGCGCATTCCTGCCCTCCATCAACACTCGTGGCGCAAAGACGTCGTGATGGTGCAGATTGTGACAAACGCACCAACGGGCCTCGGGCGCCGGAGCGTCAGCGTGAGCCGCGAGGCGGTCTCGAATTCGAATCAGTGCATTCAGATCAGGACCGACCGCGGTAAGGGGATTTCAGCTGTGCGAACGACGCTGTAGTGGACGGCCGGAATGCGTCGACTCCAGCCGTCCGGTGAGCGCAAATAGCGGTCATAGCCAAACGGTGCGGCGAACGGGTCAAGTCGACCCTTTGCGGATATTCGTCACGAACGATTGAATATCGTCGATCGACGTTCAGCGATCCGTCGGATCGCAAGGGCAGACCTCAGCCCCAACGACCCAAGGGGGCGAGAAACATCTCGCTAAGTTCACTTCGACAGGCATTCGGGCAGGCGGATCAATTTCGGGGTCTTCGTCAGTGTCTCGGCCGAGGCGCAAACGGGAAAGCCCGCGGCCCGCATGGTTTCGTTCAGCCGCTTCCGATCTGCGTCGCTCCAATCCGGGGTTCCGATGAGGCCTTCGATCGTCAGATCGGGATGATGCGCAAGCGCGTCCGCCAGCGCAGCCTTGGCTTCCGCCGCACGGCCAAGCGCAGCGTAGCTCGCGGCGCGCAACACCCAGGAGTAGAAGAGGTATTTGTCCTTCGGGATGTGCTCCAGGATGCGGAGCGAGTCCTCGTATCGGCCAACGGAGAAATACGCATAGGAGAATCCGTACGCGTTGCCTACCAGATAGTTCGGATTGAGGCGAATCGCTCGATCGGCGGCTTCAGCGGCGCGCTCCGGATGTCCGAACCCTGCCGCCCAGGTAGAATACGCCGACAGAATCTCGGCGTCTCCGGGATTGAGCCGCAGGGCCGTCTCGAATTCGGCCTCGCTGGGTCCCAAGTCTCCCTGCATCCCGAGGGTCCAGGCGAGCGCGCTGTGGGCGTGAGCGTCGCCCGGATCGAGTTCGATGGCGCGCCGCGCGGCGGCCATCGCCTGCGGAAGAGCGACTGCAGGGTCCGCGCCGAGCATTGTCGAGAACATGCGGGTGCCGGCTAGATCAGCCCAGGCGCGCGCGAGCCCGGGATCGGCCGCAACCGCCCGCTGGAATAATTCGATGGCGTTATTGTTGCCATCCGAGGTGACGCGCAAGGCCTCGCTCCGCCCCGCGAGGTAGAGCTCGTAGGCTGTGAGATTTTCTGGTCGTGAACGCCTCGCGGCTTCCCGTTCAACCTTGTCGATGACGCCAGCGCCGCCGAGCCGGTTCCCGAGCTGGTCGGCAATTTCGCTCTGCACCGCGAAGATTTCTTTCGAGGGCTCATCCCAGCGTTCCGACCACAGATGCGCGTTGCTCGCCGCGTCGATGAGCTGTGCGGTGACGCGGATTTGATCCCCGTCGCGCTGCACCGAGCCTTCAAGCACGTAACGGACGTTCAAATCCTTCCCCACCTGCCGCACATCGATCGCCTTACCCTTGTACTGCTCCGTCGAGTTATGCGCGATGACGTCCATGTTTCGATAACGCGAGAGGTCGGTGATGATGTCTTCCGTGAGCCCATCGGCAAGTCTTCCCGTCGACTCGTCGCCGGCGATGTTGGCGAACGGCAAAACCGCGAGCGAAGGCCTCCCGACGATGCCGGGGTGGCGCGGCCAGAAGAACCAGCCGCCCAAGGCCAACGCCAGGACAAGCGCCGCCGCTGCAGCCCACAGGATACGGCCGCGGACCATGAGAGACCGCGACCGCGATCCCGACGGTTTCTCGGACGGCTTGGCCTCCGCCGACGGTTTCGCCTGAGCCGGCACGCCGACTTGCAACGAATAGACCCGGATCGGCCGTTCGATGTTCTTGAGCTGGGTCGGGCCGAGGTCGGCGACCGCCATGTCGAGCCTGCCGCTCACCTGGCGGTAGGCGTCCTCGGAGAGGCAGATCGCGCCGGGATTGGCGATCCCTTCGAGGCGCGCGGCGATATTGACGCCATCGCCCATCAAATCGCCGTCCGCCTCCTCGACGACGTCGCCAAGGTGAATGCCGACGCGGAACTCGATCCGGCGCTCGGGCGGCAGACCGGCATTGCGCTCGACCATGCCGTTCTGCACTTCGATTGCGCAACGCACGGCGTCGACCACGCTGCGGAATTCGATGAGGCTGCCGTCGCCGGTCCGCTTGACGATGCGCCCGTGATGCAGGGCGATGGTCGGATCGATCAGGTCGCTGCGCAGCGCTCTGAGCCGGGCAAGCGTGCGATCCTCGTCCGCGCCGGCGAGCCGGCTGTAGCCGACTACGTCCGCGACCAGGATCGCCGCAATCTTCCGGGTCTCGCTCATGGCGCGCCCTCCGGAGCTATGAGCGTAGCACAAAACCCGTGAGGGCAGTGCGCTAAATTGATTTAGGCGATTGAGGCGAAGGAAGGCAGGCTTGAGCCCGATGGTCTGTTACGGCGGCGGGCCGCTTCGGGCGGACTCCAGACCTCCGGTCTTTCTTGGGGAGAGCCCGGAAGCCGACCCATAGCGGACCTTCCTGCTCTCTCAATGCGGCCAAGTCTGAATGTCACCGCTGCGACAAACTCTGATATTTTCATATCGATGGACCTCGAAGCCCTTTCTCTTTCCCGGGTTAAGCGATCCCTAGAAGAGCACCAAACATATCCGCCGCGGCATGAAACGCGCTTTGAAGGATGCGGATAGGCGTGCGTTAGCGGGAACTAGTCCGAGGCGTGGATCTCCCGCAACTCCAGCTCCTATTGAGTTCGCCTCGGCCTGCTGCGCGACCGATTCCCACCGCTCCTCCTTGGCCGTAGACCACCGCCTCGTTGCCGTCGATCCAAAGCTCAATAGCTGCGCAACCGTGATGGCTCATCCCGGCATTGCCGCAAGCAAAATGGGCGGGGGCAAGATACGCCGCGGCGAGGTCAAAGGGCTGCCGGATCGTGTCCCCATCGCAGATGCTGGACATCAAACGGCACGCATGACAATCTAAAAAGACTACATGCGACCGGAAAACTGCAAAGACTACATCCCGCCGCAACATGCGATCGTTGGTCGGAAGACCCGATGCGCGCGCGCCGTTATCCTTGTTAAGCTGCAGATAACAGACGGCGTGTACGCAGACCACCATCCGAACATCCCGCCGCCAGTATGGCCGGGCGCATCGTCGAGGCGGTCGGGCTTCGCGACAGCAGCGGGCCTCTGCTGCGCTTCGTCGGGCTCTGATTCGACCGGCTCCATAAGGTTTCCGCTCGCAGCGAATGTCCTCGTCGTCGACGCCGAGGACGCCATCAGCCGCCAAATCACGTCGGAGACGAACAGACCCTTTGAAAAGCTGAAGCGTCGTCTCTCAATCCACATGGCGGTCTGTTTGCGCTGGGCGGCGCGGAGCGGGGCTTGCCTCGCTATGTTGGCTCGAAGCTGTCGAGACGCGGTTTCGATCGCAAGGAAGCCGATCGGCATCTCCGTCAAGAAAGCATGCGCACCCGCGTATCTGTCGAAGAGCTTTCCGCTAGCATCATTGCGGGCGGACAAGACCGCCAACGGAACGAGAGCCCGAGGCGTTGCACCGGCATGGAGACGAAGAAAGGGAACTCAAATGACGGACAAGATAGTAGATTCGCATGTGGACGCGGTGCCGGAATCTCCCAATCCGATCGGTCCCCACCGCCGTACCGTCGTGAAGGGACTGGCCGCGGGCGTCGCGCTGCCCACCTACCTAAGGGGCTTTGAGACTTCCGCCTATGCCCAGACGAGCGCCCCGGTGAAGATGGGGTTCATCGAAGACGAATCCGGCAATCTCTCAGTGTATGGCATCCAGAAGCTGCACGCAGCCCAGCTAGCCGTCGCCGAGATCAACGACGGCAAGACTCTCAAAGGCTCTCCGGACATCGGAGCCGGCTTCCTCGGAGCGGAAGCCACTGCCGCCAAGAATCCACCCGTGATCAGCAAGGACGGGACGTCGCTCGCCGTCGTCGACGATGGCGGCGCCAAGTCGCCGGTCGATCTCGCTTACGTGGAGGATGCCGACATCTTGGTTGATTCCGGCGAGAAGGGCATACTCGGCCGCGAACTCCAGCTGCTTTCTTCAGACGGCCAGAGTAACAACGCTGTCTGGCAGCAGCTCGCGCGCAAGCTCATCCAGGAAGATAAAGTCGACGTGCTCGTCGCGGGTTTCGCGAGCGCCGAGCGGGAGGCTATCCGGCCGATCGTCGACCAGTTCAAGCAGCTCTATTTCTACACCAACCAGTATGAAGGCGGCGTCGCCGACGCCAATACCTTCTGCACTGGGCCGGTGTGCGAGCAGCAGGTCATTCCGACCGTGCAGTACATGGTCGAGAAATACGGGCCCAAGTGCTACACGATCGCCGCCGACTATAATTTCGGCCAATTGACCGCAGCTTGGACGAAGGCCTTCATCCCTCTTGTCGGCGGGAAAGTCATTGGCGAAGAGTTCGTTCCACTCTCGGTGTCCGAATTCAGCCAGGTGATCGCGCGCATTCAGGGGGCCAAGCCTGACTGGGTCATGACCCTGCTCGTCGGACAGAACCAGCACAACTACTATCCGCAGGCGGCGGCGGCGGGACTCAAGTATCCGATGGCCTCCACCGTCAATATGGCTCAGGGCTATGAGCACAAGCGCTTTGCTCCGCCCTCGCTGGCGCGCATGCACAACGCCATCCAATACCAGCTCGAGGTCCCGACGGTCCGCAACCGCGCTTTCGTCAAACGCTGGATGACGATGTTCCCCAACGACCCGTATATCGGCGAGATGGCCCAGAACACCTATTTCACGATCCACCTCTACGCCAAGGCGACGCGCCTCGCCCATACTGTCGATCAGCAGAAGGTGAAGCGCTGTCTCGAGTTGGGCTGGAATATCGAAGCGCCGGAGGGAAGCGTGTTCCTCGAACCCGGCACACATCATTGTGCTCACCCGATCCGCCTCGCCTACTGCGACGAAAAGCACAACGTTAGCTTTCTGCGCGATTGGCCGATGATTCAGGCCTGGTGGCTCCAGCGTCTTGGGGTCAACCTCATCCGCAATCCTGAGTACAAGCAGTACACTCCTGACGAAGATCCCTATTTCAAGATGTTCGCGCTATAGCGCGTCGATCTGGACGGCGGCCCTTTGGACCCGCCGTCCTTCCGAAACCAACGGATTTTTACATGGACGTAATCGGGGTCGTCGCGAGCGTCGTCTATCAATTTTGCACCAACGCGGCGTTCTTGTTGCTGTGCGCGCTCGGACTGATCATCATCCTCGGCATGATGAACATCATCAACCTCGCGCATGGCGAACTGATGATGATGGGAGCGTACGCAGCCTCGGCGTCTTACAGCCGAGGAGCGCCGTTCTGGCTGGCAGCGATCATCGCTTTTGTCGCGGTTGGAATTTTCGGCGCTGTGCTCGAAGCGACGATCGTCCGGCGCTTCTACGGCAGGGAACTGGGGGCGCTGGTCGTCACCTGGGGCGTGAGCCTTGTCCTGTCGCAGGGCTTCCTGCTGCTCTTTGGCCCCTTCATGCCGCCGATCCAGATCCCCGAGGGCAATATCGCCCTCGGCCAATATTCGTTTTCGTACTACTGGATTTCCATGTTCCTCATCGCCGCGCTGCTCGTCGCCGCCCTTTGGTGGATCTACAACCGCACGGACATCGGCCTCCAGGCCCGGGCGACCATGCAAAATCCAGCGATGGCGCGAGCGCTCGGGGTCGACACGCGCCGCATCTACATGATGACTTTCACGCTCGGCGCGGCGCTCGCGGGACTTTCCGGAGCGTTGCTCGCGCCAACGACATCCATCATGCCCTTCATGGGCCAGCAATTCGTGGCCCCGGCCTTCATCACGGTCGTTGTCGGCGGGGCGACCAACGTCATCGCAGGCGCGGTCGGCAGCAGCCTCCTCTTATCCCTCGTGAAAACGCCGGTTGGTTTCTTTCTCGGCGCCTTCCTCGGGACGGTCGCGCTTCTGCTGGCGGCGCTCATCATCATCAGGCTCCTGCCAGACGGGATCTCCGCTGCCATCCAGCGGCGTCTCGACCTCAGGCACAGAATGCGCTGACGATGGCCAATCCCTTTTCCCTTCTGAACGGGCCGGAAGACCTGGGACGGGGCCCCGTCTTCTGGGGCGGCGCGGCGATTGTGGTCGCTCTTTTCCTCGCGGTTCCGCTCTATCTGTCGGATTTCGCAGCATACAATGTCTCTTATTATCTCCTGAACATTCCGATGGCGCTCGGCCTCTGTTTGCTATGGGGATATTGCGGCGTCCTGAGTTTCGGCCAAGTCGCCTATTTCGGCATCGCGGGCTACGCCTACGGGGTCATCGCCGGAAATTTCGTCGGCCATTCCTGGGGCCCGATGCTGGGCAGCCTCGGCGGTCTTGTGATGGCGGCCATCGTCGCCGCGGTGTTCGGATATTTTGTATTCTTCGCACGTGTGCAGATTTGGATCCTCCCCATCCTCACGCTCGTTCTCACCTTGCTGCTCGAGACCTTCCTCGGACAGACCGCAGGCTACCAGTGGAGAGTCGGGGTCGTGCAGCTCGGCGGCTACAACGGCATGACAGGCATTCCTGCATTCCAGATCGGCGACTTCGTGTTTTCCGGCTATTCCTTTTTCTATCTCGCGCTCGGCCTCGCGCTGGTTTGCTACCTCGCCTGCCGGATGCTCGTGAACTCGAGGCACGGCAAAGTCATGCTCGCCATCCGCGAAGACGCGCTGCGCACAGAGATGCTCGGCTACGACATCCGCGTGCGGCAATGGCTCGTCTTTGTGCTGGCCGCGCTTCTCGCCGCGCTCTCTGGGCTCCTCTACGTTCAGTGGGGCAACTACATAACCCCGTCCCAAGTCGGCCTGCTCTCCGCGGCGCTGCCCGTCATCTGGGTGGCGGTGGGCGGGCGTGAAAAACTGCTTGCGGTCGTCATCGGTACGTATGCGCTCAACTGGTTGAACTACCAGCTCTCCTCATCCGGCAACCAATACGCTCTCGTCATCATTGGCGCATTGCTTGTCATCGTCATGGTGTTTTTCCCGAGAGGTTTGGTCGTCAGCCTGGCCGATCTGGCTGGACGCCGTTCGGCGCCGTCCGAGGCGTCGACAGCTCGAGTTCGCGGGTAGTCGCTGGCATGACAGAAGCCATCCTGTCGATCGACGGCCTGAAGAAGCAGTTCGGCGGCGTCGTCGCCACCGACAATGTCACGCTCGACGTCGCCGCAGGCGACCTGCAATGCATCATCGGGCCCAACGGCGCGGGCAAGTCGACGTTCTTCGCTCTTCTTTGCGGCCTTCATGAACTCGACGGCGGCGGGATCGTCTTCAAGGGGAAGGACATCACCCGGATGCTGCCTTCTCGCCGGGTCAGGGAGGGGCTGGGGCTCACCTTTCAGACCAACCGCGTCTTCGGCAGTCTGAGCGTTCGGCAGAACCTCGAGATTCCGCTGGCCTCGATTCGCGGCGAACGGGGAATTTTGGCTGAAGACCGGTATCGGATGGCGCTCGAGCGCTTCGACCTCGATCGCCAGGATGAAACGCAGGCCGCGAATATTCCTCACCACAAGCGCCAGTGGCTGGAGATCGCCATGGTTCTGGCTGGAGGCCCCGACCTCCTCCTGCTCGACGAACCCACGGCCGGAATGGCGCCAGAGGAGACCGGCAACACGGCGGCCGTGCTGCGCGACCTCAACCGTACGGGCCTGACGATCCTCGTCGTCGAGCACGACATGGCGTTCGTGCGCAAGATCGCCCGGCGGGTGACGGTCCTTCACCAGGGTCGGGTCTTCGCGGACGGCACGATCGATGAGGTGACTGCGCGGCAGGACGTGCGCGACATCTATCTTGGGAGGCGGTGAGATGGCCGCGCTGCTCTCCGCCAGCGATCTGCGCGCGGGCTATGGCGCCGGCGATGTCCTGCAGGGCGTGAGCGTCGAGGTGGGCCAGGGCGAGATCGTAGCGGTCCTGGGCCGCAACGGAGTGGGCAAGAGCACGCTGATGAAGGCGCTGATCGGCCTGCTCGCGCTGCGCGGGGGCAAGATCGTTCTGAGCGGCGAAGACCTTACCGGCGAATCGGCGGATCGGCGGGCGAAACGCGGCGTCGGATACGTGCCGCAGGGCCGCGAGATCTTCCCGCACATGACGGTCGCCGACAATCTGCGGATGGGACGCTTTATCCGCTCGGGCAAGGGCGACGATGAGGCGCTCCTCGAAGAGATTTGCAGCTATTTCCCCTTTCTCCGGCAACGGATGGCGCAGCGCGGCGGCACGCTTTCCGGCGGACAGCAGGAAATGCTGTCGATCGCGCGCGCGCTCAACGGCGATCCGCGGCTTTTCCTGCTCGACGAGCCGAGCGACGGCGTGCAGCCGTCGATCGTTCAAGAGATCGGCGAGTTCCTTAGGATTCTGGTCGCGCGGCGGCCGATCGGAGTGCTCATCGTCGAACAGAACGTCGAATTGATCCAGGCGGTGGCCGAGCGGGCATATGTCATGGACAAAGGCCGAATTGTCGCTTCGCTGGACAAAGCGACGATCGCAGACACCGACGCGCTGAGTCGATTCCTGTCGATTTGAACAAAAAGGAGGATGCAATGGCTGATTGGATCAAATCGTCCTACATGGCCCGCTCTGGCGTTGCCAAAGCCAAGCCTGGCAAGACTCATGAGCTGACGGTCGAAAAGCAGGGCAAATATCACTACGTCTACGGCCCCTATGCCGACCCGGTGTTGACCGTCGATCCCGGTGATGTCGTCGTGGTAGAGACGCAGGATGCGTTCGAGGGTGCAATCAAGAGCGAGAAGGACAAGCCGTCCGAACTGCTCCACATGCCATTCCTCAACCCCCAGTGCGGACCCATCTCCGTGCGTGGAGCGGAAAAGGGCGACACGCTCTGCGTCCACATCCGCAGCATCAAGCCGCGCGGATCCCAGCCGATCGGCACTACCGCGCTCATTACGGAATTCGGCGGCCTCGTCTCGACCAACAATACGGCGATGCTGAACCCGCCCCTGCCGGAAATGGTCAAGAAGATGGAAGTGACCGAGCAGGGCATCAAGTTCAATAAGAAGATCACGCTGCCCTATGAACCCTTCATCGGAACGCTCGGCGTCAGTCCAGAAATCGAAGCCGTCTCCTCGCTGCAACCCGACTACTGGGGCGGCAACATGGACGTGCCCGACGTGGCTCCGGGCGCTATCGTCTACTTTCCCGTGCTTCATAAGCACGCCTATCTCTTTCTCGGCGATTGCCACGCGACGCAGGGAGACGGCGAATTGTGCGGCGTCGCCGTCGAGATTCCATCGACGACGACCATCCAGGTCGACCTCATCAAGAATTGGCCGATCGTCTGGCCTCGCCTTGAGAATGAGAAATTCATCATGACGATCGGCTCAACGCGGCCGATGGAGGATGCCGCGCGCATCGCCTACAGGGAGCTCATTCGGTGGCTGGTCTCGGACTATGGCTTCGACCAATACGAGGCATATTTTCTGCTCACCCAGGCCGGGCGGATCAGGCTCGGCAACATGGTCGATCCGAAATACAGCCTCGGCGCTTCAATCCTGAAGTCGTACCTCTAGCCCGAAGCAAAGGGCTTCCTTCTCGAGGCCATATCTTTTGAGGCATCGCGCCGGGAAGGAAAAGGCGGGAACTCGACGCGGTGCTGGAGGTGGCCTTAACCGCGGGATGGCGCTAGCGCTGGTGCCCTGCGTGATGTGCTGTTGGAGATGAATGCCTGTGGCCGACCTCTACTACACTCGGCGACTGGATCGCCACCGCCACCTGTTACCAAGCGCTCGCCCTGACCGCTATTCGCTAATCGTCGAAATCAACAGTAGGTGCGGTCGGCAAGAGCGCTCGGGCCAGTCCAGGGGTTCGCCATCCCCATCGCGCTGAGAAGCCAGCCGCACTTGAAGGAAGAATCTGCTGGTCAAGGCGTGCAACGATCTTCTGGAGAAGCTGAGGCAGATCGCGGAAGCTCGCACCGAGTTCCGGCATGCCGCCGAATTGACCGACATTCATAGGCAGCGCTTTGTCGCAATCGCGTCTAGCAGGTGTTCGCTCAGGCACCTCATGCTCGAACCGCTTTTGATAGCGATCGGCGGTTAGTCAACCTTGTCATGGCAACAACCGCTTTTGATCGCATTCCCACCGTTCGTAGTCTCGAATTAGAGGTCGGCTTCGGTGAAGGGTTTTGGACGCCGGCCCTTTGCGACGGTGGAGGCGAGGCGCCGGGGCCGGCGTCCGAAAGCCTCCCAAGGAGGAAACCGCGGGGAGGAAGGGCTCTGGAGGGCGCGACCTATGGGGATTTGCGGGTCGCGGACGGAGCGCCGGGGTCGGTCCTGAAGCGGTGGGGCGGAGATTGCGTCGATCGGAAGGACGATGGCGAGCTTGTTCGCTCGTGCCGATGCGAGGCCTGAGCGCGAGTAGAGGCGCGAAGAGGCTCTGCCAAGGCTTGTGAGGACATTGCCATCCTGGTCCGGCGCGCGGCTGGAAGGGAAAGCGATCGACGTTGCAAGGCGGGATGCGCGGCGCCGGTCATGAGGTGTCGATCCTAATCCGACTTGGGGATGGCGATCGCGCAGGGCGCGGGCCTTCGAACGTCTCGACGATGATCATCCGGCCGCCGCAACACGGGCAGCGGCGCGCAGGCGCAACGT
>Ga0210406_10007895_pt1 | contig 10725 bp, 8 predicted proteins | sample IncBWC30MmetaG_FD_155454 | JGI IMG/M metagenome (GOLD analysis project Ga0210406, IMG submission 155454) | Forest soil microbial communities from Barre Woods Harvard Forest LTER site, Petersham, Massachusetts, United States - Inc-BW-C-30-M | ecosystem: Environmental > Terrestrial > Soil >... | reverse complement strand
GGCGGACGGAGGCACTCCCGAGCGGCTCTTCGAAAACCAGCAGGTCGTTCTGACGGTGCCTGCATCCTTCGATGAGGAGGCCCGAGAGTTGACAGTGGAGGCCGCGCGGAGGGCTGGCCTTGAGCGCCTAACGTTGCTGGAAGAACCGCTGGCCGCCTTCTACGCCTGGGTCGCCACTCATCGGGAGACGATTGCGACGCAGGTGCAGGATGGCGATCTCGTCTTGATCTGCGACATCGGTGGCGGCACCTCGGATTTCAGCTTGGTGCGGGCGCGCGTCATTGGTGGCGACGTTCAGTTCGAGAGGACAGCCATCGGTGATCACCTGCTGCTAGGTGGAGAGAATCTCGACCTGGCCCTGGCGCGCCGCGTTGAGCAAAGGCTCAATGCCAAACTCAGTCTGCGGCAGCGTTACGCCCTTGGAATCGCGTGCCGTGCAGCCAAGGAGACTCTGCTCGGCGACACAAACATCGACCGTCTGCCGATCAGCATTTTGGGCTCGGGGCGCGCGGTAGTGGGTCAGATGCTCCAGAGCGAACTGACGCGCGACGAAGTGCTGGAGTTGGTCTTGAACGGATTCCTTCCGTTGACAGCTCCGGAAGAGATGCCAAAACGCAGCCGATCCTCAGGGCTCCGTGAAGTTGGCCTGCCGTATGCGGGTGATCCGGCAATTACAAAGCATCTCGCAGCCTTCCTGCGGCAAGCGGGGGCTGCGATGAACCGCCAAAGTGGTGTGACTTCGCACAAGGGAGGTCGGCCATCGATGGTGAGACCGGATGCGATTTTGTTCAATGGAGGCTTCTGCATCCCCGCGGCGACACGTGAGCGAATGGTTGAGGCGGTCGCCAGTTGGTTTGGCGGCCAGGAAAGCGGCTGGCGTCCCAGGGTTCTCCGCAGTGACGCGATGAGTAGCGCTGTCGCGGTTGGAGCGACCTACTACGGTCGCGTGCGGCGCGGCGAAGGTTTGCGGGTGAAGGCGGGCAGTGCGCGGACCTACTACATAGGAACGCGCACCGAGGGCACCGCCGTATGTGTGTTGCCGGCCGGAACTGACGAGGGGACGACCTTGCAGTTGGATCGTGACTTCTCGGTGCTGGCGAACCGGCCCGTGTCGTTCAACCTGCTCAGTTCGACCGTGCGGCACGACCCGCACGGGGCCTTGGCGGAGCTGGACCCGACGCAAGTGCATCGGCATGCGCCATTGGTGACGCTGCTGCGCTACGGGAAAAAGCTGCAACAGATGGATCTGGCGGTGCGATTGTCCGTGAGCTTCACCGAGGTTGGAACGCTGGACCTCTGGTGCCAATCGGTCAGCTCGCCCCATCGCTGGCGGTTACAGTTCGCACTGCGGGGTAACGTCACTGGCGGCGATGCATACGTCAAGTCGACTCCGCATGCAGGTGTTGAGCCAGCCTCCTCGGAGGGCTCCGAAGATTCGCTTCGAGCCGCGAAAGAGTCAATTCGTGCGGCGTTTACTCGTGAGCGAGACCCTAGCTCCCACGCGTCGCTGGTTAGCAAACTGGAAGAGGATCTTGGTCTCAAGAAGGAGTCTTGGCCAATGCCACTTCTCCGAGTGTTGACCGATGTTTTGCTCGAAGTTGCCAACGGCCGAAGGTTGAGTGCGCCGCATGAAGCGCGCTGGCTGAATCTGTTCGGCTACTGCCTACGTCCGGGGTTTGGCGACGCGCATGACAGCCAGCGCATGAACTTAACGCGCAAGTTGTACCAATCAGGAGTGGCGTTTCCCGCTGACTTGCAGAATCAAGTCAACTGGTTGGTGCTTTGGCGGCGAACTGCAGGCGGCTTGAGCGCTGCGCACCAGCACGAGATTCGCAACTACTTGGGTGGAATCGGGATCGGACGAAAAAAGTCAGGCACGCGCCTGAACGCGCAACTCGAGCGCGACGGCTGGCGACTGCTGGCCAGCCTGGAGCATTTGTCGGGGGCCACTCGTGCCGCCTTGGGCGGCGAACTGCTGCGCAAGCTTAAAAAGGAGCCTGCCGATAGTACCTGGTTGTGGTCTCTCGGCCGATTTGGCGCGCGCATCCCGCTGTATGGCTCACGTGCTTGTGTTGTTGCCCCGGAAACCGCAGAGGAGTGGATCGGGGCCCTGCTCGATTTGCGCGACCTGACACCGGAAACAGCTAAGGCGATCGCTCAACTCGGCAGGCTGACGGAGGACCGATCTCGCGACATTGGCCGCGAAGTGCGGAAACGCGCCGTCGAGCGCCTGAGAGCGGAAAGCGTGATCGACGAACCAATGTTACGTGCCCTGGTGGAATTCGTCGTGCCCGGTCGATCGGATGTATCTCTGACCTTTGGCGAATCGCTTCCCAAGGGACTGCACTTGGAAAGCACGGCTGACTGCCTGTCACCCGTTTCGGCAATCGCTACCGAAGACTGAGAGGTCACACGCCGATTCCGCCTGCGAAGGTCCGAGAACGCGGCTGACAGGGAACAGAGACAAGCGTCGAGTGATGATGTCACATTCCTCGATGGGCGCCGTGTTCGATGTAGATCGCCTGAACGATCTTTGAGTCCGAACTGGCGGTGTACCTCGAAAATCTGCCATTAATGGTTAAGGATTGTAAAGCTTGCAAAAGTCTTGTCACCAAGCTAGTCGCAGCGGTATTTGGAGGGCTGTACCTGCATCAAATCAGCAGGAATGGAGAATAACATGCGCACAACATTGCTAACCGGCTTGCTGTTCGCGTTGACCGCCGGAGCTCTGGCGCAGACGCCGCAGGCCCTACTCGAAACGCCGCCGGCGCAAGTCGCGGCCCTATCCAGCAACGGCCCCGTGGTTCTCGACTATGGTAAGGGCGGGTTCCCGGACGATGTCGAAGGCCGCATCGCCAAGCGAGTCCGCCACGAACTGTTGCTGCTGCCCTACTACTCGCTATTCGACGATCTTGAGTATAGCGTCCAAGGTCACACCGTCACGCTGAGCGGAAATGTCACCAGCATCCACGCAGTGACGAAGAGCACCGCCGAGAATGTCGTGAAGCAGATCGAAGGCGTGGACACGGTCGTCAACAACATCAAGGTCCTGCCACCATCGCCCTTCGATCAGGAGGCGCGTGCACGTGTCTATCGTTCATTGGTCAGAACGGGTCCACTGTCGCGATACTTCTGGGAGGCATCGCCCAGCATTCACATCGTTGTTGAACACCAACGGGTGACGCTGAAAGGCTACGTGAGCAGCGAAGGCGACAAGAACTTGGCTACTCTCGCCGCTAACGGTGTGCCAGACGTGTTCAAGGTGACCAACGACTTGCGGGTGGTGAAGTAAAGGCGCTGTGGATGCCTCGCCCGGTCCTCATTGAAGCGAGACTCTTGCCCAGAGTCTCGCCTTCTACATCGGCCGACCCAAACGCCGGCTTATAGGTTGTAGACCCTCGACCACTCGCGCTCGCGGAAGAAGCCCCCAGCAGGGTTAGCTCTGGCGTAACGCCGACTTCATTCGGGTCTGGATCGGCCAAACCATCTCAGTCTTGGGCTCGTTGATCGGCGGTCCGGCTCCAGCCTTCACCGCAATCCTGATCCTTCATGCTACGCCGTTCCAACTCCGCCGTCCCCAGGACTGTGTCTAATCTCCGCACCCCTTACTACTTCAACTCTTTTATCACTAGGAGCGCTGACAGGAGTCGGCGGTAATTGTAGGCGTAGGCTTTGCCATCAGGGGTTAACACGACGGTTTGCACGTTGACCACTCCGGACGGATCCGACGGCATTAATCGCAATACTTGGGTTTTCTGCCCGGTCGAAAGATCGGCCCTGTAAACCGACGTCGGTTGCTCGTCATCCCGCACATAGATTGATCGCCCATCCGCGCCCCACTGCACAAAACGCAGGCCTGGCTCCAAGCCCGGCAGAACTTGCGGCGTTCCCCCGTCCACTGGAAATAGCGTAATCCGGCCATCTGTGCCGGGCGCGACCAGTGATTTGCCGTCGGGCGAGATACCGGCCGCAAAAATTCCCTCGGGCGTAGCGGCGCGCAGCCCTTCGCCGTCGATGTTCTGAATGTAGGTGCGGTTGGAATGACCGGACTCAGCACCGATGAACCAAATCCGTTTCCCATCGGGAAAGAAACCTGGGGGATAAGCTATGATGCGCTCAATGCCCGGTATGGGTACAACCTTGGGATCTCCCGCTCCGGTAGGAAGAATCGTGATCTTGGGCGGTGGCCCCGGAACGAAAGAAAGAGCCCACTTTCCGTCAGCGGAGAAACTACCACCATACCCATCGCCGAGACGGACGGGCGCCGAACCATCCATGGCGCGCATGCCCACCGCATAGTTCGGACCGCCCATTGCGCCTTGCTCCTCGAGCAGGACCTTTTGCCCATCGGAGGAAATGGCGCGCAGCTGTGTGTAGTCGTACCAGGAGAGATCCCTTTCGCTCGTCGTTTGGTTGGCGTGACCAGTAACGCGATAGCGAGGATCCGCGGCGGTGATTAGAACTCGCCCATCAGCAGCCACGTCCTGCAGCAACATTGTAATGGGAGCCGCCAGCAGCAATCGCACTCGCCCAGACAAGTTCACTGCCCGCAACGAATCGTCTGATCCAGCATCCGCGGCTGCAAACCATATCTCATCACCCTTGGGCGACCATGCCAGACCGCGCTCATCTTCCCACTCCTTCGTCAACGTCCTCTTTTGGGCATTGCCGTTGAGGCCGACAACCGCAACCTTGCCTCTCGTGTCGGGATCGGAAGTGTGCTCGAAGAATGCGATCTTGTCCCCTGCGCGAGAAAATCGCGGCTGGCTGATCCACCCGGCGGTGTCGTATAAAACCTTCCCGATGGGATACTCCAGGCGATCGCGACCGTTGACGATGTGGACCACGGCAAGGTTGCCGTCAGGCCCCCAAGCCGCATCCCGAGCATGCACAAGCACCTCGCGAGGCGAGCCTCCCGAGAGCGGAACGCGATAAAGTGTCCCATCGACCTCGGCGAAGCCGATCTTGCTGAGGATGAATGCAATTTCGTTCGTCGGAGAAATCGAGGCTACCCTTGAGCCCGGAATGCCCAAGGCTTGCGGCTGTGGGAACTCCGCCCGTGTCGAGTAAATCTGTGAGGATTGACCTCCCCATGCTGCGCTGTACACCACGGTGTGGCCATCAGGTGAAAAGCGCGCCGAATTCACGGTTCCCGATTCGTAGGTCAACCGGGAGAAGACGGGAGTGGCTGCGGGCTCCCCGTGCCACCACAACCAAGCCCCTGCAACCACGGATGCCAGCAGGAGTCCGCCAAGGATAAGAGCCACTGCAGGGAATTTTGAACGGCCTTCCTCCGCATACAAAGGCGCAGTCGCGCCAGAGGGTTCCGATAGATTCGACAAAGCGAAAGCTACATCGGACGCCGATTGAAAACGTTCTTCCGGATTCTTCTCCAGGCAATGCCGCACGATCCGGTCCAGCGACGGAGGCACCGCGTGGTTGTTTTGCGACAGCTCGGGCGGATCCTGTTTCAGAATCGCACTCATAATCTCCACGGAAGTCTCGCCCTTGAAGGCGCGATTACCAGAAAGCATCTCGTAAACAATCGTCCCGAAACTGAAGAGATCGGAGCGGTAGTCTGCGGGCAGTCCCCTCACCTGTTCGGGCGACATGTAGCCGGCCGTGCCCATCACCACTCCGGGCTGTGTCTGCGACATCAATGTGACGGGATCGGAAGAAGCGTCGCCGTCGGGACGCGTGAGCTTTGCCAAGCCGAAGTCGAGAATCTTCACCCGCGCATCACGTGTAAGGAAGATATTCTCCGGCTTCAGATCACGGTGAACGATCCCCTTTTCATGCGCTGCTGACAGACCGCGCGCAATCTGCTCCGCATATTCGGTGGACTTGCGAACCGGGAGTAATCCGGGACGCAGCTTCTCGCGTAAGGTTTCACCGACAAGAAACTCGGTGACCATGTACGGCGAGCCGTCGAACTCGCCAAAATCATGTACCGCAAGGATGTTAGGGTGATTAAGCGCAGCCGCAGACTGCGCTTCCTGCTGAAATCGCCTGAGACGTTCAGGGTCGCGGGCAAAGGCAGGAGGCAAAACCTTGATCGCAACCTCGCGATTGAGCCGCGTGTCGCGCGCCCGATACACCTCGCCCATGCCTCCGGCTCCAGCGTGCGCGACAATCTCATATGGTCCGAGCTTGGTGCCGATTGTTAACGCCATTCGTGGGCGTAATTATAGACTTCCTAGCTCGCGTCGTTGAAAGTCCGTTCGGAGGCATGACTAATGGGTTGGCCATTGACTCGACGACAATGGGTTGGCGGGGACTGCGCGGGGCTTCGGTTTACGTCACCGGTTCGGTCAGCGCTCACCGCTGGCGCACTCTGTTGCTCGCTCGAGGAGCAGATTACGCTCGCGCACATTCCGCGTGAGCCTTGCCGCGCGCTCGAATTCTGCGCGAGCCTCGCTGAGGCGACCGAGCTTCTTAAGGAAGTCGCCCCGCACGCTAGGCAGCAGGTGGTAGGCCTTGAGTGACGCATCTGAGAGTAGCGCGTCGACTATCTCCAAGCCGGCTTCTGGACCAAACGCCATTCCCACCGCCACTGCCCGATTCAGGTCCACGATGGGGGACGGGGTGAGCTGAGCAAGCGCGTCGTAGAGCGTCACGATACGCGGCCAGTCTGTATCTTCTGGAGTACGTGCCCGTGCGTGACAAGCGGCGATTGCCGCCTGCACAGCATATGGGCCGTCGGCGCCCGCGAGCTCTTCGGCGCGGCGAAGTGCTTCCAGACCGCGACGGATCAGGAGTTGATCCCATAGTCCGCGGTTTTGATCGAGGAGCAGCACCGGCTCTCCCGACTGGCCAACACGCGCTTTTGATCGAGAAGCCTGAATCTCCATTAAGGCAACCAAGCCGTGCACTTCCGGCTCGGTGGGCGCGAGTTCGGCCAAGATTCGACCCAGGCGGAGCGCCCCCTCACAAAGGGCAGGACGCATCCAGTCCTCGCCGGCAGTAGCGGAATAGCCCTCATTGAAGACGAGATAGATCACTTCCAAAACGGATGACAATCGCTTTGCGCGATCAGGGTCGCGTGGAAGCTCGAAGGGAACGCGCGCTTCGGTCAGCGTCCGCTTAGCACGCACGATACGCTGGGCAATCGTCGGCTCCGCGACCAGGTAAGCGCGCGCGATTTCTTGCGTGGTCAAGCCGCCGAGAAGGCGAAGGGTGAGTGCAGCCCGAGCTTCGGCCGAGAGAACAGGGTGACAGGCAGTAAAGATGAGACGAAGCAAGTCGTCGCCAATATCATCGTCGAGAGCAGTGTCGAAGTCGGGCACGGCCAGCTCCCGGACGTGAAGCTCGCGGCCCAGCTCCTCGTGCTTGCGCTGGAGGAGCTGGGCGCGGCGAAAGTAATCCATTGCCCGATTTTTGGCTGCGGTCATCAGCCAAGCGGCGGGATTGTCAGGAACGCCTGACTCTGGCCACTTCTCCAGAGCCGCCAGCAGCGCTTCCTGGGCCAGGTCCTCGGCCAAGCCGACGTCGCGCACAATGTGCGCGAGTCCGGCTATGAGCTTCGGCGCCTCGATCCTCCAAACCGCGTCGATTACGTTGTGTGTATCCGAAGCCGCCACGACTTCCGATCACACCACGTTCACGCCTTCAGAGCAACTGCGGCAGAGTCGTGCTGAGGAATTCCGTCCGGCGGCTCGCATATCTGGCGTAGCTCACACTCTCCCTCGCCAGCGACACTGAGGAATTGTTTGGCCATCTCGATGGCCTCTTCCTTCGAGTCTGCTTTAAGGATGGCGAACCCACCGATTACTTCTTTCGCTTCAGTGAAAGGGCCGTCGGTTACGGTCAGCTTGTTGCCAGTAAGGCGGACACGCGCACCGAGTGCCGTTGGCATGCAACCTTCGGTGGCGAGCAGAAAGCCGGCCTTCATTCCATCTTCAACCAACTTGCCAAAGACGGCCATTTCCTCTGGCGTGGGGGGCGTGTTGCGTTCAGCGGTCTTATAGATACTGAGGAATCGCATGTTTTTGTCTCCTTTTCTTGATTTATGGTCGGGAGCTGGGTTTCGACGGCGTTGGCCGGAGATAAACCGTCGCTCTGATAGTACGTCGAATGAGGAACTGCAACATCGACACAGCCGAGCTCGCGCCGAGATTATTTTTTCGACGAAACCTTGTCGCGGAGGCGCTGCTCCTGTTCTCTGAGCTCAGAGGTAAAGTTGTCGCCAAAGTCTTCCGCCTCAAATACTTGGCGGATTTCGACTTCGGCTCCGCCGTCGAAGGGTGCGCGCTTGAGCCACTCAACTGCCTCGTCCATCGACCGCACCTGCCACAGCCAAAAGCCAGCGATGAGTTCCTTCGACTCGGTAAACGGCCCATCGATCACGGATCGCGTTGCTCCCGAAAATCTGACGCGCTTGCCCTTCGAGGTTGGATGCAGTCCGTCGCCCGCAAGCATGACGCCTGCCTTCACCAGCTCCTCGTTGTACCTCCCCATCTTGGTAAGAATTTCCGTCCCAGGAAGAGCGCCCGCTTCTGACTCCTTGCTAGCCTTCACGATGACCATGACTCTCATGATTTGTCTCCTTTGTTATCGATTTCTGTTTTGATCCGGCCTCGCAGCCGGTCCTACGCGAAGCTCGGTTCTATTATCACGACGAACGAGAACCCGGGGGATCGACAAGGCGCTTTACTTGGCTTCATGCATCTAATCGTCCATGAAGAGTGTGACAGTGGCGGCAACAGGCTCGGGAGAAAGGATCCGAACGATGATCATTATAGGAGTAGATTTTCACCCCGAGTTTGAGCAAATTGCGTGGGTTGAAACCGACACAGGAGAGTTGCAGGAACAACGGCTGCAGCATCGGGAGGAAGCAGAGACGTTTTACCAGGGACTTGCGGCACGAGCCGTCCAGGTGCGGATTGGATGCGCCAGGGATGGGACCATCAGCAGTGGGCTAACTAAGTTCGGTTCGCATGCGGGACAGCCCGGAAATCGCCATGGTGTGAAGTAGAACACCGAGACATTGATTGGGCATCCCGCTCCTCTTCACAGCGATTTCACGCGAACTAACCGAGAATTCGCTAAAACCAAGGTTTCCGGGATGGCGGGTTTCCGGTTTCCGATGAAACCCACTGTCACGTGCCATGACTTGCTAATGAAGCCTGACGCCGGGTCCAAGTCCCATGATGAACCCTATCGCCAGAACGACTGCGGCGATGATCCATCCCCGGCTGCGTTCGATTTCGGGCATCTGAAATTCGCTGCTGGGAATGCGGGGGCCATAAAGTAGGTTCCACATCCAAGCCAGGCCGGAGTTGCCACCAAATGACGCAGCCGCGGCAGAGATCAGAATCAACAACGGCCCCACTGGATTTAGCGCGCCCGCAGCGCAGGAGAGGACACCGATAGTGAGATAAGGCAAGAGCGTGCACCGGCGCGCCCGCCGCGCGCGGATCTTCACGTCCTTCCCCAAGAACGGACGTAGCTCGCGCAAGGATAGTGGCACAAACAGAAAGAAATAGGTAACGATCCCCAGCGCAGCCAGGCCCAGGCGCCACGCCCAGGCCGGCTCCCATCCTGCGACGACTGCCGCCCAGTCACCAATGTTGCCGATGCCGGAGAACAGAAAATATCCGCCTACCTGAAACAGATTGAGAGTCATCAGCAGCCAGAAGAAATAGCGCCAAGGCGCGGACTGCTTGACGGAACGTACAGCCCCGAAGGACAGCGTTCCAGCAATCAGATTAGCGAGCGTCCCGCCCGCCGCTACCAGACGTGTGTCCCCGCTGCATTCGAAATGCACCGTGGAGAGCAAGAGCGGCCGTCCACCCGTGGCTACGCACATGCCTCCGTGACCAAGCCCCTCGTGGATAAGGTCTGCGATCACTGAGGCAACAATGGCGATCGCGGCGATGGTCAATGGATCGGGCTTGGTTGCTTCGCGCGAGGGCGGGCGGCCGGACTCTGCCGGGGCGTCCTTCGCAGCATTGGCGGACATGGGCTGGATTGTAGCAGCGGACTCGAGCCGTGCGCCGCGGGCCCGACAGACCCTTCACAGAAGCGCAGCTGTCGAAAACGCGCGGCGCAACCCGGCTGCCCATTCCACAGAGGATGGGACTGAAACCGGTTCAGCTCTCGACGAGCCGGGGAACCGACACGGTAGCGACCATACCAACGGCTCACCTCAACCTCAATCGTCCATGCCTGGATGTACAACAACACAAACGGAAGCTTGTTGATCGCGATGCTTGCGCATCTCAGACACCACCTTGCAGCCAGTCTTGTACCGGCACCGGCCGACGGGGGCCGACAGCATCTGATAGTCGCCGTCATTTATCTCGTGATGGCCATGGTAGTGATCGTTTGGACGGAAATCGCGAACGCTGCGTCGACCGAAGGCGGTCTGACCCCCAGAGCAATGTGGACAGAGCAAGATGCTGCTGAGTAGAGTATTATTCCGCCCGCGGCAATTGTGAACGGACGCCGACCCCATAGCCACTGAGCGATATCCCAAGCAAGCCGCTTGCTCTGAGCTTCTCAGCGCGTTCTATGGCCTTCGGTTCTCCAAGACAGTCGACATCAGATGATTGCGCGGAGGGCAACAGTCACGCTCTCTCGTGCAGTCCTGATAGCATCAGCGACCGTCTCACCTGCGGCCATCGTATGCGCGAGTGCCGATCTCTTTCGTGTTTCCGGGTGCTCGAAAGCGACGGCCTCGATCCCACCACCGAAAAGTGTGTGCCTCTCTTCGAGCTGATCGAG
>Ga0210406_10007893_pt1 | contig 10725 bp, 7 predicted proteins | sample IncBWC30MmetaG_FD_155454 | JGI IMG/M metagenome (GOLD analysis project Ga0210406, IMG submission 155454) | Forest soil microbial communities from Barre Woods Harvard Forest LTER site, Petersham, Massachusetts, United States - Inc-BW-C-30-M | ecosystem: Environmental > Terrestrial > Soil >... | reverse complement strand
CGAAGCCTAATTCCAGTGGGCTGGATCTCGAGAAAACATCTCGCCTCCGGTCGAGGCAGAACTTTTTTCTTGACATCCCTTTTGATAGAACTCATTGACGTACCTTCGGGTTCAATAGTGAAGGGTGGGTATGTTTGCAAGTCCCTGAAAGGCGGGAGGGGAAATTGTTGGTCGGCCCTAGCAGACGATTTTCGAACTTTTCTCCTGTGCGCCAATAGTTTCGAACTAGCGCTTTCAGTGGTTTAAGCCTGAATTAAATCGAATGGTCAGACCCTAGCAGACGACTTCCGAACCCGACCAGGTGCTCAACTTCCGTTTTGCCGACAACTCGCCTAATGACGAACCGATTCTGGCATCGTGAGTGAAAAGGCGATTCCAACAATCCTCCTGAGGCACCGCCAACTCTATGGCTTTCATTGACTTGCCCCTCGCATCGCGCCTAGCATTGCACCACTTCATGATTGGCCAGACCATCTCGCACTACCGCATCGTCGAGAAGCTCGGCGGAGGGGGGATGGGTGTCGTCTACAAGGCCGAGGACACCGAACTTGGTCGCTTTGTCGCCCTGAAATTTCTTCCTGAGGACCTAGCGCAAGACCCGCAGGCGCTGGAGCGCTTTCGCCGCGAGGCTCGGGCTGCTTCCGCCCTGAACCACCCCGCCATCTGCACGATCCACGAGATCGGCAAGCACGATGGTCGTTCGTTCATTGTCATGGAGCTTCTGGAGGGCGTGACGCTGAAGCATTTGATCGGTGGACGGCCCCTAGACACCGAAACGCTGCTGTCATTGTCTATTGACATCGCCGACGCACTCGACGCAGCACACGCCAAGGGGGTCATTCACCGCGACATCAAGCCAGCGAACATTTTTGTAACCAAGCACGGGCACGCTAAAATTTTGGACTTTGGGCTGGCGAAGGTCAGTCTTGCAGGCAGTTCTTCGAGCCAAATTGCATCGGCGAATACGGTGACAGAGCAACTGACGAGCGCGGGAACGATGCTGGGCACGGTGGCATTCATGTCTCCTGAGCAGGTGCGCGCAAAAGAACTGGATGCCCGCACAGATCTGTTTTCTTTCGGCGCGGTGTTGTTCGAGATGGCGACCGGCAAGGTGCCATTCGAGGGCGCAAGCTCGGGGGAGATATGCGGTGCGATTCTGCACCAGGAACCACGGCCGGCGTCGCAGCTCAATCCGCAACTTCCGGCGCAAGTCGAACTGATCATCGACAAGGCTCTGGAGAAAGACCGCAACCTTCGCTATCAGAGCGCAGCGGAGATGCGAGCCGACGTGCAACGACTGAAGCGGGACTCAGAGTCGCGCAAGTCCACTGCAGTGGAAACGAGAATGGAAGCGCCGAAGGCCGGACGCAGCATTTGGATCATAGTTGCAGCAGGCGTGCTTGGGGTGCTCATGCTGGCGCTGATCGGCTTCCTGTTGCGGGGCAAGTTTTTTGGACCCGCGGCCGCCCGAGTTCCATCCGCCCCGGTTCTTTCGCTGGCAATACTCCCATTTCGCAACGCTTCTGGCGATCCCAGCCTGGACTGGCTGGGTTCGTACATGGCCGATATTCTGACCACGGACATCGGGCAGTCGGCGGAGTTGCGCACCGTAAGTCCAAACAATATGCACCAGATATTCGCCGACCTGCGAATTTCCGCCTTGACTGTGCTAGATCCCACAACGATTCGCAGGGTGGCTCAGTCCAGCAAAGCCGACCGCGTAGTTTGGGGCCAGTACGTTAAGCTTGGCGATCAAATCCGCGTGGACGCCACTCTGCAAGACATCAAGAACGATCGCACTCTTCCTCTGAAGATCGAATTCCCCAGCGAAAAAGAAATTTCGGTTGCGATTGATCGCCTGGCTGAGTCCATCCGCCAGAAACTTGCGCTTCCGGATGATGTGCTTAGGGAGCTGAAAGCCAGTTCCTTCCAGCCTACTTCGCAATCCGTGGGAGCGCTGCGCGACTACAACCAGGGGATCGGGCTCCAGCGGGAAGGAAGGAACCTCCAAGCGCAGACGCTTTTCGAAGCGGCGACCAAGGCAGACCCCGACTTCGCGCTGGCCTTTTCCAAACTGGCTCAGACCTACAGCAGTCTGGGCTATGACAGCGAGGCGGAGCAGTCTGCCAAGAAAGCCGTGGTGCTGAGCCAAGACCTCCCTGAGGCGGAGAAGTATTTGATTTCTGCCGTTCGTTTCCAGGTGACCAAGAACTATCCGAAAGCAATAGAGGCTTACGAAAATCTTGCCAAGGCTTCGCCGGATAACTCTGACGTGGAATCAGCGCTGGCCAGCCTCTATAAGGTCTCTGGAAACCTCGCGAAAGCACGTGAATACAACCAGAAGCTCTTAACCGCAAACCCGAAGGACGTTGTAGCAACTCTCGAACTGGGGCGCGTAGCCATCAAGAGCGGTGACGTCCAGGGCAGTCTGGACTCTCTGAGCCGCGCGTATACCCTGGCAATTCAGATGGACAACCAGGAGCAAGAGGCTGCCAGCCTGCACTTCATGGCTGTGGCTTACGGGATGTTGAGCAAGCCCGAGGATGAACTGCATAACGAAGAGCAGGCATTGGCTATCTGGCGGCGCATCGGTCAGAAGCGTGGCCTCGCGCTCAGCTTGAAACAGATGGCCGCAGCTCAAGATTTGATCGGCAAACCCAAAGATGCACTGGCCAACTTCCAGGAGGCACTGCAGGTTCAGCGTGAAATTGGCGACAAGGGCGGCCTAGGAGACACTCTGATCGACCTGGGTAATTTCCACGGTGACCATGGCGACCCTGACCACGCGTTGAAAATGTACAAAGAAGCCCTGCAATTGCAGCGGGATGTCGGCAATGAAAGCTTGCAGGCCATCTGCCTGAACAACATTGGAACTGTGTACTCCAGTAAGGGCCAGTATGAGGATGCGTTTGCGTACTATCAGCAGGCGCTACATCTGCGTGAAAAGTCGAAAGTGCCGCAGGACATTGTTGACGCTGTCCACAATCTCGGCTTGGCCTCGGCCGCCATGGGCCAATACGATCAGGCGATTTCGTACTACATGCGGGCATTGGATTTGCGGCGCAGCATGGACGACCAGCGTGGTGCGGCTATCGAAGCTTACAGCCTGGGCAAGTTGTTTGGTTACCAGGGACGTTTCGGGGCAGCCATCAACTCCGAGCAGGATGCCCTCAAGACCTTCCGTGACATCAAGGATAAAACCTACTGGATGGCCATGATGCTGGGTGGCTTCGGAGAGGGGCTCATCCTCGCGGGGCGCGGAGACGAGGCGAAGAGTTATCTGGATGAGGCACTCAGCCTCGCACGCGAACTAAAGAATGACAGCGTGGAAGCAGAAACATTGGGATACCAAGGTGACCGGTCCTTCTACGCGGGAGATTACACATCTGCTCGTTCCTCTTATGCGCAAGCATTGCAGACCGCTACGCGCGCCAAAGAACCGGCCGACATTCTGACTGCGAAAGTCAATTTGGCCGAGCTCCAGGTGCAGGAAAAACACGCCCAACAAGCCATCCCCAGCTTCCGGCAGCTGATTCAGCAAGCGAACGACCTCGGGCAGAAGTCCGTCTCGGTGGAGTGCACGTTCTTCATGGCGGAAGCGATGATGCAAAACCATGACTACACCCATGCCCGGAAAGAGCTGGAGCGTGCCTTGCTGCTCTCGGACAAACTCGGAATGCAACCGCTAAGCGCCCGGGCGCATTACCTGTTGGCCACGATCGAGCGAGGTTCGGGCAACAGAAACGATGCGCGGGACAATTATCGCGAGGCCCTCCGCCTCCTGGATGCGATGAAGAAAGATCCGGGAGCGGAGAAGCTGCTACAGCGCTCGGACTTCAAGGCCATATACGACGGTTCCACCAGCGGTTTGCAAGCAGGCAAGAGTTAAGAATCAGAGCCGCTCGAAACGAAGAATAGGGTGCCGCGTCGCGGTGCTCCCTCGTTACAACCGCAGTGACCATTTTCGGTGCTCGGCTACAGGCCACTGGCCCGGTCGGTCCTTGTCGGCTTGTCGGAAGTAATCTCCGCACTTGGCATCGATTCTGGGCGGATCACGGGCAAACCGGAAGTAATTCGGAGGAGGTGAGTGCCTCGACCGCAGATCGGTTCAAAAGCGCTGAAGGGTTTGCTCGCATGTCTCTGAAAGGACGGACTGAAATTCTTGGTCGGGACGGGCAGATTTGAACTGCCGACCCCTCGCACCCCAAGCGAGTGCTCTACCAGGCTGAGCCACGTCCCGACAGGAAGAAATTCGCAGTGACGTTCCCTGCGAATGGGGTTTGACTTGGAAATTCTAACATCAGCGGGCGGTTTCCATCTGGGTCGACCCCGACTCAAAAAACCCATCAACCTGAGCCTCCGACGGTCGACCGCCGTCGCAAGCCCATACCACGAAATAAGTTAGCTGCCTGGGAGCCAGCCACTTCGTTGCTTTGAGCTAATCGCTCGCTCGCCTTTGCGTTTAGAAGCCCTCAGGACGCTCGCAGGTCGCGCGCCACCCCAAACGTCCTTCCGCCTCATGAAATTCGACTGTAGGTCATTGCTATGGGGCCTAGCGGAGGTTTTACGAGGTGCCAGGATCGTGTTTCTCCGGTCGCAGCCGTCTTCGACAACCATAGCTTATAGTTTTGCAAAGCTTGTCGCCCTGCCGAAATATCGGCTGTAGCTGTTCAGCCGCGACGCTTCCGCTTCCCGATTCGGGCGGGCTCCTCGGTCCACAGCGCGAACTGGATTTTCTTCTCGACCGGGTCGATGCGGTCCACCAGAACCGTCACCCGTTGCCCGAGGCGGTAAGTCTTGCGGGTGCGCTGGCCGATGATCTCGCGCGTGTTCTCGTGATAGGTGTAACGGTCATCGGTCAGCGTGGTCAGGGGGACCAGTCCCTCGACGAACAGGTCGTTGAGTTCAACGAACAGACCGAACTTCGTCACGCTGATGATCAGCCCATCGAACACGTCGCCGACCCGCGACTGCATGAATTTCACTTTCTTCCATTCCATCAGCTCGCGTTCGGCGTCGTCGGCACGGCGCTCGGACTGGCTGGATTCTTCGGCGATGTCGTGCAACTCGTCGAGCGGGATCGAGCCGCCGGTGGGTTCGAGGGATTTCTGATGAGAGGAATGATCGCGACGTTTGGACCAGGGCGTGGCAGCGCCGGCATTCTGCCGGCCCGATAGCGGGCGCTCCGCCCGCTCGACTGCCGGCGAGACGCCGGCGTTACTGTCAGAGGCGGTCGACACCCCCACGGGAATGTCTCCGTCCCATCTCTCTGGAGCCGCGCTCAACACATCTTTCAGAATGCGGTGAATAATCAAGTCCGGATAGCGGCGGATGGGCGAAGTGAAGTGCGTGTAAGTCGGCGCCGCCAGGGCGAAGTGGCCTTCGTTCACTTCGGAGTAGCGCGCCTGCTTGAGCGAGCGCAGCATCAGGTAGCTGAGGATCTGCTCCTCCGGCTTGCCCGCGATCTTCTCCGTGAGTTTCTGGTACATGCGCGGGGTGATGTGAACATCTTTCGGAATTTCGATTTCGCGCACGTTGCGCCCCGTGCCTCGGGCGGCGCGGCGGTCAGTCTTGAGTTGCACGCGCTGGATGGGCAACGCGCCGACACCCAGCGAATACCCGAACGTCGCCGCGATGGTTTCGAAATCGTACACACGCTTGGCCTCGGGCTTCTCGTGAATGCGGTAGAGCGATGCGATACGACGGTTCTCCAGGTAATGCGCCACGCTTTCGTTGGCAGCCAGCATGAACTCTTCGATCAGGCGATTCGCGATGTTGCGCTCCGAGCGCGTGATCGACTTCATCAGTCCGTTCTCGTCGAACTCGATGACCGGCTCGGGCAGGTCGAAATCGATGGAGCCGCGGCGCACGCGCTTGCGGTTCAGGATCAGCGCGAGGTCCCGCATCCGTTCAAAGTGCGGCACCAGAGCTGCGTACTGCTGGCGAAGCTGCGCATCACCCTCCAGGATCGCGTTGACGGCCGTATAAGTCATCCGCTCGGCAGAACGGATCACCCCTTCGCAAATTTCATAGCCCAGCACCTCGCCGCGATGATCGATCTCCATGATGCAGGAGAGAACCAACCGGTCGACTTTGGGACGCAGGCTGCAGATGTCGGTGGAGAGTTCGAGCGGCAGCATGGGCACGGCGCGGTCGGGAAAGTAAACGCTCGTACCACGTAGCCGAGCTTCCTGGTCGAGCGCGCTGCCGTCGGTGACGTACTGCGCCACATCGGCGATGTGGACCTGCAGTTCGTAGTTGCCGTTTTCGAGTTGGCGGACGTGCACGGCGTCATCGAAGTCGCGGGCCGTTTCGCCGTCGATGGTGACGATGGGCAGGCCGCGATAGTCGCGTCGTTTGTGCAGGTCGCGCGCCGGGATCTCGTTCTCTACCGACTGTGCTGCTTCGAGCACTTCCGCGGGAAAACGGTGCGGCAGGTGATGCTTGCGAATCATGATTTCGACGTCGACGCCGAAATCGTCTTCGTAGCCGAGGATCTCAACCACCTTGCCGCGCGGATTCTGTGTAGGCGATGGCCAGTCGGTGATTTCGACATCGACGATCACTCCGTCGAGATCGTCCCAGTTGATGCGGCGGGCGGCCTCGTCGCCGAGCACGCGGTCTACGTTTTTCGATTTCGCGCGAGAGCCCAGGTTAGCGTCCACAGAACGGACGCGAACCTGGGGCACCGTCGTGCCTGCGATATCCGGACCGCTTGCGTCTTGCGGGTGCTCCATCCCCGCCGGAATTACGATTTCCCGGCGAATCTTCTCGTCGATGGCTGTGACGTAGTTGTAGCGCGAGCCGTAGTGAAACGTTCCCACCACCGTGGTATGCGCACGGTTGACCGGCCGAATGATGCGGCCTTCGGCGCGTCCATCGGGACGAATCGTGCCGACCTCGACCAGCACCTGGTCGCCGTGCATGGCGTTCCCGATGAATGGCGGCGGAATGAAGATGTCGCCGGCCAGGCCCTTGAAGCGGTCGCCTACCGATTTCGGGTCGGGAAGCACGAAACCGTAGCCGTCGCGGTGCATGCTCAACCGGCCGACGATCATGTTCTTGCTGGGCGCGTTCGCGGGCAGGGCGTAGCGGTCGGAATCCACTCTCAGGAGTTTCCCGGAGGCAACCAGGCGATCGAGCCGGCCGTTGAGTTCGCGGCGCTCGTCGCCGCGCACGCCGAGTTCCCGCGCCAATTGCTTATATCCGGCCGACCGTTTGGGCTGTTGGCCGATCTTCTTCAGGATGGCCGGGTCAGAGAGCATGGGAGAGCAAGCCTTCAGAAACTATCTCACAAACCGCACCGCGGTGTTTTCCACGGCTCCGGCAGCGGCGTAACCGAGGAGCAACGGTTACTTGCGTAACCCGAATCGCGCCCCGCCTGCGTTTCCGCGTGGCTCGAAAGAAGTCTGCCGGATTTACAATGCGGTTAGAGACCAAATGAATTCCTGGCCCGGCACCGGTGTAAAGAAGGCGCGCGAGCGGAAATATCCCCGCGTGAAGGTGTCGATCCCTGCCGAGGCGCGGCACGTGATGGAAAATTATCCGCGCCGCGGCCAAACCTCCAATCTGAGCGAAGGCGGCTGCTACATCGAGATGGTGCAGACGCTGGAGCCGCCCACCTGCGTGGATGTTGTCCTGTGGCTCAACGATGAGAAAGTGCAGGCGCGCGCCGAGGTGGTGACCCGCAACGCACATCTGGGCAACGGGATACGGTTTATTCGAATCTCGGATGCCGATAAGCTGAAGCTGCGCGCGTTTGTGGAGTCGGCGCAGAAGAATCACGGTTTGCCGTTCCGCGGGCCAAGTCGATTGGAGCCGGCGGCCGAGTAAGTCCGCCCCACGTTTATTCGCATCCCTTGTCATCTGCATGTGCAGTCTTCACACTGCCGCTGCAGACGTCACCTTCCGGAATGCCGTCGGCCCACACTTTCAATTCTTTCTCGCGTTCATCGGTGAGTTCGGTCAGAACAGCGCACCGGCAGGCGGGATAGGCCGAGCCGTACTCGGCCTGCTTGTCGGCTTTCGGGAAGCGCGCGGCCAGGTGCGCATCGCGAAAGGCGATCCACGCATGCTGCGCCTGTCTCAACTTTGCCAGAAACTGCGGATCTTTCGCGTAGTCTTTGAGAACCTTCGCGTAGGTGGCGTTAAGAGCCTGATCGGCTTGCTTATATTGTGCGCAGGCGTCCTGATTCATCGCGCTTTGCGTTTGGGCAAGCGCAAACGAAACGAGGACAAGCGCGCCGAGCGCCAAGGGCAAAAGACGGTAATTCGAAAGGCTCATGCGATCTCCGCACGAGCCTGCCTCCCCAGGTATCGTTCTTCCAAAATGTTGCGATGATGCAGTTCGTGCCCGGCAATGATATACGCGAGCGCGCGCACGGTGATGTCGTCTTGGTTGGCGATGCCCTGGCGCTTCCAGTCCTGCTCGCGCAGGTTGCGGAACAACGCGATGGTGGCGGCGCGAACGGTCTTGAATTCCTCCACCAGGTCGGCCAGGCGAATGTCGGCATGCGGGCCGTCACGGACGTAGTCGTCCTGCTCGAAGCCCGGCATGGGCGTGCGATCGCCGCGCGCGATGCGCAAAGCGCGGTAGGCCATAATCCGCTCGGTGTCGATCACATGCCCCAAAGCTTCTTTCAGACTCCACTTGCCGGGCGCATAGCGCAGTTCGCCGTCCTGTTCGCTGAGCGAGGAAAGCAGGGCGACCGTCTTGGGCAACTGGCTTGCGAGGGTGCCGACGATGTCGGTGCCGAGGATGAGCGATATGTATTTGTCGTAGTACGGGTTGTATTCGCCGGGATTGGGGCGTTCCGTGGGCATTGTGGTAGGACCTCTCCTCATGCCGTCCGCGTTGGGGACGAGGACCGCGGGGCTGGGATCTTGCTTGTTCTTAGACGCATGCGAGGCGCGAAGGTCGCAGAAAGGGCGTGAAGAAGCGGGGTTTGATCTGACCGGCTCTGCCGATCTGGTGCAAGAAGTGCCGCCGTCTGGGCGAAATTACACCAGAACCGTAACCATACCGCGATTGGCCGGTCGGCCATGGGTGCAGGCGAGCGCTGTCGCGAAATGCGGCATCCCTTTTGGCATCAATGAAAAAGTGAATTTCCACAGCCGACGCTTGGTTGGGGGGAGTAGAATGCGATTTGGTCACCGAAATGCGGCCAGTGACCGTTAATCCCACAACTGGAAAGGATTTTCTCGAACATGTGGAAGCCCACGAATCAGCCTGCTACCCCGGGACGGCCTGGCACTCCTGAGCCGGAGCAGCGTCCAGCGATGTCCACACCGCCCGCGCCCGCAGTGTCGTCGGAGCCGGCGGCCCCGCGCCCGGTGGCTACGACCACCACGGCGGACCAGGCAACGATCGGCAAGTCGCTGGTCATCAAGGGCGAAGTGACCGGTTCGGAATCCCTTTACATCGACGGCCGCGTCGAAGGTTCGATTAATCTGGCCGGCAATCGCGTAACCGTGGGACGCAACGGCGTGGTGGCGGCAAACATCAATGCGCGCGAGATCGTCGTGCTCGGCAAGGTGCGCGGGAATTTAACCGCAAGCGACCGGGTGGATATCCGCAGCGACGGTTCGCTGACGGGTGATGTGGTCGCGGCGCGCATCTCGATCGAAGACGGCGCGTTCTTCAAGGGCGGCATCGATATCCGCAAGGGTTCGCAGCAAGGCGGCCAGAAGGAAGAAGCGAAGAGTGCTTCAGCGGCTGCTGCGGAACCCGCAGTGGCAGCGAGGGCTTAGAGGCAGGCTCGGGGCTTTCGGCCTCTGGGCTCTGATAAAGATTTACGGCAGGCATTTTCGCATTGCGAGGATGCCTGTTTTGTTTTGAGAAGAGATTGTCAGTCGGTCCGCGATGTGACAGCGCGGACCAGTAATCGCCCTGCTTTGATCAGAGCAAAAGAGGCTCCCGCGTACCACATCAGAGTGAACCCGAGCGCCAATGCCCAGAAAACGAAAGCCGCAATGCGCGGCGAAGACTTGAGAAAGGGATGTGGGAAGAACAGGTCGACAAGAACTCCAGGAAGAAGGCCGAGAAACCATCCGATCTGACCCTCGAATCCTCCGGGGCGAAGGCCGAAAATGATGGAAGTCGCTGTGCCAAGCAAAACCAGCCCTGTCCAAACAGCACGCTTCCAGTCGGTGTCAGCCAGTTTCATGGCTATCTGACTTGAGTTCCAGCTTCCTCGATCGCGGCCCGCAGTTCGCCAACGGCCCAGCGAATCTGTTCTGCGGCAATCACCGCGGGCGGAGCTACCAAGATATGGTCGCCGGAAATTCCGTCCACGCTTCCCTGCATCGGGTAGACGAGCACACCGCGTTGGGCGGCGAGTTCGCCTACGCGTGTCGAGAAAGCCTTCTGCGCGGGGAATGGCTCCTTGGTTTTTTTGTCAACCACGAACTCCACGGCGAGCAACAGACCGAATCCACGCACATCGCCCACGTGGGCGATGTCCAGCAAAGTGTCGAGTTCTTTGCGAAGCGTGTGAGCCGCACTGCCTGCCTTCTGCGAGTCGGCGGCCTGGACGAGTTTGTTCGCTTTGAGGTGGCGGAGCACGGCGCGCCCGGCGGCGGCGGACACTGGATGCGCGTTGTAGGTAAAGCCGTGCAGAAAGGCGCCTGAGCCTGCGGCGATCGCATCGATGACTTTCTTGCTGGCGATGACGGCGCCCAGCGGAGCGTATCCGCTCGACAGGCCCTTGGCGGCGACAAGAATGG
>Ga0210406_10007892_pt1 | contig 10727 bp, 9 predicted proteins | sample IncBWC30MmetaG_FD_155454 | JGI IMG/M metagenome (GOLD analysis project Ga0210406, IMG submission 155454) | Forest soil microbial communities from Barre Woods Harvard Forest LTER site, Petersham, Massachusetts, United States - Inc-BW-C-30-M | ecosystem: Environmental > Terrestrial > Soil >... | reverse complement strand
CGATATTGAAAGCGATGTGCTGGACAGCGTTTTGAACGCCATATTCGTCATCGTCGAGGAGTTCTCCCAATATGTACGCAAGGACCTTTGGCAGGAACATGACGACGCAATGAATTGGGATGGGCGGCGAACCGGATGGGCAAAGCTGCGTGTCGAATAGTGCCAAAATGGTGCCACGAAGCTCAGTGCTGGCCGTGGTCGGTGACACTAATTTCAAGCTCCGTTTTCCGCCCAGAATGAATCGGGGAGGATTCCCTTGGCTCGGTCGATGAGCGAGTCTATCGGCATTCGCTTTGGGGAGCCGAGAACGATGGGCAAGGGCCTACTCCGCGGACATGCGTGAGCGCGTGATTGCTCGGGTACAAAGTGGTGCATCGCGGCGTGAGGCGGCCGAACATTACGAAGTCAGCGGCAGTACGGCGGTATCTGGGTGAAGTGCTTTCGCGAGACAGGCCGTCGCAGCGCCAGGCCGCGCGGCGGGAGCACCTCGCCGTTGGAGCGTCCGGCTCATCCTCGATGAGAGCCAGCAAAAACTCCGCGTGCTGCCTGACGGAGGACGAGGCGTTGTCTGCGATCCGCAAAGGTTCCTGGCAGTCGAACCGCAGTGTGGCGCTTCTTAATGTTCGACACGACGTACTCTTGGGCGAGACCGCACGCAGGGTGCAGGACCCGAAACTCCTGCACCTCGTCAAGCTGATCATCAAAGCTGATGGAAAGAAAGGCGTGCCGCAAGGCGGTCCCTTCAGCCCGCTGGCCGCGAACGTCTACTTGAACGAGGTGGACTGGCACTTCGATGACCTTTCGCCGCAAGACGGCGGAAGGGCCCTATGAGGCGATCAACTATCACCGCTTCGCGGATCATATGCTGATCACCATCACCGGGCACTGGAGCAAGCGGGGCTGGGCCGAACGTGCAACGTTTGCAGGAGCAATTGGAAACCCTGCGGATTGACTCAACCGCGAGAAGACCAAAATGGTCGACACGTTGAAGGGCGAAGCCTTCGGGTTCCTCGGGTTTGATCGCGCCGCGTGCATAAACGGAAGAAGGACGGATACACAATTCAGATAACCCCCAAGAAGAAGGCTCGAAAGGTCGTGAAAGCCAAGATACGGGACATCATCCGCAGCGGGGGCGCCACCCCCGTGGCGGTGATTGTTGCCCGCGTCAACGCAGTCGTGGCCGGTTGGGTCAGCTACTTCCGGGTCGTCAACTCCGGTCGTGCCTTCAGCGAGGTGCGCGATTATCTGGAAATGAAGATCCGCACTCTCCTGACGCGATAAGCGGCGGCGAAAAACCAGCATCGGATGGTGGAGATGGAGTAACGCGTATGTCTACGGCGTGCTGGGGTTATACTGGGATTGGAAAATCCATCCCTTGCCCCTCTGCAACGGCCTACGCGTGAAAGTGGCCGCCGCCATGCGGGAGGCGACCTTCGATGGCTGCCCTCACCAGATCGGGTGCCAGGAAGGCGAGCGAGATCGTTATAGTGACCTTTCGCACGCTGCACTTTTCCCGTTCTGGTGACGCTGTTGGGTCAGCGACGAGTTGGAAGGGACTGCAAATTTCACTCAATCGAATTTCACCGCCAGTGTTTTTCTTCCCCATCATATGAGCTTCCCGGCAGCGGGCCCGGCTTCAAAAATGCATCGAGGACATTTTTCATGACGCGGGAAACCGAGTTGTTAAAGCCCTTGCACGGCAGCGCGCTGCCCCAGGCGATTGAGCTTGCCGAAAATACTGCGCCTTTGTGGGGCGTTGTAAAATAGACCATATCGGCGCGCACCAATGGGTGCTGCGTGCCGCCCAAACCGGGGACCATGAACATTATTTCTTCCTGGACCAGCGGGTAATTGTCGGTGAACGGCTCCGAGGAGGCGAGGATGCGCGCATGGGGCGGCGTGCCTAGCGCAAGATCGTAACGGTCGACTTCGATGCCGGCCGCGCCGCCCCCCGCCAGTCCGAAGTCGCCGATGAGATCGCCCTCGACGCCCTGGAAAATCCAGGCAACAGAGCGGTGGTAGCTGTCGGGCATGCGCCGAAAGGGCACCGAGTTATCCATCCCCTCGGAGGTGAAGCCGGCACCCACGAGTTTCTGCGGTGCGCGGTTGCGGTGGCGCCATAGCCCGCTGCGCTCCCCGGTCGACGCCAAGTAGTGCTCGCCGGCGCGTGCCTGCCAGGCGCGCGACCCGGCCTCGAGCTTGCGAACCTCCATCACCCACGGTTCGTCGTCGCGGAACCCGACGACCCAGTAGTATCCGTTGCCGGAGAGGTAGAGCAGACGGCCGCCCTCGGCGAGATAGTCCTCGGTCGCGTCCATCATGCGTTCGGAATAGTATTCGCAGTGCGTGCCGTTGATCACGACACGGTACGGCTTGAGCGCGGTGAGGCCCTCGCGATTGAGGTCCTCATCGGTCAGCACCTCGTAGTCATAGTTCATGTGCTCGAGCCAGGCGACCACCGAAAGATCCGCCGGAAACTGCCAAGTGCACCCGACTCCGGGGAAGCGGTGTTTTGGCCGCATGTTGACGATCGGCCTGCGGTAGGAACTGTAGCAGACACCGCCGCCGTCGTTATGGAGGTCGTACGTCGACAACCCGAATTCGACGTCGTTTTCATAGACTTCGATATCCACTTCCTGAAAGATCGGCGTCGAGGCGGTGATCGATTGCAGCAGATCACTGTCAAACGGCGTCTGCGAATTGGCGTAGGCGAGATAGCTCGCGGTCGGAATCAACAGCGCGATTGGTGCCCGCGGCGTCGCGGCCCGCACGAAGAACGGCGCATACTCCTCCGCCACCCCGCCACCGTGCTCGGCGGTGAGCTTGACGGCGTACACGCCGCTGCGGAAGTCGGCGGGTATCGCCACGGAAAGCGTCGGCTGCCACTGGCAATCGGTCAGGGCATCGTTGTGGAACTCGATGCCGCCGTACTCATTCGGCGCCATTCGAAAGCAATCGTTGCGACCGTTCCAGTTCCAACCGGTTTGGCACCTGACCGGTCGATTCGCACCCAGGGCATGCAGCGCATAAGGGCCGGTATCGCGTACCTCGTCGCCGATACCGCTGTCGGTATAGCCGGCCGTTGTATCCCAGTAGGCAAGCAGGCCCGGCGTCGGCGGCGCGCCGCCCCTGCAGGTACCATCGAGCACTGCGCGATCGAGCGCGCCCGAGTGCACGCCGCAGCGATCGATCTTGCCACTGTAGCACGCGCTTACGTATGACCCACGGGCCGGATTTCGATCGTTCGCACCACCGATCAGGAATTGGGTGTCGGCGCCGAGCGCAGGCCGCACACTGAGCGTTTCGCGAACGTGCGAGCGATAGTCGTACGGCACGATTTTGGAAACGATGCTGTTGTAGCGGTTGATCACCGGGTCCTGGTAGAGCGTTGCGACCCGGCTTTCCGGATCGTAGGTCGCGGCCACGAAGTACCAGGCCCGAGCGACAAGCGGCACCTCGGCGGCGACGGCGTCGGCCGCGGAGCCGTCGCCGACCCAGAATTCCAGTCGACCCGAGGCGTTAATGCCGAGCGCGTAGCCGCTCGTTGCGTCAATTGACCAGCGGCCGAGGATCGCCTGTCGGCCTCCGCTGGGCAGGGTCGGGAAGATATAGGCGTGAAGCGTGAATGCCCCGTCAGGCGCCAGCACTCGTTGCGGGTCGGTAACGCGCAGAAAATTTCCTTTTTGCACGTATTGCTTACGAACCGGCCAGTCGTGCTCGACCTCGGATGGCAGCTTTTGTTCGACAAAACCGGGGCCGTCCGGATGCTCGTCGCCGTGAATCAGACGGACCAGCTCGGCGCGCACGCGCTCGGTCCCATCGGCGCTCGCCATGACCTGCAGCATATCACCCGGCTTGACGGACAGCTTGTCGGTGTACGCGGAAATGCGGATCTTTGCCATTACCCTTTGTCCCCTCGACCCGCGTCACGACTCAAGAAGGTCATGGACCCGCTTGAGAAAAATCGCGTGCAGCGCCTCTTCAGGCGTGGCGTAGGTGCGGTCATCGACGGTGTGGGGAGGCACCCCCCGCTGACCAGACAATGCGATGATGCGATACTCGGCAAATGGCTTCACGGTCAGAACGGCGTATTTGTCGACGACGGCCGCCCGCCGGAAATACGTCAGCACTCGCTCCAGCGCGTCGCTACGCCGCCGTCCATTGCTGCGTCGGTGCTCCTCGATCAGTTGGTCGGTTATCAGCTCTTTGAGTTCGTCGCGAAGATGCTTGTCGAATCGTCGGACATAGATGATCTGCTTATCGCTGATTTCGGTCGCTTCCTCAGGCATGACCTCGCCTCCCTTTCCGGTTCTGAGCGCGCGAGTTTGACTACGACGCTTACCGCGCCAGGCGCGGAACTGCGTGGCCATGCCGAAGAGGCCGCCGCGCAGAAACAGCACAGTGCCAAGCATGATTGCGGCGATGAGCATCAATCTTACCGGGCCGAGCCCGATGAACACCTGGTCGAACAGCACCACGATCAGGGTGCCGGTCACCGCGCCCTCGGCGGTCCCAATGCCGCCGATCACGATCATCGCCAGCAGCAGCAATAGGCTTTCCAAGGTGAACAGCGATGGCGATGCGCCCTTGAAATAAGTGGCATAGAACCCGCCGATACCGCCAAGCGCCGCCGACGAGATCAGGAACACCTGCATCCGCGCTGCGCGATAGTTGACGCCGATCGCCTCGGCAAAGGCCTCATGCCGCTCCGGCGCGGCTCGGAGCAGCAAGCCGAGGCGCCGGCCGTTGATGGCGCGGTAAAGCGCGAGCGCCGCGAGCATGACGAAGAACGCGGCGTAGTAGCTCAGCACCAATCCGCCGCGCTCCGAGATAGCGTCCGGAACGAACGTCTGCGCCCCATAGAGGCCTCCGGTCGCGGAACCCAAGGCCCGCGACTGGACGACGTACACGCGGCACAGCTCGACAATGCCGACCGTGAGCAGCGCGTAGTAGAAGCCCTCAAGCCGGATCGCGGGAATGGCGATGATGATCCCGAACACCAGTCCGAAAGCCGGACCCATTGCAATCATGCCCCACCACGGCAGCCCGAAATTGATCGACAGGTAGGCGGCGCCGTACGCCGCCGTGCCAACCACCGCGAGGGTCGCGAGCGAGAAGATGCCGGCGGTGCCGATGATCAGCATCCATACGACATTGATCGCCGCATAGATTGCAAATACCGTCGCGGCGGAGAGGAAAGAATTGTCGCCGAGCGCCGGCGGCGCGATCAGCAGAACAATCAGACCGGCTAGCCAGTACAGCGGTCGCTTGTCGACGATCTTTCTATCAATACGAAGAGTCTTCGGATTGTAGGTGGTCTCGAACAGCAAGGGCACGCGTCGAGTGAATGGATAGCGCCAACGATGCCAGATCGCGCCCCCGTGACCGCGCAGCCTCGGCAGCAGGCGCCGTCTGCCCACCAGGAGCAAGTCTTGGCGCCCCGCCTTGCGCACCACAACGTCTGCTCGGCCGCTGGCAACCAACACCCTACTCCCGCGTGTGTTCGAGCATGCCGGCAATTCCGCGCGGTCGGATCAGCAGGACAATGATGATGAATAGGAACTGAGTGATCAGCACGTATTGTCCGCCGAGGCCGACGGCGGTGATCGCCTCAACAAGTCCGATCAGGACGGCGGCGATCAAGGCTCCAGTGATGCTACCCAGGCCGCCGGCAAGAGCGACGACCATGCCCTTTACCAGTGGCATGGTGCCTGAATATGGACTGACGTAATAGGTCTGCGACAGCAGCACCGCGGCCAGCCCCGCCATGCCGCCGGTGGCCACCATCACCGCAATTGCCGTGGAGCGCAGGCTGACCCCGACCAATGCCGCTCCCTCCGGATTCTGCATCATCGCTCGGATTTCGAGGCCGCGCCGGCTGCGCTTCATCCAGGCAAGAGCGAGCAACAGGAGCACGATGGAGCAGATGATCGAGCCGATCTTATCATAGCTCGCAACGGCCGTGCCGAAATGAACGCTGCCGTAGCCAAAAATCTTGGGCAGCGCTTTCACTCGCGGCCCGAATACCCACAGCAGAGATTGCGTGCCAAACAGACTGAGCGCCAGCGTTGCGATAAGGCTGCGCACGGCGAAATTGGGCTTATCATAAAGCGGAAGAAAAGCGGCCGCCCCGATCAATGCGCCGGCGATCATCCCGGTCAGGATGCCACCGGCCATTACCGCCGCGCCATTGCCAGTGAGAAACTGAGCAACCAGCCAGGCGCCGTAGCCGGACACGGCAAAGGTGAAGCCGTGCGCCATGTTGATCATACCCAGACTCGACCAGATGATCGAGATGCCAATGGCAAGCAGACCATAAATCGACGCCAACGTCGCTGTGGTCAGGATCAAATAATAGGGGTCGAAGGTCATTCCCGCTTGCGCCAATCCAAATCAACTATCGCGACCAAGGAGGGTAAGGGCCGCGCCAGCACCCCCCTTGAGCTTTCCCGCATGCAGACCAACAAGTCGTGACATCCCACCCTGGAGTCGTGATAGATCCTGCTCGGCAATCACCATCGCGCCGCACTTTAGGTCGATGTGCATGAGCGCTTCCATCAGGCTCTTGCTGATCTTGGGCGCCAGCCCAAGCGAGGGCTCATCGATTAACAACAACGTGGCATCGCACATCAGGCCGCGTGCAAGGCTCACCATGCGCCGCTCGCCCCCAGACAGCCGACCGACCGGAACCGATAACAGATTGGTGAGCGGCGGGAAAATGGCGAGGACGTGGTCCTTGCGCGTCCTTCGTTCGCGCCAGGCGCGATGCGTAGTAGCGCCGCTGTCGAGGTGTTCGGCTACGGTCAATCCATGAAATAGTGCATCGCCTTGCGGCATGAGCGCCACCCCCATGCGCACGATCCGATGCGTGTAGCGCCCCGCTCCATCGCTCCGGGTGCCGCCGATCTCGACGCCGTTGAGCTTGATCGAACCGCTTTGCCAGCCGGTGAGGCCCGCGATCGCGCGGAGCAGCGTCGACTTGCCGTGACCGTTGAGCCCCACAATCCCGACACGCTCGCCGGTCTGGACGACGAAATCGATGCTGTGGAGCACTGTGAGCGCACCGTAACCGGCCGAGAGGCTCTCAATGCGCAAGATCTCGGCCATTTCCGTGCCCCGCCGTTCCAGATGCTGGGTCGATTTCGAAATACGCGGCGCGGACACGCTCATCTTCGAATGCTGCCTCCGGGCGGCCCTCGGCGATGATACGGCCGAGATCAAGCACCACGACGCGGTCGGCGATCGCCGATAACAGCTCGAGGCGGTGCTCAACCAGCATCACGCCGATCTTCATCTCGTGTGCGAGGTGGCGGATGATCCGGTCGAGCTCGTCGACCTCTGAATTGATGAGTCCGGCGGCGGGCTCATCTAGCAGCATGACCCGCGGCCGGCGCATGAGCAAACAAGCGAGCAGAAGCTTGCGTCGATTGAGGGTCTCCAGCGATTCGGCCATGGCCGACACGTTGACCCGCAATCTGATCTCCTCCGCCGCCCATTCGGCATGCAATCTAGTCAGGTAGGGCGGAAATGCTTGACGTGCGGCGCGGAAGACTTCGCCGACGGTCAGCGCTTCGGGCACCACCGGCGATTGATAGGTGCGACCCAGTCCGAGCCGCGCCCGCGCGTGGAGCTTGAGCGCCGTGACGTCGCGCCCGTCGAACACGACCCTGCCGTGGTCCGGGGTGTAACGGCCAGAGAGCACTTCGAACAGCGTGGTCTTGCCCGCGCCATTCGGTCCGACCACGCCCAGAATCTCCCCCACCGCGACGCTGGTGGAGACACCCTCCAGGATGGGCCGGCCGCCCAAGCGGATGTGGATGTCCTCGCACGCAAAGAGCGGCGTGGAGCTGGCAGCTCCGTTCAGTACCGCCGGCTCCGCCGCCTCACGAACGGGTGCTACGTCATCCAAGGCGCAATCCGGAATTTCGCCTCTGCAAGCACGTCCGGCTGGATGATCTTGTGCTGCCCGTCCTGCACCTGGAAGAAGAGCTGTGCCATGCCCTTGTTGAGGTCCTTGCTCTGCAGTGGGTAGTGCAGCGCTGCCTGGTATTCGTTGTTGAGATCCACCGCCCCGTCGACGCCGCGATACGTATGCGTGCGTAAGTAATCGCAGACGGCTGCAAAGTTCTCCGGCTCGACCTCGATCCAGGCATTCTTCAGCATGTTGACTGTGTCATAGGCAGAACCGGTGTAGCAGAGGCCCATGATCCCGGGATACGCCGCCTTATATTTCTTGCGGAACTCGGCGCCCTGCTTGTCGGCATAAACGCCAAGCACCGTAGACCAGATGAAGCCTTCGGCGGCCGAGCCAGCGAGGTTGAGGAATTCCGGTTGAGAGGGACCGTACTGCAGATAGACCAGCGCGCCCTTCACCGGATCCGAGATGAACTGCTGGCAGAATGCCGCCTCCTCGGCACCAACCCAGTGGTCGATCATGATCGCGCCGGCGTTGGTGGCTTTGAGCTCCTGCATCACCGGACCCCAATCCTGCACCGGAAACTGAATGTCAGTGACTTTCGCGAGTTCGAATTTGCTGTTCTTGATCGTCGCGATGACCTCACGGGCGATCGTCATGTTGTAGCCGAGCTGCTCGCGGACGATGTGGACCTTGTTGTTGATCGGCTTCCACGTGCCGCTGGCGGCGAGTTGGTCAAGGAAAATTGGGTACATCCTCCCGTAGTAGACTTCGGGGGGGTCCACCTGGAAAATGTGGCTGAATTTCTTAGGATTGTTCTTCACCGCGTCGACGGATGCTTCCTTGGTATCGCCGTGCAGATAAGGCGCCTTGTGATTGGCGAGTGCCTCGAAAGCCGGCATCGGTATGAGGGCGAACGCGCAACCGGTCGCATGCGGTTTGGAGTCGGCTACCTTGCGGAAGGCTGCCTGCGTACCTTCAGGCGTAAGGAGATCGATGTCATGAAGCTCGATATTGATCGGGCGCCCGCGGACGCCTCCTGCCGTATTGATTTCTGCCGCTGCGAACTTAGCGCCGTTGAGATAGTCGGCGTGATCGGCGACGCCGGCAGGCCCGCCCTGCGCGGCCACGACGGCAAAGCGGATCGGCTCATTGGATCGCGCCAACGATGGCATCAGCGCCGGCGCCGCTATCGCGGCTCCGATGCTCTCCACCACGCGTCGGCGGCTTGGTAAGTGGGTTTTCTCTTGCATGACGTCTTTCCTCTCTCAGGCAAGTGCTCCGCCGGCAGCGGCTGCCGCGCTCAAGAACAGCAACTGTGGGTCGATTTCACCGGCGGAACGTCAAGCGTCGGATTGCGCTCAAAGAAGCCAAAAGGCTGAAGCAGGAAACCGCAGTGGGCCACTGGCTGCACCGGAAAGTCCTCAGGGCGCGGAATATGGTTGTGACCGAAGGTATGCCAAACCGTGATCGCTTCGTCGGCAACCGAACGCTTCTGTTTGATCCATGCCGGCAGCCCCTGGCCGGGCGCGCTTTGATTGACGTAGTCGCCGGCCGGCCAGCGCTCGTCGGCACGAGTGGGCGTCACCCATAAATCGTGCGTCACAAAGCCGGCGCGGCGACCGACCTGCGAGTTTGGCGCGGCTGGGACGGATAAAGTGCTTTGCGGCAGCAGGCGGTATCCCGGATGGTGACCGAGCCGAGTTTTCCGTCCGCGGTTGACGATCTTCCATGTGCGCATCCGGCTTGCATCCGCACACCGTCGCGCTTGCTCCTCGGTCAGAAGCGGAGTTTCGACGACCGACACGGCATTGTCCCAAGCATTATCAGAGCTGGCCATGTCTGGGACGGTATCGACTTCAAGTACGGTGTTGGACGGGCCGTCGACCGCCATGTCGAGCCGGACATTAAAGACATGCTGATGGAAGTGGCCGACCACGCCCGGGGCCACCAGCGTGCCGCGACCCACGGACCCGTCTTGCAGGAGACCAGCGGTATTGATGATCCCAGTCAGCTTGATGTCGAGTTCGATCGTGCCATCGAGATAGAGATGCCAGTAGAAGCCGTATTCGTAATTGCCGACATTGGCAATGAATGATATTGCGAGACGCCGGCCGCGGCGCACGTCGACCTCCTCGGTTCGGAAGTCGGTGTGCTTCCACAGGATGCCGGTATCTTCCTCGTGCATGCAAATCGCATTGGGAATGACCCGCGCGGTGCCGTCGATTTGATTCACCACGCCGTCGAAGTAGTGGATGACGCCGAGGCAATCACAGCCGAGTCGCAGGCTGTTGGCTAACACGCCGATTCCGTATTCTCCGCAATCGAATGCATTCTTGCGCGGATGCACGCCGTGGGGGCTGCCGTAGGGCACAATCATCTCTGCGAGCGAAGCGCGACGAAGCACTGACCGCCACGTATCACCGTCGCGGATCTTCAGATCGTAGAGCACCAGACCCTCGCGCGGCGTGAAGCCGACGCGGAACCGCCACCCGCACCATTCCACTGCATAGCCGTCAACCTTGAAGCTTGCGCCTTCTGGCTGCAGGACTTCGATTGGTTTGAGATCCGTACGCCAAGAGGTCTGAAACCGGGACGACCAGTTGGCTTCCGCCGGCGGCACCGGCACCACCCCGTAGTCGTCGACGCGCACGACCTCGCCGCGGTTGATGTCGACGACGGCGCTCAAGCCCTCGACCGGGTGGGCGTAGTGATTGTCATACGGCCGCGTCCGTACCCAGGTGATGGTCTGGATGATGCGGCGGCCCTCCTCATCGGCATGTCCAAACACTCCGCACGACCAGGGATCGCT
>Ga0210406_10007891_pt1 | contig 10728 bp, 17 predicted proteins | sample IncBWC30MmetaG_FD_155454 | JGI IMG/M metagenome (GOLD analysis project Ga0210406, IMG submission 155454) | Forest soil microbial communities from Barre Woods Harvard Forest LTER site, Petersham, Massachusetts, United States - Inc-BW-C-30-M | ecosystem: Environmental > Terrestrial > Soil >... | reverse complement strand
GCCGCTCTTCAATGCGCATCACGTAAAGGCTGTCTTTTCAGGCCACGAACACTTGTTCGAGCATTGGGTCGAGCACTACACCGACGCGAGTGGACCTCACCGAATGGACCTCGTGGTCTCGGGTGGCGGTGGAGCACCGATCTATCCCTATACGGGCGAACCTGATCTTCGCGATTACCTGAAGGCCAATGAAGGCAGTAAAGTGACGCTGGAGCATCTCGTGAAGCCCGGGAATCAAGATTCGCCGACTCCCTACCACTATGTTCTCGCGCGCGTGGACGGGAACAAAATCAGCCTCGAAGTGATCGCCGTTGATTGGGGGAGAGGCTTCGCTCCCTACCGAAGCAACAAGACGGAACTGCAAGATGCTACTGACGAGAAAGTGACGAAGCCCTGAGACTCGAACACCTGCCGGGCGTGAACCACCACGATTGCAAGCACTTATGGCCGTGCTTCATAGACGCGTTCCAGCGAAAAGCATTCTTATGCGATCATTCAACTTGGCGTTAACAGCTTTCACTCATTGACCCCTGGCATGGCGTGGTCCGGGTCGTTTCCAAAGTCAATGAGTGTTAATCGGGATTTTCACCAAGTGTCCATAAAAGCCTGCTCTGGCGGTTGTGGATCGTCGGAGCGGGTGGAGTATGATTCCTGCCATGATCAGACCCCTCGTCCAGCCCGGTACCACTCGCAAGCGTGGGAATCGAAACTGGGGAAAGCCTCCTCAGCCCATTCCTGCTATCGCTACTGAGTTTGAGTTGCAGGCTAGGCGGTTGGGCCTCACGAAGGAGGCTTATACCGCTTCAGCCGAGCTGCGAAGGTGGTGTGAAAGCAACAAGAATCGGTGCTACATACCAGAGTGGCTACTTGCCGAGTGGGACATCACCGTTGATCCGAATGTCGCCGTGGACCGAAGTACTCGCGTAGCGTAGAGTCCCTTCCAGCAGTTGGTCGGTTTCACAGCAATCGAACCCAGGCCATTACACTCATTGAGGCTGGAAGGCCTGCGCGGAGAGCCCTTTTTCCGGTCAATGAGCGTAATGGGGATTTTGCGCCAACTATTTTCCTGCCAGCGACGCGGGAAGAGGAATGTCTGGGCGAGTCTCACGCCAGAGAGCTGAAAGATAAGACTTCAAAATTGGAAAAACAGTTTCAGCAGTAACGCCATCTTGTCGGTCGGGTTCCGAGAACCACAGGTTTTTATAAGACCACGCGACCACCCACGGATGCTCCTTTTTGGGATCGAAAATCAGGGTGACCCGAGGTGGAGGTGGGGAGTACCTTTCGAGGCGATGCTGTTCCGTGGTCGAAAATATGATGTGGTGCATAGACATCCCCACGCGAAAATCCTGATTGAGCCCTGCATCAACGCATGTTTGCAACAATTGCAATACGAATACTTTCCAAGGTGTCCAGTAATCGCCTTGGGAGTTTGGCACTTCCTGCGCCAGCCATTCCCACGATTCTTGCTTCGTATCGAGGACCATGGTGAAGTCTCCAACCGCCAGGCTCAACTCCCAGTTGTCGTCGCTGAGGTGGTCGGTCGGCAATGCTGGGACTCTTACCCCGAGTTTCCGGGCTCGGGCAACCAGCCTGTCGCTTTCTTGGACATAGATCGGCTCCCAAATAATACTCATTCCCTGCTGATATTCCGCCCGAGCCTCATCGTATTTGTCGGCTAAATCTATCTTGAGTTCTTTCCTCAGCCTCTCCGAATCGCGCCAGACTTGGCGCCTGTCTAAACGGTCAGCAACAAACTGGAGTTTGCGTGCTTGCGCCAATAGCCGGTTCAACACCATCAGGCAGCTCATGCCGGAGCTAACGGAGGCGTCCCGCGCGAAAGCAACTGAGGCGATAAGGCTGCTTGGCGTGCTCACGAATGGAGAAATCGACGTCTCAGAGCACAGAATTATTTTTGTCGAGAACAGGTTATCCCCTCCAGGGGAGCCACGCCAGGGAGCGATTCGCTTGATGTACGAGCGGTACGCTTTCCCGCACGAGATACATCCGACTCTGGCCTCGAATCCTAAGGTTTTGGCAACGGTTGAGGCTGTCAGGTTTGCGAACTACATCCTGAATCGGCAGGATGAGCTTGCAGAGACTATCAAGAGAGTTGAAGCAGAAGACGCAGAACGCGCCCGCGCATGGAAAGAGCACCAGGCTAAGCAACCGCCAAAGGATGGCAGGGGAGTTTGAACAGACCCAAGCCGGATTGGGTCGTACGGTGAAGTCGGCCTGGGCCTGCTTGACCTTCTGTGTATCTGAATCGTAGCACTGTTTTCGTGCGGGGACCGGGGATATAATTCGCGGCACTATGCTGCAATTCAATTGGGGAGTGTTCTGGGCTCTGCTCGCAGCCACAGGGATTGTCTGCTTCGTTTTTGTTGGCTACATCTCCAAGCAGCTCGAAACCCTGAACAGAGTCCTGCTCGACATGGAACAGAAGGTAGAAGATATCCGCAACAAAATAGTCTAGCGGACGCATTGATCGCCGTACCATCCAGCTTGAGCTGACGAGTTGCAGATGACATACGCTCCGGTCGGCATCACCGCGCCCAGAGCTTCTTCGCCTTCGGGCATGAAGGCAGATTCATCCTGTACATACGTCGTAGGGTGAAAAGCTCGAATCTTGTCCGCGCCGCTTGGGATCGCCACTTCTCCACCGCCCTGCCACGCCAGCGCTAACGAGCTGCGCTTTACAAGTGGGTGCCTCTGCTTTAAGAAGTCGTCCTGGTTGTCCCAAAGCTGGCGCACGTAGTCAATCAAGTGTTCGGCGCGATCCTGGGATAGCGTCTGCACCACCGTTTCCTCTTGGTGCACTGCTTGTTCGCTCGCAGCTTGGCCAGCTAAAGCGCCCTGCACGCCACTTCCTAACATGGCAAGCAACTTTCCGCCCTTGCTGAGCGATGGATTCATCAACGGCGAGACTGGCATCCCAGTGCTAGGATTTACTTGATCTATAGGAAAAGCAAAACTCGTTTTCTGGCTTCAACGGTTGGGCACGCCAAGGCACCGGCCGTTACCAAAGTACAGGGAGCGTTGTTCACTTTCGTCAGATTGCGTTGTTCTATCTCAAGCATCTATCAATTCTGAACAAATGAGACTCAACATTTGTCTCATCATGAGAATGGAGCAGTTATGCATCACCTCTACTACTTTGCCGCTTGGACTGAGAGCGGATGCCTCCTAGGTTGCGACCATGAACACAACACCGTGAGTTCCGCTGTAGCCTGTACAGCTACGGGAAGTGCTGGTGCCTATGTCGTCGCGGTTGAAAAAGGGAAACTCCGCCAACTGAACGATGCCGAAGAGGTCGAATTTCAGCGGGGCATGTACGGCATCGCGGGTGCTGAAGCCGTTCAGATTAACCTGCTGGATCGCCTAAGTTTACTTATCCGAATCCAGATAGAACCAAAGCGGTAACCAGTTGCGTCCTTCTCCCGATGCCGCCCAATTGTCCCACCGATCTCCAAAGCGGCCAACAGGCAGCTGGTGAGACATCGGTCCCTAGAACTCCGTCTAGGAGACTGGAGAGTTATTGATGTTATCGTCGATTTTACGCCAGCAACCGGGCGCATTTGTCCAGCTAAGGTTTGGGATGCACCACGCCATTACTTGTCGGCCCGTCACCGACGTAGTCGCAAACAAGCACCGTTAAATCATCGTCCTGCTTCGCTGACCACTGACGGACTGCCGATATGATCGAGTCTGCTGCCTCCGACGATGAAAGCCCAGCGGTCTTCCTCAGCAAGTTCCTCAGAGCATCGCGTCCGAGGAAATCTCCGGAAGCATTGGAAGCTTCCACGATCCCGTCCGTATAAAGCAGGAGTCGATCACCCGGTTCCAATCGGCGGGTAGCATTCGAGTAGGTCGCAAAATCGAATGCCGCTAGAATCAGGCCGTTCTCCTCGATTTCTATGACTTGACCATTCCTCAGCAGCAGCATCGGCGGATGTCCGGCCGCTGAGTAGCGTAGTTCTCGTGATTTCGAGTTCAGGTGAACGTATGCAGCGGTGACGAACTGGTTCTGTGTGTTTCCAAGGAGCGCCGCGTTCATACCACTCAGGAACGCAGACGGATCGGCAGCGATTGCCCTTTGCGAAGCCGCAGCGAGCTTGACCATTGAGGCGATCAGGGCAGCGGGAACACCATGCCCCGACACATCTGCAATCAACAGCCCGGCTTCGTGACTACCCGCCACGATGTAGTCGTAAAAGTCTCCCGCTACCGAGCTCATTGGCACATATCGGGCCGCTACTCGAAAGTGCGTTGAATTGGGGAACTCTGCTGGCAGAATGGACAGTTGAATGCGGCGAGCCACTTCGAGTTCCTTCTGAATTTCACTCAGCTGTTGATCCCGCCGCAAAGTGCGACCCGCTGCTACGTAGCCTAAACAACTTAGGAACGCGGCAAACCCATAGGGCTCTATTCTTGGTGACGAAATGGACAATGCTCCACTGAGGTTGTCCCACAACGCGAAAGCGGCGAAAATCAGCAGCCCCCAACGTATTGCGACAACGTCGGCCTTAGCGGGACTGTTGCGCTCGGGGGGACTCTTACGCATGAAGTGTGAGCCCAAAACGACCAGTGCGGCTATGACAATAACGTTGTTGATTACGCTATATGTGGGCGAGGGGCCGGAAATGAAAGTGGCAATAGCCAGCACCGTGCTGACGACAGCCACGGCATACGCAACGATCCGGTCAACCCGAGTCAGCAGCCCCACAGAGTTGAAGAACAGGACTGCAAAGATAATGGGAATGTAATCAATCCCGGAGCGAAGCCGGGTGTAAAAGGGCGAGCCTTGCACCGTGATTCCGAGCAACGTCGTGTGAATCCAGAGGCGAAGCCCATAAAAGGCGGCAAATAGAGCGAAGTAAATCAACAAGGAGTCGTGTTTGCGACGAATGACAACAAAAGCGGCCGATACCAGACCCACCGCAAGGAACGCAGCACCCAAGAAAAGGTATGGAGCGTCACCATGAAATGCGCTCAGTACGTCGCTCGCACTCATCTGAGGAGCGTTCGCGCACATGCGAGGGATACTAAACGATTCCTGATCCAAACCGAAGTGGGTCGAGGCTGACGCCGTGGCTGCACGGCTGACCTATCGGCGACCTGATTTGCTCGACTGACAAATTGCTCCGAAGCCGTATTCCTCATGAAATCAGGCTGTCGCACCAACTACCTGTTCAGAAATATCAATTTCTGGAACACTTAGTCGCACGATTCCGGCCACAGGCAATCAAGGACTTGGAGAAGGCGGGGGAGGGGGTGACGCTAGAGGTTTTTGGAACGCAAGGCGCGATGGACACTGCCGACCGACATGCCAAGCTGCTCCGAAATGGCCCGCAGCGAGGCTCCGGAGGCCCGTAGACGGGCGATCCTGCCGTTATCCACTTCCAGCCGGGGTCTCCCTAGCGTGCGGCCCTTGTTTCGGGCGTGGCGGATTCCTGCCCTCACCCGCTCCTGAATCAACGACCTCTCGAACTCAGCCATTGCCGCTACAAGCTGGAAGAGAAGTTTTCCAGAAGCTGTGGTCAGGTCGAGGCTGTCCTTTAGGGACACGAACGTCGGGCTTTCTGAGCGGAGGAAGCTACGAGGCGATTCCGCTGGAAGTGAACGCTTACACGCCCGGTGGTTGATTTGAATCCGACTATGGTCAACATCATTTCTGGTGCTGGCACCGTCGTGCTATTTAATCTCGCAGGTTGCAGACTCATAGTGGCTCGGGGGCCTCGGAACTCCAGAGCCAATCGGGCCTTGTTTGTGACGCCGATTGCTGGCCGAGAATAAGATTGGATGCGACCGTCTCTCAGAGTACTGTTGCCTGCCGCGCAGGCCGCGCTCACAATGGCAACAGCGTTATCAAGCTTCAGAGCGCCGCAATTCAGGATGGCTAGCCGTTGCGATTGGGACCCCTCGGCGATTTGCACACCGTTCGTCCCGGCCAAGATAGTTCGCCTGGTCGAAATAAATCTACCGGCGCTGCCAGTTCTTGCTCCGTTGTACTTGTGGCTCGGCGATCCTGACCATCCCAATCTTCCCTTACTGTTATCGCTCTTTGGTTTGGCTGGAATTGGAATTTGGTTCTTTGTCGGCCAATTCCTCGATCATGTTGCCGAAGCTTTGATGAAACACCGAGGCCCGAGATGGCGCATCATCCCTTATGGACTCCTCTTTGTGTTCATCATTGTTTCGTCGTGCTCCGTGTTCATCGAATCCCAGATCATCGGCATGTACTTGTCGTCGAGCGAACTAGCAATCAGGATCTACTCACTGTGTTGGCTGGTGTTCGGCTGCACAGCGCTGCTTTCTCAGATCTGTTTTAGTGGTAAAGACGAGCTGGTCAATGCCAGACGCCGTTCCTGAAATCATTCGCGGACGGTTGGCGTTAACAGGCGATGTCATAAGCTTGCGCCTTCCATTCGCCTTTTCGCGGATCGGTGAGTGCTATCGGGGATTCTTTCACTAACTACGGGCGACCAGAACTGAGATTAGTAGCGCGAACAGGATGATGCTAAAGGAGACAGGGAGGACCGCAAAGCCTACTTTCGCGGCTCGCCGGATTCCGACTGGCGATCTTTGTGATCCTCTCGGCTATGTGCAGATTCATTCATGGAGTCAGCAAGGAAGAATGTGTGTAGAATCGGTCGCGATGTGTATCAACTTATCCGGGAGATTTGAGCATGTTGTGGCGCATGTGGGCAGTTAGTGCAGTGGTCTTTGTCAGTATTTTCGCGACCGCCAAACCCAAGACGATTCATGTGCCGGCCAACCAGCCAACCATCCAGGCGGGCATTAATGCGGCTGCCGATGGCGACACCGTGCTGGTGGCGGCGGGGACTTACTACGAACAAATCAACTTCTCTGGCAAGAACATCATTGTCAGAAGCGCCTCTGGACGCAGTCTGACTATTCTGGATGGCAGCCAGCAAGCCGGCCCAGTGGTGCGATTTGTGAACGGAGAGACCGGGCGTGCGTTACTCAGGGGTTTCACGATCCAAGGTGGATCCGTGTGCTGCACTACTTACGAGGGCGGAGGAATCGAAGTCGTAAATTCGTCTCCAACCATTTCGACAATCTGATTCGCCAAAATGCTGCGGCCGGAGAAGGCGGAGGGATCAATGTGTCGTTCGGCGCTCCCACGATTGCGTCCAATGTCGTGACTAATAACACGGTCACAATGTTCGGCGGCACGATGGGTGGCGGCATTGTCATTGGTGGATCGACACACGCGTACGTCGTTGGAAACCGGGTTACCAACAACTACGGCGTGGCTTGGGGGGGTGGCATCGCGGTCTTCGGGGTAAACGGCGTCATCTACTTGATTAACAACATCGTCACCGGCAATAGCTCACTGGACAATGGGGGTGGGCTTTGGTTTGGAAATATCTCGGGAGAAAACGTTGAAGATAACGTGGTGGCCAACAATTCTTCGCCGTCGGGAGCGCAGGTATACATTGCGGTAGGTGGCTCTGCCGCCGGCTTCCAAATGGCGAACAACACGATCGTGGGAAATACCAAAACCACAGATGCGGCCGTTGTGGCCCACAGTCTTGATAGTCACGAGCATTTTTATAACAATATTATCTCGACGCTTGGAACCTAAACCGCGATGATCTGTAGCCTGGCAAACGATGGGCAGTTCCCGATCATTCAAAACAACGACGCGTTCAGCCCAAACGGAACCTCATACAGCAGCGACTGCACGGGTTTTACGCAGAGCACGGGAAATCTTTCGGTGGATCCTGGCTTTGTAAATCGGAAGGGCGGCAATTACCAATTGCTGTCCACATCTCCTCTGATCGATGCCGGGCTGAACAGCGCTCCGATGTACTATTCGACCGACTTCGCGGGGAATCCGCGGGTCGTCGATGGCAACGGGGATGGCGTCGCGGTGATTGACATTAGATTCGTTGCGGATGCCTTGGGCGTGCGGAGTGTCTCACCAGACTTAGCTGAGGAACTGGTGCGAAGCGCAAGCAGAGAATTGCGACCGGAGTTTCCGAGACTTGTTCCCAGCAGTCTCGATAACAAGATTTGGAAGTACCAACGTGCAAAGGAAGATGCGGGAGCCGCGAAGTGCCGTCCTTGAAAACGCATGAGCAGCAAGACTGTCACTCCGACACTGGTACCTGTTCGCGAGCTTGAGCAAGAAAACAGGCACGACCCTTCGAGGAGGGCCGCGTTTCCAGACGCAGCCCTCGTGTGGGGAACCGTCCCGGAAATCTATCTAAGGCAGAACGACAACTTTCCCCTTCATCCCTAATCCATCATGCAAAGCGCAAATGTAGGGATAGACGCCGGGCGTTGTGAACGTCACACGGAAGCGCGTGACACCTGGAGGGGCTTGTGCGAGTCCGATTCGGTCCTGGGGCGCGGCCAGGATGAATCCGGAGTGCACGCTGTCGGAAGTGGAGGCCACCACGCCGTGGCGCGCCCCGTCAGCGTCAACCGTTACGTTGGCGGACGGAGGAATCGGGTTCGCGGGCTCGGTCCCGAAAGTAATCGTGTGTGGAGTGCTGGAGGCGACATTGTTCCACTCCACGGTGTGGCCGACATGGATCGTGACTGAGTCCTGGTCAAAGCGCATGAGGGCCAGAGTCTGGGTGCCGCCCGCTGTCGCAGAAACCTCGCCGCCACCCGTGACTACTTTGTTGGAGACATGTTGATGCTCCGGCTTTTTACTATCAAGATCGAACAAAAGCGCTTTGCGCTCTCTTCGAGCTTCCTGATCATAGAAGTTCTGATTGTGCGGTAGCCTTTGTGAGGGATCGAGCACGTGCACAGTGCCGGTCATATCCGGGTGCACCAGGCAAACCAGCTTGAAATTGCCCACGGTGGGAAACATCACGGTAAAGGTCTGACCGTTGGCCAAGGGAGCGGTGGTGACGCAAGTGCTGCCGTCGAAGGTTGCGGGACTGGTGGAGAACCCGGGGCATCCCACCGCAAAGGGTGGCCGAACTTGGCCGGCCGTTAAGAAGCTGACGGTGTGGATTTCATCGACGGCCATGGTCCACGTGATGGAATCGCCGGCGTGGATCCAAATCTCGTTGGGCAAGAAAGCCAAGGCCTGCCGTCCGAGATGGGGGCTTTGCGCGCCGATGGTCGCGGTCCATTGTGCGAGTAACAATTGTGGCAGCATTACCAGTCCCACTAAGAGAAGGAGACGGGTTGAAGCGAAAAAAGCGAGCACGAGCGATTTCCGCATACATCCTCCAGATTTTGATCGATTTTTTGTGTGGGCAGGCCGGTCAGTTGGAGAGCGGAGGAAGGTCGCACCAGATCGTGCGTGGCGAGTCTCTCAAATCGACAGCAGAGTATGGCTCCGGACAACCGTAGAGTCAAGGTTAAAGGGTAGGTGATCGGATTCTTCCAAGTCATGGTGCCCCTGCCCCCCACTACCTAGGTAGTGATTTTCAATGGCTTCCGCCGGCATTTAGGGACCGTTGGACATCACGCAAGACTTTATCGCAGACGGTTTCGTGTCTTTGTTCGAATGGTTCATAGGCACTACAGTAACCCCCTGCGGCGCGCATAGCTGCCACCCGTAAACACGGGCGCATTGTCCTCGGGCTCCTCGGCCAGCATCTTCTGCTGCTTGATGAACGCCATGGTCGGTGCCATGTCTGTGCCCTTCGCATACTCGCGTGCCGTCGCCTCGTTGATCCGCAGTTTCAGAGGTTTGTTCGATGGATACTGGTAGGAGTAGACGCCGTAGCGGAAACCGTCAAAGGCGTCGTCGAGCGGGTCGCCGATCACCTTGAGAACCTTCTCGGGCTCGTCCGGATCATGGATGCGGGACTCGAGCGATTCCTGAATCACCTTGCAGGTGTCCGCGATGACGAGTAGGCCGTTCTGCAGCATCGTGTAGATGAGCATGGCACCGCCGGCACGGTCGTTGCGGGCTTTTGAGAAGCCGATGCCGTGCTTCTCGAGCTTCTCGTTCATCTGCCCTCCGAGCGGGCGATAGTCCCCGCGATCATTCCAGCAGTCAGGCGACAGGAACATTGCGGCCATGCTGCGCGGCTCATCCTGCCAGTCCGCCTTCGCGCAATACCGTCGGTAAACATCCATCGCCCAGTTCTCGACGTCACGGTGCTGCGCGACGAACTCATCGAGGCAATAGACAATCCCCTCCGGCGACATCGCGAACAGGTACGCTGCGGCGCTCGAGCCTGAGAAGCCGTAGTCGGCGCCAACCCAGTGTGTCCACCAGTACTGATCTCCAATCAGTGCCCTGGAGACAACCATAGGGCGCGGGTTTCGGCGAGGTTCCCAGATGTCGTAATACTGCCCTTCGAATGACCGCCAGCAACCAGCGAGCAGCGCCTTGGCAACTGACCCGCTCTGCATCATCAACTGCTTGCCGTAGTCGGGCAGCAAGCCGTTCGGGTCCCACACGCCAAAGATGTACTGCGTGGTCATGTTGATTTCTTTCTTGTCGCTTAACCAGGTCGCATCCTTGTAGAGCTCGCCAGCAAGACGCACCGGAGTCTGGCAATGCGGGCAGGCACCCCCGAGGAAGATGTGTTGGTGCAGTTTGTGGCCCGGGCCGCCAGGATTCGTTGCCATGCGACAGCGCGGGAAGATTGAGGCGTCGGTCGATCGCAGGCGAGAGAGCATGTAGCGGATCTGGAATTCGGTACGGTGCGTCGATTCATCAAACCCGATGTAGCTGTATTCCGAGCCCTGGTGCGCGTAGACCGCCTTGTCGTTCTCGAG
>Ga0210406_10007889_pt1 | contig 10729 bp, 8 predicted proteins | sample IncBWC30MmetaG_FD_155454 | JGI IMG/M metagenome (GOLD analysis project Ga0210406, IMG submission 155454) | Forest soil microbial communities from Barre Woods Harvard Forest LTER site, Petersham, Massachusetts, United States - Inc-BW-C-30-M | ecosystem: Environmental > Terrestrial > Soil >... | reverse complement strand
GAAGGCACTCTTCACATCCGGCGTCGACAGCGCATACGACGTGGCAGCCGCCAGCCGCTCGATCACCGGCCGCGGCGTGGCTTTCGGGGCGAGCAGGCCGAGCCACAGCAGCACCTCGAAGCCGGGTAAACCCGATTCAGCCACCGTCGGCAAATCAGGCAATAGCCTGTCGCGTTGCAACCCTGTCGTCGCAATGGCCCGCAACGCGCCGTTTTGGATGAACGGCAGCACAGTCGGAATTGGCGCGAACATGATCTTCAATTGACCGGACACCAGATCTTTCACCACCTCGCCGCCGCCCCGGTACTGCACCGAGGTGAGCTTAATGCCCGCCGTCATGTTGAAGAGCTCGTTGGCGAGGTGGTTCGCAGTGCCGACGCCCGACGACGCTGCCAGGATTTCGCCGGGCGGCCGCGACTTTGCCAAAGCAATGAGATCGGCGACGCTGTGAACATTCAGCGATGGATGCACGACGAGCACATTGTCGGTTTGTGCAATCGGCGCGACCGCAGTGAAGTAGTCGTCATATTTGTAGCGAAAATCCTTGAACAAGGTTTCGTTTGCCGCATTGGCGAACGGCGTCACCAGCAGCGTGGTGCCGTCGGGCGCGGCACCGGCGACTTCTTGCGTCGCCAATGTACCGCCGGCGCCGGTGCGGTTCTCCACGAAAACCTGCTGGCCGAGTTTTTGGCTGAGGCTGCCGGCGAGCACGCGCGCGGCGATGTCAGTCGCGCCGCCGGCGCTGAACCCGACCACCAGCCGGATGTTTTGATTGGCTGGAGCGACTTGCGCACCCGCCGCATGCGACCAAGCAATTGCCCCGCCGCCTAGGAATGCAATGAACTCGCGTCGCCTCACAAGCTGCTGCCTCTCACCTGTCGCGCACAGCCTACCACATCGTTGAACAAAGGTGACCGAGTAACGGTTTGGCGAACGTCCGCGTTTATGAGTTCACGGCATCTAATGCCGCTTGTTCTCCAAGCGCTGCGCCAGATCGTCGAGCTGATCGAGGTTACGATAGCGGATGCTGACGACGCCGCTCTCGCCGCGCGAATCGATGTTGACGACGAGGCCGAGCGCGTCGGACAAGCGCTTTTCCAGCGCCAGCGTGTCGGCGCTTTTTTCCGCCGATGGTTTGCGGGAACGAGGCTTGCCGTTGCGGCCGGTTTCCTGCCGCGCGATCTCCTCGACCTGGCGGACGTTGAGGCCGCGCGCGACGATTTCATCCGCGAGCTTTTCGGCATTGGGCTGGCCGATCAGCATGCGGGCATGGCCGGCGTCAAGCTTGCCTTTGACGATGTAGCCGCGGATCGACGGCGGCAGCTTCAACGGCCGCAGCGTGTTGGCGACATGGCTGCGGCTCTTGCCCACCATTTTGGCGATGTCGTCCTGGGTGTGGCTGTAATCTTCCACCAGCGCCCGATAGCCTTCGGCCTCTTCGAGCGGATTGAGGTCTGAGCGCTGCACGTTCTCGATGATCGCAAGCTGCAGCGACTCCTCGTCGGTCGCCTCGAGGATGACGACCGGCACTTCGTGCAGACCGGCACGCTGCGCCGCGCGCCAGCGCCGCTCACCGGCGATGATCTCGTAGCGGTCATGCGCGCCCTTCACCGGCCGCACCACGATCGGCTGAATCACGCCGTGCTGCCGGATCGAGTCGGTGAGTTCGGCGAGTTCGACTTCCGAAAAGGCGCGGCGTGGGTTGCGCGGGTTAGGCTTGAGGAATTCGATCGGCACCTTGCGCTGCGCACGCGGACGGTCGACATGTGCCGCCTCGCCGCCGACATCGCCGATCAGACTTGCAAGACCGCGGCCCAGTCGCGAACGCGCTTCGTCGGCCATCGTCGCCAGCTCCCTTGGATTCACTCGTCGTACTCCGGCATTGAGATCTTGAATCGTAGGGTGGGCAAAGCGAAGCGTGCCCACCGCGCGACACGAAAGATGGTGGGCACGGCGAAGACGCCTTTGCCCACCCTACGATCAGCTCGTCTTCATCTCCCGCTCGCGCTGGATCACCTCCGTCGCCAGCTTGAGGTAGGCTTCGCTGCCGACGCATTTGAGGTCATAGACCAGGACGGGCTTGCCGTAGGACGGCGCCTCCGAAATGCGCACATTGCGCGGGATCATGGTCTTGTAGACCTTGGTGCCCATGAACTGCCGCACGTCGGCCACGACCTGGTTCGACAGGTTGTTGCGGGAGTCGAACATGGTCAGCACGATGCCGTGGATCGACAGGTTCGGATTCAGCGTCGAGCGCACCTGCTCGACCGTCTGCAACAATTGCGACAGACCTTCGAGCGCGAAGAACTCACATTGCAGCGGCACCAGGATCGCGTCCGAGGCGGCCATCGCGTTGACGGTGAGCAGGTTGAGCGAGGGCGGACAGTCGATCAGCACATAGGTGTAGTCGGAGTCGGGCGAGACGTTGTTGTTCAGCGCCGCGATCGCGTCGCGCAGCCGGAAGGCGCGGCCGGGCGTGGTGCCGAGCTCGAGCTCGAGGCCGGAGAGATCCATGGTCGAGGTTGCGATGTGCAGCCGCGGCACCGCGGTCGGCACCACGGACTCGCGGAGCTGCGCTTCGCCGACCAGCACGTCATAGGTCGAGCACTCGCGATTGCGGCGATCGATGCCGAGACCGGTCGAGGCGTTACCCTGCGGATCGAGATCAACGATCAGCACGCGCTCGCCGATCGCGGCCAGCGCGGTGCCGAGATTGATCGCGGTGGTGGTCTTGCCGACCCCGCCCTTCTGGTTGGCAAGCGCCAGGATGCGTGGATGGCCGGGCAGGTGATCCGTCCTATCCTCTTGATATTCTTGATCAATTACGCTCATCGGCCACCACCCTTTGCTTTGGTCTGCTGCGTCAGCGTCGTTCGATATGGTCGAGCTCGACGATCCAGCCTTGTCCGCCCGTCAGGCTGGAATGGAGATTTGGCTTGATATTCCAATATTTAGTAGCTTCGGTCAATTCCGCCTCAACATCTTGGCCCTTCAGAAACAGCGCTTTGGCACCTTTTTTCACCAGGGGTTCCGCGAAGCCGATGAGTTGATGTAGCGGAGCCAGCGCGCGTGCGGTGACGCAATCGATGGGCCCCACAATGCTGTCCACAATATCTTCGATTGCCTTCGGATGCACGATTCCCGGAGCCGAAGTGATTCGCAATGCCTCGCGTAGGAACGCCGCTTTTTTAGAGTTGCGCTCGACCAGATGTACCGCCGCACCCGGCATCCCAGCGAGCGCGCAGGCCAGCACGACGCCGGGGAAGCCGCCGCCGCTGCCGAGGTCGACCCAAGTCTTTGCAGCCGGGGCGAGGGTCAGGAGCTGAAGCGAGTCGGCGATGTGCCGGGTCCAGAGATGGGGGAGCGTCGACGGCGCGACCAGATTGGTCTTGGCCTGCCACTCCCGGAGGAGATCCAGATAGCGGTCGAGCCGCGACTCCGTTTCACGTGAAACGGGGATGAGTGCGAGGGCCTCGGCCTTGTCGGACGATGCGACCGAGGGAGGTTGAGTGGCTCTGTCCTTCGGTCGCTGTTTCACGTGAAACGCCCTCAGGCTGTGGCCCTGGAAGTCTTCCGAGCTTCGCGGCGAAGATAGGCCGCGAGGATACCGAGCGCCGCCGGCGTCATGCCGTCGATCCGGCCCGCCTGCCCCACCGTCCAGGGTCGCTTGGCCTGGAGCTTGGCGCGGACCTCATTCGAGAGACCGGGCACGAGGCCGTAGTCGATATCGCCAAGCACCAGCCCCTCGTCACGCCGGAAAGCATCGACGTCGGCGGTCTGGCGCTTGAGGTAGACGTCGTACTTGGCGTCGATCTCAAGATGGATCGCGATCGCTGGGTCAATGGCCGACAGCTCCGGCCAGATCGCTCTCACCTCGGTCCAGCCGACTTCCGGATACGCCAGGAGCTCGAAAGCCGATCGCCGCTGGCCATCCTTGTTGAGCGCGAGTCCATGCCTGGCGGCTTCGTTCGGGGTGATGGCGAGTCGCTTCGACAGCCGCTTCGCCTCCTCCAGCGCCGACATCTTCGCCTGGTGGCGCTGCCGGCGCGCCTCGCCGACGCAGTCGAGTGCAATGCCCTTATCCGTCAGGCGCTGGTCGGCATTGTCGGCCCGGAGCGTCAGCCGATACTCTGCGCGCGAGGTGAACATCCGATACGGCTCGGTGATCCCGCGGGTGACGAGATCGTCGATCATGACCCCAAGGTAGCCATCCGCCCGGTCGAACACGATCGGCGCGGCGCCGCTCGCAGCGAGCGCGGCATTGAGCCCTGCCACCAGCCCCTGGGCGGCGGCCTCTTCATATCCCGTCGTGCCGTTGATCTGGCCGGCCAAGAAAAGACCTCCAAGCCGACGGGTCTGCAGGGTCGGATCGAGCTCACGCGGATCGACGTGGTCGTATTCGATGGCATAGCCCGGTCGGACCATCTTGACCCGCTCCAGTCCCGGGATCGAGGCGAGGATCGCGAGCTGGACTTCCTCCGGCAGCGAAGTGGAGATGCCATTGGGATAGACCGTGGTGTCATCGAGACCTTCCGGCTCCAGGAAGACCTGGTGCCCATCCCGGTCGCCGAACTTGACGATCTTGTCCTCGATCGAGGGACAATAGCGCGGACCCGAGCTCTTGATCTGGCCCGAGTACATCGGCGAGCGATGCACATTGGCCCGGATCACTTCATGGGTAGCCGGCGTGGTGCGGGTGATCCCGCACTGGATCTGGGGCGTGGTGATCCGGTCGGTCATGACCGAAAACGGCTCCGGCGGGTCGTCGCCGGGCTGCATTTCGACCGCCGACCAGTCGATAGTGGTCCCATCGAGCCGCGGCGGAGTGCCGGTCTTGAGCCGGCCGAGGGTGAAGCCGGCGCGCTCGAACGACTTCGAAAGTCCCATCGCCGGCGCCTCGCCGACCCGGCCCGCGGGCCAATTCTTCTCACCGAGATGGATCAAGCCGCGCAGAAAGGTACCGGTGGTGACCACGACCGCGCCGGCCGAGATCTGCCGAGCATCGGCCAGGCGAATGCCGGTGACACGGCCAGCCTCGACCAGAAGCTCATCCACCTCACCCTCGATCACGCTGAGATTGGTGGTCTCGCGGATGGCGGACTGCATCGCGGCGGCATAGAGTTTCCGGTCGGCCTGGGCACGGGGACCACGGACCGCCGGACCCTTGCGGCGGTTGAGCATCCGGAATTGGATGCCACCGGCATCCGCCACGCGGCCCATGAAGCCGTCCATGGCATCGATCTCGCGGACCAGATGGCCCTTGCCGAGACCGCCAATAGCGGGATTGCAGGACATGGCCCCAATGGTCGCAAACTTATGCGTGACCAGAGCCGTCCTGGCGCCCAGACGCGCGGACGCGGCCGCGGCCTCGCAGCCGGCATGGCCGCCACCGATCACAATGACGTCGAAGGGCTCTGGGGTCGAAAGCATGGTGAGATTTCTATCGTGGGAAGGCGGAAGCCGAAAGACGTTTCACGTGAAACGGTCAAATTTCGAGGCCCAAAAGGTCGAAGGTTTCACGTGAAACGCCTTCATGACGGAACCTGAATTCCGATGTTTCACGTGAAACATCTGTTAACCATCCTTCTTAACCAATCATCAATCGGTTGAATCAAGGAGTAGCGCTACTTTCCGATACAGAACTCGCGGAAGATCACGTCAAGGATATCCTCGACATCGACCCGCCCAAGCAGCCGCCCCAGGGAATAGGCTGCCGACCGCAGATCTTCCGCCGCCAGCTCCTCACCCTGCGCGATCGCGGCGGTACTTCGCTCAAGGGCCGCAGCGGTGTCTTCGAGCAAGCGCCGCTGACGCTCCCGGGTGATCAGAGCGCCATCGTTCGCTCCGAAATAATCCGAGGCGAACGCGACCAGGGCGACGATGAGATCCGAAAGCCCCTCGCCCCGGGCGGCGGAAATCCTGAACTCCTGCCCCGCCGATTTTCCCGGGCCAGTCCCAGCCCGATCGAGATCGATCTTGTTGCGCACCAGCCAGACCGGGACGTCGTCGCCGCTCTCTTCGATCGTCGCGCCGTCCGCGTCAGTGAGCCACAACACCAGATCGGCTTCCGCTGCCCGTGCTCGCGCGCGGCGGACGCCCTCCCGCTCGACGGGATCGTCGGTCTCGCGAATACCCGCGGTGTCGATCACCGTCACCGGGTAGCCGTCGAGATCTAGCTGCACCTCGATGATGTCGCGCGTCGTGCCGGCATGCGGTGAGACGATCGCAACCTCGCGACGCGCGAGTTGATTCATCAGCGTCGATTTGCCGACATTCGGCGGCCCGGCGATGGCGACTACAAGACCTTCACGCAGACGCTCAGCTCGCCCCTGCGCCGCAAGCACCCCGTTGATCTCACCGAGCAGCGCCTTGACCCTCTCGAGCGCAGGCGCCATCAGCTCCGCCGGCACATCGCCCTCGTCGGAAAAATCGATGCCGGCTTCGATCAGCGCCTGCGCCTCGATGATCTGCTTTCGCCAATCGCGGGCGCGGTCGCCTAGCAGACCTTTCAACTGACGCAGCGCCTGGCGGCGCTGACGATCGGTGTCGGCGTGGATGAGATCGTCGAGACCTTCGGCTTCCGTGAGATCGAGCTTGCCGTTCTCGAAGGCGCGGCGCGTGAATTCGCCGGGCTCGGCAGCTCGCGAATCTATTATTGCCGACAGCGACGCGAAGAGAGACGCAAGCACCGCGCGGCCGCCATGAACATGAAACTCGGCGACGTCTTCACCAGTCGCACTCGCAGGTCCGGGAAGCCAGAGCACCACCGCGTCGTCGATGGCCTGGCCGCTCGGGTCGCGCAGCAAAACCCGAGTCGCGATTCGCGGTGATGGAATTTTTCCAGCGAGCTGCCTCAGCGCTGGACCTGACTCCTGACCTGACAGACGAACGATGGCGATCGCACTGGGCGGCCGACCCGAGGATAAAGCGAAGATGGTCTGGTCACGTGGATGCATGGCCTAATAGAGCGGCTCTCACTGAAACGGCAATGTCTCTCGAGGCATCAAGCATATTGCACCGCAACATTTTCCTCACTACGGCTCCCGCGACAGGCAGAGCGCGAAAAAAAGGGCGCCCGCAGGCGCCCTCTCAAAGTCCAGCCGAAGTCGGCTCAGGTGTTCATCGACTCGAAGAATTCAGCGTTGCTCTTGGTGCTGCGGAGCTTGTCGAGCAGGAAGTCGATCGCGTCCATGGTGCCCATCGGATTGAGGATCCGGCGCAGCACGTACATTTTCTTCAGCACCTGCGGATCGGTGATCAGCTCTTCCTTTCGAGTCCCGGAACGAGCGATGTCGATCGCCGGGAAGGTACGCTTGTCAGAAACCTTGCGGTCGAGGATGAGCTCGGAGTTGCCGGTGCCCTTGAACTCTTCGAAGATGACTTCGTCCATGCGGCTGCCGGTATCGACCAGCGCGGTCGCAATGATGGTGAGCGAGCCGCCTTCTTCGATGTTGCGCGCGGCACCGAAGAATCGCTTCGGCCGCTGTAGCGCGTTGGCATCCACACCGCCGGTCAGCACCTTGCCCGATGACGGCACCACCGTGTTGTAGGCGCGGCCAAGGCGCGTGATCGAATCGAGCAGGATCACGACATCGCGGCCGTGCTCAACGAGGCGCTTGGCCTTCTCGATCACCATCTCGGCGACCTGAACGTGTCGGACCGCAGGCTCGTCGAAGGTGGAGGAAACCACCTCGCCCTTCACCGAGCGCTGCATGTCCGTGACTTCTTCCGGACGCTCGTCGATCAGCAGTACGATCAGATAACAGTCGGGATGATTGGCGGTGATGGAATGTGCGATGTTCTGCATCAGCACGGTCTTGCCGGTGCGCGGCGGCGCCACGATCAGCGCGCGCTGGCCTTTGCCGATGGGTGCGACGATGTCGATAACCCTTGCAGAAAGGTCTTTTCTGGTAGGATCGTCGATTTCCATTCGGAAGCGCTGATTGGGAAACAGCGGCGTGAGGTTGTCGAAATTGACCTTGTGCTTGGACTTTTCAGGGTCCTCGAAATTCAGCGTGTTGACTTTCAGCAGCGCGAAGTAGCGTTCGCCTTCCTTGGGGCTGCGGATATGGCCTTCGATGGTGTCGCCGGTGCGAAGGCCGAAGCGGCGGATCTGCGAGGGCGAAACGTAGATGTCGTCCGGGCCGGGCAGATAATTTGCATCGGGTGAACGGAGGAATCCGAAGCCGTCGGACAGAACTTCGACGACGCCTTCGCCGACGATATCCGTCTCGGCTGCCGCGAGCTGCTTCAGTATGGCGAACATCAGCTCCTGCTTGCGCATGGTGCTGGCATTTTCGACCCCATTCTCTTCGGCAAACGAAACGAGTTCCGCCGGCGTCTTGGATTTGAGGTCTTGGAGTTTGATTTCCCGCATTTGGGGTGGTCCTGTGGGGTAACTATCGAAAAGAGGGGGTGCGAGGTGGCTTCAGGAAAAGCGGGCTCGAAAAAGAAGGCCCGCAGCTCAAAGCAAGGAAAGCGCCGTTTGAGGCTTCAAACCTGATGCGGCGGCCGGTTCAAACCGGTACGCAACGACATCCGCCTGCGTGGGGTGGGATAACCTCAATATAGAAAATCGTTCAGCATTCCGCAAGCAGTGTGGATGCCAACTCGCTTGCAAACCGACTCAAGAAAATGGCTTGACGATCACCAGGATCACGATGGCGATCATTAATACCGTCGGCACCTCATTGATAATGCGATAGAATTTCTGGCTGTACAGGTTGCGGTCGACGGCAAAAGCGCGCACGCAGCGAACAAAAAAGCCGTGGATAGCAGAAAGCATCAGCACCAGCAGAAGCTTTGCGTGAAACCAACCGGACAAATACCAATGCCCGGCCCAGGCGAGATAGATTCCGGCGAGCCAGGTCACGATCATCGCGGGATTGATGATCGCCTTCAGGAGTCGCCGCTCCATCACCTTGAAGGTCTCGGACTGCTTGGAGCCGACCTCGGCCTCGCAGTGATAGACGAACAGCCGCGGCAGATACAGCATGCCCGCCATCCAGGAGATGACTGCAATCACATGCAGCGCTTTGATCCACTCATACATCTCAGGGATGTCCCGTCCTCGGCGCCGCGGGCTCCGCGCGATCGCTTCCAAATTCCGACGATCGCTTTGCGCCGAGACCTGTCCTCAAGCAAGCCTTCTCTAAACTAAACTTAGATTCTTAAAGTTTGAGTCTTAGGTGACGGTGAATAGGACTCACGCAATGCTGCCAGCACAATCCGGAAGGCTTGTTCACATCCCTCAACATTTTTGGAGCGCGGAAGGTCGAGCCGAATTACGGCTCCGGATTCAGCCTCTTAAGGAAGCCCATTGGCAGCTTATGCAGAGACAAGTCCACACAACCCCACTATCATGGTGAAAGCCGCGCCGACTTTTCCTTAACCGAGGCAGTGTGAAGAACCGGCTGGGTTATCCAAGGACGGGGAACTCGCACCCGATTCTCATCACCGAGGTCCACAGGGATTCACAGGACACACAGGCCCGACGTGCCCACGACCAACAACTATTTTCACCTGCATCTGGTTTCTGATTCGACCGGCGAAACGCTGATCACGGTGGCGCGCGCAGTCGCCGCGCAATATGCCAACGTGACCGCGGTCGAGCATGTCTATCCGCTGGTGCGCAGCCAGAAGCAGCTCGACCGGGTGCTGGACGAGATTGAAGAAGCGCCGGGCATCGTGCTCTTCACGCTGCTCGAGAAGGATCTGGTGTTGAAGCTCGAAGCCAAGTGCCGGGAGATCAACGTCCCGAGTCTGTCGATCATCGGCCCGGTGATGCAACTATTCGAGGCCTATCTAGGCGCGGCGACAGCGGGCCGGGTCGGCGCGCAGCACGTGCTCAATGCCGAGTATTTCAAGCGTATCGATGCCTTGAACTACACGATGCTGCATGACGACGGGCAGCATGTCGAAGGTCTCGAAGAAGCCGACGTGGTGCTGGTCGGAGTTTCCCGGACGTCGAAGACGCCGACCTCGATCTATCTTGCCAACCGGGGCGTCCGCACCGCCAATGTTCCGCTGGTGCCGGGCATTCCGCTGCCGCATCAGCTTGAGCATTTGACCAAGCCATTGGTGGTGAGCCTGCATGCGACGCCGGATCGGCTGATCCAGGTCCGGCAGAACCGGCTGCTCAGCATGGGCGCGGGTCCCAGCAATGACGAATATATCGACAAGCAGGCGGTCGCGGATGAAGTTGCCTTTGCACGTCGCTTGAGTGCGAAGTTCAACTGGGCGCAGCTCGACGTGACGCGGCGGTCGATCGAGGAAACTGCGGCCGCGGTGCTGAAACTCTACGCTGACCGGCAGCGGGCACGGCTCGCCGAATGATTTGTCGATGACGCTCTGGCGCGGACAACGCCCGCTGATCCTGGCTTCGCAAAGCCGCGCGCGGAAGATGCTGCTGGCCAGTTCCGGACTTCGGTTCGAGGCCATGCCGGCCGATATCGATGAACGCGGCCTGCAGCTTGACTCAAAGCTTTCGGCGCCGGCTGAGATCGCAGGTCTCCTTGCGCGCGAGAAGGCGCGCTGGGTCTCGGTACGGAGGGAAGGACATTATGTCATCGGCGCCGATCAGACCCTGGCGCTGGGCGACCGGCTTTTTAACAAGCCTGACGAACGCGCCGCGGCGGCAGAGCAGTTGCTCGCGCTCTCCGGCCAAACGCATGAACTGCATTCCGCAATTGCGGTCGTGCTGGACGGCAAGATAATGTTCGAGACCGTG
>Ga0210406_10007887_pt1 | contig 10731 bp, 6 predicted proteins | sample IncBWC30MmetaG_FD_155454 | JGI IMG/M metagenome (GOLD analysis project Ga0210406, IMG submission 155454) | Forest soil microbial communities from Barre Woods Harvard Forest LTER site, Petersham, Massachusetts, United States - Inc-BW-C-30-M | ecosystem: Environmental > Terrestrial > Soil >... | reverse complement strand
AAGGCTGGATGTCATACACGCGAACTTCGGCTTCCTTGCCGGCATGATGAGGCACTGCCAGATAGTATCGGTTGAGTTCCGGCACCAGAATCCCCGTCTTCGCTCGGAACGCGCCCGGGATTTTGGCAAGCAGCACATAGTGATCCGCATCTTTTTGCTCAAAAACGTCGAGGAACCCATCGCCCGCAAGATAAATACGTTTGTGCTTCGCGTCATAAGCGGCATCGTCCACCATGCCAACGGCCGGAAGGTTGGCGATCACTTTTCCATCGTCCGAGTTGAGGACGATAAGTTTCCCGGGATTTCGCGTGACCACAAACAACCGGTGGTTGGCCTCGTCGAACGCCATCGCGACGTTGAGTTTATCACCAGTGGGCAACGGCCATTTCGCGCTGAGCTCGGTTTTGTTGCGGTCCATGACTCCCACGGTATTCTGGCCGGTGATGTTGAGAAACATGCGCGGGCCAGACTTCTCGAGCACGATCGCTTCCACGTGGTCCGATGGAATTTTGATGTCGCGCAGTTTCTTCGAATTGTTCGTGTCAATCACGCTGATCAGGGAATAGGGCGTGTGCGCTTCCCGGCCGCCGTTCACGACGTACATGTAAGAAGTCGCGGCGTCGAAAGCGATGGAGTCGGCGTCGATGGCAACCTTTATTTCGCCGAGCGGCTTGTAGGTGTCGCTGTCGTAGATTTTCACGGCCGAGGCGTCGCCCTCAACCACAAAGAGTTTCTTCAAATCCTTGCGAAATAGAATCGCGTGCGGCGCCTTTATGTCCGGCATGGTGCGGATGCGCTGGTTTGATTGTGAGTCCAGAATCTCGAGCTTGTCGTTTTCTTCCGCGGTGAGGAATAAACGGTGACCATCCAGGTCAACGGCAAAGTGGTCGAAGTCTCCATCCTTAAGTCCGGGCAACGGAATTGTGGCCACAAGCTTCAAGGGAGTTTTTTCCTGGGCCGCCGCGACGTAGGGCAGTGACAGTAGGAAACTGAAAAGGATCGAGAGATTGCGCTTCATGCGTTCCGCTCCGAAGGAGTGAGGTGTACTTGCTTTAAAAAAGTCTTGGGCCCCAAAACCACGCGGATGCTACGTCACACTGGCGGGTGCGTCAACGCCAGTGGCTGGTGTCTTGCCGGGAGGCCGCACCCGAGGTGAAAGATATCCAGTGTTTGAAAGGGATTTTCAGCGCCTTCTGGCGGAGCGGCTAAACAGAAATTAATGTTGCCTTAAGTTCGATTTGGCATGGATGGATATTATGCTTAGTCGTGCCGGATGCTCGTTATAGCGCGAGCCCGCAAATCATCGGATGTGAATCTACGAGTGATTCTGTCTTCGGGGGAAAAGATGAAGAGAACGATTGCGATACTGCTGGTGACGTGCGGCCTTTTGGCCGTAAAAACACAAAGCCAGGAAGCGGTGCCGCTGAAATTGGCGCAGACATATAAACTTTCCGCGGATGTGAAGGGGAATTTCGATCATTTTGCAATCGACCTGGCCGGCAACCGGCTCTTCGCCACACCCGAAGCGTACAAAGCCGTCCTGGTTTTTGATCTCAAGTCCGGAAACATGATTCACAAGATTTCCGGAATCGAAAAGCCTCACGCGATTCTCTACAGAGCGGATTTGAAACGGCTGTACGTTACCGATGGGGAAGCCGGCGACGTGAAAATCATAGACAGCGATAGTTACAAGATTGTTTCCAGTGTGAAGCTGCTCGAGGATGCGGACTCGATCGGCTACGATCCCGCCACCAAACTGCTTTACATTGACAACGGCGGCGGCGACGTTCACCAGACGTATTCGATGTTAAGCGTGGTGGATACCACGGCCGGGAAGAAGGTGGTCGACATCAAAGTTGACGGCGATACGCTGGAAGCCATGGTTTTGGAAAAATCCAGTTCGCGGATTTATCTGAACAACAAAGCCAAGAGCCGGGTGGACGTTATCGACCGCGAGAAGCGAACGCTGATCGCGAGCTGGCCGATTACATTGGCGAAAACCAATGTCGCGATGGCCTACGACGAGGCAAATCACCGGTTGTTTATCGCTTGCCGCAGCGGCGGAATCGTGGTCATCGATACCCAATCGGGCAAGGAACTCTCCGTCCTGCCCATTACGAAAGGTGTGGACGATTTGGTGTTTGACGCCGCGGGCAAGCGGCTTTACGCCTCGTGCGACGGCGATGTTTCTGTTTACCAGCAAGCTTCTGCGGATAGCTACAATCTGCTCGGGAAGGTTCCGACGGGTCCACTTGCAAGGACGGCGCTTCTGGTGCCTCAGCTAAACCGCTATTTCGTAGCCGTGCCCCAGCACGGAACCAGCAACGCCGAAATTATGGTCTTCGAGGTGCACTAGGGACCTCGAACGGGCCGAGGACAGGTGGGCGAATCGCCCGCGCCCACCCATCCTCGAAATTATCGGTGCAAAACAAAGCGAATGGCGACCGGGCCGAAGTTGCATTATCCATCAACAGAGATCTTTGGAGGAGCGAATGAAAAGTCTATGGTGGATTGCGGCTGGTCTGCTGGCACTAACCGCAACGTTCTGCCCTGCGCAGGGGCAGAACGAAAGAGTGCTCGCGATTCGCGCGGGACACTTGTTCGATAGCAAGTCCGGAAAGATGCTCGAGAACCAGACGGTCTTGATCAAGGACGACAAGATCACCGCCGTTGGATCCTCGGAGGCTGTGCAGATTCCCGCTGATGCCCAGGTGATCGATCTGAGCAAATCCACGGTGCTTCCCGGACTGATTGACGGTCATACGCACGTATTCGGCTTTGGCCTCGACGGCATCAAGCCGGGCGGTCCGCCATTCGCCAGCCCGATTAATGACACGCGCGAATACCGGACGCTTCTGGCCCTTGCGAACGCGCAGAAAGACCTTCGCGCCGGATTCACGACGCTCCGCGATTTGATGAGCCATAACGGCGGATATGCGGATGTTGACATCAAGAAGGTGATCAACCGCGGTTATTTTCAGGGACCGCGGATGCAAGTTTCCACCATGGGCCTGGTCGCTACCGGCGAAGGCATGCTGGGCTCACCCGAGGTGAATTTGCCGAGAAACTATCAGACGGTGGACGGCCCGTGGGCTGCCCGGCAAGCGGTGCGTGAACAAATTCACTATGGCGCGGACTGGATCAAATTTCATTCCACAGGGGATTATGAATTTGAACCCGACGGGGCGCTGAACAGCGATCCGACATTCACGAAGGAGGAAGTGTTCGCGATTGTCGATGAAGCGCATCGTCACGGGAAGAAAGCTGCCTGTCACGCATTTGGCGGCGAGGGGTTGCGGAACTGCGTCGAGGCCGGCGCGGACACCATCGAACATGCCATCGAACTCGACGAAGCCACCGCGGACCAAATGAAAAAGAAGGGCATCTACCTCGAGCTGACCGCTTACCACTATTCCCTCAGCGACTACACGGCTCGTGATGCCAAATCCACCGGCGGAAAATACAGCCTGCAGGCGTTGCGTGAAAAAAGCGGACGCCTGGCGATTTCCCGCGGCCTGAAGATTTCCTTCGGCAGCGGAGTCGGGCCGTTTCCTCATGGCACGCAAGCCGCCGAGTTCGCCTACCTAGTTAAATTTGGAATGACCCCGAGCCAGGCCATCCAGGCGGCGACCACCGTTGCGGCGGAAATGATGGGATGGCAGGATCGCATCGGTTCGATCGAAAAGGGGAAGTTTGCGGACATCATTGCCGTCTCGGGCGATCCGTTAAAGGACATTACTGAGCTTGAGCGGGTAAAATTCGTCATGAAGGGCGGTCAGGTGATCCGCGACGATTCGAGGTAATTCTGACCGCCCGGGCGGGAGTTTTCGCGCTCAGTAATGCTATGATTCCCGCCTGCTATTCATTTTAGGAACGTCGGCATATGCGCATCCTGCTGGTCGAAGACGAACGGAAGGTGGCCAGTTTCATCGCGCGAGCGTTGCGCGAGAATTCTTACGCAGTGGATATTGCCGAGAGTGGCGAAAAGGCTCTGGAACTCACCACGGACGTAACTTACGACGCCATTCTGCTGGATGTGCGCCTGCCGGGCCTGAGCGGCATTCAAGTCTGCCGGGAAATGCGCCAGCAGGGAATGGAAGCGCCGGTTCTGATGTTGACGGCGCGCGGCCTGGTCGAACAACGCGTCGAAGGCCTGGACGCTGGCGCGGACGATTACCTCACCAAACCGTTTGTTCTTGCGGAGCTTCTGGCGCGTGTGCGTGCGCTGGTCCGGCGAGGCCTGCACAGCGGCAACGCCAAGCTTCACTACGCGGATCTGGAGCTGGACCGGCACCGCCGCAGGGCCACGCGGGGAAAAGTGGCCGTGCCGCTGACCTCGAAGGAATTTGCGCTCCTAGAACTGTTCCTCTTGCACGCGCCAGATTTGGTCACCCGCAGCGAAATCGTCGAACATGTCTGGGATCGTCATTTCGACAGCGAAACCAACCTCGTCGAGGTCTATGTAAATCGCCTTCGCCAGAAGATCGATCAGAACCGCACCGTGAAGCTGATCCACACTGTCAGGGGTATCGGATACCGCCTGGGAGCCGTGGAGCCGTGAAAACCAAAACTCTTCGCTTCCGGATGATGGTTCTGTTCTGCACGATCGTCAGCGTGATGCTCGTGGCATCGTACCTAGCCTTCTGGGGACTGCTTGCCCATGAAATTCCTTCCCAGCTCAACCACCAGCTGCAGGAAACTGGCCGGCTGCTGATCGCCGATGTTGCCGCGGAGCCCGATGCCCGAGACATCGAACGCCTGGATATTCCGGGGGAATTTTTCGAATTGCTGGATCCCGACGGACATGTACTGCAACGATCGCGCAACCTACCCGCTCCAATCGGTCTCGGGCGCATCGACCCTACGGCCACGCATTCCACCTTTCAACTGGGCGACATCGAGGGGGAGCAGTCGGTCCGGGTTGCAATCCTTCCATTCGAGCAGGCCGGCCAGAAGCGTTTTTTGGCTGTGGCCATTCCCACCTTCGGTACCAATCGAGTGCTGGACACTTTTGGCCGAATTGTTCTGATTTTGTTTCCCATCAGTTTGTTGCTGACGGCCGGAATTTCCATGATTTATGTGGGCCGCAGCCTGGCACCCATCACGGAACTCACCCAGCATGCCGCCTCCATGGCCAGGCACGTTACCCAAAGTCAGGGATTCTGGGAGCCGCTGCCAGTCTCGACGCCTCATGACGAGTTGGGCCGGCTGGCGGAAACTTTCAATGACCTATTCCGTGGAGTGGACTCCGCTGTGCGTCAATTGCGCCAATTTGTCACGGACGCTTCCCACGAGCTGCGCACTCCCATCGCCGTACTTCACGGTGAAACGGAACTCCTGCTCTCCAAGCCGCGCACCGCGGAGGAATACCAGAAAACCCTTGCAGTTTTCGATGATGAATTGAAAAAGCTCACGCGCATCGTTGAAGGACTGTTCACGCTTTCGATCGCCGACGCCGGGCAGCTGCACCTGCAATCCGAGCCGCTCTACATCAACGAGGTGCTGGAGGAGGCTTGCGCGCTGGTCTCTTCGCGGGCGCGCAAAAAGGGAATTGCTATTCTTCGGCAACTTGACCAGGAATTTCCCTACACCGGAGATGAAGCGTTTTTGCATCAGCTTTTTCTAATTTTTCTGGACAATGCAATCAAATATTCACCGGAGAAAAGCGTTATTCACGTGACGCTCGAGCGGATAAACGGCGCGATTCGCGCCAGCTTTCAGGATCACGGCATCGGCATCGCCCCGGAACATTTGCCGTTTATCTTCGAGCGCTTTTACCGGGCCGCCCCATCCACGGCCGGTGATTCGCACAGCGGCGGGCTGGGTTTGGCCATCGCGCAGGCGATCGTGCGGGCGCAGGGCGGCGCCATTGAATGCGTCAGCAAATCTGGCATGGGCTCCAGCTTTACAGTTGTTCTTCCCTTGATTCCCGAGGGCAAAATTGACTCTCCGGAACCATCTAAACAGAAATTAATCATGGGTTAAGGCATCCCCTGCGCCCATACACTACGCTCCGCCCAACGTGGAGGTGGGTCTGTGTTCTCTCAAAAAACCGCTAGCTTGGATTTGTTTGGCCGCACGACCGCTGTTTTCCTAATGCTTGCCATCTTCTTTTCCGCTCCCACCCTCGCGCAAGTCGCGGGAGGAACGCTCTCGGGAACGGTATCCGACCCCAACGGATCCGGAATTCCGCAAGCAAAGCTGGTCATCAAGAACGTTGCGACCGGCGTCGAGCGCACGTTGACCACCAATGCCGACGGCTTTTACACCACGGTGAACCTGCTGCCCGGGTCGTATCAGCTCTCGATCACCGCCACCGGCTTCAACTCGGAAACGCGCCACGGCGTCACGATGTCGGTTGGGTCCCAGATCACCGTCGATATCACGTTGCGCGTCGGAACGATCTCCAACAAGGTCGAAGTTACAGCCCAAGTTCCTGATGTTCAACTCCAGAGTTCCGACATCAGCGCGGTCGTCACCGCTAATACCGTCCGCGAGCTGCCCCTCAACGGCCGCAGCTGGACCGACCTCGCCGCTCTTCAGCCCGGCGTTTCGACCATCCAGACGCAGCCGAGTTTTGCCACCGGATCAGATCGCGGCAATCGCGGCTTCGGCCAGCAGCTCACCATTTCGGGTGCCCGCCCGCAGCAGAACAATTACCGCCTCGATGGCGTCAGCCTGAATAGCTACGCGAACGGCGCTCCGGGCAGCGTGCTTGGTGGCAATCTTGGTGTTGATGCTATTCAGGAGTTCTCCGTCCTAACCAGCAACTACTCGGCAGAATACGGGAAAACTTCCGGTGGCGTGGTCAACGCGATCACCCGCTCGGGCACCAACCAGTTCCACGGCAGCGGCTACGAATTCCTCCGGAACAGCGCCCTGGACGCGAAGAATTATTTTGAAACCGCGGGCGCTAAGAAGGCGAATTTTATCCGTAATCAGTTCGGCGGCGACATTGGCGGTCCGATCGTTCCGAACCGCACTTTTTTCTTTTTTGACTACGAAGGGATTCGGCAATCCAAAGGCATCGCCAATCTAAATACCGTGCCGTCGCCCCAGGCCCGTTTGGGCAACATTCATGATGCGAGTGGGAATCTCGCACCTGTCACAGTAGATCCGGAAGTCGCAAAATATCTCGCACTTTATCCGGTACCGTTGCCTACGGATTGTGCGCCAAACGCCGACACGTGTGCGACCGTTTTCAGTGGCAAACAGATTGTAAATGAAAACTATCTCACCACCCGCATCGACCACAAGTTCTCGGATAACGATAGCCTGTTCGGCACCTACCTGTATGACAGAACCCCTTACAATTCCCCCGATCCATTTGGCAACGTCGGACTTTCCACCCTTTCGTCCCGGCAGATTGTGGCCGTCGAAGAGACTCACAATTTCACTCCCACTTTCGTCAATGCAATCCGGTTCGGGTATAACCACGAGCGTGTGGACAACGATGCCAGCGTGACGGCGCTTAATCCCGCTGCGATGGACACCTCCCTGGCAGCCTTTGCGGGCAGAAATGCGGCCGTGATAAACGTGAACGGTGTGCTCAGCCAGATGACAGGCGGCGTCGGTGGCCTCCCGACGTACTTGTATCGCTGGAATTCCTACCAGCTTTATGACGATGCCTTCTGGACACGTGGTAAGCATTCGATCAAGTTCGGCGGCGCCTTCGAACGTATGCAATTGCAGGTCACCGCGCTTACCGACCCCAACGGAATCTGGTTCTTCAACGATTTGGAGAAATTTCTGACCAGCAATCCAAAGAAGTTTCAGGGCGGCGTCGCCAGTTCGCTCACCCCTCGCAATCTTCGGCAATCCCTCATTGGCGGTTACATCCAGGACGATTGGCGCTGGAAGTCAAATTTGACGCTAAATCTTGGCCTCCGTTATGAGATGACTACTGTCCCGACCGAAACCAACGGCAAGATTGCCAATCTCCGCAACTTGGCCGATCCTCTTCCCGTCTGCGGCACCATGGTCACGGCAAACCCGCCCGTCTGTTCCGGCACCGGTCCTTTCTTCTACAATCCCACCTATCATAACTTTGAACCGCGCGTCGGTTTTGCCTGGGACCCTCTGAAGACCGGAAAGCTGGCGGTTCGGGGGGGGATCGGACTGTTTGACGTCCTCCCACTCCCATATCAGTTCATCCTTCTAACAACGCAGTCGGCTCCCTTTTTTCAATATACTTCGTTGAACGCAGGGGCAACGAATCCGAACTGTACGCCGCCGAGTACAACTCTCACGTTTCCCCTTGTCGCTGAGTGCCTGATCAGTGCAAACAAACTACGGTCCACTTACGTCGAGTCCCATCCCCATCGCAATTACGTCACGCAATGGAATCTCAACCTCCAATATCAACTCACTCCGAGTCTTGCGGCCATGGTCGCCTACGTCGGCTCTCGCGGCGTTCATCAACCCTTCCGCGTCGACGAGGCCAATCTGGTTCTACCCCAAAAGAATCCCTCTGGATATCCTGGATATCTCTGGCCCAAGGTAGACATCCAAGGCAATGTTTGGTCGCCGCAATGCATGACGACCGATCCCAATGCTCCACCAGACGACCCGAACCTGTGCGCTCCTCCGAACCCGATCAATCAAGCGTTTGGCTCGATCCGCGGAATGTTTTATGAAGGCCGCTCTTATTTCAACGCACTCGAATTTCAATTGGCCAAGCGCATGAGCCACGGTTTCCAGGTGCAAGGCACATTCACCTGGGGCAAAACAATGGACACCAGCTCCGCCACGGTTGCCGGTGACGCCTTTGGCAATTCCATCTCCAGCCTCGATTTTTTTGACATGAAGCTCAACCGCGGCTTGGCCGATTACAACGCCGGGCGAACCGTAGTCATTAACGGCACTTGGGATCTACCATCTCCGAAAACCTGGAAAGGTCCCGCTCACTGGATGGCCGACGGATGGGAACTCGGACTTATCTTCACTGCTAGCGATGGTGTTCCCTTCACTCCGACCTGGGGCACGGGTGGGGACCCGGCTGGAACCCTAAGCAGCGATGACTTCGCTTACACGAACCGGCTCTCCGGACCCGGTTGTGGCACCGCGACCTATCCGGGTAATCCCACAAACTACGTCAATGTCAATTGCTTCGGGGTTCCGGTCGCCCCGAGCCAGGCGTTCTTCAGCGCCAATTGCGATCCCGCACCTCCGACATACATTGTCCCGGGCACTAACGCAGGAGGCCCGCTCCCGGCCGGCGACCTAAGGTGCTTCAATCTCCGCGGCAACTCGGGACGCAACATCATAAATGGCCCTGGTGTTACCAGCCTCGATTTCTCGGTCTTTAAGAACAACCGCATTCGGCGCATCTCCGAAAATTTCAACCTCCAGTTCCGCGTGGAGATGTTCAATATCATGAATCATCCCAACTTTGCTCCTCCAGGCCCCGGCGACGGCAATTCGGATATTTTTGGCCCGGATGGTCAGATATCCGGCCTTGCGGGTTTCTTGGTGCGAACCACCGTTCCAGAGCGGCAGATTCAGTTTGCGATTAAGGCCAGTTTCTAGCTGCGGGCGGAAGTTGACTGGCGAGACCGCGGCGGAACGTTGTGCCACACCTCCCAGCGTACGATCGCTGGGAGGATCACAAATCAGCCCAACGTACAGGGAGGAAGTTTATGGCGGTTTCACGTCTGCAACTGACATTCTGGAGCGTGGTGGTCCTTTGCTCCGGACTGGCAGTGGCCGGCCAGCCTGACGGCGGCTATCACCTGCTGAAGAAATACGATCTGGGCGCCGCGCCGGGCGGCAAGGAGTATTGGGATTACATTACGTTCGACGCATCGAGCCGGCGTTTGTACGTCTCCCACAATACGGAAGTAAAGGTCGTCAATGCGGATAGCGGCGCGATTGTCGGCAGCATCCCAGAACTGAAGCGGGTGCATGGCATCGTGGTCATGGGTGATCTGGGCCGCGGATTCATCAGCGACGGCGGCGCCGATGAAGTTGTCGTCTTCGATCTCAAGACTCTGAAACCGAGCGGCCACATCAAGACCGGCGGCAATCCGGATTGCATCATCTACGATCCCGCTTCCAAGCACATCTTTACCATGAATGGGAAAACGAACGATGCTTCGGTGATTGATCCCAGTTCCTTGGCAGTCATTGCCACCATCGCGATCGGTGGACGCCCCGAATACGCCGTGCCCGACGGCCACGGAACAATTTACGACAACGTCGAAGACAAGAATGAAGTCGTGGCCATCGATTCGAAGACCAACACAGTGAAGTCCCGCTGGCCGATCGCCCCTGCCGAAGAAGCCACGGCCATCGACCTCGACGTGCAGCATCACCGGCTGTTCATTGGCGGACGCAACAAAGTACTCGCCATCATGAATGTTGACTCCGGCAAGGTCATGCAGACCTTTCCGATTGGCGCCGGGGTCGACACCAATATCTTCGAACCATCGACCGGCCTGCTCTTCGTCGCCGCACGCGAAGGCACTCTGCACATTTATCGTGAGGATTCACCCGATAAGTTCAGCGTGGTCGAAACCGTCAAAACGGAATTCGGCGCCCGCAACATGGCTCTCGATCCCAAGACCCACCAGCTCTTCACAGACACGGCCGACTTCGCTCCCGCCGCCGAGCCCACATCGGAGCAGCCGCATCCGCAGCCGACGCCAGTTTCTGGAACGTTCCGGTTGCTGGTCTACGGCCGCTGACGCACAATTCCACTTGCAAGGGAGGGCGAATGCCAACCGGTTCTCC
>Ga0210406_10007885_pt1 | contig 10732 bp, 11 predicted proteins | sample IncBWC30MmetaG_FD_155454 | JGI IMG/M metagenome (GOLD analysis project Ga0210406, IMG submission 155454) | Forest soil microbial communities from Barre Woods Harvard Forest LTER site, Petersham, Massachusetts, United States - Inc-BW-C-30-M | ecosystem: Environmental > Terrestrial > Soil >... | reverse complement strand
GAATGCCAGCCACCTGGATCGAAGAAACCTGCTTTGTGGGTTGTGGCCAAGGTGACGCCGGAGCGGCGCGGTGACCAGAAACGGACCAAGTAGAAATCACGAACCGGCGCGAATATTACAGCAATTTACTGATAAGTACGAATATTCTTGCCCGAACAGCGCGATGCTGCCATGCAACAATCTTGGCAACCTTGACCCAAGGCGGCTATTCTCTGCGCCAGCCGCGGACCGCCACAATCCCTCATTCATGACCCCATTCGGATGCCTCTAGCCTTTTTCCTGCCCAAGTACTGGATCACCTGGGTCGGATTGGCCGTCATGCGCACCGTCGAACTGCTGCCCTTCCCGGCGCAACGCTGTGTCGGCGACATAATCGGCTTCCTGCTGCGGCACCTCCCCTTGAGTTACCTGCGCATCGCGCGCCGGAATATCGCGTTGTGCCTGCCTGAGCTGTCGAACAGCGAGCGCTCCGACTTGCTCGATCGACACTGCCGCAGCTTGGGGATGGCCCTATGCGAAACTGCCGACACCTGGTGGAGCAGCGACAGCCGTCTGAACAAGCTCGCCGATGTGCAGGGGCTGCACCATCTGCAGGCGGCGCTGGCCAAGGGCCGCGGCGCCATCTTGGTCGGCGGTCATTTCACGACCATCGAAATCTCGACCCGCATACTGGGCACCGTGGTGCCGTTGAATGTGGTGTATCGTCCCATGAAGAATGCGCTGCTGTCGCACATCATGTACACCAGCTTCTGCCGCCACGGAAACCCGATCCCCAAGGACGACATACGGACCATGGTTCGCGCGCTCAAGAAAAACGAAGCGGTCTGGTTTGCGCCCGACCAGAGTTACCGCAACAAGGGGGCAGCCATGGTCAATTTCTTCGGCATCCCTGCCGCCAGCAATCCGGCCACTTCGCGCTTGGCGCGTATTTCCGGCGCCGCGGTCATGACCTATTTTGGGGAGCGGCTGCCCGGCAATGCCGGCTACCGCGTGGTCATCGGACCCATCCTCGAGAATTTCCCCGGCGCCGATCCGGTGGAGGATGTGGAGCGTTACAACCGGCTGCTCGAGGCGCAGGTCCGGTCGGTGCCGGATCAGTATTTGTGGGTACACCGGCGGTTCAAGGGCTTGAGCAACGATTATCCCGATTACTACGGGCGCGATTCTCGCAATCCTGTGCCGCAACAGCCATCCGAATAGCGGCGCCGGGCCAGTTCCATGTCAATGACAGACGACCAATTGACCGTTCACAGTGTCACGGGCGTCGACCTGACGTTGAGCATCGCGGGTCCGGGAACCCGCAGCTATGCCTTCGTGATCGACTGGCATATCAGGTTGCTTCTCGCCTGTGCCTGGCTGCTCGCCGCCCATTTTGCATTCAACGCGACGCTCGACCCGAAATCACCCGGCGCTCTTTTGAGCTTGCTGCCGGCGGCGATCATCTACTTTCTGTACCACCCGATACTGGAAGTCGCGATGCAAGGGCGGACACCGGGTAAGCGCATGGCCGGGGTTCGCGTTCTCAGCCGCGACGGTGGCCCGCCGAGCACGGTGGCGCTGTTGCTGCGCAATTTGTTCCGCCTGATCGACAGCCTGCCGGCAACTTATTTGTTGGGGCTCATGACCTGTTTTCTGACCGCAAATCGCGTCCGCATCGGGGATATGGCCGCGGGAACCTTGCTGGTGCTGGATAACGCGGCAGCGGAACAGTCTTTACTGCGCATGGAAAGGCTTGCGGCAGGTTCAACGCTATCGCTTGAGGCCTTGGAACTTGTGGACCAGGTACTGGAGCGCTGGGACTCGCTCGAGGCAGGCAATCGCGGTCAGATTGCCCGCTCATTGCTCGTGCGGCTCAATCCCAAAGAAGATTCCGGTGCGCTCGCACACATGACCGACGTCGCTTTGCGGGGCATGTTGCAAGCCCATCTCGGTTCAACCGGAGCCACGCCGAACCATGGTTGAGGGGGCCGATATTCGCCAGTGGCTCATGGCGCGCGCCGGTGCGTGGCGAACGATGGTCCAACATGTCGAGTTGCTGCGTTCGCAGCGGCGCGCGAGCGTGGACGAGGCGTTGGGTGCGGTGGAGGCCTACCGCGGACTTGCTCGAGATCTGGCGACGGCTCGGCGGGTCGCACCGAATACCCGAACGACGGCCGGACTCGACTCTCTTTATCGCCAGCTTCACATATTGATCAACCGGCGCCCCCGCGGCGGGTTCGCAGCCATGCGCGCCATGCTGGCCTTCGACATTCCCAATGCGACACGCGAGCTGCGGGCCCGCATAGTGGGAATGGCGGTGCTCATGGCCGTCGGTACGTTTGCCGGCTGGTGGCTGGTCGCGACTTTTCCCACCCTGATCGGCCTCTTCGCGAGCGAGGACATGATCGAGCAGGTCGAACAGGGCCATCTTTGGACCGAGGGAATGTTCAACATCATGCCCTCTTCGATCCTTTCCATCGGCATTCTGGCAAACAATATCGTCGTCAGCGTACTGGCGTTCTGCGCGGGAATATTCCTTGGCCTCGGCACGCTGTATCTGATCGCCATGAATGGCCTGATGCTGGGCGCCGCGTTTGCATTCGTTCACCAACATGGGTTGGCGCACGCGCTATTCGAATTCATCATCGCTCACGGCCCGGTCGAACTATCGGTGATATGCATTGCGGGCGCCACCGGGGTTGCGCTCGGCGAGTCCATCATTCGTCCCACGCTTGCCTCGAGGCGGGATTCCTTTCAAGCGTGCGCGCACCGGGTGGCGCCGGTGCTCCAATTGTGCGCAGTCCTATTGGTGGGCTGTGGCCTGATCGAAGGCTTCATATCCCCCGACCCGCGCTTCCCCCTCGCGAGCCGGGTCACGATAGGCCTCGGTTATTGGCTGATCATGTGGGCGCTCATGAGCGGCCGATTATTCGTGAAAAGGCCGCCGTAGGAGCACAGGAGCCTGTTTGAGTATCCTAGGCCCGACGCCGCCGCCTGAAATTGGCGTAGGCCGCAAATACGGCGTGCTCGAGTTGCTCCGGCTTGGCGACGAGCGCGGGCGCGCCAAGCGCCTTCAAGGCCCGAACCTTGCGTTCCAGGCCAATGCAGTATTCCTGGGCGGCCAAGGATCGGTAAGGGTCCAACCATTGATGAGCCGGCGCTTGCGCCATGGATTCTGCTGCCGCACTGGACAATCCGGCGATGAACGGCAGGTGCTTGGGCAGTAAGAAGCGCACCGCTTGAGCCAACTGGCTTTGGGCGGACGCATCCTCGATGTCGGTGAGCATGACAACGAGACTGCGGTGACGCACCAGCGATCTCACCCTCGTCGCCGCATACAAGGGATTGGATTCCGTGTGTTCCACGCGTGAGGCCGCCAGCAGCGCCCGTAGCCTGACCACCGCGCTTGCGCCACGGGCGGGAGCCAACGCCGCCAGCGGCCGATCCGCGTACACGACCAGCCCTACAAGATCTTCCCGCTCGGCGGCGAACTGAGCCAGGCGCGCCGCAATATTGACGTAGTGGCCGAAGCGGTCGAGCGCTCCGGATCGAAGCGCGCTCGAACGGCCGGCATCGACGACAATGACGATCTGCAAGCCGTAGTCCTGCGAAAACTCGCGGCTGATCAATCGATCGGCCCGCACCGTGGCCTTCCAGTCGATGATGCGCGGTGGATCGCCCGCGCGATAGTCGCGCAATCGTAAAACCTCCGCTCCCGCGCCGATATCGGCACCTGTCTGGGATCCCATGGCAGCGATGCTCTTGACTTCGGCGAGCGTGCGAAACAAATCCGGCACCACCTGAATTCGTCCCGTGCAGGGCACCTCTTTTGGCCACCATGCAAGTCCCAAAGGCCCCGCCGTTCGGGTTCTCAATGCCGGCCATTCACAAGCACCCAGCCGGCTGGACGTCACTCGTCGTTCGAGCGTGGCGCGCTCCCCTGCCCGGACGGTCAAGCGCTCGATGTGGCCCTCGACGTCGAAGAATTGCGGTGCAATCGGTGCGACCTCGATGATTAAATTGCGTTTGAGCCGGTGGCTGCCGACAAAACGAAAGGCGCTGGCGCGGCCCAGGAAAAGCCGCTCCGGCGCCTGCAGCTCGAATGCCAATCCGCTTCGAGACAGTATCCAAGACTCATACGCCAGGCCCAGCAGCAACAGAGCAGCGGGGAAATGCCACAGCCCCGCCAAAATTTGCCCTCCGCTCCAATCGCCCGCAATCGCAACGGCTACGGTCAATAAAATGAGCCCGAAGGCATTGAGCCGCAAACTCGCGCCGCTCATCGTGGTACGGGCACCTGATCGAGTATCCGCTGCACCAGGGCTTGAGTGCTGACCCCCTCGAGCATCGCTTCGGGGGCCAGCACCAACCGATGCGAGATGACCGACGGCACCATCTCTTTGACATCATCCGGCGTGACAAAAGCCCCACCGCGCAGCGCAGCCGCAATGCGCGCGGCGCGCAGCACGGCCAGCGCACCACGCGTCGAGAGCCCCAAGGTCAGGTGGGAATGTTGTCGCGACGCTTGCGCCAATTCCAGAATATAGGCAAGCAGTTCCGGGGCCACGTGCACCTGGTCGACCTCCGTCCTGACGGCATCGAGAACGGATTGCGAGACGACGAAAGGCGAATTCCGTTCGACGGCGCTCAAGGCCGCATAGCGCGCGAGAATCGTTTGTTCGTCCTCGCGGGACGGATAAGTCATGTCGATGCGCAGCATGAACCGGTCCAGTTGCGACTCGGGCAAGGGATATGTCCCCTCGAAATCGCCGGGATTCTGCGTGGCAATCACCAAGAATTGCGCGGGTAGTGCGTACGTTTTGCGCTCGACCGTCACCTGCCGTTCTTCCATCGCCTCGAGAAGCGCGGACTGGGTTTTGGGACTGGCGCGATTGATTTCATCGACCAGCAATACGTCGGCGAACAGGGGGCCGGGACGAAATTCGAACTCGCGCTTCGCGGTGTCGAACACATGCACACCGATGATGTCGGAGGGCATCAAGTCCGCCGTACCCTGCACCCGGCGAAATGTACCGCCCAATCCGGCCGCCAGAGATTTGGAGAGCAGCGTCTTGCCGAGGCCCGGCGGGCCCTGCAGCAAGACGTGGCCACGAGCGACCACCGCAATGGTCAACGCACGAATGATGGGCTTTAGACCGATGACCCTCATACCCAATGCCTCTTGCAGACGCCGCTCCAAATCTTCCAAGGCCGTACTCATATGGTTTTTCCTCGCAATTCAGATAACAGATTTTGCAGCCTGGGCAGATTGAAGCGCCGGCCGTCTTGGATTCGATCGTGCAACTCCCGCAGCTCCGTCACTTCGTTCTGGCTTACGGCAGCCTGCGAAGACAGCCATTCCCACGTAGGAACGCCGTCCTCGGGCATGCTCAAGCGATGGCGGATTGAATTGAAGAAATTCGCCATCAAGCGGTCCCCGGCGGTCGCCGGCGTCACACTGGAAGCCAGGAAATCGCCGCTCCTGCCGAGGAATTCAGTGACGTCCGCGGGGCGCCAATCGGCGGCGTCAGCCCTGAGGCGTTGAATGCCCAGCACGAATATGAACCACAACAGCACCAACCAACCGAGGGTTCGATGCAGGCGGGGGTCTGCATAAAAGGCCTTGGCGTCGTAGTAGCCGACCGCACCCTGATGGGTGTCGTCGAATATCACGGCCCCGCCCGGCTTCAGAGACCACGCGATGATGTTCGCCAACAAGGTCGCGTTGTCCGCTGCACCAATGTCCCGATTGCTGAACAAACCGGCAACGGCAAGTGTGATCACCTGCCCCTTTTCTTCGCGCTTCACATAAATGGCGCCGGCACCGCCCTCCATCGTCCGGGCGACCTGGAGTACCCCTGAGCCGTCCATGGGGGTTGCCTGCCAGCGCGACGCCGGTAGATCGGAAACCACGCTCAAGGTTTTGACGTTCTGCGTCAGCGGGTGCTCGCCGCGCGGCTCGATGACGATGGTGCGCGGCTGCGACAGCGCGCCCAGTGCCGACTTCAGCGCGCGCTGGGGACGCGGAGTCTTGTTGTCCTTGTCCTCATCGGTGATTTCGAATTTCAGACGGGTCAAGCGCCCGATGTCTTTGAACAGTCTTGCGCTATTCTCCAGCGCCCAATCAGGCGTGTCGTCCAGCGCGGCGGCTATCACCAAAGTGTTGCCGCGCTCGACCCAGGCATCCAGATCCGTTGCTTCCGTGGACTGTATATCCACTTTGTGCGGCAAGGTCGTCAACAGCACATTCCCGGTCGGACGCAGCGACTGACCGCCGCGGCTCAAATGATCGAACCTGTCGTGCAACGCAACGAGGGGAACGTGTTCTGCGTCCAGCCAGCGCCATGCCGCCTGATAGCCTGCCGGACCCTGCTCGGTGCTCAGTGGTCTTGACGGCGCCGAGGCCTCGACGGCGGGCTTTGGCAGGAACAAGGCGTAGCACAGGAACAACGCGGCGATCGCCAAACCCAGTGTGACGAGCCGTTCCTTCAAGGCGCGCCGGTCGAATTCGATAATTGCAGTAGAAGGGCCTGACCCTGGCGCGTCACCTTCTCCAACACTTCCGGCGCCGCAGCGTGCGACCCATACAGCAGCGACTCAGCGGTGCGCGCCACCCCGGCGAAGACCACCCGCTGCGCTTCGCTGTCGAAAGCGCTGCGCGCAATGAGTTCGCGATGCGTCAAGCTGCGCTCCGACTCGAGGCGGCCGGATTGCAGCAATTTTTGAACCAGCGCGTGCAGCAGCTCAGCGACGCTGCTCCCCGGCGCAGCCTCCGCGGCGGAAGCCGCTTGGGTCGCGCCGCGGCGTGCAACGGTTGTCCGTGCAACACCGCCGAGCCGCCGAGCCATGCCGGCAGCATTGAGTTCGCGAATGATCACCACGATTGCCGCCGCCACCGCCAGCGCGGTCAACCCATACGTAAATAGTTTCAGAAAACCGGGCGACACCTCGGCATGCGACAGCCAACGGTCCCAGAATCGATTGAGCCGACTCGCCAGGAAGGAGTTGCTGTGAGCCAGCCAGCGCTTGAACCAGTCTTCGACAGCTTGCCACCACGAGTGCGGCTCTTGCTGGGATTTATAGGATCCCAGAATCCCGCGCAGAACGCCCTGGTCGAGCGATCTCTGCGGTTTCGATTCCGAATAGCGCTCCGTCAAAACGGCCGCATCCCGCAGCGCGTGGGCGTTTAGCTTGTCCTGCCAGCCCTCGAAGAGAATTTCATTCAGCCTGAGCGCGGTAAGCGCCGCGTCAAGTTGCGGACACACTGCATTGAGATTCTTGAGACCCGAGACGCCCGGTGAGGCAGCGGCTGCGCATTCGCGCACCACATCGAGCGGCGCCGCGGCCAGCGCAGCCGACGCGAACAGGCCTGCGAACGTCAAGGCGAGCCGCATTCGCGCACCACCATATGCGCTCACTGCGGCGCTAGCGCGTTCACCCGGCCGATCAAGTCCACGCCCTGCTTGCGCAACTTGAGGTCGTGAAAAATGGCTATCAGAACCGCGGGGTAGAGAGACCCGAGAAACGTGCTCGAAACAACGCCCAGCAGTTGCGCCAGCACCGTCGCTGCCACGCTCGTCGCGCCCAGCGAGACCGCGATGAGTCCGTCGGCGACGGCAATGACGAGCGTAAATACGATACCAATGATCACCAACACAAGAAGTATCGCCGAGCACCGCCACCAACCACCCCGGGTGAGCGTCCAGCTCAACCTGATGGATGCAACCGCTCCCGCATCATCGATCACCAGCGCAAAATACGACAGGAAAATCCGGCCCAACAGAAAAAACACGAATATGAACACGAGAGCAAATGTAAGGATCGGCATTACGGAAGACTTCGCGCCACCCATGCCGGCCGTCGCGATGCCGCCGACGATGGCCGCCAAGATCCCCAACGCTACGGCAATCACCATCGCGCACAAAAAGAACACCAGCAGCTGCAGCAGCACTCGCGGCAACAAGCGCAATCCGGACGTCAAGGAGGTTTGCACTGACGGAGCACTGTTCGTCGAAACACCCTGAATTCGAGTGACGATGGCCGTGTAGCACACGACAACAATCAAAATGGTCAGCAGATATGCCAGTATCAGGACCGGCGACTTGAAGAGCGCCAGGAAGAGTTGCGTGTTGGCCGCATTGGCCGCGGCGAGGGCGTTCGAACCCAGGGCAACCGGCACGTCTTTGATCTGTACGCGCAACATGACCAGCGGGATTGCGTATAACAATTGTGCAATCAATGCCAACGGCCAGGTCTTGGACAGGCTCTGCAGCCACAACTTCAGCCCGTCATCGAGCACGCCTCCAATGCTGCGCGGCGCGTTTGGTCTCATGTACACGTCGATTCTCCCTGAATCTTGCGATCCAAAGGTTAACACGACTTTGCGACGCGCTACACTTCGAACTCATGACCCTCACCCTGCGCAAAGCCGCCCTTGCCGATATCCCCGAACTCAATGCGCTGATCGCGCGCTCCGCCCGGGGCTTGAGCACCGAGGACTACCGGGCGGCGCAGATAGAAGGGGCATTGCGCGGCGCCTTCGGCGTCGACACTCAATTGCTGGCCGACGAGACATATTTCGTGGTCGAAGACGGCGGCCGGATGGTCGGCTGCGGCGGCTGGAGCTTTCGATCGACGCTGTTCGGCAGCGACGCCCGCGCCGGGCGTGATTCATCCACCCTCGACCCTGCGACTCAGGCGGCCAAGATCCGCGCATTCTTCGTCGATCCCGATCATGCCCGCCGCGGCATCGGTTCCCTGCTGCTGGAGCATTGCGAGCAACAAGCACGCTCGCGCGGATTCGCCCGTGTTGAACTGATGGCCACGCTTCCGGGAGTCAAGCTCTATGCCGCTCGGGGATATGTCGGCAGCCCCCAGGTTGAGTTCGATGTCGGGGCCGGCGAAGTCATTCAGTTCATCCCCATGAGCAAATCGTTGGAGCCTGTCTGAGTATTCCGCGTTTAGCCGCGCCATAAGCGCCGCCAACCCTCGAGGCCCAACGCTCGCAGCGTGCGCATATTCCTCAAGTAGATCTCGTCCGTATTGCCGACGGCGGCAACCGCGCGCTCCACACTGGCCTCGCGCAGCAGGTGCAAGGTCGGATGAGGAGAGCGGTTGGTGTAGTTCTCGATATCCTCGGGTTGCGATCCCGAGAACTGGTACTGCGGATGAAAACTGGCCACTTGCAGCTCGCCTTCCAAGCCCAACGCCGCGACCGTTGCATCGCACGCCTCGAGAAAATTGTTGAACTCGATGAAATCCGTCAACACCCAGGGATGAATCAGCAGCGTGGTTTCACATTGCAGCGGGTCTGCGCCGGCGAGGTGGGTCAACTCCGAGCCAAGTTCATCCAGCAATCCGGCGGCGGTGCGTTGCTCGCTGACATGGAAGCGCACGCGGCCGCTGCGATAAGGGTTATCGGCAAACGGGCAGAGGTTGAGCCCAATGACCGACCTCTCCACCCAGATTTTGGTCGCTGAAATGACTTCGTCAATTGTCATGAGCGAATCCCCTAAGGCGCGCAGCGCAGTCTAGATCAGCGAGTTCGAGTATCCTAGCGGCTGCCTTCATCACTCAAGAGCCCATAGATGCCGCAACGGATTCCTGCCACGCTGATCGCCGGAGACGGGATCGGTCCTGAAATTATGGACGCCACACTCGCCGCGCTGCAAGCTCTCGGCGCGCCGTTCGAATGGGACCGGCAGATCGCCGGATTGGAGGGCGTGAAAGCGGCAGGTGATCCGCTTCCGCCCAAAACGATCGAGAGCATCAAGCGCAACCGGCTCGCGCTCAAGGGACCGCTCGAGACGCCGTCGGGCGGCGGCTATCGTTCATCCAATGTTCGGCTGCGGGAAGAATTCAAGCTATACGCAAATTTGCGTCCCGCTCGAACGCTGATTCCCGGCGGCCGTTTCGACAACATCGATCTGGTGGTGGTGAGAGAAAATCTCGAGGGCCTGTACATCGGCCACGAACTCTACATCCCAATCGACGACGACCCGCATGCGGTGGCCATGGCCACGGGCGTGAATACGCGCCAGGGAAGCCGGCGCTTGCTGGAGTTCGCCTTTGAACACGCCGTCGCGACGGGGAGAAAGAAAGTCACGATCGTGCACAAAGCGAACATCATGAAAGCCTTGACGGGAATTTTCCTGGAGACCGGACAGGAGTTGTACGGACGCAAGTACCAGGGCAAATTCATCCTGGAAACCGTCATCATCGACGCCTGCGCCATGAAGCTGGTATTGAACCCATGGCAATTCGACGTTCTGGTGACCACCAATCTGTTCGGCGACATCCTGTCCGATTTGGTTGCGGGCTTGGTAGGCGGTTTGGGTATGACACCCGGCGGGAATATCGGCGCTGATGCCGCCATTTTTGAGGCGGTTCACGGCTCCGCTCCGGACATCGCCGGCAAGGGCATTGCCAACCCGATTGCCCTGCTGCTCGCCGCGGCGATGATGCTCGAGCACTGTCATTTGCCGCACATGGCGACGCGCCTGCGAACCGCCATTGACCAAACCCTGAACCTGGACCAGGTTCGAACCGGCGATCTGGGCGGCCGCGCGAGCACCGCCGACTTCACGCGCGCGCTGGTCCAGCGCATCGGCCAGTGAGGCCCATGCACCCCATTGTCTCGATCAACGGCGTAACCAAATCCTACGCTTCGGGCTTTCAGGCCTTGAAGCTCGTCAATCTCGACATCGACAAGGGCGAGATTTTCGCTCTGCTCGGGCCGAATGGCGCCGGCAAG
>Ga0210406_10007882_pt1 | contig 10735 bp, 27 predicted proteins | sample IncBWC30MmetaG_FD_155454 | JGI IMG/M metagenome (GOLD analysis project Ga0210406, IMG submission 155454) | Forest soil microbial communities from Barre Woods Harvard Forest LTER site, Petersham, Massachusetts, United States - Inc-BW-C-30-M | ecosystem: Environmental > Terrestrial > Soil >... | reverse complement strand
GCCCGGTTAAGGTATGGATATAATTTTGGGAAAAATTTTTATAGCTATGGATATAAGAAAAATTTTGGAAATTTTATAGTGATTCGATGTCCTAGTACATTAGACCCTTGCCTCGGCTGTATACCTACCTACCGGACGACTCGTTTTCCTGACTGATTCCAATAGGATAGACGTTTTAGGTGCTGTCTAATGTGTGTACAGACTGTCAACTGATTAATCGTGCCAATGATAGCTGTCTGGTTCTACATACATACGAGCTGTCTAGTTTATCCACAAGTGTCAACGAATGTGTGTACAGTGCTCTTCCCCTTGCAATAGCCGTACCATGTTGTTTGACCATAAGTTAGACAGTGGTGGCGGTTGCTTATATTGGGTCTGGTTGGCCTAATCACATATAGGGCCAGCAAACGACCAGCCATTAGACATTGACTAATAGTTCGACACATTGACGCGTGCCATATGCGCCACGGCGCGGCGTGGCTGGCACGGGCCATGCAAATACTAATTATGAGACATACGCGGGCCACGGACTAAGGCCCTTCCCCTTAGGAGGCATTATGTTAAAGCTTTTGAAAAGATGGTTTAGAATACGCAATACCGAGCATGTTAAAGATCAGTTAGACCTAATTGAGCAATAGGAGAGAATATGAATACATTAGAGCTACGTGTCAAATTAGAAGAGGCTGGCCTGACTGTACGCCAAACAGAGGTCGTCTTATTGGTCGCTCAAGGCCTGTCAAACAAAGAAGTAGGCAACCAGCTATTTATCGCGCCAAAGACAGTCAAGTTTCACCTAACGACTGTTTATGGCCTGTTAGGCGTCAAAAGCAGGGCTCAATTAATCGTTTGGTGTGTACCACACTTGTACACTCCCATCATTCGAATAGAGGAGGCTGTATGATTAAAGTATTGCCAATGGATGCCAGCACGGAGTCAATTCAATATTGGCGTTCGATGGGTTATACAATCCAGTTTGTGCAAACAAAATAGGCAAAGCTTCGCCGTCCAGCGTAGTTTGCTTGTTTAAAATAAATGTGGTCGCGTGTGTGGTGTGTAAATAGGGGCCTTTTTGGCATTGTTTCGCGTGGCAAGTAAAGCAATTGTAACGGCATTTGTGAGGTAACTATATGAAAGAATTAGTAAATGCGTCAATACATAGTGTTTAGGGCTGATTTACAGCTATTCGACTCATACGGCCAGCCGTGTATTGTCGAGGCTACTAACTTAAAGAATGCTCAATACATTGCAGTCAGGGCCTTTGGTTATGATCTAGGCAATATACCGCTATCGGTTATTAGGTCAATTCGAGTCAGGCCATACAAGGAGGCTATCTAATGTTTGGTTATAGCTTAGTCAAGACTTCCATTCTAACTGAATTAGTCAATGTATCTACGGAGGCCCTCGACCATGTTGAGGCTAACGGAGGTTTTCTAAATGAGAAGAGGACCTTTGCAAGTGATGGTAATAATAAGGCCATTCAAGCGCATTGGAATTTATTTCATACTCTAACTAGGCGTTTCTTCTCATTAAAATACAAACTGTTAAAATAGTGCTAAAGTTTTTAAACAATCTCCCGATAAGTTAGATAGAAACAAAGGGGGTTATATGAGACAGTCTTTAAATGCCGATACAAGAGTCATACTAACTTTAGGGCTTGTCAATTTACTATCGACCATTAAGCTATATGAGTCCGAGGTCCGTACCATTGGCGGTTATGGCATTGCAGTTGACCATCATCTAACAGACGCTGTTAACACTGCTATAGACACTCACAAGGCCAATTTTAAAAGGGCCACACAAGAAACCTTGTCAACACATGCCGGTTTTATTCAAGAGTACGATGAAATAGTAGACCGAGCGTTACAATTGACAGCCATGCCAGTTAGTGTTTTTGAATCTTATCAATTTTCATAAGGGGGTTTAAAATGAGTGCAAGAAGTTTTAAAATGAACGTTTTCAACCGTAACCAAGGCCAGATCAGAGTCGAGCGCTCGTTAGAGGCTCAAGGTGTCGTTACCCGCGTCCAGATGTACCAAACCATCATCGTTGAATATTGGGTTAACCACATTGGCCCTAGCCCTACTATCGTCTTAAATTCGGGAGGCTATCGAACGGCGTCCACAAAGACAGCCATAAATCAGGCATTGAGTCAATTAGTCTTGCCATGGAATGTTATTCAACGCAAGGGTCAATGGCTTGTAACTAACGGCGTCAAGACCTTTGATTTTATTGACGGCATTCAATTGGACGCAACCGGCATTGTATTAAAGGAGGCTTCATAATGCCTAACCTATTGTTTTTAAAACTCAAAGACCACATAGGCCATAAAATTGAATGCGTTTACTACGGGCCAGCGGATAGCCCTTGCAATATAGCCATTGAATGTGTCGATTGTTATATGGTTTTAGTTGACACTGACCTTGAGGAGATCAAATGAAATACTATAAAGAACAATTAAATCAATTAGTTGACGACCATCCTTATTTTAAATCAATTCAAGTTAGGGATACCGTAGGCAATTCGACTCATTGTCTGGCCTTAAATATTGAGTCAATCCCAATATTTATAGCATTTTTGAAAAAAGAACAAAAAAGACTAAAGAATTTAGAACAAACAGCCGAGAAGTCCAATGGAGGGAATGAGAATGAAAACCAAGATCACACTTAACACGATGAAACTAAATAATAAAACGCATCTCTTTGAACAAGTTGCAACCACGTCAATTGAGCAACCAACAATTAAACAAGCCGAGCGTTTCCTTAAGAGCTATCTCTATAAGTTTGACGCTATGCTTAGTAGTGGCCCTATCGACATTTGGTCAAAACGAACGGTAACTAAACAGGGCGAATACTTATTGCATGCCGAATTGAAGAGGGGCGCATGAATTCGGTTTTCGTTGTTTCCATCGTTTTTGGCTTAGTCAGTCTAATAGGTGCCGCGTTTAGGCATTCATTAGGGCCATTGAAAAACTTCTTTGACACATTGACCACATTCCTTGCATTGGCTGTACTGTTAACCGTGGCATTTACAATCGGAGTACAAGTTTGGGGCATTCGATGAAATACCTTTCAGCCTATGCCGTGGTCGATATACTCTTAAGTCTACCTATAGATCAATACGTTGTACCTGCAATAATTATTTACTTTATTGCTAAAGTTTTATTGCAACGCGCCGATAAGTTAAATAGGAGGGAGTTACAATGAAAACGAAACAAGGTTTAGTCGAGGTTAAACGAACGGTTATTGACACGGTACCAATTGGTTATTGGCTGGTAACGTTTGACGCAATTTGGGGAGCACGTTGCAACGAAGGGCCACATAACTCTTGTGAGCAGCATGGTTGCATTGACAACGAGCCAGATTACATTGCAGACGTTGACGGCGCCATTAATAAGATCACACGACGAAACTACTATGAATTAGGCGCCAATGGCCTAACCATTAGCTCGAATACAAACGACCAACACGACGACACACACGATCTAAGGCCACGGCTTTTTAAAACGAAACAAGAGGCCAAAGAGCATTTGGAATACACTTTAAAGCGGTTTAAAAACCCTCAACCATGGGAGAGCTTCGTTAAAACAGCTTAAAAACTATGATTGAAACTCTTAAAATACAAGTGTTTACAATAAGTTGTCAGCTATTACCGATACTGATTAGGCTTTTAACGTAGGGAGTTAAAATGAATTCGAGCGAAGTAAACTGGTATAAAGAGAGACTTGCTGGCCTTGTTAAAGACTTGCAATTCGATCTTAAATACGAAAAAGACGTTGAAACAGTCCGTTACCTTCAGAATATGATTAGACACTTAAATTCAAGTGTTGAAGTCTTTAACCGAGTGGAAGGGACTGAAAACCAATGAAGAGAATAGTTTCGATGCTCATTGAAGTCGGAAACAAAGGGCCAGTCTATGCGTGGACCATTGGCATAGGCCTTGCACTAATTGCCCTGTCAATAACTGGTATGGTCGAAAACATTATGAGGGAGTTACAATGAATACTAAACCGAACGTTCTAATTTTCAATGCATACGATGCGCTGGACGTTGAAAACGTTGATAAGACTATCTTGCAACATTACTCGGCATTACAAGAATTGCAACGTCAAGGCGTACCAGTGGTCGAGCTGCTCGGGCGAAACAATGGAACGAGTCAAATGTCAATTCTAGTGGTCGGGTTTCAACACACGGACCTAGTTGAAACACTCGCTAAACAATCTGGCCAGGACTCTTATCTAAGGAGCCACGGAGACAGATATACAGAAAGAGTTAGCTTAAAAAAGGCACACGTTGAGTCGGTAGGTTACCTTAAACCCATTTCCGAGGACGGGGCATGGTTAAAAGGCACTTATGCGTATAATCCACAAACAAACACATTTTATGCATTGGAGTCGAGGCCATGAAAGTTCTAATCATTGTCGCGCTATTTATTGGACTGACCACTTATTGTTTAACACAATGTATGATAAGTCCACAAAGAGCACTTTCAATAATTCAAACCTTTGGAGGTAAATAGACCAGAAAGTCCACACTCCCCAAACCCCTAAACCCTGGCCCTAGGTTGTTTTCAGCCTAGGGCTTTTTCATTGGATAAAAGTGAATTTTTGCTTTACTTGCCACGGTTGCCTAAAGCCGAGCGTCTGTCTATTCATTGAGTCAACTTGTCTCCAGGGGCATTCCAACCTTCTCTCGGGTCACTTCCCTTTGGAGTCGAATAGTCAAACCTATTTACACAATGCCTCAAGCCGCTAATGTGAGTGAGACTGTATATCGTAAAGCATTGATAACTGAGGGCTTATCACGGCATTATTGGCGCAATTGGCAATAAACGCAATACCTACGGCGTAATTGGCATAGGCTCTTTACGGTTTAAAGATTCGGAGCGGCGCATTAGATCGAATATAGGCCCCCTGGCTATCGTTTTGACACTGTCCATAAAATCGACGGTAAAAGTGAATTTTAGGACTAATAGTTTCAATAGTTTATGCGTGGCATCATAGTTGCTTATTAATAAATCATGTAGGTTAAACAAAAGGCCGAGGAGGCTATATGTACTAGGCCAGCGAAAGTTGGCATTTGAGGGCTACGGAGGGCTCAAGTTTAACCCCAAACGTGAGGAGTTTTATGTACGCGCCAATTAATCAGTGGACCAAGGAAAAGATCATAAACCACATTGAAAAGAACTTCGTAGGCAAGAGCTATGAGAATGAAGAAACCTGTCTATATAGGTCTGACGATGGTCGCAAGTGCGCCTTAGGCCTATTCATACCAGATAAACGCTATTCGAGCAAGATGGAGCACCAATGCGCTCGAACGGTTATTACAGATTACAAACTTGAAAGGTTTATGCCATTAGAGACAGACGCCATGAGGCAATTGCAAATGGTCCACGATGAGAGCAACGAAAACAAAACCAAAGAACAGATGATTAATTGGATTAAAAGAAACGTAGCATAGCAGGGAGTTTTATGAATGTTCTAAATGAAGCGTTAAAAATACAGGCCAATGCCATCAAAGAAGAGACGAAACTAGAAAAGGCCATACAAGCCAAGGCCCGTAAATACCAGAAAGAACTTGAGGCATTTAAGACTTTCGTTACTGGCCTAGTCGATAGGTTCAAAGAATTCGATAAAATGCCAATTCGCTATTACCAATACAGTGAAAACGGAGCAACCTATCGTTACAATGAAGAGCGTTGGAAAACAATTGACATTGAATACTCGGCAAGAGGCTATAACTCTCATTTAAGTAAACTCTTCCAATTGTATGAAAACCCACGAAACACTGAAACTGAATTGAAGTCTGTCTATATCTATTTGGCTGATTATCACATGAGTTTAGTTATTGAAGAGACAGAGGGCGGACCTATCGTAATGAAATTCACACGCCGAACGTTTTCCTTTGAAGAGGTTAAAGACCTGCTATTGCCATATGGCCAGGGCTGGAGGGTTCAAAAAGGCTCCCGTCCCTTAAGTTGCATTGAAACTGAATTTACAGATCGCGAGCTGGCCTATAAACACATCAAAGGAGTTATCTTAAAAATTGCCAATATTGAAACACTTAAAGAGCTGGCCGAACAAACCGAGCGAAAGACAGTTTTGGCTAAGTACCTGAATGTTGACGGTATTGGTTCAATTGAACACGTTTCAAACGGCGCCTATACAAACCCCAATGGCATTGTATTAAAGACCAATGGCAAAGAGTACCGAGTTTTAAATAAGAGCGAAGTACCATCATGGTACGCATTCATGGTTATTGGCAACGTCCACAAACATTCAGATTTAGGGCTCCTTGCCGATGCTACGGGACTTAAATATGAAGAGCTAAAGACCATGCAAACATTTGGCGAGAAGAGTTTCAATTCATTGGTTAGCCCTTTCGTTAGAAATAGCGAATATGGCAACGAGATGGCAAAGAAATACTCATTCAGTCAATACGTTGTACCAGTCGATAACTATTTCATTGTTGAATTGGGGGCCATATGATTAAAACGTTCACCAATGCAAGTCTGACTGAAACTGAATTAAAGAGCCTAGGCCAAAAGATCGCGGAGGTTTTAAATCTAGAGCCAATTTATCGCATCCTAAATGAGCCTATTAAATATCAAACGACTTGGGGAGTTAAAACAGAAGTCGGCTTAGCATTGACCGTAATTAGAGTATTGGAGGACGGGCCATGAAACGGGACATTTCAATTGACAGAGAAGAGGCACAATTATTGGAGGACACTCTAAACTATATCGTTAATGATAGCGATAGCGAAAAAGAGGACTTCATTGAACAGCTTAAAGATGATGGCATAACAGATGAAACTCCGTTCTTTGACGAGCATGATAACCTAATCATCAAAGAAGTACCAAAGAAACATAGAAACCACATTTTTTATAAAGCAAGTTTATTATTGCAGGCCCTCGCTGGCCCGATGTATGGAGGTTAAAATGAAATTGACAGTTAAAGACATCAAGGCAATTGCTAACTATCTCGGGCAAGTAGCCATGGATAAGGCCGAACAGGGTAAACCCGAAGAAGAGATGAGAATTTTTACTTTAATTGAAAAACTTGAGAGTGAAATTGGAGATTAAAATGGACGTTAAAAAACTATTAGAGAAACTTAAAATTGCCATTCGATCTGGAGCCTTGACTCCCACTAATAAAGTGGACGCTGGCACTTTCGTTTGTCTCAAGGAGACTAATAACAAGGGAGAGATAACAAACTACTGGCAAGCTGTTTACGAGGCACTCCCCTATCAATTTCAAACTTCCTTAAAAGATAAAACCAAAGGCCATACTGTTACGAGTGTTGATGGATGTCGTATTTATAAAGTTATTGCCATCTTTGACTCATGGAATGAAGAGGAGAAGAGCGCATGAGAATTGCATTTGATGTAATGGGCACAATTGAAGGGCCTAAACAAAAACAAGTATTAGAACTGTTTTCTAGGTTGTGGACCGCTGGCCATGAGATGTTCGTATGGTCAAACCTTGAAAGCTATGCTGTCGATGCAATTAAAAAACATAATTTGCCAGCCACGTCAATGAGAAAGTACAGCTCGACAGATGCCGAGGAGCGAGGCTTTATGGACTTAGCTATAGAAGACGACCCAAGTCAAACGTGGTTAGGGGCTAAGCAAATTGTATTAGTCTCTGAATTGCCCGCTAAAACTGAATTTTTGCTTAAACAATTTGGCGTAGCTAAAACGCCTTGGAGTTCACATGAGCAGGAATAAACTTGGAGCGCTGGCCATTATAACTTCAATGCTCGCGATGGGTTCTTTGGCCAATGAAAACTTATTTGGACGCTCGGAAAAAGCGCCAAAGAAAAACAATAAAATGCCCTTGACAGATGAAGAGACTAAAACACTCGCAAGTCTGTCGGGAAGAGATAAAAAGAAATATGTGAAACAATTAAAGGAGAAGTACAAGTGAAAACAGGTATTGTTAAATGGTTTAATTCAAACAAAGGTTTTGGTTTTCTGACGGTCGATAACAGTGAAAAAGATGTGTTCGTTCACTATACTGCTATTGTATCGGATGGCTTTAAAGACTTAGTCGAGGGCCAGAAAGTTAAGTTTGAAGTCCTTGAAACCGAGCGAGGGCCACAAGCGGCAAAAGTTGAGGTTGTAAAGTGATCTTAGAAAAAGGAGACATAATATTTTCACAATACAACTTTAAAAAAGATAAACGTCTTTTCTTGCTTGAAGATGTTCTACCTTTTAAGTGGCGTTGCATGTTCAGGGATAAAAAAATAAATAATACTTCACTGACTTTTTACGGTAGTTTCGATGTGTCCAATATTCGCATGGCAACAGATGAAGAAATAGCATTTGTCAAGGCAAATATTGAGGCTGGCTATTTAACATTAGACTCTTCCATGGTCGAATTATTGCAGACTCGAAACAAAGGAGTACCAGAGGTAACGAACCCCGAACTATTAGGAAGCAAACCCACTTGCAATAAACACGAGCCCATTCGCTACGTGAGTTTTAATATGGTTTACACTATTTGTAAAAATTGCGATAAAACTCTTGCATAATGTCGCATTGCGTTATATAGTAAAAGAATGAAGGAGAGACACATGAAAACAATGAAAGTTAACGGCTTCAAATTAAAGTTAGATCACGAGGGCAAGGTCAAAGACTATGTCCTTCCGTACCAAGTTAGGAATAAACAGTTCAAAGGAAATAATGGCAAGAACAAATTTAACCTCGAAACAGAAGAGGCCCATTCATATGGCCATTGGTGCTATGTTAAAAAGATCAAAGGCAAATGGGTTTTCAACGACTATAGTTATAGTGTTACCACAAATGGCCATCAAGGCACCATGCGCCAGTTGCTACGTGAGCTTGGCATAAAAATTGATTTAGTAGTGAACATGCAATCCAGCCTTGACGACTATAGCTTTAGAAGTGGAGCGCTATCGTCAATGTACTACGATCTTATTGGCAATGAAATTAAGATCAATAACAAATTTATCAAAGATAAGAGCTATTACGTTGATGCCAATAAAGAACTCAAGAAACAAATTAGCGCCGCTCGCAAATTAGGTGCCAAATACACACGCAATGATGTTAAAGAATTGCGCAAGCGACTAGAGCAGCATGAAGTTAATAGGTTAACGCAAGCCCGTGAACAGCGCTTAAGAGTCAAAGAGGCCAATAAGACTTTGTATCAAGCCAAAAAGACCTTAGAAGAGTCGGGCATTGAATTTGACATAGCTAATTAAAGGAGTACCGGATGAAAGCTTTAGAAGTTGTTAAACAAAAACCCATTAACTATCGTTTCAGTGAGCCAAATAACGATGGCGAAAAAGCTGCTCAAAAGTTTCTCAATGGAGCAACCGAGGGCAAGAATGGGCGCTATGTTATCGCTGGTAATAAATTCATTTATCGAAACGTTGTCGATAAACAGGTTCGACTTCCCGACAATGAACTAGAGAAACAGAGAGTTCTAAAAAAGCTTAGAAATGCCGCGTCTAAAGGCATTATTGTATTGACCACATCGGAAGAGTATATGAAAAACTCGTGGTGTAGTCGTGTTGAATTTAAAGCCCTATCGTCAAACATTATTGCTATGCGATTAGAGTCAGGCTCCATCATTGGCAATAGTTCGGTCCTTCCACTCATTGGACGCCGCATGTCTTTTGGACGTGAAAGACTTAACAGGGGCGAAACCCCAATTCAACGTTATCTTGCTCAATACGTGCCAATGATTCCTTTTTCTGTATTTACTCAAACTGGCCTTGACATCAATAGGCTAGACATCATTGAAAGAGGGCCAGAAGAGGAGATCACTCGCAAGCTTCCAAGAGGACGCGATAAAAAAGGTAAACAGAAATGGGTCGATGAAACAGTTCACTATACTGGCGCATCACTCTTTAAAATTGATAGCAAGACATTCCTTTTTGACATTGACCGTAGGGAAGTAACTCATAAAATCTTTAACCCTTTCCTTGTTCAATTGCCAAAAGCAGTGAAGAGTATTAAGGAGGCCTACGATAGCCTCATTCCCACGGAAGTAAAGAGGGCTATGCTCAAAGGCCTTGATGTTAAAAGACAGGGCGAATGGTTTTTCATTCCTGTGAAGGGCCAGCATACTCCGGACCCTGTGAGAGAAGAGGATAAACAGTGGCAACGTGGCCCGTACAGACCTATGACGTTACGAGCTGGCAATAATAGCCCTAATCACGCTACGCAAGGAGTCGCTAAACTTATGCTCGTAAAGGGCAAGGTAACTCATTCGGGGCGAGAACATGCCGACATGCTCTTGAAAGGCTGGCATAAAGCCATACCAAATACTGCAATTGGAAGTTTCACAATAACGGGAGATGTAGACTAGGCCCCATAGTCACATAGGAGATGTTATGGAAATTACTAAGCAAAAGCGAATTTTAGGTCAACTAGAGATGGACTTAAGTGACATACGAATTCTGCTAAAGACCACAGAGGATGAAGAGAGGCAGAACGAATTGAGACAGGCCTATAGGGACCTTGAGCATAAGATCGAGAGTCAGGCACAATTAATTGAGGACTTGGAGAGTTTATGAATAAATTTACAGAAGGACCATGGAAACAATTACCCAAAGACCCTCTTAAGATCAAAGGCACCGATAAACTTTCAATTGCTTGCATAGTTTCGCAAGCTGGCAAGAACGGGCGATCTTATGAAGAGAAATTGGCCAATGCAAGGCTTATATCTGCTGCTCCGGAAATGTTGGAGGCTCTTCACATAGCTCGAATG
>Ga0210406_10007880_pt1 | contig 10737 bp, 10 predicted proteins | sample IncBWC30MmetaG_FD_155454 | JGI IMG/M metagenome (GOLD analysis project Ga0210406, IMG submission 155454) | Forest soil microbial communities from Barre Woods Harvard Forest LTER site, Petersham, Massachusetts, United States - Inc-BW-C-30-M | ecosystem: Environmental > Terrestrial > Soil >... | reverse complement strand
CGATAGCGCTGCCGCCAGAGATGGAAGGTCTCGCTAAGCACCTCCCAGATCCTCGGAACATGATGATTTGTCATCGATTCGTGCGTGTAGGTAGACATTCTAACCTCCTACCTCTATCTGTTGGAGCCCAATATCTGCCTTATCTTGCGTCGTCGCAAACGACACTTTGTACCGCTTCGGATGAAATAAAGTCATGTATTGGGGACGCCCATGATCGCCAGGCTGCCATCGCTCAACGGGCTGCGTGCGTTCGAAGCGGCGGCCCGGCATTTGAGCTTCACGCAGGCGGCGTCCGAGCTGAATGTCACCCAGACGGCGATCAGCCATCAGATCCGGCGGCTGGAGGAAGAACTGGGCATCCGCCTGTTTGTCCGCAAGAACCGCGCGCTCGCGCTGACGCCTGAGGCCAAGGAGTATCTCCCCGGCATCCGCGCCGCCTTCAACGACCTGCGCCTGGCGACCGACCGGCTGCTGCGCAGGGGCGACAAGGACAACGTGCTAACGGTTTCGACACTGGCGTCATTGGCGGCGAAGTGGCTGCTGCCGCGCCTGTCGGCCTTCCAGGAAACCCATCCGGAGATCGACGTGCGCATCACGACGTCGACCGGGCTGGTCGATTTCAGAAATGGCGATGTCGATGCCGCGATCCGCTATGGCAGAGGCCATTGGCCGGGGCTGCGCGCCGAATGGCTGATGGCGGACGAGATGTTCCCGGTGTGCAGCCCCGCGCTCCTGACCGGAAAGAAGCCGCTGCGCTGCCCGGAAGACTTGAAGGACCACGTGCTGCTGCACAACACCAGCAACGGCGATGATTGGCGGCTGTGGCTCACCGCCGCCGGCCTGCCTGCGGATATTTCCAGGCAGCCCGGCATCACTTTCGACCTGATCCTGATGACGGTGCAGGCGGCGATCGACGGCCTTGGCGTTGCGATGGGACGGACGACCTATGTGAAGGACGACATCGCCAAGGGCCGGCTTGTGGTTCCCTTCGACATCACGCTTCCCGCGGATGCCGGCTTCTACATCGTCTCGCCTGAGGGCGTTACGGACTCGCCCAAGCTGCGCGCCTTCCGGCAATGGGTGACGGCTTCCGCACAGAACAAACCCTGAAATCCTTCCTGAAAGCTTGGAGATCGCGAGCTGCCGTAACAGGCGTTAACCAGTTTTCCAATTCCTGATGCAGCGCGCCAGGCGGCTCATCAGGCGTTTTCCGGTTGGACCCACGGCAATGGCGTGGCAGATTGCCGCGGCAACAGCAATTGTTGGCCGGCGAGAGCGCGTCTCCGCACCGGCCAAGCCGTTAAACGGCCGTTAACCGGGGGGAGAGGGTTACCCATGTCGCAAACGTCGCCATCGCAAACGCCGCAGATCAAGTCGCGCGTCGGCGCCATCCTGCGCGCGACGAGCGGCAATTTCCTGGAACAGTTCGACTTCTTCCTGTTCGGCTTCTATGCCGCCGCGATCGGCAAGGCTTTCTTTCCATCCGACAACGAGACCGCCTCGCTGCTCAACACATTCGGCGTGTTCTGGCTGGGCGCGCTGATGCGCCCGGTCGGCGCCATCGTGCTCGGGGCCTATATCGACAAGATCGGCCGGCGCCAGGGCCTGATCGTCACGCTGGGGATCATGGCCATCGGCACCGTCGTGATCGCGTTCTGCCCGACCTATGCGACGATCGGCGTCGCGGCACCCATCATCGTGCTGATCGGCCGGCTGCTGCAGGGTTTTTCGGCCGGCGTCGAGCTCGGCGGCGTCTCGGTCTATCTCTCCGAGATCGCGACCCCGGGCAATCGCGGCTTCTATACCTCGTTCCAGTCCTCCAGCCAGCAGGTCGCGATCTTCGTTGCGGCGATCCTGGGCTTTGTGCTGAGCGAGTCGATGCCGGCGGAGACCGTCGCCGCCTGGGGCTGGCGTATTCCCTTCTTCATCGGCTGCCTGATCATTCCCCTGATCTTCTTCCTGCGCCGGACCTTGGAAGAGACACCGGCGTTCCTGGCGATGAAGAAGCATCCGACCGCTTCCGAAGTTTTTGCCTCGGCGCTGGCCAATTGGCGCATCGTCATTCTGGGCATGATGATCGCAGTCTTGACCACGACGACCTTCTACTTCATCACGGTGTATACGCCGACCTTCGGCAAGAGCGTGCTGAAGCTCTCCACCCAGGACGCCCTGCTGGTGACGCTGCTCGTCGCCGTGACCAACTTCTTCTGGAACCCCGTTGGCGGCGCCGTGTCCGACCGCATCGGCCGCAAGCCGGTGCTGCTCACGATCGCCGGGCTGTCCTTGGTCACCGCCTATCCCGCGCTGCACTGGCTCGTCAACGACCCGAGCTTCGGCAAGTTTTTGGCTGTGCAGATGATGTTCTCGTTCTATTTCGGCGTCTATAGCGGCACCATGCTGGGCTGCCTGGTCGAGATCGTGCCGGCGCATGTCCGCACCACCTGCTTCTCGCTGGCGTTTGCGCTCGCCGCCGCCCTGTTCGGCACCTTCACGCCGTTCGCATCGACCTGGCTGATCGATCAGACGAAGGACAAAGCATCTCCGGGCTACTGGCTGATGTGTGCGGCAGCCCTCGCCATCATCGCCGCGCTCACCGTCTATCGCGCCGGGCGAACCATCGAGACACGGGAAACGGTTACAGTGTAGCGCGTTTGTGCAGCCGGCTGGGTGGAACGTCCGGCCGGCGCTCGCGCCCCTTCCCTGACCCATGCCAACACGATAACAAGTGCGCATGGTCGATTTTAGTCGCAAGTACGACGTGCTGGTGATCGGCGGCGGCAACGCCGCGCTGTGCGCCGCGATCAGCGCGCGGCGAGCCGGCGCCTCCGTCCTCGTTCTGGAAGGCGCGCCGAAATTCTATCGCGGCGGCAACACCCGCCATACCCGCAACATGCGCTGCGCCCATGACGCGGCGACCGACATCCTCACCGGCCCCTACAAGGAAGAGGAGTTCTGGGACGACCTGCTGCGCGTCACCGGCGGGCAGACCGACGAAGAGCTGGCGCGCTTCATGATCGCGGAGTCCAAGGACATCCTGAACTGGATCGTCGAACAGGGCGTGCGCTGGCAGCCCTCGCTTGGTGGCACGCTGAGCCTCGGCCGCACCAATTCCTTCTTCCTCGGCGGCGGAAGGGCGATGCTGAACGCGCTCTATCGCACGGCCGAGCAGTTGGGCGTGGACATCCTCTATGACGCGGAAGTGAAGGACCTCGACATCAGGGACGGCATGTTCCTGTCGGCCGCGCTGAAGCACGATGGCATGCATGTCAGTGCCCGCGCCTCCACGCTGGTTGCCGCCGCCGGCGGGTTCGAGGCCAATATCGAGTGGCTGCGGGAATATTGGGGCGAGGCCGCCAACAACTTCCTGATCCGCGGCACACCCTATAATCGCGGCTCGATCCTCAAAATACTGCTGAACAAGGGCGTGCAGGAGGTCGGCGACCCCACCCAATGCCACGCGGTCGCGATCGACGCGCGCGCGCCGAAATTCGACGGCGGCATCATCACCCGCCATGACTCGGTCGTGTTCGGCATCGTCGTCAACAAGCGCGCCGCACGCTTCTATGACGAGGGCGAGGACATCTGGCCGAAACGCTACGCGATCTGGGGCCGGCTGGTCGCGGCGCAGCCCGACCAGATCGCCTACATCATCTTCGACACCACCGTCGTCACGAGCTTCATGCCGACGCTGTTTCCGCCGATCGGCGCGCCGACCATCCGCGAGTTAGCGGTCAAGCTGGAACTCGATCCCGCAGCGCTTGAAAAGACCGTCGCCGATTTCAACGCCGCGGTGCGTCCGGGCACTTTCGATCACACCATTCTCGACGATTGCCGCACGGAGGGCATCACGCCGCCCAAGACGCATTGGGCGCGCAAGATCGAGACGCCGCCCTTTCTCGCCTACCCAGTGCGGCCTGGCATCACCTTCACCTATCTCGGCACCCGCGTGAACAAGGAGGCGCGCATGCTGATGCAGGGCGGCATGCCATCGGCCAACATGTTTGCAGCCGGCGAGATCATGGCCGGCAATGTGCTCGGCAAAGGCTATGCCGCCGGCATCGGCATGACAATCGGCAGCGTGTTCGGTCGCGTCGCCGGACGGGAAGCGGCACGACATGCACGGAACTAGGATTCTCACCGAAGCGGACCGCCTGATGACGGTCTGCAATTCCTGCCGCTACTGCGAGGGGCTGTGCGCGGTGTTTCCGGCCATGGAGATGCGCCGTGCCTTTTCCGATGGCGATCTCAATTATCTTGCCAATCTCTGCCATTCCTGCGGCGCCTGCTACACCGATTGCCAGTTCTCGCCGCCGCACGAGTTCGATGTCAACGTGCCGAAGACGCTCGCGGTCGCGCGCGCGGAATCCTATGCCGCCTATGCCTGGCCGCGCGCCCTGTCCGGCCTGTTCGCGCGCAACGGACTGGCCATCACCCTCATTGCCGCGCTCAGCGTCGCGGCGTTCATTCTCGGCTTTGCCGCGCTTAACGACAGGCAGGTGCTCTACGGCGCCCATGCCGGACCCGGCGCGTTCTACGCGCTGATGCCGCATAAAGCGATGGCGGCGCTGTTCGGCGCGGCATTCATTTACGCGATTGTCGCGCTCATCATGGGCGTGCGCGCGTTCTGGCGCGACATCGGCGAGCCCGTCGGCATGCGCACTGATGCTTCCTCGCTGTGGCAGGCGATCCGCGATGCCGGCGAGCTGCGCTATCTCGACGGCGGTGGCGTCGGCTGCTTCAATGAGGATGATCGACCGACCGACCGGCGCAAGATTTTTCATCATCTGACATTCTACGGATTCCTGCTGTGTTTTGCTGCGACCTGCGTCGGCACGCTGTATCACTATCTGCTCGTGCGCGAGGCGCCTTATCCGTGGTGGGATCTGCCCGTCGTGCTCGGCACGCTTGGCGGCATCGGGCTCGTGATCGGGCCTGCGGGCCTGCTGGTTGCAAAATCGACCCGCGATCCGGTTCTGGCTGATCAGGCCCGCGCCGGCATGGACGTCGCATTCATCCTGATGTTGTTGCTGACGAGCGTGACCGGCCTCGCGCTGTTGCTGCTGCGCGACACCGCCGCAATGGGCCCGCTGCTCGCGCTGCATCTCGGCGTGGTGTTCGCGCTGTTCATCACAATGCCCTACGGTAAGTTCGTCCACGGCCTCTATCGCTTTGTCGCGCTGGTCCGCTACGCGCGCGAGCGGAAGATGATGGGGCATAGTTAGCCATTTGCACGGTCATTCCGGGGCGATGCGCATCCAAGTCGGCTGTTGCCGACTTGGACCGCTATATTTGCCGAACTCGGGTAAACCCGAGTTCGGGTATCGAACCCGGAATCCCGAGATTCCCCGATGCGCAATTGCGCATCTGTGGTCTGGTGCTTGCGCACCATCCCGGAATGACGAAAGATCACAAATCCACCACCACGTAGTCGCTCTCGACGGCGACCTTGATGGTCTCCGCGACATATGGCCCCTTCACCACGGCGGCGCCCGGCTCGACATTGACGGGATAGGCCTTCACGCGAAAACGGCGGGGATCGCAGTAAGACTGGCCGGTGCGGATATCGAACTCCCAGCCATGCCAGGGGCAGCGGATGATCTCGCCGAGCTTGGTGTATTCGATCTCGCCGGGGTCGGAGGATTGTGCGAGCCCGATCAGCGGACCTTCGCACAACGCTGCGCCCTGATGCGGGCAACGATTCAAGAGCCCGAAAAACTCGCCCTTGATGTTGAAGATCGCGATCGGCCGGTCGTCAATCGTCACAAATTTACGCGTGCCCGGCGGCAGCTCGTCCACCGGGGCGATGACGTGCCGTGTCATGGTTATTTTCTACGCATGATCTTCATCGGAAAACCGGTTCCCACTTTTCCGGATCATGCGGGCCCATAAAGCTTCCGCGCATTGCCGAGATAGAACGCCTCGCGGTTGGCGTCGCTGACGCCCGGCGGCAGCGCGCGCGACGGCTCGTCATAGTCCCAGTGCGGATAGTCGGTCGCGAATAGAAGTTTGTCCCAGCCGATCCACTCGATCACATCGAACAAATGATCGCGCCGCTCGGGGTCCTCCATCGGCTGCGTGGTCCACCAGATGTGCTCGCGGATATAGTCGGAAGGCGGCCGCTGGACATGCGGCACTTCGCTTCTGAGCCGCTGCCAGTTGCGGTCGAGCCGCCAGGCCAGCGATGGCGCCCAGCCGAAGCCGGCTTCGACCATGACCATCTTCAGTTTGGGGTAGCGCTCGAACACGCCTTCCAGCACGAGGCTCGCCAGCGCGCTCTGCTGGCATTGCGCATGACCGACCATCTCCTCGATGTAGAAGCTTGGCCAGCCCGAGGGCGTGATCGGGTTGCCGCCGAAACCGAAGGCATGCACGCCGATGGGAAGGCCGGCCTCCTCCGCCGCCTCATAGATCGGCCAGTAGCGGCGCTGGCCAAGCGGCTCGACATTACGGCTGAGCATCAGCACCTGCACGAAGTTCGGATCGCTCGCGCGCCTGCGGATTTCGGCCGCCGCCGTCGGGCCGTCCTCATTGGCGACGACAATCGACGCTTTCAGCCGCCGGTCCTTGCTGGTCCATTTCTCGATTTGCCAGTCGTTGACCGCCGAGCAAATCGCGGCCGCGAGATCATGATTGCGGATGCCCTGTCCCGTCTTGAGTGGATTGAGCACGCCGAGCACGACATTGTTCGGATCGAGATGCTGCTTCTGCATGAAGGACAGCGAAGAGCCCTGCGAACCGCCTTCCGGCGGATAGGCGTCGCGGCGCGACGCATTCGGCTGCGCCTTCGGATAGGGCGGCCCTTCCATCATGCCCTGATAGGGGTGCTGATCGTAAGTTTCGAGATGATCGTGCCAGCGCTTGGCAAGAAAGGGATAGAGCTCGGTCCTGGTCGCGCGCGCCGGATGGATGTCGCAATCGGCAATCGCGGTCTTGGTTTGAACGGATGCCGCCTGCTCCGGAAGGTCGCGGACCTGGATGTTCATGACGTCGTCTCCTTCACGGACTGAGTCAGGCGACCATAGGTCGCAAACGGATTGTCGATCATGATCTTGCGCACGAGATCGGGCGACAATCCCTCCGGCAGCGCCGCGTCACCCTCGAACTGCCAGTGCGGATAGTCGGTCGAGAATAGGAGCAATTCGTCCGACTGCATATGGTCAAACAGCCGGTTCAGCACGGCCGGATCGGGCGGCGCATCGACCGGCTGCAGCGAGAAGCGGATATTGCTCCGCACAATCTCGATCGGCGCGCGATCGACCCAGGGTGTTTCCATACGGATGCCGCGCCAGAACTTGTGCAGCCGCCAGAGAAAAGGTGGTAGCCAAGTGAAGCCGGACTCCAACATCACCATTTTCAAGTTCGGATGCCGTGCGAACACGCCCTCGACGATCAGGCTGGTGAGCTGGGTCTGGAACGCCTGCGCCTGCCCGACATAATCCTCGATATGATAGGAGCCCCAGCCGACCGAGGTTGGCGGATTGTGATAGGCGGAGCCGGCATGGATGCCGATCGGCAGGCCCAGCCGCTCGGCCGCCTGGTAGATCGGCCAATAGGCGCGCTTGCCGAGCGGCATGTCGCCCATGACAAGCATCAGCACCTGGACGAAGCGCCTGTCGTTCGCACAGCGCTCGATTTCGGCAACCGATTTTTCCACGCTTTGCGTCGGGATCACGATCGAGCCGCGCAGCCGCGGGTCCCGATCAAGCCATTCTCTCGCGAGCCAATCGTTCAACGCCCGGCAGAACGCATCCTGCATGTCCTCGCTGAACACCATCTGCACACCGAAGAGCGGATTCAAGATCCCGTAGGCAACCTTGAACGGATCGAGCGCCTGCGTCTTCAAATCATCCAGGCTTGAGCCGGGCTTGCCTTGCGCGGGGCGCCAGTCCGGCCGCGCGGAGATCGGCGAATTGACCGGATAGGACTGCGACACGAGGTCGGTCATGCCGCGCGTGGTCACCTGGTCGCGCCAGTAGTCGTTAAGATAAGGCAGCAGGCTCGTGAGATGGGGAACGGCCGGGTGCAGGTCGCAATCTACGCCGCCCGCGATCGGTGACGTCATGGCCTCGAAGTTCCTCTTCCTTGGAGTTCCTCTTGCACGTCTCGTGGGAGCGCTTAATCGCGCCGCTCGCACCTGCATTCAAGCAGGCCCCGGACGCCACCGCAACCATTGCCTCGTTTCGAGACAGTTGCGGCGACAAGCGCCGAACAGCAACATGTGCGGCACAAACTTTGCTGTTCCGTATCACGAACACGCAAGTCATGGCGCAAACTCGGAGAAGCTGTGCTATTGACTCATAATTATTCTTGCGCGTGGAGGAATTTTCTCAATGTTCCTGTCCCGACTAGCTGTTGCAGCCTGCGTGCTGTGGGCTGCGGCCGCAAATGCCGAGCAACAGCAGTCGCCTGCAACCAACGCGCCATATTCCGATCTGAAGGCAGGCATCAGGACCACGAAGCTCGTCGATGGCATCTACATGGTCGAAGGCCTGGGCGGAAACATCATCATAGCCGTCGCGAAGGACGGCTTGATCGTCGTCGATGCCGGCCCTGCGTCGCAGCATGACAAGGTCAGAGGGGCAATAGCGGCAATCGCGCACCAGCGGATCAAATTCCTGGTCAACACGCAGTTTCACACTGACCACACCGGCGGTAACGAATTTTTCGCCAAGGGCGGCGCCACCGTGGTCGCCGATGCCCATGTCAAGAACCGCATGGCGGCTGGAACGACCGACGGGCTGACAGGCATCAAGACGCCGCCGGCGCCCACCGGGGCCCTGCCGGCGAAGACCTATTCCACCTCCTTCAGAATCCAGCTCAATGGACGCGTCGCCGATCTCAACCACATCCCCAATGCCTATTCCGACGGCGACAGCTTCGTGTGGTTCAAGACTGCCAATGTGCTGGCGACCGGCGATACCTTCACCAATGGCCGCTATCCCGACATCGATTTCGCCAATGGCGGCAATGTCGATGGCATGATTGCGGCGGCCGACACCTATCTCAAGCTGACCGACACCAATAGCAAGATCGTGCCGGGCCACGGGCCGGTCGCCGACAAGGCGGAACTCCTGGATTTCTACACCATGCTGGTGGTCGCCCGCGATCGCATGGACGTCTTGATCCAGGACGGAAAAAGCGAAGGCCAGGTGATGGCGGAGCGGCCCTTTGCCGATCTCGACGCCAAATGGGCGCCAACGGAAATGGCCAGCAAGAATTTCGTCCGCGCGCTCTATCACTCGATGACAGACAAGCCGGCGCCACCCAAAAAACCGCCGGCGCAACCATCGGCACAGCCGCCAGCGCCGTCGCTGCAGCGGCAGGTGCTGCACCGGAACTGAGTGCCATGCAGGATCTCATCTCCATCGCCGAGCAGATCGCAGGGCGACTGGTCGCCCGCAAGCAAACGATTGCAGTCGCGGAATCCTCGACCGGCGGCCTGATCTCGGCTGCGCTGCTCGCGGTGCCCGGCGCGTCCGCCTATTTCCTTGGCTCCGCCGTGGTCTACACCCGCGACGCGCGCCGCATCCTGATGGATATTCCCGATGATGCGATGAAGGGCATCCGCTCGGCCTCGGAAATCTATGCAAAGCTGCTCGCGAACCAGATTCGTGGCCGCTTCTCCAGCCATTGGGGCCTGTCGGAGACCGGCGCGACCGGCCCGACCGGCAACCGCTATGGCGATGCCGCTGGCCATAGCTGCATCGCGGTCGCCGGAGCTGAGACGGTTGCAATCACGCTGGAGACCGGCAGCGCCGACCGCGTCGCCAACATGCACGCCTTCGCGCATGCGGCGCTGAATCTGCTGCTGCAGAATTTGTCGCGATAACCATCATCGCCGAAACACTTGCTGAAGAGCACAAGCCGCTCATCTATAGAAGGGCAACCGGCTTGCGCGGTGGTGAACGCTGTATCCGGGATTCGCTCGGCTTCAGCCTGCAAGCGCGCAGGATCGGCCGCGACCTTCATGATATGCTGCGCGATGTCCTCAAGCGTCGGCATCGATGACCGGCAAAGCCTTAATCTCGGTTGCCGGCGTCGCCTTCGGCAAGCGATAGGCTTCAAGCGCGGAAAACCGCATGCTCGACTCGGAAATCGACACTGATGTCGACGTCGTGCGGCAGAAGGCTCGCGATGGTTTTGATTAAACCTCGGGCTGTGAGATCGCGCAGGCCGTCAGCGCGGCTTGCCCTGCGCGGCTTCTTCTTATCGCGGCCCCCTCAAGGTCGTCGTCGGCTAGGGCAGAGAGACCCTGAGTTCATCGGCGCCAACCGAGCCGAGCGCACGCTCATTGGTGATTACGAACTGGTGGTGTTCGATCTTCCGGCCGATCGCGCCGGCCCCGCCGTCATCAGCTGGGAATTGTTCGGACCGCCGCGCCATCAGGAATTGATCGCACACGGCGAAGCGCAGACATTCGAAGACGCGAAGCTTGCGGCCGAGCGCGCCTTCGACAAGCTCTAGGGCTTCTAGAGCGCCCGTGATTTCTATCACAGATAAAAAATCCGTCCTCATGCATATACACGAGCAGTGAGGCACTGGTTCGTTTTGAGCCAATGTTGTTCACAGATGCAAACAAACTCTTTGGAGCAAATCATGATTCGTGAACTTATCGATACGGAAGTTGAGGCGGTGGTTGGCGGGTTGTTCGACTTTCAGGCGCTGATCCAGAATATCGACGCTCATCAGACTGCTAATGCGAACGGCGGCAACGCGCACGGCCTCTTCGCCGTCGGC
>Ga0210406_10007879_pt1 | contig 10737 bp, 10 predicted proteins | sample IncBWC30MmetaG_FD_155454 | JGI IMG/M metagenome (GOLD analysis project Ga0210406, IMG submission 155454) | Forest soil microbial communities from Barre Woods Harvard Forest LTER site, Petersham, Massachusetts, United States - Inc-BW-C-30-M | ecosystem: Environmental > Terrestrial > Soil >... | reverse complement strand
GGCCACCGCGGTGATGTAAATCGCCCTGTGAAGCAACTGCCAGCGGCGACCGCCGAGACGCCGAATCCACGCGGCCGTGGAGGTTATTGCCAGCGGAATCATCAGCACAAATGCGAGGAATCCCATGGTGATATACGGCCGCTTGGCAATGTCCTTCCACACTTCCTTTAGGTCAAAGAATTTGTCGAGCCAGATGTACGTGGTGAAGTGCAGGCAGCCGTAGAAAAAAGCGCTGAGCCCCAGCATGCGGCGGAAGCGGATCAATTCCGGCAAATCCAGGAGTTTCCGGAACGGCGTGACACAGAGAGTGAATAAAATAAAGCGGAGCGTCCAATCGCCCGTGGAGTGGGTGATGTACTCGATCGGGTTGGCGGTCAACCCGTTATGCAGGCCGCGCCAGACGAGGGACGCAAGCGGCAAAAGACAAGTCAGAAGAACGCAGGCTTTGGTCCACTTGCTGATCAGCAGTTTGTGCATGAATGCATGAGAGGTTAGTGGTATTTCTTCAGATCCATGCCAGTGTAAAGGCCAGCCACCTGATCCGAGTAGCCATTAAATATCAGGGTGTCGCGCTTGAAAAAGTCTCCGAGGCGCCGCTCCTTGGCCTGGCTCCAGCGGGGATGGTCCACCGTGGGGTTCACGTTGGCATAGAAGCCATATTCATCCGGAGCAAGGCGATTCCAGGTCGCCGGCGGCTGTTCTTTCTGAAAACGGATCTTCACCAGCGACTTGGCGCTTTTGAATCCGTATTTCCAGGGAATCACCATGCGGACCGGTGCGCCATCCTGATTTGGCAATGTTTCTCCAAACATCCCGACGCAAAGCAGCGTGAGAGGATTCATGGCTTCATCCAGGCGCAGGCCCTCCACGTAGGGAAAATCCATACCGGCATACATCGCCTGGGGCATCTGCTTGCGGTCATAGAAGGATTCGAACGCTACGTACTTTGCCTGCTCTGTGGGCTCCACAAGTTTGGCAAGGGCGCTGAAGGAATAACCAATCCAGGGCACGACGATGGACCAGGCCTCCACGCAGCGGTGACGATAAATGCGTTCTTCCAGGGGAGCCACTTTCAGAACCTCGTCAATGGTGATCTGCCGAGGCTTCTTCACTTCGCCCTCGATCGAAACGCTCCAGGGAGACGTTTTCAGGGTTTGCGCATTTTTTGCCGGCTCGGTCTTGTCCACACCGAATTCGTAATAGTTGTTGTAGTGCGTCACGTCGTCGTAGGTGTTCTGCTTTTCCGTGGTGCTGAACGGACTTTTTGAAACTCCCGCCAATTTCGTTCCCGCAAAGGCGCGGGACGATGGAGAGGCCAGCTCCCAGAATTCGCGGCCCGCAAACAGGCCCACGGCCCCCAATCCTGCATTCCGAAGAAACTTTCGCCGGTTCTGGTAGACCTCCCGCGGCGTCACGTCCGCATAAGTTAGTCCCGGCTTCATTCTGATCAGCATTTCCAGAAAATCCTCCCTGGTACCTGAGAGTGCCTTCACAGTTTCAGGGTTACAGGCTTTTTCCGTTCGCGATTGACCAAACAACCCGCATCCGGCATTGGGTGCCTGTAAGATTGCGCCGACGCAATTGGAGGAAGCAGCAGGCAGCAGCTTAGGCCGACGCCTCCTCTTGCTTAACTATCTCACTTGTTTTCAATATGTTAAACGAATGCTGGAGACGGCCGCATGGCCTCTAGGCTGCTCTCCCCTTCCTCGAAGTAGATTCGGGAGGTTTGTCCATGGAATTTCAGTCCAAGCGATTTCTCACGGCCGGCATATTGAGCGTTGCATCGCCGTTCGTATTCGCGGCAAACGCACCGGCACAAGACGCTCCGGTAATCAGCCGGGACGAATTGCAAACGGAGACGTCCAGTTCGCGCGCCGTCGTGCATGCCGCGGATGGCGAGCGGCACGGGTTGCCCGTGGAGACATTTGCGGTCGTGCCCGGTACGCGCTTCCTGGTACGCCTTGAAAGCGATCTGAACACGAAAGAGGTTCGCAAAAATCACGCGTTCCATGTACGGACGCTGGAACCCCTGGAGGCCGGGCAAGGCAACTATCTGCCTCCCGGTGCGGTGATCGTCGGGCACGTTAGCCGCGTCGATCCCGCCGGAACGACGGGCCGCGCGAAAATCTGGCTGACCTTTGATGAAATTCAGACGCGCTTTGGCAAGCTGCCCATCGTCGCCGAAGTCGCTTCCGTCCCGGGCGATCACAGCATCAAAGCCCGTCCGCTGCAGGAAGGCGTCATTGAAGGACGCAGCAGCACGCAGAAGGACGCCGCACAGGCGGCAGCCGCGGGCGCCGCAATGGGCGCGATGCACGGCGTGAAAGACAAGAACAAGAAAGAAGCCGCGGAAGGCGCGGCCCTCGGAGCGCTGGAAGCCTACCTGATGGAAGCCGGACGCGGCCAGGAAATCGAACTACCCAAGGGCGCAAAGCTCGAGTTGGAATTGGAACGCGCATTGTATCTTGTGCGGGAATAGTGGAGAAAGCGCTGACTCCAAGGTTGTCTGATTGTAATTCGGAGTTGTCTCCAATTTAAGAGCGATCGTTGGAATCATCCTGGAAAGCGCTGGCATCCCGACTCGGTTGGGATGCCAGCGTTACATTTCATTTGAGCAGGCCATGGACCTCGGTTAGTGCGCCGCTTGGCAAGCGAGTGCGTGCTTGTTACAGTCGTTTCACCCACCCAAAGTGCGACAATAGATTCGTGGTGTGAGGAGACGAGGCACAGGCGCATGGGCGACGAAAGCAAAGCGGTACGCACAGTGGAAACCGGGGAACACAAGGACCGCATCCTGATCGTCGAGGATGAGGACAACGCACGCAAGGGTTACGAGCAGCTTTTGCAGCGGTGGGGCTATGAAGTTCTAGGAGTGAACACGGCCGAGGACGCGCTCGCAAAATTTTCCAACTTCCAGCCGGACACGCTGATTGCGGACGTGGAGCTTCCGGGCATGAACGGCCTGGATCTGCTGAAGCAACTGGGCGAGGAACTGCACGATGTTCCGGCGATCATTATCACGGGTAAGGGGAGTGAAGAACGCGCGGTAGCCGCGATCGAATCAGGCGCCTTCTGGTATATCGAAAAGCCACTGAAGGGACCAGTGTTGCGGGCGCTGCTGGACCGCGCCTTGAGCAAGGCGCACGACGCACGGAACCTGGTGGTTTTGCAGCGCCAGTTGCGCGAAGCAGGGCGGCTGGGAGACATCGTTGGCGGCTCGAAGCCAATGCAGGAAGTGATGCGCATCATCGAAATGGCCGCACCAAGCTCGGCGTCGGTGCTGATCACGGGAGAGACGGGCTCCGGCAAGGAAATCGTGGCACGCACGATCCACAAGCTTTCGCCACGAGCCACCGGGCCGTTTGTGGCCATCAATTGTTCCGCGATTCCCGAAACGCTGATGGAGAGCGAGATTTTCGGCCACGAGCGTGGCGCATTCACCGGCGCAGCGGAACGCCGCATCGGCTGCTTCGAACTGGCCGACGGCGGCACGCTGCTGCTCGACGAAATTGGCGAAATGCCCGCGCCGACGCAGGCGAAGCTGCTGCGCGTCCTGGAAGACCGCAAAGTGCGGCGGCTGGGCAGCAAAACGGAAACGCCGGTGGACGTTCGCGTGCTCGCGGCCACAAACAAAGATCCTGAGCAGTCCGTTGCCAACGGAGGAATGCGCCAGGACCTTTATTTCCGGCTGAATGTGTTTCACATCCACCTGCCGCCGCTGCGCGATCACAAGGACGATATCCCGCTGCTTTCCGAGCACATCTTGCGCGACATCAACGCAAAACATGGCAAAAGCGTGCGCGGCATCGGCGCCGAAGTGCTGGACATTTTCATGAGCCACACGTGGCCGGGGAATATCCGCGAATTGCGCAATGTGTTGGAGCGCGCTGCAATCATGTCTGAAAAGGACCTGATTTCGCGAAGCTCCCTCCCCGGTGAGTTCGGAAAGGTTGCCACCAAGGGGCCGAGTGATTTGTCTTCCATCAAATTCCCCGTGGGCACCACGGTGGACGCAATGGAGCGCGAGTTAATCCTGCAAACGCTGCAGGCCACCGGCAACAACAAGACGCGTGCGGCGGAACTGCTCGGCGTCAGCCTGAAGACACTGCACAACAAGCTGAAGGAATACGGCAGCGAGAAAACAGAAACGGAGTCCTAGCCAGGTATGCAGCTTGGGCTGCGGGCAAAACTGACGATGATCATGACGGGGCTGGTGCTCCTGTCCACCGCGGTGTTGTCGCTGGTCTTTTCGGAACTGCTCCTGCAACAGGTTTTGCACGACACAGATAAACGCGCAAATGAACTGGCGCGTGAGGCGTTCGATTCGGCGCGCCACGCTCTGGAAGATGCGAAGGCACAAGGCTTGCGCCCGGCTTCCGAAGATCCCCAGGAAATCCACGATTATGTGGCCCATGCTTTCGAAATCAGCGAAGGGCTGACCTCGCGGCTGCAATCGGCCACCGACTCGCCATCGATCTATGAAGTAACAATCGTGGACAAGGATGACGTCGTTCTTGTGTCGAGCGATCCGTCGCTGGTAGCGAAAACCGCGCTGCGCAAGCCGCCTTTTTCTCAACTGGTGCAAAGTTCCTTTGTGCGCCAGGTCCGGGCGCTTGCCGAGCAGGCGCGAATCTATGAAGTGGATTACCCGTTCAAGCTGCGGGGAAATCCTTTTGGCGAAGTGCGCGTGGCCGTCTCAACCGCTCTCCTGTTTAACGACATCAGGCCGCGACTCCAGCGTTGGGGCACGATCGCCCTGCTGGCCCTGGTGCTTTCGACGTTTTTGGCCGCGGTGGTGAGCGGCGCGGCGCTAGCACCTATCCGCGATATCCTGGCGCAACTCGAACGCATTTCCGTCGGTGTGTACGATACTCCGGCAACTTCGGCGAAGGAGCCGGGTGAGACTACCGATGAACTCGGCCAGGTGCGCCAGAAAATTCAGCAGGTGGGACAGCAACTGCGCGGCGTGCACGAAATCTTCAGTTCCCTGCGGGAAAACATGAATTCCGTGATGGCCGGCCTCGAAGACGGGCTGCTGCTTTTCACGAAAGACGCACGCGCGGTGATGGTGAGTCCCGCGGCCGAGAAATTCCTGGGGGCGCCCGCTGCGAACTTCCTCGGCCGCCGGGTGACCGATATTTTTCCGCCAGGGCATCCGCTGTTTGAGGCGCTCCACCTTGATGGCGACCAACTGACCCAGGTGGCATCCGAGACTGAAGTGGACACGGCGGAGGGCCGCAGGCGCGTCGGCGTGAGCGTTCAGGAAATTCAGGGCGCGGGAGACCGGATGGGCGCCCTGATAACATTGCGTGACCTGGATTCGATTGAAAGCATCAATACGCAATTGCAAGTCAGCGAACGCCTCGCCGCAGTGGGGCGCATCACGGCAGGCGTGGCGCACGAGGTCAAGAATCCGCTAAATTCGATGCGGCTTTGGCTGGAGAACCTGAAGGAATTGCTGCCTGCCGATGCGGACGGCGCGGCCCTGCAAGCAGTGCACGTGCTCGATGTGGAGATTGACCGCCTCGACGCCGTGGTAAAACGTTTCCTGGATTTTTCGCGCCCGATGGATGTGCGCCTGGAGCCGACGCAGCTTGCCGATTTGCTGAGGGAAGTGCTCGAAGTGGCCCAGCCGCAACTTCAGAAAGCCAATGTGCAGGTGGCCCGGCTCCTGCCAATTGGTATTCCCGAAGTCTTCGTGGACCGCGATTTATTGAAGCAAGCGGTGCTGAACCTGGTCCTGAATGCGGTAGAAGCAATGCCGACTGGCGGACAGCTCCAGCTGACGCTCAGCCGGCGCGGCGAAATGGCGGAGATCACCGTGGGCGACACCGGAAGGGGAATCCCAGTGGAGGACAAGCAAAAAGTGTTTCAACTTTTTTTTACAACGCGGCCGGGCGGAAGCGGCATCGGACTTGCCAGCACCTTCCGAATTGTGCAGCTTCATAACGGCTCGATAAACTTTACATCGGAGGTTGGCCGCGGGACCACATTTCGAATCGAGTTGCCGCTCGCCGCTTAAGCATGCAGATCATCCCCGCCCTGGTTTACACGAACGAGAGTCCGTCGAAGAAATTCCTGCTGCTGGCGTGTGTTTGCGCCCTAGTTTGCAGCGGCTGCGTCCCGAGGAAACGTCCAGCGTTTCCAATGAATCAGCTTGCTATGAACCATCCCATCGCGCCGCCACCGCTCGATGTCAGCCTGACCGATCCACCAGACATCCCCTTTGAAGTAGCGCTCGTGCCGCGTCTCGTCGTTCCTCGTGGTACGCCTGCCAGGCCGCGCGTCGCCACTACGCCGGCGCCGGGCCCCGCGGCAGCTGAAAAGCCGCGCGAACCTGTCATCGCCCCGGAGCTCAGCGATGAACAGTTGTCGGTGGCGAAATCGGAAACGCAACAAAGCCTGATCGTGGCGGAAAAAAATCTGGCTCTCACCCAGGGCAAGACGCTGGATGCGGCGCAACGGGATCTGGTCTCGAAAATACGCGGCTTCGTGGACAGCGCGCGTGAAGCGATGAAGGAAAACGACTGGCAACGCGCTCGCTCGCAGGCCAAGAAAGCCGAAGTGCTCTCGAAAGAATTTGCCCCGAACCCGTGAGCGGGGTTACCAATCACAATTTCCGGGCAAGCGTTGCGTTAGAATAAGTCCATGAAGCACTACGATGCAGTCGTGGCCGGCGGTGGCCTCATCGGCGCGTCGATTGCGTTCGAATTAGCCGCTGAGGGAATGAGCGTTGCGGTGTTCGACGCGCAGGATCCCGGCCGCGAAGCTTCCTGGGCCAGCGCGGGCATGATTTCCCCCGCGCCTGAAAGTTCAGAGATGGCTTCCCTGCTGCCCATCAGCATGGCCAGCGTGCGCCTGTATCCAGAGTTTCTCGAGCGCGTTGAAGAGTTAGCCGGCAAGAAGGTTGGCTATCGCAAGGACGGAGCACTGGACCTCCTGCTGAACGGAACCGGGCAGTCCGAGATGGACGAAATCCTGGCGCTGCATCGCGCCGCAGGTTTGCGTGCGGAAGCGCTGAGTGGCCCCGAAGCGCGCGAGATCGAGCCTGCGCTAACAAGCGAACTTCGCGCGGCCATTCACAGGCCCGATGAAGCTTCGCTCGATAACCGGCTCCTCACTGAGGCCACCCTCGAATCGGCGCACCGCAAAGGGGCGGCGATTTTCCCAGGCAACGGCGCAAAAGCTTTGTGGACCGAAGGAAACGCCTGCAAGGGATTGCAGTTGCAGAACGGCCGTGTGGAAGCGCGCTGGACTGTGATCGCGGCAGGATGTTTCAGCGCGCAAATCGAAGGTGTGGCGACCTACGCGCCCGTGACCCCGGCAAAGGGCCAAATGATGGCGCTGCGCTGCGACTCCGTAAATCTCAAGAAAGATTTGTGGTTGGGGCACATGTACCTGGTGCCTCGGCACGATGGCAGAATCATCGCCGGCTCAACCGTCGAATATGAAGGCTTTGACCGCAGCGTGACCGTGGCCGGAATGAAGAGAATCCTGAGTGCCGCGATTTCCCTGGTGCCTGCGCTGGAATCCGCACGAATCGAAGAAACCTGGGCGGGCTTGCGGCCTGATTCGCCGGATCATCTTCCGATCCTCGGGCCAACGGACCTGGACGGGCTGCTGATTGCCACCGGACATTTCCGCAGCGGAATTTTGCTCACCCCGGTCACTGCCCGGCTAATCCGTGAATGGGTGACCACGCAGAAAGTGAGCACGGACTGGACGCCGTTCAGCCCGATGCGCTTTCAGCAGGCGCGCCAGACCCGCGGCGCGTAATCAGGCGCTTCGATTACTGTTGGACAGGCTGGACAATTACGGTGTTCGGCTGCCCCACGTTGGTGTAGTGAACCTGCTCGGATTCCAATTGCAAGTCTCGCTCAAGCACAAGATCCATCGAAGAACCGCGGGGCAACTGCGCTTCAGGGCCGCGGGATAACAGCACCGCCGCCAATCCTGCAACTCCACCGATGCCCGCGCCAATGCCGGCGCCCTTGCCTCCCCCTGCGATGGCGCCGATACCCGCGCCCGTCACCGTTGTGGCCGCAACCGTTTCAACGTCTTTGCCTTTGCCACTGGGTCCTGTGATTTTTCCTTCGGAGTCGGTCTTGGTTTTGCCGGCATCCGTGCTACGCGGCTCGGCGTTCAGGTCCACGGTGTAGCCGTTTGGAAGAATCATGGTGTTCAGGCGAATGCGCAGTTCGCCCTTCCCCTTGACGCGACCGGGACGCTTGGAATCCGTAACTTCTCCGCGCAAATACGAGCCGACGGGCACGACCACTTTGTTATTGATGGTGATGGGGAACGAGGTGCGAAAGTAAACGGAATCGCCGGGCTTCGCGGAATACGTGGAAATGCCATTTTCCAGAGTCACCCCGATGCGCGTTCCGGCGGGCACGGTGATCGTTTGGTCGTTGCCAGGCGCGCGTGTAGCGGGCTTGAGGGCGGGCCGCGGGGTAGCAGCCGGCGGATCGGTCTGCGGCCCGTCCGGGGCCTGCGCAAGGGCGTTCGCGCCGCTCGAGAGGATTACCAGTAAACTCGTTGTGAATAGGCGGTGTTTCATTGGCTTCCTCCGTGTACTTTTCTCCGATGCCAGATTCTGACACAGAGATGCTTGCCGAGTTTAGTCAATTTTCAGGAGACGAAGCACAACATCTCAGCCTCGGAAAGGGTCCCCCAATTGTCATCTCGAACCCACGCCTTTCGAGGGTGAGGGATCCGCTTTTCGCTTAGCGCGAAAAAAGCAGATTGCTCAACCCGTTCAAAGGGTGAACTGGTTTCGGTATGACGGGTGACAAACTTGAATGGCAGTTTGACCCGCAGGCTCAACGCGCATAGTCTGAATTCGACGTGAGGAGGAAGTGGATGGCGAAATTGGCACTGATTTATGGAATGAGGCTATTGCCGGTGGACGACTTGGGAGAAGTAAAAGAGGCCACCGTGGTGCTGAAGAGCGGGCGGACCGCGCGCGTGGCGATGCACCTGATCGAAGGCAGCAAGGAAGAAATCGAAGACACCTTTCGCCAGTCGATTGACGCGTTCTTTGAGATGTATCCGGAAATTTAGGAGTGCAAAGTTTTAAGTAATAAGTTTTTAGTTCCGGAAGACGAACAAACAGTGTTCGTCGCGAGATTAGATTCTAGTTTCTGACGGTTTACTTAGAACTGAAAACTTACAACTTACAACTGTTCCCGCTCACCGATTCCCAAAATTCTCGGGATCCTCATTCGGGTCGCCGAGATTGTCATTGATGAGCACAGTCGACTGGCCGGTAAGTTCGAAGCGTTTGCGGCACTTATAGCAGGCGACCAGATCTTCTAGCCGCACCATGTAGGAAGTGGCTTTCGCAAACTTGCGGCGGTCTTCTTCGCCTGCGCCGCGCGGGAGTTCCTTCCGCTTGCGGCAAACCTTCCAGCGCACCGGCGCTTCAAATTCGCCGCGGCAACTGGGGCACACCAGCTTCACTTTGCGTATCTCTTCCTTTTCCGTATAAAAGCTTCTTTCGTCCATTAGGCCTCGACGGTCTTGCTCAGCGTTTCGTCCATTGTAACAAACTCGAGGCCCAAATCGCTCCAGCGCGGCAGCCAGTACTCGAGCGCCGCCACGGTGTGGGCGCGGTCGCCGTTCTGGTGGCGGTAATTTCCGTCGTGCAGGCAAAGGATATCGCCGGTCAGTCCGCCGCCGTAACCCGTGCCCGGCGGTAGCTTCCGGCGGGCATTCTCGGCAATGGGATTCATGCGTTTGATCAGCCATGAGGCCGGCTTCACGCGCCAATCGCCGGGGATGCGAGTCCACATGACGGTCCGCATTCCCTGGCGCTTCACAATTTCACGAAGCCACGGGGTGCGAAATCCAAACGGCGGGCGAAACCAGCGCGGTTCGACTCCCCCAGCCTGACGAATTGAGTCAGCGCAACGCTTCAACTCTTCCTCAGTTTTCCGCGGCCCACACAAAAAAAGATTGGGATGCGTGTCAGTGTGATTGCCGAGAGCATGCCCTCTCGCCAGAACTTCCCTGGTCAAATCAGGACACTCACGAACAAACTTCCCCACCACAAAAAATGTTGCCCGGGCGTTATGTTTCGCCAGCAAATCGAGCAGTCTTGGCGTGATCGCCGGGTTCGGCCCATCGTCAAACGTAATCGCCAGTTTGTTCGGCCAATTGGTGCGGTAAAGTATCGGCCCAAAAAGCGGCGAGCGCGGATGCACCGCCGCCAGCGCGGCCGCCCCGGCGAGTCCCGCCGCAATCGCCCCAGGCACTCCGATCATCCATGAATCCATCGCTTGTATTCTGTCACGACAAGCGCGTCCGTGCAGCAAATGGCCAAAAGGGTGACGGCGGCTACGCCAGCAGGCCCTTTCGGGCTTTCAGGTCGTTGAGCAGGCGCTCGACTTCTGTGTCGCGGTCGAGGCGGTTCAGCTTCTCGGCTGCGTCGTCGTTGAGCAGGTCCACTTCGGCGGAGGCAGTGGCTTCCTTGTGGTACACGCGGTCCTTCAGGCGGTCAAACGTGGCGCTCTTTGAGCCTTCGCCGATGGCGACCTGGGCTTTGGCGGCTTTATCGAGCGCGATGCTGCGGCGGTGGCGGGCCATTAACACCTCTCGCTTGGACTTGGCTTCGTCGAGCTTCTGTTCCAGCTTCACCAGTGCGTTTTTCAAGGTGTCCACCTGCGCTTTCTGGTCGTTGACCTGTTCCTGAAAGCTTTGCGTGAGCCGCAGCGCAGTCTGGTAGCGATCCAACGC
>Ga0210406_10007877_pt1 | contig 10739 bp, 9 predicted proteins | sample IncBWC30MmetaG_FD_155454 | JGI IMG/M metagenome (GOLD analysis project Ga0210406, IMG submission 155454) | Forest soil microbial communities from Barre Woods Harvard Forest LTER site, Petersham, Massachusetts, United States - Inc-BW-C-30-M | ecosystem: Environmental > Terrestrial > Soil >... | reverse complement strand
GCGTCGCACCGGAGCCTAGCCCGCAAGGGTCAACCAGCCCCAACGCTCGCGAACAGGCAACCTTTGTCGACACGCTTCCAGCCTACCTTCTCCAGACTGCCTCCACCCGCTCCGTTACGTATGCAGTCGAAGCGCTGAACAGCAGTAGCCGTGCAGCCGGTCTCTCGAATGCGGTGCAGGTTCCTCTCGCGCCCACCATTCCGTCTCCGCCAGACTTCAAGGCACAGCTCACTCCAGACGGGGTTCAACTCACCTGGACTGGAGAACTGCTTTCTTTGCCGATGTCTCCGGTGAATTACTACTATCGTGTTTACCGCCGAGTCCAGGGAACCGACGAACATACTGTGATCGGGCAAGTCGTGCGCGGCATCGACGCTCATCCCTCGCTGCTCGATCAGACCTTTGCCTGGGAGAAACACTACGACTACTGGATCAACATAGTCACCGACGTCCAGACCGGCTCCCATCCCTGTCCCAACGACAACACGCACCTCTTGCCCTGCTTCGAGCACGTTGAAATCGAAGGCGACGACACTCCCGTCCAGTCCGTTTTCACCCACGACATCTACCCGCCTGCCGTTCCCACTGGCGTGCAAGCCGTCTTCTCCGGTCCCGGGCAGCAGCCTTTCATCGACGTGCTCTGGGCGCCCGACACCGACGCCGACCTCGCCGGCTACAACGTTTATCGCCACACCGAAGGGAGGGCGCCCGCAAAAGTAAACACAGATCTCGTCAAAACTCCGTCGTATCGCGACAAGGACGTAGTCTCCGGAAAGAAATATTTCTACTCTGTCTCAGCCGTGGATCTCCGGGGCAACGAAAGCGCCCGCTCAGAAGAAACCAGCGAGCAAGTGCCCTGATGATTCGCAGCCGGGCCTTTCCTTCGTGTCCCGTCGTGCCCTTTGTGGTTAGATAAGTAGGCTGAGAAAATACAAAATGCGATATTGCCTCTTCCAATCGAACAGTGAAGCCCACTACGGTCTGGTAGAATCCGTGGCCGGCCACGATCACATCACCCGCCAGATTCTCACGGCTCCCGAGCAAACCGGCGACCTCGAGGACCTGCACACTCGCCGTATGGACGCGATTCCCTTTGCCGAAGCGACGCTGCTTGCGCCAGTGCGCCCGTCGAAGATCGTTTGTGTCGGTCGCAACTACCGCGAGCACGCTGCCGAACTCGGCCATGAAGTCCCCAAAGAGCCACTCCTCTTTTTCAAGCCGCCTTCCGCCCTCAATCACCCCGGCGGCACCATCCGCCGCCCGCGCGTCTCGCAGCGCACCGATTACGAAGGTGAACTCGGGATGGTGATCGGCCGCCGCTGCTCCAAACTCGCCGACACCGAAGATGTCCGCCCCTACATTCTCGGCTATACCGCCGTCGACGATTTCACCGCGCGCGATCTGCAGAAAATCGACAGCCAGTGGGCCCGCGCCAAAGGCTTCGACACCTTCTGCCCGGTTGGCCCACTCGTCACCAATGAGATCGATCCTTGGGCCGGCATCAGCGTTCAGACACGCGTCAACGGTGAACTTAAACAGGACGGCAACACGCGCGATTTCATCTTTGCTCTTGATATAGTTCTTCGCTACATCTCCCACATCATGACGCTCGAGCCTGGCGACCTGATCGCGACGGGTACTCCTGAGGGTGTCTCGCCTGTAGTCGCGGGGGATGTGGTTGAGGTCGCAGTGGAAGGTGTCGGCACGCTTCGCAACCCGATCGCCGACGAGTAGCAGAGAGAGAGAGAGGTTGGAAGTGGTTGGGCCTGACGAGAGTCAAGTCAGTAGTGGTTGGGGATTTGTATCAGGGCACCACTTCACCGGTTCCGTACCGCCAGCGAATTAATCGCGCCTTCAGGCGCAGGCGCACTGGCCCGCAAGTAACCACTCGTACTCTTCCCCGATGGCGCATTCCAGCTTATCCTAATCAATCAACCTTCCGCATGAAGCGGCACCGTCGTCCATGACCCCATTCCGTTTATACGCATTGTTGCTCGGTGGTACCGGCATCGCCACGGCCGCGGCATACTTCCTGCGCCGCAAACCAAAAACTGCCGAGGACGTCGAACGCCAGCGCCGCGCCTTTCTGAATCAGATTGGTCGCATCACCGATGGCACCGTCATTGATGTGCAGGAACTCGCCTTCGACAACCAGCGCTCCGCCACTATGCTCATCTATCAGTACGACGTAGCCGGCGTTTCCTACGAGGCTTCGCAGGACGTCACCTACCTCCGCCAGTGGATCAACCTGCACTCCTGCCGGCTCGGCCTGCCTACCTCCGTTAAGTACGATCCACAGAATCCGGGAAATTCCCTGGTCGTGTCTGAAAACTGGATGGGTTTGCGGCAGTAGAGATTTGTGAGCCGGGTTACGCTCCAGTTGCGCCGATGCGACGCGACCGTCGGACTTCTCCGGGCCAACTCTCCACTCCCGGAAATCCCAGCCGCTCTCGCTTTAGACTGCTCAACTTGCCCAGTGCTCTCCCCAGCGCGAGCAGTTCTCCCTTGTGCTCGGGGTTGTTGCGAACCGCTTCATAGCGAAGAAGCATGGCTGCTTCCGCCGTTTCCACCCGCTCCAATAACTTACTCGAGTGTTCCGAATAGTACAGACGAAACCATGGAAAGGGACTAGGCTCAAGTTGTCTCTTCTAGCATCTTTCCGCCGCGCCCTTCGGGCGTCGGTTCCCTGCGAAATCGGACAGTTCTTCCGCGCAAGGAGCCGACCATGGCTACGAAGGCGACGCATCCGCAATTCCAAAAAATTCGTAAGCTGCCAAATTCAGACGGGGACGGAAACAACATTCACAACCAGATTCTGCTAGATCTACCTGCCCGGGAACGCGACTTGGTACTCCCGAAGCTCGAATTTTTGCGCTTGACCACTCATCAGATCCTCCACGATGTTGGGGACACGATGAAGTCCGGCTATTTCTGCGACTCCGGCATGATCTCCATCCTCAGTGTTTTTCCCGACGGCAAGAGCGTTGAGGTCGGATTAGTGGGGAATGAAGGCTTCGCCGGCTTGCCGCTGACCGTTGGCTTCCATAGTGCGGCCACCCGTGGAGTCGTGCAGATTGAAGCCACTGCTTTCCGGGTGGATGCAGAAGCGCTGATTGCTCTGCTGCAGCAGTGCCCCACCCTCGCGCAGAAACTGCAGCAGCGCGCCCAGATTCTCACCATGGAAGTGATGCAGATTGCCGCCTGCAATCGCCTGCACGACGTGGAGGAGCGCCTGGCTCGCTGGCTGCTGATGTGCGCCGATCGCGTTGGCGATCACTCGTTGCCGCTTACACAAGAGTTGCTCGCGCAAATGCTGGGCACGCGTCGCTCGAGTGTCACGATCGCCGCAGGCGTTCTTCAGAAGGCCGGTATCATCTCGTACACCCGCGGAGCGGTGGAAATTGTGAGTCGCCCGAACCTCGAAGAAGCCGCCTGCGAGTGCTACCAACTGATGCAGCGACAGCTAAAGGCGTGGGTCAGCCCGTCGGTCTAAGATCCGCTCAATTGAGATCGAATGGAATGGGTCGGGAAAGAACTTGCTAACAGCCAAGAGCGAACGACAGCTTCCTTAGCTGCCTGCCGCGAAGCCGCCAGCCTGTGCCACGTTGATCCGCAGATATTTGTAAGGATTCACCGGTGTGTCGTTGATGCGCACTTCGTAGTGAAGATGCGGACCCGTACTCCGGCCGCTCAAGCCTACGTACCCAATCGTATCGCCCCGGTGCACGTGCTGCCCGGAAGCAACCGCAAAGTTTGAAAGATGACCGAACCGGGTCGAGATTCCGTGTCCGTGATCCATGATCACGGCCCGGCCGTACCCGCCCATGAAATCAGCGAATGTCACCACACCATCAGCGGGCGCCATCACCGGCTGCCCAACCGCCGCGCCAATGTCCACCCCGGTGTGGAACGCGCCCTCACCATTGAACGGATCGGTGCGCTCACCAAACGATCCCGTAATCTGGCCTTCCACCGGCCAGAGATTCGGCGCTGAATTCGCCCGGAACCAATCCGCCGTGGTCACGTTTCGCGTCATGCCCAGCGACAGCCCAGTGGTCGTTGCTCCGCTCAGGGCTGAGGTCCGCAGCGCGTAAAGCTGATCCAAGGACGAACTCACCTGCGAGTCCATGACCTGATCCTGGCTGGCCGTTACCAGCGTCGGATCTGACTTCAAGCCGTACAACGACGAAACTTCGCTGGCCAGCGACCCCAGAGAGGCCACCTGCACATCCCGCTCCTTGGCCACCTGCTCCAGCCGGGAATAGCGGTCCTTCAAATTGTCTTTTTCGGTGCGAAGCTGGTTGTAGCGCGATACCTTCAGCAGCATGCGCGTGTACGAACTCGCAATGCCGGTCAGGCTGAGAAAGCCGATCGCGGCACCAACCACGAAGATGTAAAGATAATGGACGGGAATGGGAATCTTGCGCAGTTGCCCGTCATTGTCGCGGGCGACAAACAAGATGTAGTAGCGCTTACGCAATCAATTCCTCTCGTGAAAATCGCAACTCTGGACCATGCCCGGGCGGCCTGCGGTTTCAGGAGCCCAATCCAGCATCCCAGCTTCCAGAGCCGCTGCCACCATTCGGCGATGGTTGGTGCGGACTCGCTACCTACGGAACCGGGTAAGGACCAAAGCCACTTCTCCCTGCAAACTTCGCCAGTTGCAGGACTTGCTTCGGCCAAAGGTGTCTGAAAAGTACTGCTGAAAGGTAACAAACTGGGTTCCCCCCTGTCAACGCTCCCAGACCCTCCGTTCCCGTTACCAAGGCCGGGTCACCGCAAATGTACTTCTGGGCCTGTTACCCCCTTCCGCTTTCGCATCCGCACCTCCTACGCTTATAGCAACTGTCATTCTGCGGCTCCTCAGCCCCATCCGCTATAGTGTCTTCGCCGTGCCCCTAGCAGAAAAAGCCCTGATTGCCCGCATCCGCGCCCAAACTCGGAGGCATCCTGCCATCCCGGTAGGCATCGGCGACGACTGCGCTGTTCTCCGCATTCCCTCTGGGCATGAAGCGCTTTTGACTACAGACTTCTCTTTAGAAGATGTCCACTTCCGCCGTAACTGGCACCCTCCCGAGGTGGTCGGCCACCGTTGCCTTACCCGCGGCCTCAGCGATATCGCCGCCATGGGGGGCGAACCGCTCGCGGCCTTCCTTTCCCTCGCCGTCCCGGCCCAGCTGCCCCAGACTTGGGTCGACCGCTTCCTCGATGGCTTCCTGGCCCTCGCCGAGCAATTCCGTGTGCCGCTCGCCGGAGGAGATACGGCACAATCGCCCACTGAAATCCTCGCCGACGTTGTGGTCCTGGGATCCGTTCCCCGCGGCCGGGCCATTCTCCGCTCTGGGGCCCGGCCCGGTGACCTCATCTACGTCACCGGAGAACTCGGAGGCGGCGCCGACGCCCTCCATCGCCTATTCGCGGGCAAGCGCGTCACGCCGGAAAACTACCCGCGCCACTTCCACCCGATCCCTCGGATCGCGATCGGCTGCTTCCTGCGCGAGCATCGTCTGGCCACCGCTATGATTGATCTCAGCGACGGCCTCTCCACCGATCTAGGCCACATCTGTGACGAGTCGCGTGTCGGTGCCGAAGTTCTGGCCGACTCAATCCCTCGCGCGCGCGTAGGCCGACCTGTCGAAGCCGTTGATCTCAAAGACGCGCTCCACGGCGGCGACGACTACGAGCTTCTCTTCACCGCCTCCTCCCGCAAGCATGTGCCCCCACGGATTGCCGGAGTGCCCGTCAGGCTTATCGGCAGAATCAGTCGGGGAAAGAAAATCCTGTTGGTCGAAGAAGGGGGCAAGTGTTCACCCTTAAGACCTGAAGGGTGGGAACACTTTCGCGGCCGCTCGCGATAGAGGAACAATCTCTCGGAAGCTGCTCGCCACACTAGGTCATGGCCTGACGTAACCGCAGGGTATCTAGTGCGCCGCCTGAAAGCCGACTACAGTAACCACATTATGTGTTACCTCCGATCGACTCTCTCTGGTGCCGTGGTTCTATTTGGTCTGTGGTCCGTGTCCGTTGCGCAGGAGGCGCCGAAGACCCCGGCCGCTCCCGCGCTCCAGACCCGTTCGTCCGCGCCTGCAACTTCCGCGGGGTTGCAAATCGACGAAGACTTCATTCACCAGCAATTCGGTGATGGCTTCGGTTTGATCCCGGCGTCCAAGCCCTACGTTCGTGATATCGACGGAGACGGTGTGGACGACCTGGTGATTGCGGCGATCAGCAAGAAGCCCCTGCTCGATGCCGGGGAACACAACTACCGCGTCATCGATCCCTATTACACGTTCTACGGCTATGGCGATCCGAAGATCACCAACAGCTTCGGCTCCGAAGATCTGCAGACCAAGAACCTGGTCATCCTGATCATCAACGGTGCGGGCGCAGACGCCTGGCGCGCAGAAGTTCCCAAGTCGAAATACGTTGTGATCAACATGCCGTTTAAGAGCATCTCGGTGCGGCGTCTCCAGGTAAAGAAAAAGGTGACCATCAACGCCATTTTCTCGGAAGAAGCCGACAGCACTGCCGTGGACTCTGTCGTCTACTGGGACGGCAAGCAGTACAAGTATTTCCCGCTAGGCATGAGCGGCGCCGACAACTAGCTCGAGGTCTCACCGTTTGTCATTCCGAGCGAAGCGAGGAATCTGCTTTTTCGCTTGCCGTGGCAAAACTGCATCCCACCTACCTCAGCCCCCTCCGCGTTCTCTGCGGCTCTTCTCCGCGCCTCTGTGATTGGCCTTTAACCGTCAAGACCACTTACCACATCGCGCGCGACCGTTCACGCCCTCGCCTATAATCCAGAAGCCATGAACCTCGAACAGAAGCTCGAAGAATTGAAGAAGCGCGATCACCTCGCCGAAGACGGCGGCGGCGCGCCCCGCCGCGAGAAGCAGCACAAAGAAGGCAAGATGTCGGCTCGCGAGCGCATCGAGTTCTTGCTCGACGAAGGCACCTTCGAAGAGACCGACAAGCTCGTCGCCCACCGTTGCAACGATTTCGGCATGGCCGAGCAGAAATACTACGGCGACGGCTTCATCACCGGCTACGGCCGCATCGAAGGCCGACTGGTTTTTTTATTCGCGCAAGATTTCACCGTCTTCGGCGGCTCGCTCTCCGAAGCCAACGCCGGAAAAATCGTAAAGATCATGGACCTCGCCGCGAAGATGGGCGCGCCCGTGATCGGCCTCAACGACTCCGGCGGCGCCCGCATTCAGGAGGGCGTGATGTCGCTCGCCGGATACGCCGACATCTTCCTACGCAACACGATTTACAGCGGCGTCGTGCCGCAGATCTCGGCCATCATGGGCCCGTGCGCCGGCGGCGCCGTCTACTCGCCCGCTATCACCGACTTCATTCTCATGGTCGACAAGACCAGCTACATGTTCATCACCGGGCCCGACGTGATCAAGACCGTCACCCACGAAGAGGTCACGAAAGACCAGCTCGGCGGCGCCAGTACGCACAATGAAGTCTCGGGCGTCGCGCACTTCCTCTCGCACGACGATGCCGAGTGCCTCTCCATGGTTCGCGAACTCCTCAGCTTCGTCCCCTCGAACAATCTCGAAGACGCGCCCCGCCGCCCCTGCACTGACCCGATCGACCGCGCCGATCCCGCGCTCGACAAGATGGTCCCTGCCGAATCCAATCGCCCCTACGACATCAAAGACGTCATCCATTCCGTCGTCGACGACGGCTACTTCTTTGAAGTCCAGGAACACTACGCGAAGAACATCGTCGTGGGCTTCGCCCGGCTGAACGGCCGCAGTGTAGGAATCGTCGCCAATCAACCCGCGTTCTTGGCCGGCACGCTCGACATCAACGCCTCCATCAAAGGCGCGCGCTTCGTCCGCTTCTGCGACTGCTTCAACATTCCACTAGTCACGTTCGAAGACGTCCCGGGTTTCCTCCCCGGTACCACGCAGGAGTATGGCGGCATCATCAAGCACGGAGCCAAGCTGCTCTTCGCCTTCGCCGAAGCTACGGTCCCGAAAGTCACGGTCATCACCCGCAAAGCCTACGGCGGCGCGTATTGCGTCATGGCCTCGAAGCACATTCGCACGGATGTGAATTACGCGTGGCCGACCGCCGAAATCGCGGTTATGGGCCCGGAGGGCGCGGTGGACATCGTTTACAAGAGGGAACTGGAAAAGGCAGAAAACCGGGAAGCGATGCGCGCGGAAAAGATCGAAGAATTCCGCGACCGCTTCGCAAACCCGTACGTAGCCGCCGACCGCGGCTTCGTCGACGCGGTCATTCAACCAAGAGAAACGCGCAAGAAACTGATCCAGGCGTTAGAGATGCTGCAGACCAAGCGCGACAAGAACCCGCCGAAGAAGCACGGGAATATTCCGCTGTAGGACGCAAAACTGTTAACCTGAGTCGCTCATGGGGGACAAAGAAACACGCCCGATCTTTAAGTTGGCAGCCGCTCTTGGATGCGCGTGGCGAACATCGAGAGGGCACACAGCGAAGCCGAAACAGCTAAGAAGGACCTCCTTGAACTGCTCCAAAGCAAATTAGGAGAAAGGTTCGCTTCTGAAGACGCCAACCTAGTTGTTTTCGGATCCTTGGGGCGAAACGAGTGGATCGACTGGCAAAGCGATCTCAATTGAACCTTCTTGGTCGACGGGCAAGGCAGGCCCTTACACTTCGATATTGCTAATGAGATTAGTGCAGCGCTCAAGACGGTCTCTCGGGACATGAACGGGGAGACCGAGTATCGCTTTGCCGAGCCAGGTGCGACGGGAACCTTCGGCAATATGGGGTTCAGTCATCAACTCATTCACCTGATTGGGGCCAAGACGATACAAACAAGAATACGACGCAACGGATCCTGTTGCTTCTTGAATCCACGCCGATCGGGGCTCACAGTGCACGCGAACGAGTACGAGCGATCATTCAGCGATACCTAGACGAAGAGCCCCACCTGATTGAAAGGAGATCCAAACGTTTCAAAGTGCCGAGGTTCTTGCTCAACGACATCGTGCGTTTCTGGCGGACCATGGCAGTTGATTTCGCCAGCAAACAGCGAGATCGTGGTGGTTCTGGATGGGGTCTTAGAAATGCCAAATTGCGGATGTCTCGCAAACTCATTTTTGTGTCAGGACTGTTGGCGTGCTTCAGTTGTAATCTCGACGAGCAGCTCCAAACAAAAATACGTATCGATAGCGATGAGTGTGACGAGAAATCAGCGCGACGATTAAATCTGGCACATCTCGAAAATCACATCTTGGAGTACGTTAGGAGTACCCCTCTCGACTTCGCCGCTCGAGCCGCGTTGGCGTATGGCATACAGGCGGAAGTTGCTAAGGATTTTTTTTCGGCGTACGACGACTTTCTGGGACTTGTGGCCGACCCAGAAAAGCGCAAACATCTTAAGACGCTAACAGCTCAAAACTCGCGCGAAGATGTGGTTTTCGGGCAGGTGCGAGACTTTAGCGATCGGTTTGCTGGAGCTGTCGAGCAGATTTTCTTTAAGAACGCTAACTTGAAGCTACTCACCCAGAAGTACGGAGTTTTTTGAAATGCGTTCAATGGGATTTTCGACGGGGGCGGTAGCCTACAGCAGTTTTCGCGAAGCCCTTCAGTTGCTCGGGCAGACCGCTGCCACGGCCGTCGAGTTGTCGGCTCTGCGAGCCTCCGAGCTCCAGCCGCTGGTTGAGGCCGCTCCCACATTGTCGCTCAACCGATACTCCCACATTTCGATCCACCTACCTAGCTCGTTCGATGCGGGATTTGAACTCAACTTGCTCTCTTTGGCGGCCCACTTTCCGGTCGGCTGGCCACTTGTGGCACATCCTGACGCAATTCGAGACTGGGAGTTGTGGAGGAGATTAGGCTCGAGGGTTTGCATCGAGAACATGGATAAACGCAAGCCCATCGGTCAAACCCGACGGCATCTGCTCTCAATCTTTGAAAAACTGCCCGATGCCACCTTTTGCTTCGATATTGGTCATGCCCACCAGGTCGATCCAACGATGGGTGAGGCCGTTTTGATCTTGGAAGAGTTTGCAGCCAAGCTTCGCGAATTGCATATAAGCGAGGTGAACTCGGAGAGCAAACACGACCAGATCTCTCTCGAAGCTGAACGTTCCTTTGCGATCGTCCGAGGTCTAATCCCGCGAGAAGTCCCCGTGATTGTGGAAAGTCGGGTAGCCTCGCTAGGAGAGGTTTTGGGAGAGGCTGTCCGCCACAGAATCGATACGGAACTACAGCTTGTTCGACGACTACTTGACCCTGCAGTCGAGATGGCCGCAGATTAATCTCCTTGTCCCTCGCAGTACAATGCCGCTGCCATGAGAGGCTTCATGAAAACAGCGACCCTGGTGCTTCTGTTTGCTGTTCTTGCCATCCCCTGCGCAGCCCAAGATTCAAGTTCCTGGCTCTCCACTCTTCCTCAAGCCAAAGACTACGTCCTCAAGCGCGCCTCAAGTTACGACACGACCGGCGGCAATGCCGACGCCCGCCAGATCGCCCCCGGAGAAACGCTCACTGTTCTTGACGCTGCTGGACCCGGCCTCATCAGCCACATGTGGTTCACCGTCGCCAGCCCCGATCCCGAGCACCTGAAAGCCCTCGTCCTGCGCGCCTATTGGGACGGCGAACCCACCCCCAGCGTGGAGACGCCGCTCGGCGACTTCTTTGGGCTCGGTCTCGGCGAGTATTACCGCTATCAATCCTTGCCGCTCAGCGTCGGATCCGACAAAGCGCTCAATTCCTTCTTCCCCATGCCGTTC
>Ga0210406_10007875_pt1 | contig 10741 bp, 7 predicted proteins | sample IncBWC30MmetaG_FD_155454 | JGI IMG/M metagenome (GOLD analysis project Ga0210406, IMG submission 155454) | Forest soil microbial communities from Barre Woods Harvard Forest LTER site, Petersham, Massachusetts, United States - Inc-BW-C-30-M | ecosystem: Environmental > Terrestrial > Soil >... | reverse complement strand
GCTGCTTGCTCGCTGGAGAAATAACCGGCCCCATCTGAACGCCGGTGTCGAGGCCAAACCCAACCTTAATCGAAGAAGCCGCTTCGGCAATCGCGTCGCGAAACGTCTTTTGCGCTTCGCCGATAGTCACCGCAACGGAAACCGCCAGGCACCGCTGCCCCGCACATCCGAAAGCGGAATCGCTGATAATCTGCTTCGCCAGATCCATGTCGGCGTCCGGCAGCACGATGACGTGATTCTTTGCGCCGCCCTGGCATTGCATCCGTTTCCCCGCGGCTGCTGAACGTTGGTAGACGTGCTTTGCCACCGGCGTGGAGCCCACAAAGCTGATCGCTCGCACAGTCGGGTGGTCGCAAAGCGCGTCCACCACTTCCCTGCCGCCATTTACGATGTTCACCACACCTTTGGGAATACCCGTCTTCTCGATGAGTTCCATGGTGCGCCGCACGGTCAATGGCACGCGCTCGCTCGGCTTCAAGACAAACGTGTTGCCGCAGGCAATCGCATACGGCAGAAACCAGAACGGAATCATCGCGGGAAAGTTAAAAGGAACGATGGCCGCCACAACTCCAAGCGGTTGCCGGATCAGTGTCTCGTCCACCCCGGGAGTGATGTCCTCCAGGTTGTAGCCCTGCATCATGATCGGAATGCCGCAGGCGACTTCTACGTTCTCAATTCCCCGGCGCCATTCGGCTTTGGCTTCTGCAAAGGTTTTGCCGTTCTCCAAAGTGATTAGCTTCGAAAGCTCGTCAATATGTTCTTCCAACAGGTTTTTCAGCTTGAAAAGATATTGGATGCGCTCTCCGGCCGGCGTCCTGCGCCATGCGGGAAAGGCCGCGGCCGCGGCCTGCACGACGGTATCGACCTCAGCCTTCGAGGAGAGAGGCGTCCGCCCGATCAGTTCTCCAGTCGCTGGATTGGTGACAGTCGAATACTCCGAAGCGGAAGATTTGTGCCAGGCGCCACCGAAATAGTTCTGAACGTCAATCACTTGTGATGTAACGGGGGTACTCATGAGACTTCTCCGTGCCTCCGCCCGCGCGTTGGCGTGCGGCAGGGCTTGCGATATGAAGGATGGCGCTCGGTCTGACCGGGCGAGTGACAATTCAGTGTACCAAAGAATTCGGAGTTCAGGAGTGAGTGCGTGAGCTCTATCGGCCGAGCGTGGCGAGCGCTTCGTACGCCGCGCCGATCAACGGTGCGGATTCGTTCAGCACCACAGAAACGGGAACATTGCTCAGCATTTCCGTAAAATGCCATTTGTCCCGAAACGATTTGAAAAAACTGCCGTCCTGCATTTTCGGCAGAATTTTTACGGCGATCCCGCCCGCCACATAAACGCCGCCAAGCGCCAGCACCTTCAGCGCAAGATTCCCTGCTTCCGCGCCGTAAATTGCCGTCCATAGATCCAGCGTTTGCACACACACGGGGCATTCCTTCGACAAGCCTGTCTTCGTGATGAATGGCGCAGGATCGGCATCCGGATCATCAAAGATGGGATGCTTCACGCTGGGTGAAAGAAATTCATGGAGCGTGCGGAAGCCACGGCCGGAAAGAATCAGCTCCCAACTGACTTGCGGATAACGCGTGCGCATGAACTTCAACAGTTCGATTTGCTCATCGGTGTGTGGCGCGAAGTCCGAATGTCCGCCTTCACTGGGGACCACTCGATACCGGCTCCCATCCCAGAAAAGGATGGACTGGCCCAGGCCCGTGCCCGCGGCCAACAGAGCGCGCGTCGCTCCCTGCACCGGAGTGCCCGGATTCAACACCACAAAATCTTCTGCGGAAAGATGCTCCAGGCTGTGCCCCGTCGCGCCCAGATCGTTCATCAGCGCAATCGTCTTGACGCCAAGCTCCTTCGACAGACTCTCCGCGTCAATCACCCAAGGAAGGTTTGTGGCATGAATCCGGTTGTTGATCACCGGCCCGGCCACTCCAAATCCCGCGGCACGCACTTTCTCGTCGGTGAGGTGCGGAGCCGCCTGCCGCGTAAATTCCCTGATGATCAGGTCAAACTTGGCGAAATCCTTGCTGGCGAAGCGCTGCCGGAAAACAACGTGCAGCTTTCCCCCGTTTTCCGCAAACAGCGCGATATTGCATTTTGTGCCGCCCACGTCGCCCGCAAGTATCACCGGACCTCCCCAAAAGTCTTCATTAAACCGTTTTAATGGTTATACCATTGTCTGCCGTCGCGTTCCAGCAATTGGTCGGACTCCTTCGGTCCCCAGGCGCCTGCCGGGTACATCGGCACGGTCGCCGTCCTTGCCGCGCTCCACACGTCCAGAATCGGATCCACCAGCGACCAGGCTGCCTCCACCGAATCGCCGCGGTCAAAAAGCGTTGGATCCCCTCGCAGGCAGTCGTTCAGCAGCGTCGCGTACGCGCTCCTCGACGCCCCGCCAAATGCTTCGCGATAGCTGAAATTCATGTTCACATTGCCGATGCTCATCTCCGTGCCGGGCCGCTTGGCGCCAAAGGAAACGGAGATTCCTTCGTCCGGCTGGATATTCAGCACCAACCGGTTGGGCTCGATATCACGATCGCGGAAAACAAGATGCGGCGCGCAGCGGAACTGGATCATGATTTCCGTCGTGCGTTTCGCAAGCCGCTTTCCGGTGCGCAGGTAAAATGGAACGCCGGCCCAGCGCCAGTTGTCGATCAAAACCTGCATCGCCACAAAAGTTTCCGCCCGCGAACTGGGATTCACACCCGGCTCATCCCGATAGCCGGCCAGCTTTTTGCCATTAGCGCTGCCCGGCGCATATTGCCCGCGCACCACGGACTGCGCCACCATCTCCAGGTTGTAAGGGCGAATCGATTGCAGAACTTTTAGCTTTTCGTTGCGGACGGCCGTTGCGTCAAACGAAGCCGGCGGCTCCACGGCCACCAGCGACGTTAGTTGCAAAACGTGGCTCTGGATCATATCCCGCAGCGCGCCAGTGGTTTCATAAAAGCCGCCGCGCCTCTCCACACCCAGGGTCTCGGCGGCCGTAATCTGGACGTGATCCACATAATTGCGATTCCACAGCGGCTCAAAGATGCCGTTCCCGAATCGCAACACCAGGAGGTTTTGCACCGTATCCTTGCCAAGATAATGATCGATGCGGTAGACCTGCTTCTCTTCAAAGACGTTCAGCACGATTTTATTCAGCTCTTTGGCCGACGCCAAATCACGCCCGAACGGCTTCTCAATAATGATGCGCACCCAGGAATTGGGATTCGCAGGGCGTGCGAGTCCGGCGCGCCCCAACTGTTCGACAATGTCGGGATAAACTTCCGGCGGCGTCGACAGGTAAAACAACCGGTTTCCGCCAAGTTTCCTTTCGGCATCAATCTCCGCCAGCCGCTTGGCCAGCTGTGCGTAGGAATTCAGGTCCCCGTATTCCCCCGACGAATAATACAGGTTCGAAGAAAAGGCATCCCACTTGGCGGGCTCGATCGGCCCAACCTCTGAAATCGTCTTCGCCGCCTCTCCGATCGTGGTTCGAAAGGATTCGTCGGTCATCGGGGTTCGCGCAAAACCCACGATTGCGTAGCGTTCCCCGAGGGAATCGTGCTGCGCCAGGTCGTACATCGCAGGAATCACCTTGCGCTTGGCCAGATCGCCCGAAGCGCCAAACAGGATCACCGTGCATGGCTCGGCGGTTGTTCCATAGATGGAACTCGAGCGCTTCTCTTCTTCAGGCATGAAATCCTCCACCGTGGGCTTCCCTGCCTTCTTTTTTGCAGGGCCTTTCGACTATACCGTAATCCCGTGAGATTTCAGTTCCGCCCGGGTTTGCGCGGCATTCTTGTGATGAATCACATTCATCCCCAAGCGCCGCGGGTTCTCGAGATTCAGCGAGCGGTCATCAATGAACACGCACTCCTCCGCCGGCCGTTGCGATACCTCCAGCGCTATCCGGAAGATCTGTTCCTCCGGCTTCCGAGCGTGCAGATAGCAGGAGCTGAAAAAGACCTGAAAGTCCTTTCGCAGGCCGAACGCCTCGATCCGGTAGTTGTTCAACTCTCGGGGCTCATTATTAATGGATGCTACAAAATATTTTTTGATACGTGCTACTTCGCGCAGCAGCTCCCGCGTCTCCGGATACTCCTTCGACTGAGCGAACATAAAGGCCGTAAATTCTTCCCGCGTAAAAGTACGCGGCCTGTAAAACAGCGTCCTATCGAGATACTGGTCGAGGGTAATCTGCCCGGCATCGAATGCCGGAAATGACAGGTCATGCCGCTCCCGAAACTCTTCCCCGTCCAACTGAAAGGCCTTTACGGCCTCCATGCGGGAATTGTGGTCCCAGCCGTTCGTCAGAACAACGCCACCGATGTCCCAAAAGACTGTTGTAATGTTTGCCAAGGAAATACCTCCGGGAAAGCCATTGAGAAATATCAGAAGAAAGACCGGGAAGAAAGCCAAAAAAACAGTTCAAGAGTCAGTCGCCCCGGGGGTCTGCGTGACTGTGCTTTGAAGCTTGGACTAACCTCGGTAACCGCCTTCGCTTCAACTTGCAACAACTTGCGGGCTGACGGACAATAGCTGCTTCGGGGGAAACAACAATGGCAGATGATTCCTGCGGTCCTACGCCTGCTCCCAGTGAGCCCGTCAAGCCTGGCACGCGCATGGTTCATTGCGTGAAATTCGACAAGGAAATGCCGGGACTGGATCGCGTGCCCTGGCGGGGTGAAATTGGGAAACGCGTTTACGAAAATGTCTCCAAGGAAGCATGGAAGCTCTGGGTTGAGTATTCCAAGATGCTGATGAACGAATATCGCTTGAACCCCATCGACCCGAATTCCCAGAAAATCATGGAAGAGCAGATGGAACAATTTTTCTTTGGCGAAGGCGCGAAGCTCCCCGAAGGCTACGTTCCCCCCAAAGCCAAAGGCTGAAGCTAAACTTTCCCCGTCACCGGATGCTCCACTGGAAGTCGCGGGGTAAGTCTGAAGTTCAATCTTGAGTGGCCCTCGCGAAGCGCATTCTCAACCTCTGCGGGCGTTTCGCCTCTCGCGAACAGAAATCCCAGGTAACTCGATCCTTCCGGCCACGCGGCGATGTAATCGTGCCACCGCGCTGTAATTTCCAACTCCGTCACCCCTGCCACCCGTCGCACCTCTTCGGCTCCCTCCACCTTCTCCAGGATTCCGCTCGTCGGAACAGGAATCATCAACACCCCAGAGGCGGCAGTTTCCCGAAGGGCGTCCCGACCGGGCAGATTCAACGCATGCCGCAACAACAATTCTTCCAACCCGATCGGCCTTAGTTCATTCTCAACTTGAAATCTCAGCGACCGCGCGCACAGCCCGCCGATCGGCCGCGCCGCAACTTCGATTGGCCACACGCCGCGCTCATTCAGCCGAAACTCTCCATGCACCGGCCCGTGCGTCAGGCCTAACGCACGCGTCGTATCCGTGAAACTCTTTTTGATCAATTCTTGTTCTGTCTCGCCAAGGCGCGAAGGCGCGACGTAAATAGTTTCTTCGAAGTATGGCCCCTCCAGTGGATCCGGCTTGTCGAAGATCGCCAGCACACGCAATTCTCCGCCTGTCAGCAATCCCTCCACCGCCACTTCCCTACCCGGCAAATACTCTTCCACGATCATCCGGTCCAGATTCGGCGCCCGCGTCGCTTGTATTTCCGCCGACTCCAGCAATCGCTTCAATCGGCTGGCCCCTGCAAGGAACTCATCTCGGTTATTTACGCGAACCACTCCCTGGCTTGCCGAAAGCGAAATGGGTTTGAGCACGCAGGGATACGCGATTCCCATCAGCGCGGGCTCGGGAATCGCCTGCAGCGGCACACTTCGAAACCACGGCGTTGGCAGGCCGGCATCCCGAAAAACTTCCCGCAAACGCAGCTTGCTCCGGCAAGCCTCCACGCTGGCCGGATGATTGTGCGCAATCCCCAGCCCCCTTGCGACATAGGCGGCCGCAAGGGTCGGTCGGTCGCCCAACGCCAGCACACCGTCCACACGCTGCCCCGACTGTTCCTTCATCACGGCATACGCAGCCTCTTCCGGCGCTTCAAATCGCACCGGCACCGCGCGGTCGTGCCACGGATCGTCCAGTTGGTGGCACCGGTCAGTGACAAACACAAGTTCTACGCCTAGCTTTTTCGCGGCGTCGTCAAACGCGCGCGTCTGGTAGCCGAGCTTCGCCGCGAACAAAAGGATTCTTGGTTGCGACTCCTGGGGGTTCATTCCGCAACTTTCATAGAAAAGATTCCGCCTGCTTCACCGCTTCCTTCGTTCTTGCGATCGGGGCCAACTGGTCCCGAGTCGGCTCCGCTCAACAGTACCAGGGCTCGTTCAAGTACGGCACACCGGTCTCCTCATCCGGCACCACCAGAGCCCTCTCTACGATGCGCCGGTCCGCAGCGCGGTTCGTGGCGTGCCAGATCTTTTCGAAAATCGCGGCGCGGCTCTGTTTCATCTTTTCTGCGGCCGCAACGATATCCTGCACTTCATTGCACAACCGGTCGATTCCCGGAACACCGTGCTCCCAGGGATAAATAAGAGATTTTGCGTCAAACGGCCCAATGCCGTTGCGCACTTCTTCGATGTCCAGCAGCCGCGAATTCGCAGTGACCAGCAGCCGAATGGCCAACTGGATCGGCGCCACCGCGCCAATCAGTTCGACGCGCCGTAGTTGCTCCAGCAGGTCGAGATAATTCTCAAATGTAGTCCACGGCGTGAAAGGGACAAAGGTCGGCTGCAGCGCAATTCCCGCTCGTCGGCATTCCTCCACCACTGCGAAAAAATCCTCCCGTGTGTGGCCCTTCTGCAATTTCTCCAAAATCCTATCGTCCAGAGACTCCACCGCCGAGACGATGAAAAGACAACCCGTGTCCCGCAGCGCCTTCAGCAGCTCAGTGTTCTCCCGCAGGTGTTCCACTTTGATGGTTACGTCGTACGTCAGCTCCGGAAATTCCCGGTGCAAGGCTTCCACCAGCGGAACTGCATGGCCAATCCCATTGAAAAAGTCCGGGTCGCCAAATGTAATGTGTTGCGCGCCCGCCCTCACCTGCTGGCGTATGTCCGCCAGCACCACTTCCCGATCCACGATCCGGAACACGCCGTTGTACACCGGCACGATCGGGCAGTGCCGGCACAAATGCTTGCACCCGCGCGACGCTTCCGTGTATCCGACCAGCCGATGCTCTCCCTCAGGCATCACGAGATGCGCGTAATTCTTGAGCGAAGGCAGGTCCGAGCGATCCGGAGTCACGAATCGAAGCCGGGCCAGGGAGACATTCGAATCGAGTGGATGAATCTGCGGAAACGCCGACAGCCCGGAAAGGTGTTCCGCCAAGTCCACAAGCGCCTGCTCGAATTCCCCGCCAAACAGGCTCTCAACCCCGGCGTCGCGCAAGCTTTCCGCCGCGAGTGGCGCATACAAACCATACGCGCACAGATGCGCGTTGGGATTACTCCTCCGAATCGGCTCCAGAAGCTCCAATGTCATCCGCGTAGCCGTATGCATCGGCACATAAAACGCAATCAGCCCCGCTTCCCGCACAGCCTGTTCGCCCACCGCCTGCCGCGACAAATCAAGGCAAGTCACTTCATGTCCGCGCTTCCGCAGCCAAGCCGCCGGCGAAGCCAGCCCAAACGGCTGCCTTCCCAACTCGTACGTCGAAATCAGTAGAATCCTCACAGCGCCTTATTATAGCGTCTCCGCGCCAAGCCGCGATTTCGGTTATCATAGAAGGCTCAAGCCATCTGGAAAGGACTTCTGGTATGACGATCTCCGCTGCCAATTCCTTCGGAACCCGAGACAAACTGAACGTTGGCGCGCAATCCTTTGAAATTCATCGCCTTGAAGCCCTGGAATCCCGCGGACTCAGCCATCTCGCCAAGCTTCCTTTCTCTCTCCGAATCCTGCTTGAAAACCTCCTCCGCTGCGAAGACGGACGCTTCGTGCACAAAGACGACATCGCCGCGCTTGCCAAATGGACTCCCAACGGCCCGCAAAAGGAAATTGCTTTCATGCCCGCCCGCGTCCTTCTCCAGGATTTCACCGGCGTTCCCGCGGTCGTGGATCTCGCCGCCATGCGCGAAGCTGTCCAGAAAATGGGTGGCAATCCCAAGCGCATCAATCCCCTTTTCCCCGCGGAACTCGTCATCGATCACTCCGTCCAAGTAGATAATTTCGGCAGCGTCAACTCCTTCGGCCTGAACGCCGAACTCGAATTCCAGCGCAACGTCGAGCGCTACGCCTTCCTCCGCTGGGGCGCAAAAGCCTTCCGCAATTTCAAAGTTGTCCCTCCCGACACCGGCATCTGCCACCAGGTGAATATCGAATATCTTGCGCGCGTCGTCTGCGCCATGCCCAACGGCAACCGCCTGGAAGCCTATCCCGATTCGCTCGTCGGCACCGATTCGCACACCACCATGGTCAATTCCCTCGGGGTTTTCGGCTGGGGCGTTGGCGGCATCGAAGCCGAAGCGGCTATGCTCGGCCAGCCCCTATCAATGCTCGTACCGGAAGTCGTCGGCTTCAAGCTGCATGGCCGCCTCCCGGAAGGGACCACGGCGACGGATCTTGTCCTCACGGTCACAGAGATGCTGCGCAAGAAAGGCGTCGTCGGCAAATTCGTGGAATTTTATGGCTCAGGCCTGTCTACGCTGAGCGTCCCCGACCGCGCAACCATCGCCAACATGGCTCCCGAATACGGCGCCACCATGGGCTTCTTTCCAGTGGACAACGAAACCCTCGCCTATCTGCACTTCACGGCGCGTTCCCACGAACAAATCGCTCTGGTCGAAGCCTACTGCAAGGAGCAGATGCTTTTCCGCACCGACTCCACACCGGAGCCCGCGTTCAGCGACAAGCTCGAACTCGATCTTGCGAGCGTCGAGCCCACTGTCGCCGGACCCAAGCGCCCCCAGGACCGCGTGGCCCTCAAGAATGCCAAAGCCTCTTTCGTCAAAGTGGTGGAAGACGCATCCGCAAAACACGTGCAGGTCAGAAATAACGGTGACACGTTCGACCTTTCAAGTGGCGCGGTCGTGATTGCCGCCATCACCAGTTGCACGAACACGTCGAACCCCTCCCTGATGCTGGGCGCGGGCCTCTTGGCCAAGAAAGCCGTCGAACGTGGCCTCGACATCAAGCCCTGGGTTAAAACCAGCCTGGCCCCCGGCTCGAAAGTTGTCACTGATTATTTGTTGGCCGCGGGCCTCACCCAATATCTGGACAAATTGAAATTCAATCTCGTGGGTTACGGCTGCACCACCTGCATCGGCAACAGCGGCCCGCTTCCGGAGCCGATTGGAGCGGCCATCAAGGAAAATAATCTTTTGGCCGTTGCGGTGTTAAGCGGCAATCGCAATTTCGAGGGCCGCATCCATCCCCTCGTGCGCGCCAACTATCTCGCTTCCCCGCCGCTCGTGGTCGCTTACGCCCTGGCGGGTCGCATGGATCTCGATCTCACCACCGAGCCGCTCGGCACCGACAAGGCCGGAAAGCCTGTCTATCTACGCGACATCTGGCCTACTCCGCAGGAAGTCGAATCCACTGTTCGCAGGGCGGTCACCACCGAGCAGTACCGCAAGGAATACAGCGAAGTCTTCGAAGGCGACGCCCGCTGGAAAGCCATGCCCGTTCCCGAAGGCGATCTCTACCAGTGGGAACAGAATTCCACCTACATAAAGCTCCCGCCGTATTTCGAAAACATGCCCAAGTCGCCCGGGCCGCTCGCCGATATCCATGGAGCCCGTGTCCTGGCCGTGCTCGGCGACAGCGTCACCACCGATCACATCTCTCCCGCTGGATCGATCGCGGTCGATTCGCCCGCCGGAAAATATCTCGTTGGCAAAGGCGTGAAACCCCACGAATTCAATTCCTATGGCGCGCGCCGCGGCAATCACGAAGTGATGATGCGCGGCACCTTCGCCAACATCCGCCTGCGCAATCAACTCGCTCCCGGCACGGAAGGCAGCTGGACGCTCCATTTGCCCGACGGAGAGAAACTCTACATCTATGACGCAGCCGTCAAATACCGCGAAGACGGCGTCCCTCTTTTTGTCATCGCCGGAAAAGAATACGGCTCCGGCTCTTCACGCGACTGGGCGGCCAAAGGCACTCGCCTCCTCGGCGTTCGCGCCGTTCTTGCCGAAAGCTACGAACGAATCCATCGCAGCAATCTGGTGGGCATGGGCGTGATGCCGCTGGAATTCAAGCCCGGCGAAAATCGCGAATCCCTGGGCCTGACCGGCCACGAAGTTTTTGACGTCGAAGGTATAGCTTCACTGACGCCGCGAAAACAGGTCATGGTAAGGGCTAAAGCCCCAGACGGCACGGTAAAAACAATCACCGCGCTGGCCCGCGTCGACACGCCCGAAGAAGTGTCCTACTACCAGCACGGCGGCATCCTGCAATACGTCCTCCGCCAAATGCTTTAACTCAATTGCTGCGGCTCCCACCCTTGTGTTGAGCCGCTGTCGGGCCGTTCTCTTCCGAAGAATTCGGATTGCTGCCATGCGTGAGTACCGCGCCAGTGGAAAGCATTTTGATGTGATCGGACGCCGTCGCCTTACGCTGGGACTGGTAACGCGAACAGTAGGCTCGGATAAAGAAAGTTCGGCTTCCCACCTGCAAATTCGCGTCAGGATGAGAACCGAAGAGACCGCAAACATCGTAGTTCTGCTGGATCCACTGCATCAACCGACGATCGTAGTCGGTGCCAAACGAGGTCTCAAAGAATTCAGAGGTTGGACGATTGGCGATAAGAATCAGCGCGGTA
>Ga0210406_10007874_pt1 | contig 10742 bp, 9 predicted proteins | sample IncBWC30MmetaG_FD_155454 | JGI IMG/M metagenome (GOLD analysis project Ga0210406, IMG submission 155454) | Forest soil microbial communities from Barre Woods Harvard Forest LTER site, Petersham, Massachusetts, United States - Inc-BW-C-30-M | ecosystem: Environmental > Terrestrial > Soil >... | reverse complement strand
CTGAGCACGGCGATCAAGGAGGACAGCGGGGGACAGGCAGGCAAGGCGGGGAGTGGCGGATTCTTGCGGAGCACGCTGGTGGGGCTGCAGGTGGCGGTGTGCATGATTCTATTGATCGCGGCTGGATTGCTGATGCGCGGGCTGTATTCGGCGCAGACCATCGATCCGGGATTCGAGATGGCGAATGTGACGCAGGCATCGTTCGACCTGGGTTCGCAAGGGTACAGTGAAGTGCGGGCGAGCGCGTTCCAGCAAAGCATGGTGGAGCGAGCGGCGGCGATGCCGGGGGTGGACGCGGTGGCGGAATGCGGCGCGACTCCTCTCAGCGATAATCATAGTGAAACGTCTTTCCAGCTTCCCGGCGAGACGGAAGGACGGCAGATCGAGTTCAACGAAGTTACGCCGGGGTATTTTAATTTGTTGGGAATACCGATCGTGCGCGGGCGGGACTTCACGGCAGCGGAAGCGCGCGCGGGTGTGGCGGAGATTATTGTTACGGAGTTTACCGCGCGAACGCTGTGGCCGGGACAGGAAGCGGTCGGCAAGGTGTTGCGCAAGATCGGCGATGCAGACCGGATGGTAGTCGGTGTCGTGAAGGATGCGCAAGTTTCGCATTTGGGGGAGACCGAGAAAGTTTATGTGTACCTGCCCGCCGGGCCGAAAGAGCAAGCGCGCATGGTATTGCTAGTCCATAGCGCGGGCGGATATGAAGGAGTCGCGAGTGGAATCCGGGAGGCGACGAGGGCGCTGGATGCGCAAGTCGTGGTGGATGTGATGAAGCTGGAGGGCAACCTGGAAATCTGGCGCGCGCCTTCGCGGATTGTGGCGGCACTTTCGGGTGCTCTGGGAACGCTGGCGCTGTTGCTGGCATCGATCGGGGTGTATGGCGTTGTTTCGTACGGCGTTAGCCAGCGAATTCGCGAGATTGGGATTCGAATGACGCTGGGAGCGGATGGGAAAGATGTAATGAGGCTTCTGCTGCGGCAGGCGATGCGGCCGGTGATGATTGGTGCGGTAGTGGGAGTGGCCGGGTGCGCGGCAGTTTCGCAGATACTTTCGAAAGTGCTTTATGGGATTGGCTCACATGATCCCATTGCGTTCATTGGCGTGCCGATGTTTCTGCTGGGGATTGCGTTGATGGCGAGTTACATTCCGGCGCGGCGGGCGACACGGGTGGACCCGGTGGTGGCGCTGCGATACGAGTAAGCGAAGTTCCATTCGAACCAATCCCCTCTTAGATGAATTCCGTGGATTCCGCGGCTTGACGGGCACGGATGCGTTCGATAGCGTAAAATGATGGCGTTGGTGAATGCGAGCAGATGGTGAAAAGACTGTGAGAGTTTTGTTTGTGGCGTCGGAGGGGCTGCCGTTTTCGAAGACGGGCGGCCTGGCGGACGTGGTGGAGGCGTTGCCGAAGGCGCTGGTGGCGCAGGGCCACGAAGTGGCGGTGGTGTTGCCGCGGTACCGCGGGACGAAGACGTCGGCGGTGGTGATGCCGAGCCTGACGATTCCAATGGGCGGAACGCGGCTGCGTTTTCCGGCGATTGCGGATGGCACGCTGTTGAACGGCGTGCGGTATTACTTTGTGGATGATCCCGCGTATTTCGACCGCGATGGTTTGTATGGCGGGGGCAGCGGGGATTTTCCGGACAACCCCGAGCGGTTTGCGGAATTCTGCCGGGCGGCGATTGAGATTGCGAAACATGTCTGGCCGGCGGACGTGTTTCATTGCCACGATTGGCAGACGGGACTAGTGCCGGTGCTGTTGCGGACTTCGTACAGCGATGATCCGATGGTGAAAGAAATTCCGGTGGTGTTTTCGATTCATAATATGGGGTATCACGGGCAGTTCACACGAGAAGTGCTGGAGCGGGTGGGGATACCGCAGGGAGTATTTCATCCGGGCGGAATTGAATTCTTTGGGTTTGTGAATTTTCTGAAGGGCGGGCTGGTCTTTTCGGATTATTTGACGACGGTGAGCCGGAAATATGCGGAAGAGATTCAGACGCCGGAATATGGATATGGATTGGACGGCGTGGCGCGGGGGCGCGCGGACCGGTTGGTGGGAATACTGAATGGAGTGGATTACTCGAAATGGGATCCGGCGAAAGACACGCTGATTGCCGCGAAGTATTCAGCGAAGGATATGGGCGGGAAGCAGGTGTGCAAGCAAGAGCTGCTGGAATTGTTCGGATTGTCGCACGATCTTCTGGAACGCCCAGTGCTGGGAATCGTTTCGCGTTTCGCGGATCAGAAAGGATTCGATTTGATCGCGGAGAAAGCGCATGAATTGATGCGCGAGGATCTGGTGCTGGTGGTACTGGGGACCGGGGAAAAGAAGTATGAGGATTTCTTCCGAGCGCTGGCGGCGGCGTATCCGGGACGCGTGGGCGTGAAGATCGCGTACGACAACGTGATGGCTCATAAAGTGGAGGCGGGCGCGGACATGTTTTTGATGCCGTCGCGGTACGAGCCTTCCGGGTTGAATCAGATGTACAGCTTGAAGTATGGTACGGTGCCGATTGTGAGAGCGACGGGCGGGCTGGACGACAGCATCGAGCCGTTCGACGTGGAACACGGGACAGGGACGGGATTCAAATTCAAGGAATATTCCGGTGAGGCGTTGTTGTACGCGGTGCGGCAGGCGCTACATCATTATATGGATGAGCGAATCTGGAAGCGCATCCAGTTGAACGGAATGGCCAAGGATTTTTCGTGGAAGGGGCCGGCGGCGGAATATGCGAAACTGTATGAGGCGGCGCGGGCGGCTCGTGGACTAGGGGAAGGCGCTCCGAGTGCAGGAACGGCTGCTCCGGGGGTGGGACAAGCGAGCCGGGGTGCGAGACAAACAGCTCAAGGATCGGGGCAGGCAGCAGGAAACCAAAAGCCTGTTGCAACATCTAATTAGACTGACAGAGGAGAGATAAGCGGCGGCCTGCGGGCAAGTTGCTGATAAAAAAGAACATGGCTGACAATTCAATTCAAGCAGTAACCGATGGAAATTTCGAAGCGGAAGTACTGACGGCGAGCAATTCACAGCCGGTGATGGTGGATTTCTGGGCGGAATGGTGCCGGCCGTGCCACATGCTGGCGCCGACGGTGGCGGAAATTGCCCACGACTACGCGGGAAAGCTGAAAGTGATGAAGCTGAACGTGGATGAAGCGATGAATTCGGCAGGGCGGTATAACGTGCGGGGGATTCCCACACTGCTGGTGTTCAAGAACGGGCAAGTGGTGGAGCAGATTGTCGGGGCGGTGCCGAAGGACCAGATTACCAAGGCGCTGGCACGGCACTTGGCGTAAAGAGAGACTGAAGTTTTGGGAAGGCGTGTCGCGCTTTTTGCGTGGCACGCCTTTTTGTTTGCGCAGAGCGGAGAGTGGCGGCTAGAGTGTTTCCAGGGAATTTTCGATGATAAAAGATGAACACAAAATTGTCCGCTGCGACTGGGCGCAGAAAGAGGTGAACATTCCTTATCATGATGAGGAATGGGGCGTGCCGGTGCACGAGGAGCACACGTGGTTTGAGTTTTTGATATTGGAGGGGGCGCAAGCGGGGTTGAGTTGGGACACGGTTTTGCAGAAGCGCGCGCGGTACCGGGAAGTGTTTGACGGATTCGATCCGGAAAAAGTTGCGCGGTATGACAAGAAGAAAGTGCGGGAGCTGCTTGGGGACGCGGGAATTATCCGGAACCGGTTGAAGATTGCGGCGGCGATTGGAAATGCGCGGGCTTTTTTGAAAGTACAGGAGGAGTTCGGGACGTTTGACGCGTACATTTGGAGATTTGCGGGTGGGCGGCCGAAGCAAAACAGGTGGAAGACGCACAAACAAATGCCGGCTAAGACAGCGGAATCAGATGCGCTGAGCAAGGATTTGCAGAAGAGAGGATTCCGGTTTGTGGGGTCGACGATTTGCTACGCGCTGATGCAGGCGACGGGGATGGTCAACGATCACCTAGTGAGCTGTTTTCGCTATGGGGATTTGTCGCGCTAGCATCGGCTAGAAGGCTTGCTTGCGTTGAGGGCGGGGCGAGCTTACGATTAGAACCTGCCGTTTCTTTGTGCTTTCCAAAGCAGTTACATAATGTGGGCGTGACGACGTTGAAGTGTGGGCCGGGTCGAAATGGTGAACGGAGGCACAGCCAGAATTGGTTGTGCCACGTTGAGAGAGGACCGGAATGAAATCGGTGGTTGTGGTCGGGGCGCAGTGGGGCGATGAAGGAAAAGGCAAGGTAGTGGACTACCTTGCGGGGTCGTTTGATTACATTGCGCGCGTGGCGGGCGGCCATAATGCGGGTCATACGGTCATCATTGGAAAAGACCGCTATGTGTTGCAGCTGATTCCATGCGGGATTTTGCGGCCGAAGCGGCATGTGGTGATTGGAACGGGCGTGGTGGTGGATCCGGCAGCGCTGGTGGCGGAGATTGAGACGCTGGCGAAGGCGGGAATCGACGTGAAAGGGCGGCTGCACGTCAGCAATCGCGCGCACTTGATTTTTCCGTATCACCGGGAACTGGACAAGGCGGCGGAGGGAGCGCGGGGCGCGGATAAGATTGGAACGACTTCACGGGGAATCGGGCCGGCGTACGAGGATAAAATGGCGCGGCGCGGGCTGCGGATGTGCGACCTGCTGGAGCCGGAGCTGTTTCGAAAGAAAGCGGCGCACGTGGTGGCGGAGAAAAACCGGCTTGCCAAAGGCGCCTACGGCGCGAACATTGATTTTTCGCATGAAGCGGAAGAGACGCTGAAGCTGGGCGAAAAAATTCGCGAATACATTTGCGACACGGCGGAATTGGTGAACGGCGCGCTGGACGAAGGGAAGTCCGTGTTGTTCGAAGGCGCGCAGGGAACGATGCTGGACATCGATCATGGGACGTATCCGTTCGTGACGTCGTCGAGCGCGACGTCGGGCGGGGCGGCGACGGGCGTGGGCGTGCCGCCGACGAAGATCAAACACGTGCTGGGGATTTCGAAGGCCTACACGACGCGGGTGGGCAGCGGGCCGTTTCCGACGGAGATGCCGGATCTGGACGCGCAGGAGGTGCGCGCGCGGGGAAAAGAATTTGGAGCGGTGACGGGACGTCCGCGGCGTTGCGGATGGCTGGATCTGCAAGTGCTGCGGTACGCGAAGATGATCAATGGGATCGATTCGCTGGTGATCACCAAGCTGGATGTGTTTGATACGCAGCGGGAGATTCAGATTTGTGTGGGGTACAGGTACAAGGGCACACCTCTGAAGGAGATGCCGGCGCTGGCGGAAGAGTACGAGCGCGTGACGCCGGAGTACAAGACGCTGCCGGGATGGAATGAGACGACGTACGGAGCGAAAGAGGGAGCGAAACTGCCGAAAGCGGCGGCGGAGTATTTGCGATTTATTTCGGATTTCTTGCAGGTGGAAATCGGGATGATTTCGACGGGGCCGGAGCGGGATGCGACGATTGTGCCGGCGGGGACGCTGCTGGCGCGGTGGTTGTAAGAAAAAGGAATTTACACAGAGTTCGCGGAGTGCACAGAGAACGCAGAGAAGAGCGGCGAAAAGAACAGAGCGCGCCGGGCTGAAACCCGGCACCCACACAAACTTTCCTATGCTCAGTTACGAGCAAGCTCGCCAAATCGTCATCGAAGAAATTGGAAAGAGGAGAGGACCACGCGCGACTGCAAGTGTGAGCGTGTGGGAGGCGCTGGGATTGGTGTCGGCGCAGGAGGTGAAGACGGATCGGGAGTATCCGCCGTTCGACCGCTCGACGCGGGATGGCTATGCGGTGCGGGCGAAGGAAGTGACGCCGGGGGTGGGCCTGAAATGCGTTGGCGAGATTAAGGCGGGCGATACGGTGAGCGAGGCACTGGCGGCGGGGACGTGCGTGCAGATCATGACGGGCGCGGCGGTCCCTCGCGGCGCGGACGCGGTAATGATGATCGAGTACACGCAGCGGGATGGCGAACTGGTGCGATTCGAACGAGCGGCGCAGAGCGGGCAGAACATTGTGCCGAAAGGGAGTGAGGCTGCGGCAGGGCAGAGTATTTTGCTGCCGGGGATGCGGATGGGATACGTGGAATTGGCGTTGGCGGCGCAGGTCGGGGCGGTAGAGTTGCAATGCGCTAAGAGGCCGCGAGTGGCGATCTTGTCGACGGGGGATGAAGTAGTGACGGTGGATGAAGCGCCGGGGCCATTTCAGATTCGAAACAGCAATAGCGTGTCCCTCGCTGCGCAAGTTCGGATTGCGGGTGGAGAGCCGGTGGTTTTGGGAAATGCGGCTGATCGCGTGGAGGATTTGGGGGAGAAGATCGAACGAGGGCTAAAGGAAGATGCGCTTGTGCTTTCGGGTGGCGTTTCGATGGGGAAGTACGATTTGGTGGAGAAAGTCTTGACCGCCATGGGAGCAGAGTTTTTCTTCGATGCGGTCGCCATTCGCCCGGGGAAGCCGGCGGTGTTTGGGTATTGCCAGGGGAAGCCGGTGTTTGGGCTGCCGGGGAACCCGGTTTCGACGATGGTGACGTTCGAATTGTTCGTGGCGCCAGCGATCGATTTGTTGAGCGGGGCTGAGGCGCGTGCGTTGCCTTTGCTGGAAGCGCGGCTGGGCGAAGCACTGAACGAGAAGCCGGGGATGACACATTTTTTGCCCGCGCGGGTGGATTGGCGCGGAGCGACCGCGGAAGTGAATGCTCTGAAATGGCAGGGGTCGGGAGACATTGCAGCGCTTGGGAAGGCGAATTGCTTTTTGGTGATTCCGGCGGACAGGGAAAAGATCGCGACAGGCGAGAGTGTGTCAGTGTGGCTGAGGAAGGACGTAGTCTAAGCGGGCGGGAATGGCTAAGCTATCGCACTACGGGAAGAAGGGTGAAGTGAGGATGGTGGACGTGTCGGGGAAGGCTGTAACGACACGGACGGCGCGGGCGCAGGGATTTGTAAAGATGAGACTGCGGGTAGTGCGAGCCGTGCGACGCCTGAAGAATCCGAAGGGCGACCCGCTGGAAGTGGCACGGATCGCGGGAATCGCAGCGGCGAAGAGGACCGCTGAGTGGATACCTCTTTGTCATCCGCTGCCACTCACGCACATTGATGTGACCGCGCGGCTGTGCAAGAATGGCGTTGAAGTGCGCTCCACTGTAACGACGACCGCTCAGACAGGCGTGGAAATGGAAGCTTTGGTCGCCGTTGCCGCCGCAGCCCTCACGGTCTACGACATGTGCAAAGCCCTCGATAAAGGGATGGAAATCACGGGGATCGTTCTCGCCGAAAAGACCGGGGGGAAGAGCGGGGATTACCATCGACGATCCACTGCGTTGAAGGGCAGAAAATGAGCGCGGCGGGCGGAAAATCCGTAAAGTTGCTGCTGGCGGAGGACAATCCGCTGGTGCGCGAGCTGATCGTAAAGGGGCTGGAGCCTTACTGCGAAGTGGAGACTGCCACCGACGGGGCCGACGCACTGCTCAAGGTGATTGACGATCCGCCGGACGTGATCCTCTGCGATTACAAAATGCCTGGGCTGGATGGGCGCCAACTTTTTGAGAAACTGCGGGGACGCGAAGCGACCAAACACATTCCGTTCTTGTTCATGGCCAGCCGCCCGGACATCGAAGAACGATTGAGGCCGCTGGTGGACGGTGTCGAGGATTTTATCCCCAAGCCATTCTTGATTAAAGACCTGGTGCGCATCACGAAAAAAGTGGTCGACCGTCTGCACCTAGAAAAGCTGCAGAAAAAGGCGTCGCGGCCGGGAGTGATTCAAGGCCGCCTGGAAGAGATGAGCATGATCGACCTGATGCAATCGCTGGAGATGGGACAGAAATCATGCCGGCTGATCGTGCGGCAGGGCGGCACCCAAGGCGAGTTGTATTTTGCCAGCGGACAATGCCGCGACGCAAAGGTCGGCAAAGTGGAAGGCGACGACGCAGTGTACAAGGTGGTTTTGTGGACCGAAGGAGAATTCGAGATCGACTTCAACGCGGCGAATGCCTCGAAGCGCACAACCACGACGCGAAATACGACGGGCCTGCTGATGGAAGCGATGCGGCTGATGGACGAATCCAATCGCGATGCGGTACAGGCTCAGTGAACTTCTTCCAGAAACCTTCCCCATGCGTGTAGCAGTCCTGACTATCAGTGACAGTACCGCAAAAGGCGAGCGCGAGGATTTGTCCGGGCCGGCAGTTGTTGCATTCTGCCGAGGACTGGATTGGGAAGTTACGTCGGCGTTGCACGTTTCCGATGAGCCCGCGGACATCCGTGAGCAGCTGCGAACCATTGCGGACGCTGGGCGCGTGGATGTACTGCTGACTACCGGCGGAACGGGAATCGGGCCGCGGGACAATACGCCAGAGGCTACGCAAGCGGTGGCGGACCGCATCGTGCCGGGAATTTCGGAAGAGATGCGGCGCAAGGGGATGATACAAACGCCGACTGCTGTTTTATCGCGCGGCATGGCAGCCGTGCGGCACAAGACTCTTATCGTCAATCTGCCCGGAAGTCCTAAGGGTGCGGTTGAATCGCTGGAGGCTGTGGCGACTTTGCTGCCACACGCGGTGAAAGTGCTGCACGGCGCGCGCCACGACTAGTTTTCGCTAGCGTGGAATCACAGGAAGAACAATTCGGGAAGAGTGTTTTTTGCTGTGGAAGATTCTTACCACGCATGGAAACGTACGCGAACAGGTAACTTCTGAGTTTCCAGTTTGCAGGTTGCGCGAGAAATGCGGGAAGAAGGCTCCGGAGATTTGCGCGCGGATGCGATGGCCGGCGAGAAACGTGTTGCTAGTAAGCATGCGGGTCAAGTCCAGGCGGGTGATGCTTTCGCCGTCGAGATAGTCAGGACGCAGTGATTCTTTACGGTAGCTGGCGCGAAGGACGTCGAGACCGGGACTCATGAGATTGAGCGCGGTGCCGTCGGGCGCGACATCCAGAAGGCGGACCCACAAATCCACATCGCGACAACTCGCAGAAAGAAAAATCTCCGCTCGGATTGGGCCAGTAACTTCCAGGTTTGCAGGCAGCGGGTCAGTATCAAAGACGAGGACGTCTTTACGTCCGGCCAAAGAGCGATAGTCGTGCGCGCCGTAGGCGCTGTAGGGATCGCTGAGAGGATGGGCCGGATCTGAAAGAAAAACGGAATTGGCGTAAGTCTTTTCCGATAGAGAACGCTCTAGACGCCCAGTCCTGTCGTCGGCGGATTTGGAGGACAGGTAAAATGATTCCGAACGGACGCGCTTGAGAGGCCAGGTATCTTCGTCGCGCCAGACGTTTTCTCCCATTACAAAAAGGCGGACCCGTTTTTCATGATCGATGCCCTTGTCGATGCCGCGGACGTAGTGGTCCATCCAGCGGAGGATGAGTTCGTCGTAGTCGATGGCGGCGGTGGGGCCGAAATCGCGCTCACCGGAGCGAGATTCCTCCTGACCGCCGTGTGTCCACGGGCCGATGATGGTGCGCGTGCGGGGATCTTTTTCGCCGACACGGGCTGCGAGGAGTCCATTGAAATTGGTCGTGGCTCCATCGGGGCCATAGGCTTCGTCGTACCAGCCGGAGAAATTCAAAACGGCGGCGTGGACACGGTCATATTTGTCGCGAAGCTCGGCCCAGTCCCACCAAGGGTCGGCGGGCGGATGTGCGAGCCATTCGTAATAGAAGGGGGCGACGTCCTTCAGTTCGGGGAGACCGCGAAGAGGAAGAAATTCCTGCAGGCGTTGGTGTTCCAGCTTCCACGATTCGGCCGCTTCCTTGCGAGTTTTGGGGCCGGGGAGATTTTTGCGCGTGCGAATGTCTGGAGCGATATTGAGCCAGATCCAATCGAGCCAGGAGCCGTCGAAGACTCCTCCGGAATAGAAAAAATTGCGCGGCGTGGAGAAAGTCATGGCGGGAACCATGGCTTTCAGGTGCGGAGGGTTTTCGACGGCGGCGAGCCATTGGACGGCCCCTGGATAAGACAGGCCGAAGGTACCGACGTTGCCGTCGGACCAGGGTTGTTGCGCGGCCCACTCGATGGTGTCGAAGCCGTCGCGACCTTCGGTTTGGTAGGGGGTGAACTCTCCATCGGAAGCGTAACGTCCTCGGACATCCTGGAGAACGACGGCGTAACCCCTGGCTACGGCCTTTTCAAAAGATTTGTAGCCTCGCAGGGCAGATTCTTTGTTGTATGGCGTGCGATAGACGAGTGTCGGGAAGCGGCCGGAGTCGCTGGGGAGCAGCACATTGGCTCGAAGAACGACGCCATCGCGCATGGGCACGGCTACGTCTCTCGAAATCTTGAAAGAGGGATTGGCCGGGGCTTGTTGCGGAGTCTGGGAAAGAAAGGGCGACGCGCTAGCCAGAAGGAGAACACAGAGTAATGAAACGGAATGCCAGATGGCGGGACGGCGGTTCGCCTGGACGGCTGTTATCACGCGCAGGATTGTACCTGAAGGCGGTGTGAAACGGCGGTTGACGCGGGGACGCAGGTCGTCAAGAATGCTTGGATCATGGCTAATGCGGCACAGAAACTAACGGACAAGAAATTGGCGGTTTTGGGAACCGGGAAGCTCGGCGGAATCCTGCTGCGAGCTTACTTGAAGCAAGGGCTCTTTGAGGCCAAGCACGTTACCGCGACGGTGAAGCACGGTGAAAAGGCGGCGGCGCTGGCGAAGGAACTAGGCCTAGCGGTGACGACGGAGAATCGCAAGGCCGTGCAGGGCGCGGACATCGTGTTGCTGGGCGTGAAGCCGCAAGTGGTGGGCGAGGTGTTGAAAGAGATTGCGCCGAAACTGAATGCGAAGG
>Ga0210406_10007873_pt1 | contig 10744 bp, 8 predicted proteins | sample IncBWC30MmetaG_FD_155454 | JGI IMG/M metagenome (GOLD analysis project Ga0210406, IMG submission 155454) | Forest soil microbial communities from Barre Woods Harvard Forest LTER site, Petersham, Massachusetts, United States - Inc-BW-C-30-M | ecosystem: Environmental > Terrestrial > Soil >... | reverse complement strand
GTTAAACACCAGTACCTCGTCTCCCGTGGCGAGCCCGGCCCGCTCCGCCTCGCTTCCCGAGCGCACGCGCAAGATAGAGGGCGCGGCATCGAAGTTGTGGGCAGCGATGAAACCAGTGTCGGCGATCACGCTGCGCTGACTCACGGTGCGCAGCCCGACGGTCTTGAGAAACTCATTCCAGGGAATTTCGTTCAACCCGGCAACGTACTTCGCAAAGAACGCAGCCAGATCGGCATGTGAGACTTCTTCGGCTGCCGCGCGCACTCCATCGGAGTCGGGAAAGAACTTGCCCCGCTGCGGATAATTCTTGTTCATCCACTGAAACACGTCGCGCAGAGAGGCCTTGCCGTGACTCGCCTCCCGCACCTCGAGATCCAGCATTTCGCCCAGCAGTTCTCCCTTGTTGTAGTACGAAATGCTGCGCGCCGGCTCGCGATAAAACGGGTATTTCTCCAGCCACGCATCCAAACTCGACACTTCCGCCGACTGCGTGAGGTGCGCGGGCCGCGACTCCAACTCAGTGATCTGCTCACCCAGCTTGCGGAGAAAGCCGGCTTCGTTGAGCAATCCAGCGCGAAACAAAATGATGTTCTCCACCGTGCTGGTCACGCCCTCGCTGAACCACAGCGCGCGCGTGTAGTTCTCTATCGTGTAGTCAATAGGCTCGAGCGATTGTGGGCGGATGCGCTTCACGTTCCAGAGATGGAAGAATTCGTGCGCCGTCACCCCGTTCAGCGCGTCAGCATTGTCCTTGACACCTTGCGAGTTGATGTCGATCGCGGTGCAGTAGGCGTGCTCCATTCCTCCGCCGCCGGGGCCTCGCGGGAAGTGATAGAGAAAGAGGTAAGTCTGGAAAGGCCGGTCATTCATCCAGCCGGTCGCGGCGGCCACTATTTTCTGCAGGTTCGCGACGATCCTCCGCATGTCGTAGTCCGTCGGGTCGGCATCTACGATCACGCGATAGTGGCCACCCCCTTCGTCAAAGTCCGCTTCCTTGAACGTTCCGATCTCTACGGGGGAGTCCACTAGCCGATCGTAATTCTCCGCCGTGAAGGAGTCTCCATCGGCGGCCAGCGCAGTGGCAAATTTCCAGCCGGAGGGCACATTGGTGAAACGCACGCGGGTTCTTGCGTCGCGTGCGTCGGGCAGGTACATCAGCACTTCCGCAAAATTAAAGAAAGCATGGCTCGCCGTGAGCTGCGCGCCGTAGGGACCGGGGAGTGCAGCAACGATTTCGTATTCCACACACGCGCCTTCCTCCGTCCCGTTGATCTCCCAGGTTGATTTGTCGATAGACTTGACTTCGAGCGCGCCCGACTTCCCTTTCGCGCGCACCCAGTTGATGTACTGTGCGAAGTCGCGCACCTGGTACAGCGCATTCCAGACGGGTAGTTGCACGCGCCGGCTGGCGACCCCAGCAGGCAAATCCATTTGCACTCGCAGCAGATGATCCTGAGGGGCCGCGAGCGATACCGTGTAGCGCAGTTCATTGGGATTCTGCGCGGTGAGCGTCGCGGCAATCGCACACGTCCACACCAGGAGAACCAGCGCGCACCAGCTCCCCGGCTTCTTGCTCATGCTTTGGCGGATGCCTCCAGAGGATTCTTGCTGCCCAGCAGCTTCAGTCGGGCTGGAAGTTTCTCATAGATGCCCTCAAAACCGCCATTGGAGAGAATTGCGACCACGTCGCCCGGGCGCAGTTCGGGCGCAATCACCTGCACGATTCCGTCAGCACCGGACATAATTCGCGCGCGTTTGCCGCGTTGTTGCAAGTCCGCGCCTACCTCCATCAGATCGAGGCGCTCGGCCTGCGGAATGGAATCTGATTTGAACACCCCCGCGACCACGACCTCGTCGGCGAGCGCCAGGCTGTTCGCCAGCTCATGCTGAAAAACATTCCGGCGCAGCGTGTTCGAGCGCGGCTCGAGAACCACCCACAAGCGCGCTCCCGGAAAGCGTGAGCGCAACGCCGTCAAGGTTCCGGCAATCGCCGTCGGATGATGCGCGAAATCATCGATGATCGTGATCCCGTTGACCTGCGCCTTCACCTCCAGCCGACGCTTCACGCTGCGGAAGGTGCGGAGGGCTTGCTGAATGTCTTCCAGCGGAATGCCGTATCCCGCGGCCATCGCCGCCGCGGCGGTCGCGTTGCACACGTTGTATTCGCCAGCGAGCGAAAACTCGAAGTCGGCCCACCGCTTGCCTGTGCGCAGCACAGTCCACGAAGTTCGCGTCGGCTCAAAGCGCAGGTCGGTGATCTGCCATGCCGAATTTGCCTGCAATCCGTAACGCTCCACAGGGCAGAACGCCTTCGCGATGCATCGCTCGACACTGGCCCCCGTATCGAAGGCTACGATGCGTCCGCGCCGCGGCACCAGGTTCACCAGCCTCTTGAACGAGGTCTCTACTGCGTCCAGGTCTTTGTAGATATCGGCATGATCGAACTCCACCGAAGTCAGCACCACGGCATCGGGAAAGTAGTGTAGGAATTTCGGTCCCTTGTCGAAGAACGCCGTGTCGTACTCGTCGCCTTCCAGGATGAAGTGTTCCCCATTGCCCAGTGCGAAGCTCGATCCAAAATTTTCGGCAATCCCGCCGATCAAGAACGACGGCTGCTTCCCGGCGGAATGAAAAATCCACGAGAGCATTGACGTGGTCGTGGTCTTGCCGTGCGTGCCCGCTACCACGATAACTTCCTTCCCGCGCAGAAATTCGTCGTGCAGCACCTGCGGCAGCGAGCAGAACGGAATCCGTTCGTCGAGCACGTACTCCAGTTCCGGATTCCCGCGCGACATCGCGTTGCCCACCACCACGAGATCGGGATGCGGTTGCAGGTTCGTCGCGTCAAACGGCTGCGCCACGGGAATCTTCAACGACGCCAGAAAATCCGACATCGGCGGATACGCCGCCGCGTCTGAACCCGTCACTCGAAATCCACGCTCGTTCAGCATGCCGGCCAGCGACGCCATCGCCGTGCCGCAAATGCCGATCAAATGAATGTGTTTCTGGTCCGCCATCGTCTCTCGTTCCGTAATCAAGGCTGAGTTGCCGCTTCCATTATCTTAAGCGTCGCCTCGTCTCCGTTCACGCGCAGACTCGCGCGCACCCCAAACGGAAGGGTAATGTTCTTCCGGGTAACGTGTCCCGACCGCAACCCGTACGCAATGGGGACGCCCAGATCGCCCACAATGCGCAGGATGACTTCCGGCAGAGTGTACGGCTGATCCTTACTCTGCATGCAGTCGAGCATTTCGCCGAACACGATGCCCTGCACGCCCGCCAGCTTTCCTGCAAGTTTGAGATGCATCAGCATCCGGTCCACCTGGAAAGGCTTGGCATTCACATCTTCGAGAAACAGAATGGTGCCGTTGGTGCGGATCTCGTGCGGCGTGCCCAACGACGCCACCAAGATCGACAGGCACCCGCCGTAGAGGATCCCTTCCCCGCTGCCCTCAACCAGGCCGGTCGCGCCCGAATCGCTCGAGGAGGAAACATCCCAGCCGGAAAGCCCGGTAAGCGCCGCTTGCCACGATGCCAGGTCCACACCATGGGCGTGCGCGAAGTCTTTGGTCACCATCGGCCCGTGAAAAGTCACAAAGCGCGCTGCATCGCAGAAGCAGATCAGCAGAGTGGTGATGTCGCTGTATCCGACGAAGATTTTCGGATGCCCCGTGATTTTGGCGGGATCGAGTTCACTCAGCAGATAATTCGCGCCATAGCCGCCGCGCGCGCACACGATGGCGCGCACCTCGTCGCGCACAAACATCTCTTCCAGTTCGCGCGCCCGTCGCTGGGGCGACCCGGCAAAATACAAATCCTGTTCGAGGATGGAGTCCAGGTAGAAAGGTTTGTAGCCCAGCTGGCGCAGTGTCTCGCAGCCCGCCTCCAGAAGCTCGCGCTTGATGTTGCTCGCCGGAGCCACGATCCCAACCACGTCGCCCGGCTGCAGCCCCTTCGGTTTCACACGCGGAGTCTGTGCGGGATTGCTCAAGACCTCATCCTACAGAAAGAATCGTCCTTCGCAGATCAGCGTCGCCGGGCCGCGCAGAAATACTTCTTTCTCAAAGCGCACAGCCTGCGCACCGCCTGCAGCGTGCACGATCACCGGCGAGTGCGCGCGCCCGGTCGCGATCGATGCCACGGCCGCCGCGCTTGAACCCGTACCCGATGACTGTGTTTCACCGACTCCGCGCTCAAAGAAGCGGACGTCGATATTCCCTTTGTCCTTAATATAAACAAGCTCAATATTAATCCCTTGCTTAAAGATTACACTGCGCTGCATTTCCGCCGCTCGCGCCTGCCAGTCTCGCCAGAATTGCTCAACGAAGACCACGAAGTGTGGGTTGCCCATCGAGACAGGGATGCCCTTCACTTCGCCGAAAGAAGTTGTGATCGACATCTCGGCGTCTACGCGGGGCGCACCCATCGCCGTTTCAAACTCCCCCGTGCTCCCACTGCGTGAAATTAGCGTGCACGTCTTCACGCCCGCCCCGGTGAGAATTGTCACCGACTCCTTCTTCGCTTCCGCGCATAGATAGGCCGCGACACAGCGCGTGCCGTTGCCCGAAATCTCCGCCTTCGAGCCATCGGCGTTCACCAGGCGTGCTTCCACGTCGGCATCGGTCGCCGGGAACAGCCACTCGACGCCGTCGGCGCCCACGCCGTTGTGCCGGTCGCAAATCTGCCGTGTGACTTCGTGAAGTCCGTCGGGAACGAGCGTGCCCACAATGATCAGGAAATCATTTCCGCACGCGCTGGCCTTGGTGAATGGGATCTCCATGGGCAGTGGGTCACTCGTGCTCGATAGAGCCGAGCGATCCCACCGTGGAGAAAACGGTCGACTGGTGGAGCAGCAGGTTGATTTGCTGTTGATCTTCGGGCGGGCCGTCTACGGTGAACATCACGCGCACGTGCCCGGGATCGCCCGCTACCCGCACGTTCTGCATGGTTGCGTGGGCCTCGTCGAGCATGCGGTTCGCCTCGACCAGGATTGCCTCGGCACCAGCGCCCGTGACTTCATATGTAACCGACGTGGAGTGCATTGCAAACCGTCGCTCAAGTTTTCCTAGGACCGCGAGCGCGAGCAGGATCATGACCGTCGCAAACACCGCGGTGATGTACAGTCCGCCACCGGCAGCCATTCCCACCGACGCCACCACAAACAGAGTTGCCGCAGTGGTCAGGCCAACCACCGATCCACGCGCGTGCAGGATCGATCCCGCTCCGATGAAGCCGATGCCCGGAATGATCTGCGCGGCCACCCGCGTGTGATCACCGCCCATGCTGCCGGCCAGTTTGTCAGAAAGCACGGTGAACATGGCTGCGCCGAAGCAGATGAAAATGTTCGTTCGCAATCCGGCGGGCTTGTGGCGTAGCTGGCGCTCGAGCCCGATTGCCCCACCCAGAATCGCGGCCACCACCAGCCGGACCGCGGTGCTGGAAAGCACCGTCTCCATCTGGTAGCCGATCGAGCCCAGAGAGCTGTGAAGTTCAGGCATGGCTGTAAAGATTGTGCGAGCGAGTGGATTTTATCACCGGAAAATCAGCATCCCGACCGTCGTCCAGGGCCCGCCATTAACGCGCGTGGTTACCGAGTTTGGCCGGGAGAATATCCGTGGTGTCTGAAAAATGGTCGCCTTGCTCTGGCCGTTCACCGCAATGATCGCGACGGCCTGCAACCCGTGACCGGCAACTGCCAGCGCCACGGGATCGCCGTCGAAAGCCACTACATAATCCGCAAACTTTGACGGGTCTTTCAGCGCGCGCTCCCACAAACCCTCGGGATCGGAAGGCTGCCTCCACACGCGGTGATTCCCTTCATTGATGGTCCGTTTCAACGGGATGCCCGCGTCCTGCAGCGCGCCGACGTGCTCGCCCAGGTACATGAGCAGCGTTGCGTTCGGAGGCAGGCGCTGCAGATGGTCGGCGAGTGAGCTCTCCAGCTGAAGACGCGTTCGCGAATTGATCCAGGCCTCGCGAAAGCACACGGGCTGCGCGCGCCACACGGTCGCGTAGCTTGCGATCACCAAGGCGACAGCGGTCACGACGGCCACGAGCTTCCCCGCCGGCTGCTTGATGAACGAAACACAGTAAAACGCGGCAAGCGCGACGAACACAGCCAGCGCCGGCAGCAGCTGCGTTCCGTACCGGATGTTGTAGTACGAGAACGGCCACCACGTGGGCGTGAAGATGGGCACGCCCCCATATGCGACGGAAAGCATGTAGAACGGAATCGGAATCAGCACAAGCAGTAGCGGCCCCAAACGTCGATCGACAAATACGACGAACCCAGCGCCCAGCAGGGCGAGTAGGATCCACACGCGCTGCCAGTTCCCTTCCGCCACGCTGAACTCGGCGGATTTCAGGAAGTACAAGCCTGCCGCGCGCAGGTTGTGCGTGCCCGGATGCGGCGGAAATCCGGGAACCGCCGTCCGCTTCTCGATCGCACGTGCCGAGTAGGGTCCATTGGCAAACTCCAGCGCGTTCCCATAGACCGCGGCGTTGTAAGCGAACCACAACAAGGGCGCGGCGCCGGCCAGCACGACAAATACGGCTATGCTTCGCAATGCGCGCGCTCCATCCCCGCGCCACGCGATCGACAGTACCAATGCAACGACCGCGGCCGAGAGGAACCATCCGTCATAGCGGGTAAGACACGCTCCCGCGAGTACAGCGCCGCACTTCCACAACGAGCGCCGGGCCTCCCCCGTCCACCCGTTCGTCCGCCGTTCTTCCGCAAACTCCGCAAAGTGCACCACCGTCCAGATAAACAGCGCGAGATACAGCGGCTCGGTCATCGCCGTCGACTGCAGATAAAGCAGATTGGGATTCAGCGCGTAGATGGCTGCTGCGAATGCCGCGACGGCGCTCGCCTGTGGCTGCAATCGCGTGGAATGCGACGCCGCCCCGCGCACCAGTCGAAACAGGCCGACCACTCCGACCACGTACGCCGCCATCGAAGGCAACGCGCCTCCGATGCCGGACTGCCACGCCCAGTTCGACGCGACCAGAGGCACCATGAGCAGGTGCGGCAGCGGCAGCCAGACTGTGCCTAACTGCAGAAGCCCAGGCGTCTGCGAATCGAACACGCGCCGTGCGATGTTGATGTGGGCAACGGCATCGCCGTAGAGAAGAACCGCGCCGCTACGATAGGTAATCAGGAAGGCGACAACCGAAACGCACGTGGCCAGCGCCGCGACCGATGCAGTTTCCCGATCCCAGCGCTGCGAGGAAGAGTTCATTCGAGGTGGGTGAGTTCGCGGAACACCTGGAAGCGCGCGTCGATCTCGTCGCGGGTCAGCGACTGCAGCCGCTCAGTGCCGAAACGCTCCACGGTGAACGATCCCATCACGCCGCCATAGAACAACGCCCGCTTCAGCACTTCGCGATTTACTTCGCCCTGCGATGCGATGTATCCCATGAATCCGCCGGCAAACGAATCCCCCGCGCCCGTGGGGTCCTGCACTTGTTCGATGGGCAACGCCGGAGCACGGAAGGGATGACGGCCAATCCCAAACGCGCCTTCGCGAAAGAAAATCGTCGCGCCATACTCGCCGTGCTTGATGACCAGCGCGCGCGGCCCCATCGACAGGACTTTCTGCGCCGCCCGTGGCAGGTTGGTTTCATTCGCGATCATCTTGGCTTCGGTATCGTTGATCAGCAGCACGTCGACCAGTGAAAGCATCTCGGCCAGCTCGCGGGGCGTACCGTTGATCCAGAAATTCATGGTGTCGCCGCCCGTGAGCCGGACGCCCTTCATTTCCCGCCGCACTGCGGTCTGCAACGACGGGTGAATGTTCGCCAGAAAGAGGAAGTCTGTGTCGGCGTATTCCTTGGGAATCTTGGGCTGAAACTTCTCGAACACATTCAACGCCGTGAAGTCGGTTTTCGCCTCGTTCAGGTTGTCGGTGTAATGGCCACCCCACCGGAAGGTCTTGCCGGGCGCGCGCTCAATGCCCAGCGTGTCGATGCCGCGCTTCTTCAAGACGTCTTCGTACTCGGCGCCGAAGTCGTCGCCCACCACCGCGACCACGCGCACTTTTGTGAAAAAACTGGCGGCCAGTGCAAAGTGCGTGGCGGCGCCGCCCAGCACGTTTTCCACGCGCCCGGAGGGCGTGGCGATGTTGTCGAATGCAACCGAACCAACGACGAGTATGCTCATGAGTTAGGAGTGAAGTTACTTCCCCGGGGAAAGATATTTGTCCAAAATCAGGCTCAGGTTCTTACGCGTGTCCGCGGGAATCTTGTCGCGCTCGGTCAGGATCGCGTGCGCCAGCGCGGCTCCGCATTTGCAACTGCGCTCCGCCGGCATGGCCGCGATCGTTTCACGCACCACCCGGGCCGCGTTCTCCGCATTCTTCACCAGCACAGCAACAATCTGATCGACCGTCACAGAATCATGGTCCGGATGCCAGCAGTCATAATCCGTCACCATGGCGACCGTCACGTAGCAGATCTCGGCCTCACGCGCCAGCTTGGCTTCCTGCAGGTTGGTCATGCCGATCACATCCAGGCCCCAGCTGCGGTAGATATTCGACTCGGCCTTGGTGGAGAACTGCGGGCCTTCCATGTTCAGGTAAGTGCCGCCGCGCTTGCCGGTGACCCGGGCTTTCTTGCACGCCCCTTCGACGATTAACGAAAGCTGTGGGCACACGGGCTCGGCGAAGGCGATGTGGGCAACGACGCCGTTGCCGAAAAACGTGTCCACGCGGTGCCGCGTGCGATCGAAAAACTGGTCGGGAATCACGAAGTCGAGCGGCTTGTGTTCTTCCTTGAGCGAACCGACCGCGGAAACGGAAACGATTCGTTCCACTCCCAACAGCTTGAAGCCGTAAATGTTCGCGCGGAAATTCAGTTCGGTGGGCAGAATGCGGTGGCCACGACCATGCCGGGCAAGAAAGGCGACCTTGCGCCCTTCAAGTGTTCCCAGAACGAAAGCGTCCGAAGGCGCGCCAAAGGGCGTTTCCTGCCGCACTTCTCGCACGTCGCTTAACCCGGGCATCGAATACAGCCCGCTGCCCCCGATGATTCCAATCTCCGCCTGCGCCAAACGACCTCCCGGTGAACTCCGCCAACCTGAAGCAAACCCACGATTATACAAAAGCGGGCGACATGCGCTGGGCCCGCGAAGAAGCGCGAGCAATCCGGACGGAAGAGTGTCCGCCCCACACATGTAGGTCGGACACTCCTGTCCGACTTTTGCTGCTCAAAAGCTTTTAACCGCCAAATTCGCAAAGGAAATCCGCAAAGGACGCTAAGCAATCCCCAGATGTGCTTCGCACACTTCGCGCGAACCTTCGCGCCCTTTGCGGTTAAAAGCTTTTAGATGCTCGACTACAATCGAGCGCATGAAGATTGCCTCGACACTTCTGGCACTCCTCCTGTGCGGCCCAGCGTTCGCCCAGACGCCCAAGTCGGTTACGGTGCCCATCACGCTCGACCACAATCGCATCGTGATCGACGCGTACCTTCCCTTGCCCGACGGCAACACCAAGCGCGTGCGCGCCCTGATCGACACGGGCGCCACCGAGATGACCACCAGCCAACGCGTGGGCGAAATGTTCGGCTCCGTGAAATGCGACGCGCAAACCTGTGAGACCTCGCTTCCGGCAGAGATCCAGGTCGGCGGTATGAAAATCTCTCTCTCCGGAATGCAATCGGCCCATGCGCCCGAGGGCGTTCCCAAAGACGTCATGGTCCCCGGCATGGCCCCGGAGATCAATCTTCCGGCTTCGATCCTGCGTAACTACGAGGTTGTGTTCGACTATGCGAACCGCCAGTTCACGATCGGCGAACCGGGTTCCGTGAAGTTTGAAGGCGCGCAGGTCAGCGCCCGGGTCAATCCCGCTGGATTGGTTGCGGTCACCGGCCAGGTGCAAGGCGAGAAGTTGAACTTTTCTCTCAATACCGGTTCGCCCATCAGCTTGCTCGCCGCCGACCGGCTTACGAAGTGGCACACCGCGAATTCCAGCTGGCCGTATCTGAAGGGCGCGGTCGGCGCCGCTAACGTCTCGGGTACGTCCGACGAGGCTGCCCGCGAATTGCTGCGCGTCCCAGACCTTCACGTGGGTACGCCGGAGCTCTCAGGAATTGTATTCGCCAGCCTTGCGGCTCCGGCGATTCAGAGACTCAGCGAACGGGTCGGCGCCGACACCGACGGCCAGCTGGGTGGAGAAGCTTTTCGCAGCAGCCGCCTCGGGATCGATTATGCGCACCAGGCGGTCTACCTCGACGCCGGCCATGGCGCTGCTGCGCCCGACATGGATGTCGTCGGCCTCACGCTGCATCCGGAAGCCGATGGGCGTTTTACCGTCGTAGGCGTGGTCGAGATTGACGGGAAGCCGGCGGCTGGCGACGTGAAAGCGGGTGACGTGCTGGTTGGAGTCGATGGGGCTCCCGCGACCGGAGCGACGCTCGGCCAGGTGTGGTCGCTGCTGGGAGGAGCGCCCGGGCAAAAGCGTACGCTTACGCTCGAACGCGCAGGAAAGCGATTCACCGTGGACGCGCCCGTGCACCGTCTGCTTTCCGTGAAAACCGCAGCACCGGTGAAAAGTCCGCGCCGAAATCCACACCGACGCAATTGACTGAAAAACTGTTGGACCACCAAGGCAGAGAAGAACGCGAGGAAATTCCCGCGACTCTGACGGCATCTGTTCCATTCTGGGAAAGGTTAGCTGCAGGATAACATTTCCCGAATAGAAGCCCTCAGGCAAGCCGCTGGCCCTTCGGCAGACCCAAAACCATC
>Ga0210406_10007872_pt1 | contig 10747 bp, 5 predicted proteins | sample IncBWC30MmetaG_FD_155454 | JGI IMG/M metagenome (GOLD analysis project Ga0210406, IMG submission 155454) | Forest soil microbial communities from Barre Woods Harvard Forest LTER site, Petersham, Massachusetts, United States - Inc-BW-C-30-M | ecosystem: Environmental > Terrestrial > Soil >... | reverse complement strand
CAGTCCCGATCCCGCCATCGTGCAAATCGGCCATCGCCGGCAAATGGACCTGGCGGTCGAAGTGCCTCCAAGCGAGCTCGGCCCTGTCGCATCGAATGAAATGTGGGGAGAAATCTACGATCGGCTAGCCCAGCTCGCCAACCTACATTCTTCGACGCTCATCTTCGTAAACACACGCCGCCTGGCTGAGCGCGTTGCGCATCACCTCGCGGAGCGCCTCGGGCGCAACGCGGTCGCTGCACATCACGGAAGTCTCTCGCGCAAGCTGCGCCTCACCGCTGAACGCAAACTGAAGGCCGGAGAAATCCGCGCCCTAGTCGCGACGGCTTCGCTGGAACTTGGCATCGACATCGGCAGCGTCGACCTCGTCTGCCAAATCGGCTCGCCGCGTTCCATATCTGTAGGGCTACAGCGCATAGGCCGAGCAGGACATTGGCGTGGAGCGATCCCGAAAGGCCGCCTGTTCGCCACGACGCGCGACGATCTTCTCGAAAACGCCGCATTGATTCGCGCCATTCGCCAGGGCGATCTGGATCGCATCGCAATTCCCGATTCCCCGATGGATATTCTCGCGCAGCAAATCGTGGCGATGTGCGCCGCCGAGGATTGGACGGAAGACACTCTCTATGAATCCGTCCGCCGCGCTTATCCCTACCGCAATCTCGAGCGGAAGAGCTTCGACGAAATCGTCGAGATGCTTTCGGAGGGAATTGCCAGCCAACGCGGGCGCTACGCTTCCTATTTGCATCGCGATCGCGTCAACCACATTCTGCGTGCGCGTCGTGGCGCCCGGCTCGCGGCTATCACGAGCGGCGGCGCGATACCTGAAAATTCGCTCTACTCCGTCGTCGCACAACCCGAGGGCGTTACGGTTGGCACGGTGGATGAAGATTTCGCCGTTGAAAGTCTTGCGGGCGACATCATGCTGCTTGGAAACACTTCCTGGCGCATCCGGCGTGTGACATCCGGCAGCGTACTTGTCGAAGACGCTCAAGGCGCTGCGCCCAGTGTGCCTTTCTGGCGCGGTGAAGCTCCTGCCCGGACCGAGGAACTCTCCGCGCACGTCGCCGATTTGCGAGAACAAATCGGCGCTCTTGTTCCGCACGCCTTGTCAGCCCCAAATACGCAAGCGGATAAGCAGGATCGTGCCGATTTCACCGAAGCCGTGAATTGGCTGAAGACCGAATGCGGGCTGGATCAATCCGGTGCCGAACAAACTGCGGAATACGTCACGGCCGGGCGCGCAATCCTTGGAGCCATTCCCACACAACAAACCGTCATTGCCGAGCGCTTCTTTGACGAAAGCGGCGGCATGCAGCTCATCATTCACGCCCCGTTTGGCGCACGCATCAACAAAGCCTGGGGACTAGCGCTGCGCAAGCGTTTCTGCCGCTCCTTCAATTTCGAGCTGCAGGCCGCCGCAACCGACAATGGGCTGAATATTTCTTTGAGCGAACAGCACAGTTTTCCTCTCGCGGACGTTTTCCATTTTCTCCACCCCAATTCCGTGCGGCATGTTCTCGAACAGGCCGTTTTGCCTTCTCCGCTCTTCACTACCCGCTGGCGCTGGGACGCCGGCCGCTCTCTCGCACTCCTTCGTTTTCGCGGCGGAAAGAAAGTTCCGCCGAACATTCAACGCATGCGTGCCGATGATTTGCTTGCAGCCGTTTTTCCCGAGGCGCTAGCCTGCCCAGAAAATCTTGAAGGCGAAATCGCGCTCTCGGATCACCCGCTCATCCGCGAAACGATGAAAGACGTTCTCACCGAAGCACTGGACATCGAGGGCCTTCAGCGCGTTTTGACGGACATGGGCGAAGGCCGCATCCGCTGCATCGCGGTCGATACTCCGGTACCATCGCAGTTTTCACACGAAATCCTGAACGCCAATCCTTACGCCTATCTCGATGATGCACCGCTCGAAGAGCGCCGAGCCCGCGCCGTCGAAATGCGCCGCATGCTGCCGGAAACGGTTCTGTCTGAGATTGGACGCCTCGACCCGGCGGCTATCGCCAGTGTCCGCGATGATGCCTGGCCGGATGTTCGCGATGCGGAAGAGCTGCATGACGCGCTGCTCTCGATAGTTGCGCTGCCAATTCCCGCAAATGATGCGGCACAAGCCAGCAACAGCCTGCAAACAAAATTGAATGACACTGTGGCACAGTGGACTCCACATTTTGAAAAACTAGTGGCAGAGCGGCGCGCAGCGCGCTCTGAATACAATGGTGTGACCTGCTGGGTTACCGCAGAACGCGCCAACGCCTTCCGTGAGATTTTCCCGTCCGCGACATTCGATGTTCCACTCCCAGAGCTACCATCTGTCGCGGCGACGCGCGAAGAATCGCTAGTCGCGATGGTCACCGGGTGGATGGCGCACAGTGGCCCAGTCTCCGCAACCCAATTAGCCGGTGTCCTGGGCATTGCAGCGTCGGACGTCGAGAAAGCCCTCCTGCGCCTCGAAACCAGCGGCGTCATTCTGCGCGGCAAGTTCACCGATCCCGCCCGCGACGAAATGGAGTGGTGTGAGCGCCGCCTGCTTGCTCGCATTCATCGCCTCACCCTCGGCCAACTCCGCAAGCAGGTCGAATCCGTAACTCCTGCCCAGTTTATGGATTGGCTGTTCCGTTGGCAGCACGTCGCGCCCAGCACGCAATTATTGGGCGAGCGCGGCCTGCTGGAAGCGCTGCGCCAGTTGCAAGGCTTTGAAGCACCGGCAAATTCGTGGGAGCGCCAAATCCTCGCGCGGCGTGTCGCTAATTACGATCCCAAAGAACTTGATCAGCTATGTCTCACCGGCGCGGTCGGATGGGGACGCCTCTCGCCTCATCCCGCAACCTTAGAATCCCTTACAGACGCCAAGCGCCGCGTCGTGCCCAGCAGCGTTGCGCCGATCACGTTCTTCGCGCGCGACGAGTCGGAGTGGATGATTCCGCACCGGGAATCCAGCGACGCAAGCGATTACAGCTTGAGCCCGGATGCCGCTGCCGTTCTGCAGTTCTTGAGTCAGCGCGGTGCTTCGTTCTTTCCGGACATCGTGCGCGGCACAGGCAAGTTGAAATCCGAAGTGGAAACCGCTCTGTGGGAGTTGGTCGCCGCAGGACTGCTCACCGCCGATGGCTTCGACAATTTGCGCGCGCTCATCGATCCCAAGCGCCGCTCCGGTCAAGGCAGCGGTCGTTCCGCTCGGCCCCGTCACAGCACCGGCCGCTGGTCACTGCTGTATTCCGGTGAGAGTACCGATCGCAATGTCGCTTTGGAAGCGATCTGCCGGATGCTTCTCCGTCGCTACGGAATCGTCTTCCGCGAAGTGCTCACTCGCGAAGCGATCCTGCCAAAGTGGCGGGAAGTTCTGATCACGCTCCGCCGCCTCGAAGACCGCGGCGAAATCCGCGGCGGCCGCTTCGTCAGCGGTTATCTCGGAGAACAGTTCGCTCTTCCTGTGGCAATAGAATCGCTGCGCGCCATGCGAAAGCAACAGCCTTCCGGCGAGACCATCACGGTCTCGGCTGCCGACCCGCTCAATTTAGTTGGAATTCTAGTGCCCGGCGACCGCGTTGCTGCTAATTCGGGCAGACTTGTCACCTTCCGCGATGGCGTCGCGCTTGCCCAAGAGGAACGCCCGTCCATCATTCCGATCACGGTAGCCCGCTGACTTTTCTTTCTAATGTGCCGCTACAGCTAAGCCACGTCCCGTCATCTGCTTGATGAGTGCCGTTTCTTCGGCGTTGTAAGGCGTTCCGTCCGTCCGAAATATTTCATGGAACCAAATCGCCGGCTCGCGATCCGTATACGGATGCTGCCACGAGTCCCAAGGCAAAAACGTCTGCGTCTTCCCCGCCACCAGCCCCCAATTGATCGCCGCGACGTTGTATTTCTTGGCGATCGGAAGCGTCCCCTGGAACGTGCTTCCATTTCCTCGAGCCATATACTCCGTACATATCAGCGGCCGATGATATTGCTGTAACGAAAGCACTTTTTTCTCAAACACTTCCGGCTTGTCGTAGCTGTGGAACGAAATCACATCCGACATTTCGATCTGAATCTTCGCTCCCGGTCCGAGTTTCTCTGGAATTGCCCAGTCGTCCTTCCAGACTCCGCTCGTCAAAGGCTGAGTCGGATGCGCCGCCCGCGCCCATTCAAAGGCTCGTGGAAGAAGAGCAACCACCAGTTCATTCTTATTTTTCGGCTCCAAATCCTTGTAGCTTCCGCCGTTCCCGTTGTCCGGCTCATTCCAGATGTCCCACCCCAGCACGCGATCGTCTTTCGCAAACGCTCCGACCACCCCCTTCACGTACGCCTCGAGCCGCGGATACTGAGTTGGATCTTGCAGCGCCTTCGCTCCCGGACTCTGCACCCATCCTGAGTTATGCACGCCAGGGCGAGGTGCGTGCTGCTTCCCGAGCCGCGGGTCCGGATCCCAGCACGAATCAAACAGCACCAAGAGCGGCTTGATGTGGTGCTTCGCCGCAATCTGCAAAAACGTGTCAACTCGTTTTGTGAATCCCGCCGCATCCTGTTGCCATGGCAAATCGTGCAAGAACACGCGCATTGTGTTCAAGCCAATCGCTTCCGCCCAACCCAGCTCCATATCAATGCGCTTGGGATCAAACGTATCCGCCTGCCACATTTCCAGTTCGTTGATCGCGTTAGCAGGGATGTAGTTGCTGCCCACGAGCCACGGCTGTTTCGCATACCATTCCGCAGCATTCTTCTCCGTCCACCGGCTTTGTTGCGCCCGTGTTGCTCCTGCGATCGCAAATAGGATCACGATCGCAAACAAGATTTTCTTCAGCATAAGTCCTCAGTGGCGGCGCGCTTTAGCCTGTCTGCCCCCAGGCAAACGGGTCCACCTTCTCCTCCTCAAGGCCGATCCAGATAGTGGGTCTCCGAAATCTCCTTCAGCCTCCGCGCCGCGCTCTCCGCCGTGATATCTCGCTGCGGATTCGCCAGCAATTCATACCCCACCATAAATTTCTGCACAGTGGCCGAGCGCAAAAGCGGCGGAAAGTAATGCGCGTGAAAATGCCACTCAGGATACGCCGGACCGTCCGTAGGCCGCTGATGAAATCCCATTGAATATGGAAACGAGGTCTCGAACAAGTTGTCATACCGGATCGTAATGCGCCGCAAAATGTCGGCGAGCGATTCCACCTCTTGACCGGCAAGCTCTTCAATCGACGCGAAATGCCGTTTGCTCATCAGAAGTGTTTCGAAGGGCCACACTGCCCAGAACGGAGTTATCACCGCGAACCCATCATTCTCACAAATCACCCGCTCGCCAGACTGCAATTCAAGCTGCAAGTAATCGCAAAGTAGGCATGATTTTTTCGTGCCGGAATATTCCCTGAAGGAAACCAACTCCTTTTCCGGCAGAACCGGCAGCGTCGCATTCGCCCAAACCTGGCAGTGTGGATGCGGATTGCTCGCCCCCATCAACGCTCCGCGGTTCTCAAAAATCTGTACATGGCGCACCCAATCGATGGCCCCCAAGCGCCGGAACTCTTCCGTCCACACGCGAATCACTTCACAAATCTCGCTAAGAGACATTCGAGGAATCGTCAGATCATGTCGAGGCGAAAAGCAGATTACCCTGCAAATCCCCTTCTCCGAGCGTGCCACCAACAAGTCGCCTTCATTTATTTCGAACGAAGGCGCATCCGGCAAGAGCGCCGCGAAATCATTCTCAAAAACGAATGTGCTGGTGTACTTCGGATTCCTCGCCCCGTCCGCCCGTTCATTTCCCGGGCACAAGTAGCAGGTCGGATCATAGACGGGCAAATTCTCCGGCGCAGATTTCTCTACTCTGCCAAGCCAGGGCCGCTTCGTTCGATGCGGAGAAACCAGCACCCACTCGCGTGTGAGTGGATTGAATCTGCGGTGTGCTACTTCCTGCAGCAGCGAAGCATCCATGTGATTCACGACCCGCGCCGTATTGCGTCGGCGTTCCTCAGCGGGTCACCTTGGGAAGGTTATCAGCCGTCGTTTCCACCAACTCCGCCCCCTGCGACGCTTCACATAGATAGATGTCAGGGTGCAGCCCAATCGCGGACTCGTACTCGGCCGAAACTCGCCGCTGAAATTCCGCTGCGTGCTCCACGTCCACAAAATTAATCGTGCACCCGCCAAAGCCTCCGCCGGTCATTCGTGCACCGTAAACTCCTCGTTGCCGCTCGGCGATCTCCACCATCGTATCCAGCTCGCGGCAACTAATTTCATAATCGCCCCGCATGCTCTGATGTGATGCCGCCATCACCTCGCGCAGTCCCTCGGTCTTACCTTGCTCAAATAGTTCCGCCACTCTTCGCACGCGCTCGTTCTCAGAGATAATATGCCGGCATCGCCGATACAGTGTTTCCGACAACAAGCTTCGATTCTGCGCAAGCTGCTCCAGGTTCACATCTCGCAAGCTCCGAATCGTAGGCATCGCGGCGGACAGCTTCCGCACCGCTTCCTCGCACTCCGCCCGCCGCACATTGTAATCGCCGGCCTGCAGCTTGTGCTTGACCATCGTGTTGCAAATTACCAGGCTCAGTTTTGCCGGAAGCCTTATCGCTCTATACTCGAGCGACCCGCAATCAATAAGCAGCGCATGTCCCGCTCGCCCGTGGCAGGAAACGAACTGATCCATAATTCCAACCCGCGCCCCCACGTACTCGTTCTCCGCTCGCTGACAAAGCAACGCCAACTTTGTGCGGTCCATCGCGTCACCAGCAGCCGACAGCAGCGCATATCCAGTCGAAACCTCAATCGCCGCCGAGGAACTCAGCCCCGCTCCGAGCGGAACATCTCCGGCAATGTAAATGTCCGCGCCTCGCAGCCGGTATCCCGCCTCCTGCAGCGCCCACGCAACGCCCAGCGGATAGTCCGACCAATGGCCCGACCCACGAGATCCTAATGCATCCCACGTCGTTTCTTGTGCTTCGCCGAAATTTTCGGAATAGACGATCAGCTTGCGGTCGCCGCGCGGCGCAATCCCTACCCAACAGGAGAAACCGATCGCCGCCGGTAATACAAATCCTTCGTTGTAGTCGGTATGCTCGCCGATCAAATTCACGCGCCCGGGTGCTCTGTAAACGGAAGCGCCCGTACCGAAGCGAGCCTTAAACGATGTCAGCAGTTCGTGTGCTTTATTCATGCAAGGTTGTTTGCAAGAACATAGCAAAAACGCTCCACAGGTTACGCGCTTAACACAGGGAATTTAGCCCAAATGTGCCCGTCTGGATAGGTCATCGCAGCCCCGTGGCCTCCCATGCCCGGTTTCACCGAGGCATCTTAACATAAGATAAATGCGGTCCTGCTCGGCCCTCGAATCCGTTTCCGCTACGGCCTCTTCTGCAAAACAGCATTATATTGCATTAAATAGCAGGGTAATCCTCTACCTAGCCCGGCTTCAACTGACTGACAACCACGCGCTTACTAGTACGGCCAGACAACGAGCTTGTAACTCACAAATTCTGGCTGAGCTGGCATGGTGTTCTGTATTATACTGCACTACTGAAGGAGAGCCATGGCGTCGCGCTCGCCAATCGAATCCGAACTTGTTCCGCAGGTTTCTGGCGAGGACTTCCTCCTCTCCCTTGGCGCCCGCGTCCGCGAACTGCGCAATCGTCGGGGCATGACGCGCAAAACCCTGGCCCAGGAATCTGACGTCTCCGAGCGCCACCTGGCCCAACTCGAATCCGGGGAAGGCAACATCTCGATCCTGCTTCTCCGCCGAATTGCCGCTGTGCTCAACGTCTCTCTCGAAGAACTATTCGCGCCGGCGCAAAATGAAAACAAGCGAACCGGACAGCAATTCGCCTTGCAAAAGCAACGCATCCTCCGTTTCATTGAACGTCTCCCGAGTCATCGCCTCGAGGAAGCTGCCGCTCGCTTAATGCGAGACTTCGGTCCAGAACAAAATGAGCGTCTCGCTCGCATCGCTCTCGTTGGTCTCCGGGGCGCCGGCAAATCCACTCTTGGCTCTAGACTCGCCACGGAGCGCAACGTCCCCTTCATCGAGCTCGACCAGGAGATTGAAAAAGACACCGGCATGCCGCTGGCCGAAATTTTTTCTCTCTACGGCCAGTCAGGCTATCGCGCCATTGAGAAGCGCACTCTCGAGCGCGTCCTTCGCGCCAGCGAGCGCGCCATTATCTCCGTAGGTGGCGGCATCGTTTCCGAAAAAGAGACGTACGACTTCCTCCTGACGCATTGCTACACCATCTGGCTCAAAGCCCAGCCCGAAGAACACATGTCCCGCGTAATCGCGCAAGGCGACTTCCGCGCCATGGCCGGCAGCGATCGCGCGATGGAAGATCTCCGCCGCATTCTCGAGTCACGCGAACCGCTGTATCGCAAGGCCGACGCGTCAGTCGACACTTCCGGCCAATCCGTTGAAGAAAGTTTCACCAAGCTCAAAGCGGCCCTCGCAGCCGCTTCGCACTAATCAGTAGGAGGAATCGTGGACGTCGCCGCAACACAAGAAGCCCAATCCACCGTAGCCCCCGTTGATTTTCGCATCGATCCGTCGCGCTACAAGCACTGGCGGATCTCCTTCGATGGTCCCGTCGCCACGCTGACTATGGACGTCGCCGAAGATGGCGGCATCCGCCCCGGCTACAAGCTCAAACTCAATTCCTACGACCTCGGCGTCGATATCGAGCTTCATGACGCGCTCCAACGCATTCGCTTCGAGCATCCGGAAATTCGCTCCGTTGTCTTTGCCAGTGCTAAAAATCGCATCTTCTGTTCCGGCGCCAACATCTATATGCTTGGCCTCTCCTCTCACGCCTGGAAAGTCAATTTCTGCAAATTCACCAATGAAACTCGCAACGGGATCGAAGACGCCAGCGCCCACTCTGGCCTGAAATTCCTCGCCGCTCTAAACGGCACCACGGCCGGAGGCGGCTACGAACTGGCTCTCGCCTGCGACGAAATTATTCTGATTGATGACCGCTCCTCCGCCGTCAGCCTCCCCGAGCTTCCCCTTTTGGGCGTTCTCCCCGGAACCGGCGGGCTCACGCGTGTCACCGACAAACGCAAAGTTCGCCGCGATCACGCCGACATTTTTTGCACCAATCCCGATGGGGTCCGGGGCCAACGCGCCAAGGACTGGCGCCTCGTAGACGAAATTGTAAAGCCGCAACAATTCGCCGAGCACATCAAGCAGCGTGGCCGCCAGCTCGCCGAGCAAAGCGATCGCCCGGCCGATGCAAAAGGTATCCCTCTTACGGCGCTGGAACGCAATGTCGACGATGCGGGCCTTCACTACAAATTTGTAGACGTTCAATACAATCGCGAAGCGCGCACCGCCACCATCACCGTGCGCGCTCCCGAGGCTGCGACCACCAACACGGTAGACAATGTCCTCGCCGCGGGCGCGAACTGGTGGCCGCTACAAATGGCTCGCGAACTCGATGACGCCATACTCACGCTGCGCACCAGCGAACTTGACCTCGGCCTTTGGATTTTCAAAACCTCAGGCAATCCCGAAGCTGTAATAGCAACGGACGATTTTCTTCTCGCACATCAAGATAATTGGTTCGTTCGCGAAGTTCTCGGTATGCTCCGTCGCACATTCGCCCGCATCGATGTCACATCTCGCTCCCTCTTCGCCATCATCGAGCCTCATTCCTGTTTTGCGGGTTCTCTATTCGAACTAGCGCTGGCCGCCGATCGCGTGTACATGCAAGACGCCCAAGAAGGCGAGCCAGCTACTATCGCGCTTTCAAAAATAAATTTCGGCGCTCTCCCCATGACGAATCATCTCTCGCGTATGGAAGCGCGTTTCTATCAATCCGCCGATCGCATCACTGCTCTGCGCCAGCAAATCGGCAAGAAATTATCAGCCAAGGAAGCTCTCGACGCGGGCCTGGTCACGTCCGCCCCCGACGATCTGGACTGGGAGGACGAGCTTCGCCAAGCCATCGAATCCCGCGCCGCGCAATCTCCCGACGCTCTCACCGGCCTCGAAGCGAATCTCCGTTTCGGCGCCACGGAAACCATGGAAACCCGCGTCTTTGGACGCCTTTCAGCGTGGCAAAACTGGATCTTCATCCGCCCCAACGCCGTCGGTCCGAATGGCGCGCTGAAAGTCTACGGAACCGGCGCACCCGTGAAATTCAATTGGGAAAGAGTTTGAGAGTATTTCGATTCAAATCCGCAGGAGTATTCAATGATTGATTACACAGAAAAGATTCCAAACAATGTCGACCTAGGCCGCGACCGCGTGCTTCAGCGCGCCCTCGAACATTGGCAGCCCGCCTACCTAAGTTGGTGGTACGACATGGGCCCCAATGAAAGCCACAATTTCGAGGTCTACCTCCGCACGGCGACGAGCGTCGAACCCGATGGCTGGGCGCAGTTTGACTACGTCAAAATGCCCGAATATCGCTGGGGTATTTTTCTCCAGCCCCGCGACGAAAATCGCCAGGTCAATTTTGGCATGCACAAAGGCCAGCCCGCGTGGCAAGACGTTCCCGGCGAATATCGCTCCATTCTCCGCCGCATCGTGGTGACGCAAGGCGACACGGAACCCGCTTCGGTTGAGCAACAAAAAATGCTCGGGCTCTCTTGCCCTTCTCTCTACGATTTGCGGAACATTTTCCAGGTTAACGTTGAAGAGGGTCGGCACCTCTGGGCCATGGTCTATTTGCTTCATCGCTATTTCGGGCGCGACGGCCGCGAAGAAGCGGAATCGCTGCTAGCTCGCCGCTCCGGTGACACCGACAATCCGCGCATTCTCGGCGCTTTCAATGAGCCAACGCCC
>Ga0210406_10007869_pt1 | contig 10747 bp, 14 predicted proteins | sample IncBWC30MmetaG_FD_155454 | JGI IMG/M metagenome (GOLD analysis project Ga0210406, IMG submission 155454) | Forest soil microbial communities from Barre Woods Harvard Forest LTER site, Petersham, Massachusetts, United States - Inc-BW-C-30-M | ecosystem: Environmental > Terrestrial > Soil >... | reverse complement strand
TCGACGCCGCCCTCGCGAGCGGCTCCGCATGACTCGGGGCCGATGTGGGTCGCTACTTCACATTCGTGTGACTTTTTCATTCACTACACCTCGCCGGTTTAACCGGCGCACAGGAGAACAACTATGAATGCAAAGAACCCCGCGTTGTGGATTTCATTTTTTGTAATCGCCCTCTTCGCAGGGCTGGGCGTGACCCGAGCGCAAACTGGGACCAACGCTGATGCCGTTGCGACCATTACAAACTTGGAAAATGATGCCGTCAAAGCCGATCTGGCCGGCAACACAGCCTTTTACCAGAAAGCTCTGGCTGAGGACTGGACCAGGGGCGACAGCGACGGAACCTTTTACACCAAAGCCGAAGTCATGAAACTTATGGCCGACGCAAACGACTTCAAGACAAACAGCGAGAACCTTTCTGAACTCAAGGTGCGCGTGTACGGCAGTACGGCGGTTGCGACCTACAAGGACACCTATGACATTCTGTTCAAGGGCGAACATCGCGCGCACACTATCATCGCCACGGACACTTTCGTCAAGGTGGGCGGCGAATGGAAGCAGGTCGCGAGTCACGGCGCGTCAGTGGCGAAGTAGCCGCTTACTCTGACGCACGGACCCGCCCAAGTCGCGGCGAAATCGCGTATTCGAACTGGACAAGCACAGCGAGGCGCTCCGCGCTTCGCTATGCAATTTGGTTGTAGGAGATGCTCACGGATGGAGAAGGCTAGGGGGCACGCGAAGGTTATCCCGAGCTGACGCCCCACCACCCACGCAGATTTGATCAAGCTAGCCGTTCGCTGTGAGAGCCAATAGCTTGCGCAGAAGCCGTGCACGGGCTGCATTGTGCACTTCATCGTGAAATCGTGGATCAAGGGAAAACAAAAAGCGCTGATAGTACGCCCCCTTCTCAGAGGCCTGCCAGTTGGTCGCCCAAGGCATCGCAATGTCTAAGGCTGCGATGAGACGTTGAGTCTGGCGCGAATCAGGGGGCAGTTCGAGACCATATCGATCGAAGGTGCGTTTCAAAAATGATGTCGCGTTCAAATCGAGCGGCATTGAGCGTGCCGGGATAACTGCTCGGCGATATCAGGCCGCACACCGTGCGATTCGGCGGCGATAGCGCTGCTTTCACCAAAAACTCATAAGCACCGGAATAAGAAACGCCGGGATGTGTCTTTACCTGCGAACGGTTGAATTTGTTTAACTCTCGGCCGCAAGTTCACCGAAAGGGAGATTTCATGAGAAAAGCAGGAAGAATCACATATGCGCTGATGAGTTTCGCGATGTTGTTCGCAACCACTGCGTTCGCCGCTGACAACGGGTCGTTGCACGTTCAGTCAACGACTCTGGCCGGAACAACGCAACTGCCCGCTGGCGAGTACACAGTGCAATGGGAGGGCCCTGGCCCTGATGTAGAACTGAAAATCAAGCTGCACAACAGAGTCAAAGCCACGGTACCCGCCAAAGTGATACCGCTGGACCAGCCGCTCAGAGAAGATGCGGCAATACTGGACACCGACGGCAACGGAGGCCGGAGGTTGCTTGAGATCGGATTCTCAGGAAAGAAGTTCTTCCTCCAAATCGAACCGCATTCCGCTTCCACGACGTGTGCGGATCCGCCATTGCTAATCCCGGAATGTGAGTCCGCGCTGCCTTGGTAGCTTCTCTTGCGGAGCGGCGACCGTTGAGAACTTGTCTTAAAGAAAGGATTTCGAAGTGCCTGAATTTATTGAAACGATCATTGTCGGTGGTGGCCAGGCGGGGCTAGCCATCAGCTATTACCTCAAGCAGGAAGTGCGCGAACACCTGGTCCTCGAGCGAGCGCCTGTCATTGCCAATGCCTGGCGCAATCAGCGTTGGGATTCATTCACACTGGTGACTCCGAACTTCCAGGTGCGGATGCCCGGAGCCGAATACGACGGAAACGATCCTTACGGTTTCATGTCGCTGCGCGAGGTTGTGAAGTACTTCGACGACTATGTCCAACGATATCGACTGCCTGTGGGTTGCGGTGTCGAAGTGCAGGGCGTCGAGAAGCGCGAATCGGTTTTCCAAGTTCGAACAACCGATCGCGAGTACGAAGCGAAGAATGTCGTAATCGCGACCGGGCTGAATCAGTCTCCAAAGATCCCGCCTTTTGCGGCAGCCATTCCCGCGGACATTCTTCAGTTGCATTCCATGCAATACCGCAATCCTTCTGTTCTGCCCCACGGCGCGGTTCTAGTGATTGGGACGGGGCAGTCGGGAGCGCAGATTGCCGACGAACTATATCAGTCGGGAAGGAAGGTTTATCTCTCGGTTGGCGGCGCAGGCCGAGTGCCCCGTCGATATCGCGGAAAGGACATCAGTGACTGGTTCACGCGCATGGGAATGTTTGACACCCAGGTACAGACCCTGAAATCCCCAGCGGAAAAGTTCCATCCACATCCACAGATCTCCGGGAAGAACGGAGGCGAGAGTCTGAACTTGCATCAATTTTCCCGCGACGGCGTCGTGTTGCTTGGGCACGTCCGAGACGCTCGCGAGGGGCGTCTCATAATCGCGCAGGATATGAAGGATACTCTCGCCAAGGTTGACCAGTTCGAGGTCGACGCGCTCAAGAGGGTCGATGACTACGTTGCTCGGACGGGCTTGAGTGTACCGAGCGAGACCATACCGCAACTGCGTTACGGCTACGACCAGGATGTCATCACTGAACTCGACCTCAAGAGCTCAGGAATCTCGACAGTGCTCTGGGCGACGGGCTACAACTTCGACTTCAGTTTGGTGAAGCTGCCAATTGTCGATGCGGATGGGTATCCCATCCAGAAGCGGGGAGTCACGGACTACCACGGGCTGTACTTTCTCGGAATGCCTTGGCTTCACAGCCGACGGTCGGGAATCCTGTTCGGTGTCGGAGACGACGCCGCTTATCTGGCAGCTCATATTGCGGCGCGTGACCGAGAGAGTGCTGCGGTAGTCGCGTGGTAATTGGGTCCATCGCTTGGAGGGTTGCAATGAATATTTCTGATCTCAACGTTGAGTCCGATCCCCAGATTTTCGAGAATCGCTTCGCGCGATGCCGCCGGCTACTCCACTTCCTCGCTGCCCGCATTCTTGGGAGTCAAGATGAAGCCGAGTATGCCGTCCGAAACTGCAGGGCTGCGGCTTCGCGCAATCCACCAAGCTTCGAGAGCGATGGCGCCTTCCGTAGTTGGCTCGCGCGGATTTTGATTGACGAAGCTTGTGCGCTTCTCCGCCGAAAACAGTTTTCCTTACTGCGGTCCCCCCAAGAATCTTCTTACCAACCCGGAAGGTAGCAGCGCTTATCGCCTGTATGGTGACGACGACGCAAACTCCCTCGAAATATCGATTGGTTCATTTGGTTCACGTAATGCTCCAAACCATCTTCTGCCAGCCTGTTTTTTTCCGTGGCCGTATGAGACGACACCCGAAGCTCTCGCCAGGAACGTCGAGGGATTGAAAAAGTTCGGCGGACTCTATGCTCCGATTTTGGCGGTTGCCAAGTCTTACGCGGAGATGAACGGACTCCAGATCGACTGGAACGATCCCACCGCAACCGTTTCCAAACTGGCCGTCATCACGCAGACGCCCAAGGAGTTCGATTTCCCAATCTCCGATTGGCCTCCCCAGTTTCATTACGCGGGCCCCTTTCACGACGACGAAGGACGGGAGCAAGTGCCTTTTCCCTGGGAAAAACTGACCGGGGCGCCTCTGATCTACGGTTCCCTGGGAACGCTGCTGAACGGCATCGCCTCATCGTTACCCAAGATACTGCTGAGATCCGCCTGCCCGGTTGGCAAAAAGATAAGGACGGCGACACGCTGCCGTCCTTGTGAGTTTCCGGAAACAACAGCCCGCCCGCTCCTCAGAAGGAGAATCTGGCGCTGAGCTGAATGGTACGACCGGTGATCGTTGTGCCGTTGATCTTCCCCACGCTTGGATCGGGAACCCCCGATGCAAGCGCGCTTGGATTCAGGTTGTTGCTGGGATTCTGGAAGCTTGGATGGTTTATGAAGTTGACCGCATCCATCCGAAGCTGCAAATTGCCCCGTTCCCACCCTGGGATACTCCAGTTCTTGGCCAGCGAGACATCGAGATCGGTTAGATCGGGTCCACGGATCGAGTTTCTCGGGTTATTGCCGAAAGAAAAGGGTGCTGGCGCTGCAAATGCGAGTTGGTTGTACCACGTGTTGAGCGTCTGATCGATCGATTGCGGATTACCGACCCGGTCGGGATACAAATTACCATCCAGCGCGCCGCTCGGGGTAGCGCTGTTCATAATCAGTGTGACTGGAGCTCCCGATTCGGCTATGAAGGCAGCTGACACTTGCCAACCGCCGAGCGCCGCATCCCCTGCGGCCGAGTTCAGGTATTGGTGGCTTTTTCCCAGCGGTACCGCATATACGAGGGACCCTTTGACCGAGTTAGGCCTATTGAAGTTCGACTGCGCATAGTTGGCCGAGGGATTATAGGCGTCCTGAGCGTACACGGCACCGAACTGTTCGCCCCAGCCTGAAGAATCCATGTCATCTTTCAGCTGTGAATATGTGTAAGCGAAATCAGCCGACAGCCCGAATCCAAATGGTTTGTGAAGCAGCACCGACAGTGCCTCGTAGTTCGACTTGCCTGTGTACAGGCCGGTTCGCGATCCGCCCGAGCCGATGCCAATACCCGAAAACTGCGGATACGGCCTTAGGCTCTGCCCTGGTACTTTGTACGGCGGCCCTTCCTTGTAAAGGCTGCCCGCAGGCACCTGGTTGATATCGGCCAGGAACTCCTGGTTGTTCCAGTGGTTGCCGACGTATTGTGCCTCCACTACCATGTTGGCGGGCAAACGCCGCTGCACGCCGGCTGTCCACTGCCAGCCGTTCATAAGGGGGAGATTATAGGGCGTATAGGGAATAAACCCGTTTCCCTGAGGGTTGGCGGGGGTGATGTAGGAAGCAGGATTGGTACCGGAAATCGTGGGCAAGCCCGCCCCACTCCCGGAAAGCTGTACCACGGGCGCTTGGCCGGGATTGGCTGACGCAGTTCCCGTGACGCCGGTGCCGAAGCCAAGCGGCCCGCCTACAGTGTCCATGCTCCAGAGGCTGGAGTATTGGCCAAATCCGCCCCGCACGACCCAATTATTCGTCACCTGCCAGGCTACTCCCAAGCGAGGCATAATCTTGGTCTTAGTCTCGAAGTTTTGAGTTCGCGCCCCGTTCTCGCCCGCAAACCAAATCGAGCCTAAAGTATTGGTAACGGGATTGATGATGGTCGGATCAAAGCCGCCCATATGGTTCTGGACTTCGCTGAATCCCCCATGCGTTTCCGAGCGTACACCCAGGTTAATGGTCACGTTTGGCCGCAGCTTGATGTCGTCCTGCACAAAAAACGACGGATTCCTGGCCCGCATTCCGTGCTCCGGTTGGGTCGAACTGCTCCATTGCTGTACGTCTCCCAACAAGAAGTCGGCGTAGCCTACGTTGACCTTGGGGTCGGTGGTGGTGTACTGGCCGGTGAAAGTGAAGTTTGCTCCATTAATGCTGCCCCATGGAGTCGAGTTATCCTGCTCAAACAGCACCTCGCCGCCAAAGTGCAGAATGTGCTTTCCCCGAACCAGGGTGAGTACATCCGAGGGGACGAAGGTGTTCTCAATAAAGACTGCGTTCGTGCCCGGACCCAGACCGGTGGGGCCGCCGGTTCCATTGATGTTCACCGAAGGAAACACATCCGCCTGGGAAAACTTCAATCCTAACTTTGTAGGGTAGCCCCCGCCGAGGGTCTGTGGAACAAACCAATTCCCCTGCCGGACAAACGAATACCGGAATTCGTTCACCATGGAAGGATTGATCGTGTACACATCCGTGACCTGCGCCTGATACGCTTCGGCCGAATTGTTCTCGCAATTTATAGGGCAAATAGGGCCGGGGTCGAAATTAGTCTTATTCGGCGCGGAGTGCTGAGTAACCGAAATGCTGATGCGGTTCTTAGCGCTCACGTTGTAATCCAACCGCCCAAACGTTTTATAGTTGTTGCCGGTGCCGCCTTTCAGATAGCTATAGTTGTTTTGGACTCCACTCAGATTGGCGGTAGCATAGTTATTCTGAATGTTCGCAGCCACCGGATCGAAATCAGCAGTGGGCAGAGCCAGGTCAGCAGGATTAAAGCTTCCGCATTGGGCGACATTGGTAGTCAATGGCGTACCACCATGCGCAGGGTCAAGGGCAAGGTTGTTTCCGAAGACCGCAGGATCGAAGCAACCAGCCTTCATGGCGTTGGTCGGAACCGAAGCTACGCTGTACGAGCTGTTGGGGTTCTTCAACGCCTGATAGTTGAAGTAGAAGAACAACTTTTCCTTGAGGATCGGCCCACCGATCGCGCCGCCGAAGTAATTGAAACGCTGCTTCCCCTTAGGGCCGGTCCGGTTGAAGTAATCTCTCGCATTTAAGTCGTCGTTCTGGAAATATTCGTAGAGGGCGCCGTGAAACTGACTAGTCCCGCTCTTGCTGATGACGTTGAAGACGTTGCCGCCGCCGCCGTACTGCGCCGAGGCGGTTGACGTAATCACGTTGACTTCCGCTACGGTTTCGCTCTGTCCCGAGTCAATGTTGGCGCTGTGCGGTAACCAAATCGAGCCCCCGTCAACCAGATAGCTGGAAAAGTATGGCATGGTTCCCAAGACGGCTTGATCGACTCCAGGATTTTGATCTCCACTACCGCCACCATTGGTGCCACCCGGCGTGCTGGTAGCGCCCGGAAGCAGCTTCAGGAGATAGGTCCACCCGTTCGCCGGATCAACGTTCGGCAGATTGGTCAACTGTTGCGTCGACAAGGTGTTCGACACTTGGGCATCCTCAGTCTTCAACAGCGGCAGATTGGATGTGACCACGACCTCCTCGGTCACTGAGCCCACCTTCATTGCACCGTCGACCGTAACCAGACCAACCTGCAAAACGATCGAGTTCTTCACGAGCCTCTGGAAGCCCTCCTTGGTGAATGTTACCGTGTAGGTTCCAGGCAGGATCGAGTTGGTATCGTAAAGCCCGTCGCTGTTGGTGACGAAAACCCGGCTTACCCCTGTCTCGTTGTTGACTACTGTGACCGTAACGTCGGGCAGAACCGCCCCCGACGCATCGGTCGCCGTACCACGAATGTCGCTGGAATTCGAATTTTGAGCGAAACTGAAACCGGCCACGCAAATCAACAGATACAGCCCAAGGATGACGCGGAGTGCTCTCATCGCCAATGTCCTCCTGGAAGAACTAGTTCCGAAGTTTTGGTTGCCTTGACCCTTGAGACACGATCGCGCTTCGCTCGCCCACAACCAGTCGGTCGAACGCTTAAGCGCCGCAAACAATCGCTTGTCTTGAAGACGTACCGCCCCACAATCGCAGCGACAGTACGCCCTGCCAAAGACGGTTGTCAAGCACAAAAATAGATTGATTTTCCTCGGCCATCACGTCTGCGCTTATGAAACAAACGATTGTCTTAACGGAGTCCCCGCCGAACAAAGCGTCGGTAACGGCCATCCCGGGCCGATCCGATCCGAGTGCATGTCACCGACCGAGAAGGGCGGTTCGAGCCGCAAAGCGAATTGCCGTGGCTCCCCCGACGGGGTACCTCGGCCGGTTCCATCGATTTAAATCCAAACTCCACTTTCAGGAAGTTCTTGGCTTCGGCGCCGCGCTCACCGCTGAGGCTTGTTTCTTGTTGGACAAACCTCCTGAATCAAGGCGCAAGGAATTTGCCAGGAGATCTTTGATCCAGCGCCGGTCTGGAAGCGGAAGTCGGTCTCTCGGCGAACTCATTCGTTACACTTCAATGGAATTCGGAAGATCCTGACAGGAGGGATCCATGGTTAGATTGCATTCTCCAATACCCGCTGTGGTAGCGATTCTAATGGCAGCTGGGACGTTGCGTGCCCAGCAACCTCCGTACAAATCTGGATCACCAGTTCGGACGAGGCCGGCGTGGTGGCCGGCCCCGAAGAGCAGCCGGAGCTGAGTTTCCGGGCAAACACCGATGACGGCGTGCCGACTATTGCAATGGACGAGTGGAAGATTTATCAGCGCATGGAAGGCGGAGGCGCGGCTTTCACCGACGGAGCCGCGTGGCTCGTCCATCAAACTGTCGCCGGTCCAGCGCGATCATGTGATGTTGCGCCTATTTCGACCCGCACGCCGAAATTGGCATCAGCTTTTTGCGTAACCCGATCGGTTCATCGGACTTGACACGCGGTTGGTACACCTACGACGACAACTCCAGCGACCGCGCGGTTGCCAGCCTGCCACACTTCAGCATTGATCATGATCTCGCCGATGTGCTGCCTTTGACCAAGCTGGCACGCCAGCTGAACTTGCAGCTCACGCTCATGATCAAATGCCTGGAGCCCGCCCGCCTGGATGACGTCGAGCGGATCGCTGGTGGCCGGGGCAGTTCTGCCAGAGTACTACGCGCGCCATGCGAACTATCACACGAGGCGCATGGCCTGCACGTGAACTATGTGTCGCTGAACAATGAGCCGACTTGCTGCCCAAGCATCAACTATCCCTCGATTCTTCTGATCACTTCCAGCCAGATGGCCACCATGCTGAAGGATGACTGGTTCCCGGCCTTCAAGGCAAACCATCTCACCACCAAAATCCTGCTGCTCGACTTCAATTGGGGAAACGCCGATTTGGTCGAACCGTTATGAAGGACGAAGCCATCCGGACCTCACCATTTGTGGGGGCGTTGCCTGGCACGGGTGCGGCGGCGACCCAGCCGTGCAGTCGCGAATGCACGACCTATGCGGAGAAGACGAATTCTTCACCGAACGCTCGGGCTTCGACGGTGGCAGCCGCCAGCAAGCGGCAGGATATGCGCGATCTGGTGAACGTGATCCGCAATTGGAGGAAGTCCTTGTGAAGTGGCCGGTGGCCGTGGATGAACCAAATGGTCCCAACCGGGGCGGATGCGATACTTGCCGAGGGCTGGTGACGGTGCATACGAATGACGCCCGCGGGACAAGTGGACTACACCATCGAGTACTCGTCCATGGGCCACCTCACCAAGTTCGTTCCGAACGGAGCTCATCGCATCGATTGCACTGCCAATTCTCAGATCTTGAACGTTGCATTCCAGAATCCAGATGGCTCCCTCGTTCTGATTGCTTGCAGTGATACGACGGCTCCGCAAACGTTTAAGGTTTTTTGGCACGGGCAGTTGTTTAGGTACCGTCTCCCGGTCAACACCAGTGTGACCTTCCGGTGGAAATAGGATGACAGATAAGACTTCCCGACGGCTCTTCGCACAACCAGCTCGCGCGACCACGCTGGCCACGCGAGGCGCAGTCGCTGCACCGCGGGGGTGCGATAGTCGACAATTGCGGCGTCCCGATTCAGGATGAAATCACGTGGCGGGCTGACGGCGAGAAGCGAGCGTTTCCATTGGCAGATGATGATGGATATGGAGATCACGCTCAGCGACGAGGAGGCCACGTCTCACCAAGAATGGGAAACACCTCCGGGCTCGCATCCTCTCGCCGCAGGGGAGCCCGTTTTGCCGTAGCATCCCCACAGCGGAAGGCGCCGCAGAATCCAAACACCAGGTTCCGCCAGCTTGTGATGGAACACTCTGAGAATGGGATGGAGACACGCATCGCGGTGCTGCTTTCCACTAAGCCGTTACAAATTGAGGTGCGGGAGCTCAGTTGGTGGTGAGGAAGCGAATCATGAAAACGCAATCGGTGAACTACGACAGTTTTGGGTTTACTTTAGGCAATCGATTGTTTAAGCTATGCGCTCTGGGTCTGCGAGGGAACAGCTCTGGAATGACCACCCGCCCTGTCGCGAGCCGGTTTTGTTTTGCTTCGTCGTTGATTCTGCTCGGTGCCCTTTGCTTCACTGCATTCGCCTTCGCGAAACACTATCGTTACGCTGGCAAACCGTTTGAAGACGGCGTTTATCACGGAGGCCCGCAGCATATTCCGGGGCGCGTGCTGTGCGCCTACTACGATTTGGGCGGCGAGGGAGTCGCGTATCATGACTCCGATGCGAAGAACAACGGCAGTGGGACGCTCAACCCGGCGGACGGGACCTATCTGAATCAGTTCCGAATGAACGAGGGTGTGGACACCTCCTATACAAAATTTCACGACGAAATCGACAACAATCCTTACAATCTGGTGTTGCCCCCGGAGAACCTGCTGTATGTCGGCTGGGTCGAGCCGGGAGAGTGGTTCAACATGACGGTGCATGTGCAGCGGAACGGCGTATACACTGCCGACCTGCTGTATACCTCGAGCGGCGGCGGAGCTATCGCGTTCGATGTAAATGGAAAACAAGTCGCTGGACCGATCACGATCTCGTCGACCCACAACGCGGCTGACCCGATTGCCTGGCGGCAGATGCATCACTGGGCGTTGGCCAAGAATTTCACCCAGCTCAAACTGCGGAAGGGAGTACAGGTGTTGACTCTGCGCGTGCTGACGAAGGGTCATATGAACTTCGCCTACCTAGATTTTAAGCCGAAGGCGATGTAGGGTTTTTGTCAATTTGATGAGGTGGCATCTTCGATTCTTCGGGAATCCTTCTCCGTCGCTGTTCCCTGCTGGCGAAGTTCAGCTGGGCAGGCGGGGAAGAACAGGAGGGTTCGGAGGAGGGTTCGGAAGAGTTTCCGGGGCGGGAAAAGGGATCAGTGCATGAGCGAAAAACGGCGGATCACGACCGGATTCACGAGCCTGAAAAAATTAGCTGACCATTTGGGTTTGAATCCGGCGACG
>Ga0210406_10007868_pt1 | contig 10748 bp, 7 predicted proteins | sample IncBWC30MmetaG_FD_155454 | JGI IMG/M metagenome (GOLD analysis project Ga0210406, IMG submission 155454) | Forest soil microbial communities from Barre Woods Harvard Forest LTER site, Petersham, Massachusetts, United States - Inc-BW-C-30-M | ecosystem: Environmental > Terrestrial > Soil >... | reverse complement strand
TGGCGGAATCGCGGCGGACGCCTGTAAACGGGCTTTGTCGAAGTGCTAAGATAAGAAGCGCTGTAAATTGCTCCGCTGCACGCGGTGAAAACCTATGGCTTTGCGCGACAACCCGCGAATTGACAACACTTCAAGCCTTGATCGTCCCGCTCTTCGCAGTTCGATTTTGCCTTCTGATACCGCGATCGCTAGCTACGCCGGGCGGGAACTCCAACCCAACCGCGGCGTTCCCCTGAATTTGGACTGGGTGAACGCGGTGCGCGTGAACACCAGCGCCGTCGAGCGCCGCGCGCAAACCATCGGCACCCGGCGAACTGTGAAAAAAGAATGGCAGGCGGCCTGGCTTCTGCGCGCCATCACTTGCATGGATTTGACGACGCTGTCCGGCGACGACACCGATCAGCGTGTTCGCAGGCTGTGCGCCAAAGCGCGGCAGCCGATTCAGCAGGAACTCGTACAAAAACTTGGCATCGAGAATCTCGATATCAAGGTCGCGGCCGTCTGCGTTTATCACACGTTCGTGGAAACGGCGCGGCGCGCCATTGAGGGCAGTGGCATTCATGTTGCCGCGGTCTCGACAGGGTTCCCGGCAGGTCTCTCCCCGTTTGAGGAACGCGTCGCGGAAATTCGCCGCTCGGTGGAAGCCGGCGCGGACGAAATCGACGTGGTCATCACTCGCGCCTACGTGTTTGGCGCCAAATGGCAAGCACTCTACGATGAAATTGCCGCGTTCAAGAATGCTTGCGGGCCCGCGCACCTGAAGGTAATCCTCGGCGCAGGCGACTTGCTGACGCTGCGCAATGTGGCGCGCGCCAGCTGGGTGGCAATGATGGCCGGAGCGGATTTCATCAAGACGTCTACCGGGAAGGAAGCGACCAACGCGACGTTGCCCGTGAGCTTGGTGATGACACGCGCGATCCGTGAGTACGCGCAGGAAACAGGAATGGCCGTAGGCTTCAAGCCGGCGGGCGGGATTCGCACGGCGAAGCAGTCGCTCGAGTGGCTCGCGCTGATGAAGGAAGAGCTTGGCGATTCGTGGCTCAAGGCGGAATTATTCCGGTTTGGGGCCAGCGGGATGCTGGCGGATATCGAGCGGCAACTCGAACACTATGCCACAGGACGCTATTCGGCGGAGTATCGCCATCCAATTGCCTAGTTACGGCGAAAACGTTGGCTCGATCGTAAGAGAAGCGAGAAGAAGCGAATGAGCATTGTCGAAAAATTCATGACCATGGAGTACGGCCCAGCGCCCGAAGATCCGCGCGAGGCTCTTGCATGGCTGGACCGTCACGGCCGCCGCTTCGGGCACTTCATCAACGGCGCATGGCAGGCGCCCGCGGCAGAAACATATTTCGACACGGCGGATCCCTCCACTGGCGAAAAACTCGCAACAGTTGCGCAGGGTACGGCAGCGGATGTCGACAACGCGGTGAAAGCGGCGCGTGCTGCGTTGCCCGCTTGGCAGGCTCTGACTCCCCACGCCCGTGCGCGCTATCTCTACGCGCTGGCCCGGCAGGTGCAGAAACATTCGCGCTGGCTCGCGGTTCTCGAAACGCTGGACAATGGCAAACCCATCCGCGAGAGCCGTGATATCGATATTCCTCTTGTGGCTCGGCATTTCTATCACCACGCGGGCTGGGCCCAGTTACTCGAGCAGGAGTTTCCCGGTTACACCGCGTGCGGCGTGGTCGGACAAATCATCCCGTGGAATTTTCCGCTGCTCATGCTGGCCTGGAAAATCGCACCCGCGCTCGCTACCGGCAATACGGTCGTCCTGAAGCCGGCGGAATTCACTCCCTTGACGGCGCTCGCGTTCGCGCACATTTGCCAGGAAGTTGGACTTCCCGCGGGTGTCGTGAACATCGTCACCGGCGACGGTTCAACCGGCGAAGCTCTCGTCAAGCATCCTGACGTCAACAAAATTGCGTTTACGGGTTCGACCGAAGTGGGGCGAGCCATTCGCAAGGCAACAGCCCAGAGCCACAAAAAGCTTTCGCTTGAACTCGGCGGCAAATCTCCTTTCATCATTTTCGAAGATGCCGATCTGGATAGCGCCGTGGAAGGTCTCGTTGACGGCATCTGGTTCAACCAGGGGCAGGTTTGCTGCGCCGGTTCGCGGCTGCTGATGCAGGAGAGCATCGCCGATAAATTGATCGGCAAGATTCAGGACCGCATGAACACGCTTCGCATGGGTCCCCCGCTCGATAAGGCCGTTGATATCGGCGCTATCGTCGCGCGCGTGCAACTCGAACGCATCCAGCGGTTGGTGGATCAGGGCGTGGCGGAGGGAGCAACTTGCTGGCAGCCGTCGATTCCGGTGCCAACGCGCGGCTTATACTTCCCACCGACATTACTAAGCAACGTTCATCCGAGTTCCGTGGTGGCCCAGCAGGAAATCTTCGGCCCGGTTCTGACGGCGATGACGTTTCGTACGCCGCGCGAAGCCGTCGAGCTCGCGAACAACACGGTGTACGGTCTCGCCGCTTGCGTCTGGAGCGAAAGTATAAACGTTTCGCTTCACGTTGCCGCGCAATTGAAAGCCGGAGTGGTCTGGGTCAACTGTACGAATCTTTTTGATGCTGCGTGCGGCTTCGGCGGCTACCGTGAGAGCGGTTACGGCCGCGAGGGCGGGCGCGAAGGTCTGCTCGAATATCTCGAACCTGCCTGGTTCAAGCAGGCGCCACAGGTTCACGCCACGCCACTCGCGATGGATCAGCCGCCCGAGCAGCCCGTTGATCTTGCGGCTCCTCCGATTGATCGCACCGTGAAACTCTACATCGGCGGCAAACAAGCGCGGCCGGATTCGGGCTACAGCATCGAAGTGCGCGGCGCGGATGGCCGCTTGCTTGGTGAAGCTCCGCTCGGCAATCGCAAAGACATTCGCAACGCTGTCGAAGCCGCGCGCAAAGCCGAAGCCTGGGGCAAGGCCACCGCGCACAATCGCGCGCAGGTGCTCTATTACATCGCGGAAAATCTTTCACAAAGGCGCGACGAAATCGCCGGACGCTTGTCCGAAGTCGTCGGGAAAAAGCAAGCGGAAGCCGAAGTCAGCCTCGGCATCGAACGCATCTTTTCCTACGCGGCATGGGCCGACAAGTACGATGGCGCTGTGCATAACCCGCCATTCCGCAACGTCGCGCTGGCGATGAAAGAACCGATCGGCACCGTAGGTGTGGTATGTCCCGCTGATGCGCCGCTGCTGGGATTCGTGTCTCTGGTGATGCCCGCCATATCGGCTGGCAACACGGTGGTCGCCATTCCGTCGGAGAAGTACCCGCTAATCACTAGCGACCTTTATCAAGTATTCGAAACGAGCGATCTGCCTGGCGGCGTCGTAAACATCGTCACGGGCCGCGTGGCCGAATTAATGAAGACGCTTGCCGAACACGATGACGTCGACGCCATCTGGTGCTTCACCGACGCAGCCGGCGCGGCAGCGGCGAAAACATTGTCAGTGGGAAATTTGAAACAGGTGTTTACCAACGAAGGCCGGGCCATCGACTGGTTCGACGTGAAGCAAGGCGAGGGCCGCTGGTATTTGGACCATTCCGTCCAGGTGAAAAATATCTGGGTCCCCTACGGCGAATAGTCGTCAGAGAAGGCTATTGTGCGAAGCCGGCCACATCAATAGATTTTAGAGCTTTTCCGCCACACAAAGGCAATGCGTGCGTAGCAGCGGCACTTGCGAAAGTGCCCGGTACAAAAACGGCGAAATGCGCACGGCCAGCCTGCCAACGGGAGGAGCAAGTGTCAGCCGCCAAAAACTAAGCCGGCATCCTGGCAGCAGCTTTCGGATTTCGCGGCGTCCGATTCCTTTTACGTCCGGGTTTTGCGGGTTGTCATAAGCAAAGTCGTACCAGATGAGACGCCCGCCCCGGCGCAATGTACGCAGTATTTCTCCTGCGATCGTCCGCTTGATGTCAGGGTCCAGCACGGAAGTGAACAGCAGGAACTGGAATACGAAGTCGAACGTCTCGTCAGGAAGGGGCAGTTGCGCGCCACTGCCGAGGATAAAGTTTATATTCGGGCGCAGATGTTTGGCGAAAACCAGTCTTTCTTCGATGATATCGACACCGAAGCAGTTCTCAGGCTCGGCGCCATAGTCGAAAAGGTGACCCAGCAACGCTCCTGCTCCGCACCCCAGGTCTAAAATCTTCAGTCCGGCGAGAGTGCTGAGGCCTTGCCGGCGGAAAATTGTTACAAGCAATTCCTCCCGCTCATGCACCGCGCAGCGGCCGAACAAATCCATGGGCGTGACGGTCACCGCGTTGCGGCCCATCGTTCGCTCTTTGTAGACTTCTCGGATCCGGCGAACTTCGTCTGGATACAAAGCCTCTTCGCGCTCGACTGCATATTTCAGCTCAGGCAGATTGCTCATGGCGATTGTTCTTTTTCAGAATGGGAGCTCTCTCGGAACGAGTCCCGAAGGTCGCTGGAAAATGTTTAAACTGCCGGCTTCGTGAACACCGCGATCTCAAAGCGAACTATCGAGGAGCAAAAGAGCTTACACCCGAATTCAAACCCTGCTGTGTTCCGATCAACACGCCCTGATTCGGCCCTATCAGATAGAAAACTGCCGGCACGGGGTCCAGGCGGTCAAAGAATGCCCCCGGAACCATGGCTGTTCCTCGTCCACTGTTGGCGTCCAGGATCACATAGGAACCTTCGAAGTCCTGGTTTGGAGCCAGCGTGGCCTTGAGTGGAACCTTAGCGCTTGACGGAAACGTGAGATCCGCCAGGCCTGTGAAATTGCCGTTCGAGGGAGTGATGGAGCCTTCCACATTCGGAATCGCAGGCTTTGTGGACCCGCCGGAAGTGACGAGCAGGTTTGCTGCAAGAGTCGAGTTATCAAACGTGCCGCCGCCTTTCTGCGGCAACAGATCGCCAACCAGTGCGCGATTGTCCGTGCCCGCTGTTGTGTCCAGCAAAAAGCCGTCGCCTGAATCCGCGAGATAAAAAACAAAGGAGTCAACTAGGCCATCCGCGTGCCCGTTCGTGATGGTGATCGTGCCGCGGCCGGTGCGCAGGGCCGGGTCCTGAAAAGTCACGGCTTGATTCATGACGCTCATCTGTGACAGAACGTTCCCGCCGTCATTGGAGTCCCAAAGCAGGTTGGCATTGGTCTGGTTGGAAATTGCGAGCGTTCCAACGGATGCGAGCGGCGTGGACGCCGAGTTTATGGTGTCCAGACCCGTCAGGCTAAATACGCTTGAGGCATTGACGGTTGCGGGAGTAAAGCTCTGAATGTTCTGGATTTTCACAACGCCCGACCAGAGCGCATTGGTAATCGTACCGGGATCGCTCTGGACCAGGTAAAGCAACTTCGAGGAAACAACATAATAGACAAAATTGAATGGCCCGAGGTTGACCGTGCCACGGCCGTTCGAATCGGGAGTCTTGAGGAGATGGCCGAGGAATTCGGCGTCCACAAGAGAGGGACCGATGCCGATTCTGCTGGTATCGATGAAGACATTAATTTGGAAATCCAAATCAATGCTTATTTTGCCGATCGCGTCGTAGCGATCGGGCAAGTTGGATTCCAGTTTGAAAACGTAGTCGTTGTTGATTCCATGAAGCGAGAATGCCGTTGCATCCTGTTTCTCAAAGGTTCCGGAAACCAGCAGATTATTCGCGCTGTCGGTATCGAAACCGATGATTGTGCCGTGCGTGCCATCCGCGCTAAGAGTGTAGGCAAACGTGGGCGGCGAGAGAGTTCCGCTGCCCAGGAGCGTGGTCAGGCCGATATTCCCGCGCAAATTTTGATCTATGTAGTAGTTGCCATTCAAGAAGCTAGTTATGGTGCTGAGGACTTGATTGTCGTTGACATCCATCGCGCCGTTGGTGATGCCACCGGAGCCATCCGCGATGAAGCTGCCTGCGATGGCCATGGGCTTACCGTTTGAGTCAAATCCTTTCAATTGGAATGCAAATTGTCCTTTCAGGGCGTTCGGAGTGGTGGAGTGAAAGACAGTGAAAGAATCCGTGGCTGATTTGGTGATATCGGAGTTGGCGGTTACCGTGATCATTGGCGGATGGGCCGAGGCGCCAATCGGAAACAATGGGGCAAGGTAAACGGCGTGAAACGGCGTGGTGTTGATGAGCGCGCCGCAAACCTGAGAGATGTTCGTAAGCGTTCCTATGCACGGAGCGCCATTAAACGTGAGCGCCCACGAGACTCCCAGATTGTTGACGTCATTCGTTAGAGTCACGCCAAGGGTGATGGCATTTCCGCCCGTGCCGATGGTCGTAAATGGATTGGAAATTTGGACGCCCAGCACCTGGTCCGGCGTGCCTTGAATATTGAAGGTAACCGAAGCATTTTGCCTGTTATCCGCTACCGCGATAGCGGTGATCATGGGGCTTGCGAAGTTCGTCGGTTGGGTCGTGCCCGGCAACACCAGCGTGCCTGGTACGGTAGGCGGCGGCGTGTAAGTCACGCTGAATGGCGCTTGCATGCTCAAGGTTCCGCAGGTTGGCGCGCAATCGATGGGGTTTCCTGTTGGAGTCTGAACCTGAAGAAACCATCGCACGCCGCGCCTTGTAGGATCGTTGTCGACGTTGGCGCCAATCGTGACGCTGCCCGAGGCTGCATTAATCGCCGGCATCGTCCCCATCAGCGTGACCGAGATCTGTGGCAGGCTGCCCGGGCCGCCTCCAGCTGCGCTGCTGTCACTAACCGTCGAGCATCCCGATAAAGAGCAGACGGCCCCAACCGAAAGAAATGCCAGAACTAAACGGCGCATTACGAACTCCCCTGACGGAATAGAGGCTGACTCCCGATGCCGGGCGAACTGCCGACGCAGTTCGGCGGGAGGATATTCGGTGAGATTATCCGGCGTGCGTATTTCACTTCTGTGAGCACTGTGTTAAAGGCTGTTGTTATCCCTGCGGCGGGAAGCTGTTGCCCTCACGTAGGATGTGGTGCGTCAGATTTCATTTTGCTGTCACACAGCGCTAACAACTCCCGCATAACCATGTTTGGGCGGCATTGGGCGGCATTGGGCGGCATTGGGCGGCATTGGGCGGCATTGGGCGCACTTCCAGCCCCGTGAATTCAATTTTTTTGCCAAAGCCAACGAAAAGATAGCGACTTGCCTTGTGAAAGAGAGCCCGAGAGACCCAATGACCAAAAAGGATCGCATTCTTCAGTGTGTTTTCTCCGCCCTAGACGAGCTGAACGAGGGACTCCCGCGAGAGAAGAGATTGGCGAAGGCGCCGGAAGTCGTGTTGTTCGGGGAGCAGGGCCATTTGGATTCGCTGGGACTCGCAACACTGGTGGTGTTGTCCGAACAAAAGGTAGAGGAGGAATTTGGACATCCGGTCACAGTGGCGGACGAGCGCGCTATGTCACAACACCGGAGCCCATTTCGAACCATAGGGACGATGGCGGACTACATAACATTGTTGGTAGAGGAGGAGTGACATTAAAGGCCGACCGGTGGCACTGATCACGGGAACGAGAAAAGGTATCGGCCGTTATTTGGCGGAATACTACGTTGGCAAAGGATTTCAGGTAGTGGGCTGCAGCCGGGAGCCGTCGGCGTATGCTTCGACCTTTTACGAACACTTTTGCGTGGACGTGTCCGACGAAGCCAAAGTGAAACGCATGTTTGGCCAGATCCGGAAGAAACTCAAGCGGCTGGATGTGCTGATCAATAATGCCGGCATCGCGTCCATGAATCACACTCTGCTAACGCCGCTTGCAACGGTGCGCAAGATACTGGAAACCAACGTGGTCGGAAGCTTTGTGTTCTGCAGGGAAGCCGCCAAATTAATGTTAACGGGCGAAGGCGGACGCATCGTGAATTTTTCAACCGTAGCGACGCCGCTGAAACTCGAGGGCGAAGCCGTATACGCCGCGTCCAAGGCGGCCATTAACACGCTGACGCAAATACTGGCGCGGGAATTCGCGGCACACAACATCACCGTTAACGCGGTCGGCCCGACGCCGGTGCAGACGGATTTGATCGGGGCCGTGCCTGAGGAGAAGATCAAGGAGTTACTGCGACGGCAGGCGATCCCCCGCCTTGGAGAATTCAGCGACGTTGCGAATGTCATCGATTTTTTTATCCGGCCGGAAAGCTGTTTCGTGACCGGACAGATCCTCTATTTGGGAGGCGTTTCTTGACTCTCAAACAGTTTCGGCTGGCCCGATGAGCGGGGCAGCGTCAGCTCAACGAGCGCTGGCTTCCGGCAACCCTAACATACAAATGCCAGCGAAGTCGGGCGACGCGGTGCTAAACCTGCGCATTGCGAGAGGTCCGCTCGCGACGGATCACGACGAAGCGATTCTCCACAAGTACAACCAGCTGACACTTTCGCAGATCCCCATCGAGGAATTCCGGCACTGGGTCCAGAGCGGGCCGGAAGGTCCCGCGTGGCATGCGCTGTTAGAGACGGAAGATGGGCAAATCGCCGGGCATATCTGCCTGATTCCCTTCCGGGCGAAGTGGCATGGACAAAGAAAGATTATTGCCAAAGCCGAATATTTTTTTGTCGAGCAACAATACCGATCAGGAGCTGTGAAGGGATTTGAAGGCTCGTTCAAACCACCGGCGATACTATTACTCGATCAACTGTACCGTCATTGCCAGGCACAGGGCTGGGGACCACTGCTGGTTTCGGCGGCACCAGCGATCCAGCCCCTGCATCTCTTGGTGGGATGCCGCGCAGTGGACATTCCGCTCGTGGAGTGTCTCTTTATTCTGCGACCGTGGACTGCTGCGATCAAAACCCCAAATCTGACGGCTCGACAACGTGCCGCGATATTCGTTGCCGGTTGCGCGCAAATTAGCTTTTGGATTGCGGTGTGGAGACTGATGCGGCCCGGCCTGCGCGTGCGAGATGTTCCGATGAGCTCCGGCGGAGGCGCAGGCGACGGAGAACGGCTAGCCTTCTTCGAAGACGAGGAATCGATGCGCTGGCGGTATCCAGAGAAGGGCTACGTCCGATTCGCCGCGGAAGAATCACCTGAAGAATGTGTGATTTGGAAGCGAGGATCCGGAGCGAGATACGCGCGCGTATGCCAATGGGAGGTTGCTCGCGGCCGTCTCGTGAAGCCATTTCTCTTGTCCCTGGTGCACGGGGCGCTGGCGGAAAAAGCCCTCGGCGTACGATGGGCTGTGTACGAAGGCGAAGAGGCCGAAGGGCTGATTGGGCAGATGAAGAGGCTTGGGTTTCTTTGCGTGCGAAGGACACGGAGATACCTTCTATATACAAAGGACCCGGAGTTCCTGAAAGCAAGCAGCTGGAGAATCACGGATTCCCTATGCAGCTTTGACCGATGACGGGATGCTAGTTAACAATAACTGGCCCCCCTCCCCCTGTTTTTCATAAGTGTTGATTCTAAACGTAGATAAAGTCGTTTGTTTTGATACACTTTTGCAAGTGTTGATTCTAAAGACAGTTAGGGTCGTTTATTTTGGCTGTTTGCGAGTATTGATTCTAAATGACTTACACACTTATTCAAGCTGAAAAAAACGTCCACAGCGCGGAAGGCGCGGTGCGACAGAGCTCTCTGCGACGCCGCGCGCCCACATGAGTCGTGGCTGGCAAGCCCATGTTTCCGGCATGGCAACGAAACCGACGCCAATCGGGTGATTCATCCTGCAAAACCCGCAGGATGGCGGAGAGGTGGCGTTCCCGGGGGCTGTAGAAATGAAAAAACGGCAGGACAAGCCGCCGCGTCGAAAATCTTGCACACTCTTACCTGCCTAGTATAGTAGCCAAAGTGCAAAAAGCGGTCAAGAGGATTTCGCGTCCGGGTCACTTGGGGTGAGCCGGATGCGCCGCGTGCGCCAACCTTATTATTATCGTGGTGATTCCCTAGAGGGGGGCATCTGTGTGGCGCTCTGGGTGGGTTGCTGGTGCTCCCTTTCAAATTTAAGGGCGCCTTTGACCCAGTCGAAAGTTCTACCGCCGGTGGCTGAATGGTTGAATTCAACGACGCTGTCGAATTTGGTGAGATCGACGGTCTTAGGCGTGACCGACTCGATTTTTTCTTGAGCAATGTTGGGAGTCTGTCCGTTATTAGGGAATTGACGGATGCGAACATAGGGGGTTTTCAAAGTGGGCAGCCATTTGAGTGGGTCCAAGGGAGCAAGACTATCCAGGAAGTCGGGCTTATTGCAGACGCCGCAATCCACGAAGGCGAGGAGTTCCGACTTAGCCATCCAGTCCGGCCAATCACCCCAGGGGTTCAGAAGGTCGATGGCGGTGATCCGTGAGTCGGCAGCAGCCGCGAGGATGGCGGCCGTGGCACCCGACCCAGTCGCAAAGATGCCGATGTGATTGAGGTCGAGACTGAGGTCCTTACGAAAGGAGAGATAGTTAATCAGCATTTGCAGGTCGTGCGTCAACGTGGCGATGGCTTCCGGGAGCTGGGTGAGGTAGTTCTGATTCATAGGACGAGGCGCGTGGAAACGGGACCCCTCCAGCGGAGGGACGAAGGCAGCGGCAGCAAACCCGCCGCTGGTGATGCGGCCATACCATCCTTCATCGTTGTAGCGCTTGAGGTCGGTAGGAGAACCATACAAGTAGATGACGAGAGGCGGCTTTTCAACTCCCTTTGGGACGGCAAGGTACAGGTCAATAGGGTCGGAGGGGCGCCACTTCAAGCGCGTCAATTCCCGGGTGAAAGCAGGAAATGCGAGGCGCTCGCCGACGAGAGCCTCCTTCAGCTGAAGCGTGCTGGTGTCCAGGTTGATGGACTTCCAATCTTCATGAAAATCGCCAAAATCTTTCTCGGC
>Ga0210406_10007867_pt1 | contig 10748 bp, 9 predicted proteins | sample IncBWC30MmetaG_FD_155454 | JGI IMG/M metagenome (GOLD analysis project Ga0210406, IMG submission 155454) | Forest soil microbial communities from Barre Woods Harvard Forest LTER site, Petersham, Massachusetts, United States - Inc-BW-C-30-M | ecosystem: Environmental > Terrestrial > Soil >... | reverse complement strand
GAAAAATGGCTCTGCACAAGAATTTGTAGAGACCCGCATTTCAGGCTGCTTTCTGAAGAACGATGAATTCTGTTTTTGTGACCGCCACGCGCTGTGCTTTGAGCAACAGGTAGGCGAGATTTTTGTCGCCGCGGCCCCTTCTAAGAAGGGTTTTGATGTTGCCGTTGATGGCTTCCACAACTCCAAAACGTACTTTGGTGCGGCAGTAATTCAGGATTCCATCCAGGTGATCCGCCAACATCTGGGCCAGTCTTTGAAAGGGTGGCAATCGTTGCCAGCGCAGTTGATCGATCCAACTCTGCAAATAGCGCACCATGGCTCCCTCATAGCGGTAGGCCCACAACCGCTCCAAGCTTTCCTTTAAAAGGTAGGCCTTCATCACCCGCCGATTGAGGGCGAACAGCTCGTTTAGCTGCTGGCGTTTTTGCTGGTCTAGATTCATCCAGCGCGTCAACAGCAGCCAGCGTTTGCCCTTCACTACACCGCGCATGCGCCCACCTTTGCGGAAGAACTCCGCCCTCCGCACTTCATCAATGGCCTTGTTGGCATGCTGCAGAACGTGGAACTTGTCATACACGATCCGGCAGTTCACAGCCCATTGGGCAATGCTGTTCGTGAATGGCCGCCACATATCCACGCACGCCGCCGCGATGCGCTTCCGCTGGGTTGCACTCAGTTGGGTTCGGAAAAACTCATCGAGCGTTTCTTGCTTGCGATCCTGCCCGAACCACAAAGGCTCGCCGGTCTCCAAGTTGCTGACCACGGTGATGAACTTCATCTGCTTGCCGAAGTAGATCTCGTCCACACCCATCTGTTCTAAGTGATCCTTGCGGCGCGTCGCACTCCAGCGTTTCAGATACCGCAGGTCGATCGCTCGCACCGTGCTGGCCGCCAGTCCGAACTGTCTGGCCACCTGGCGTACCGAGGCGCTCTCGCACGCCAACCCCACCGCATCCTCAAAGTCTTTGCTGAAGGGCGCTTTGCTCGGCAGTTGCGGTACCTTCTCGATTCGTACCCCACACTCCGGACAGCACACCCGGTACAGCTCGATGATCACCGTGGTCCGATACTTTCTCCACGGCAAGTCGCGCACCTCGCGCTGATAAGAGTCATGCGCTTCGCTAAACTTCCTTCCGCATCCCGAACAGATCAGCTTGCGGTTTCCCCGCTTCCGCCGTACCCATAAACGCAGCGTCTTAGCGGTCTCATCGATTTCGTGTCGAAACACCCGATAGCCCGGCCAATCCAGGATTCTCGTGAATTCGTTGTCGCGCATTCCGCCGAGTCTAGCCGAACTGACCCTCTACGGAAACCCGCTCTCCTATTGGGCCTCTACGAATTCCTACTCAGAGCCAAATTGTGAATGGATTGTCGGCAACCCTTCCACAACTCATCACCAAGCTCAGCTCAAGGATTCGGCTCGATGCCAATGCGATCATTGACGGCTGATCGAATCCGCTGTTTCGAGCCAGGGTAGCGTTCGGTCGTTTGCACCGAAACGCGCCCCAGGAGGAATTGGAACCGGTAGCGAACTCGGACGACCCGTACTTCCTTCATTGATCAAGGGCTCCTGCGAACTTTTCAGGAGTTGCATCAAACTGTTCTTTGTGGTCGCGCGAACAGAAGTAGTAGGTCTTGCCTCTATAAGCCGATTTCGGAGCGGTCGACGTGTCGACATCCATATCGCATACGGAACACACGGGATGCTCATCGGTTGAAGTGCGAGCTTTGGCGTACACGTTGTTCGAATCCGGGTTCATCCAGCCTTGACCTTGATATTCCATTACGTAAGCGGTGCTCTTGGCGACCTCGTGGCCGTAATAGCGTTCGACAACGCGGAGCGCGAGATCAATGCCGGAGGAAAGTCCGCCCGCGGAGGCGAGATTGCCGTCTTCTACGAATCTAGCTCCCCGCTTGAGCCGGATATCTGGAAACTGTTTGGCAAAGTCACTGAACGCGCTGTGAAACGTGGTAGCAGCCTTGCCCGACAACAAACCCGTCTGTGCAAGCAGAAATGCACCAGTGCAAACAGACATGGTTACGTCGGTGTTCTTTGTCGACTTTCGAACCCATTCGAGTGTTGCCTCGCTTCGTCCATTCTGAGCCGGGATCACGATAACCTTCGGCGCTGGTGCCGTCTCAAATGTGTAGTCGGGTATGATTTTCATCCCCCCGCTGGCATGGATAGGATTGGTCGTCTCGGCAACGGTGTAAAGACGAAAGGGATCATCTTTGCGGCCGGGGATGCTGACGTCCTGGAACACTTCCCACGGCCCACAGAAGTCGATGATCACAGCGCCTTCTGAAACCAGAAATGCCACCGGAATACTGCCTTGGGTGGGAGGCGTGAGGGAGTTGGAAACGGGTTTAGTTCTGTCTGTGGCGCTCTTCGCCTGAAGTCCGCCCGTACCGGCAAACAACTTGCCTGCCGCCAGGAATGGAATTCCAGCTGCCAAACCTGCCGCCGATCTCTTTAGCAATTCTCTTCGATTCATAATGTCCTTGCACTCCTTTTATGACGTCTTCTGTCTTACTGTGAGTAATCATTCCAGGGCTTTCGTGCTCTCCGTGAACCGGTGCCGGTAGTCGTTCGGAGGAACATGCAGAACCCGAAAAAACGACCGGCGCAAACTCTGAATCGAGCCAAAACCACAGTCGTTTGCAATCTTTTCGAGTTTGTCGTGCGATTCCTCCAATCGGCGCCGGGCTGCTTCAACGCGCAAGCACTCTACGAACCGTGCCGGGGTTGTACCTGTGTCCTTGAGGAACACGCGCGCAAAGTTACGCGGACTCATACCGGCTTTTGCGGCAAGCTTTTCTACCGGTAGGTCCTGGCGCAGATTGTCGTGGGTCCAAGAACGAATCTCTTCGATTTGTTTCCGGTCGGAGGCCTGCAGAGACAACGCAGTACTGAACTGCGATTGACCTCCAGCTCTGCGCAAGTACAAGACCATCTCTCGTGCGACCTTCAGGGCCATCGGTGCCCCGAGGTCCTCTTCGACCAGAGCCAATGCGAGGTCCATACCGGCGGTGACCCCCGCAGTGGTGTACGTGCTTCCATCGCGGATGTAGATGGGGTCGGGATCGACAGTTGTGTGCTTAAATTTGTTTGCGAGCTCCGCTGCCCATTTCCAATGTGTCGCCGCACGCTTGCCGTCCAAAAGACCGGCCGAAGCAAGTAGGAAGGCGCCGGTGCAGATCGAGCCGATGCGGCGCACTCGCAGAGCTGTTTTCTGCAGCCAGAGAAGTAATTCCTCGTCATGGGCAGCCGTTTCGACGCCGCTTCCACCAGCCACGAGCAGAGTATCGATTGGTCCATAGAGAGTGCGGTAAGTCTTGGTTCCGGTTAGGACTAATCCGCAGTTTGTCGCTACGGATCTTCGGCGGGTGGTACTTGCCAGCAGCACGTTATAAGGTGCCTTCCGTGCCGGGTACTCTTCGACGAACAACTCCGCTGCACGGACAAAGATTTGAAATGGGCCCGCCACATCGAGGATCTGACTGCTTGGTGCCGCAAGAAAGACGATGGTTTTTGAACGATTCCTCGCTGGAAGCAGCTTTCTTGAGCTTCTCATGGGACGATGCTAAAGCCCAAAGCCGATGGCAGCAATGACAAAAAAGTGTCATTTTCTGCCATTTGGAGAGTAGGAGGTGAACCGCTCCTCAGTTGGCTGATGCGATTCGGAATTCCCACTGCAGATTTGGTGATTGAAACACAAGGCCACAACGCAGGAGTGATCTGCGAAGGTGTGAACCACCTTCCGGGAAATCGACTTCTTCTCACCCACAGGCTCGTACCATATCCGCATCAAATATTTGGACCCCGGGGCAGGGAAAAATTCTTGACACTATATATCTGCTACTGATATATCTGTGGTGGACATACTCATGCCTACTGCCAATCGCGTTCCAGATGCCCGTTACATCAACCTGTTGCGGAAGGGGCCCGAACGGGATCCACGCCTGGCTTACTTTTCCGAGAGGAATGGGAAACGCGTGATTTACCTCAGAATAATTACGACGCTCGAATTCTTCGAGCATCATTTTACGAAGTCGGGTCATGAGGACCTCATTGTGGCCCGACAATATCCCGATCACATCGCCATCGTTCACCTACACGCACGCGAAGCGTCCGCCGCAGAGCCGCTTCGTTCAAGTCGTTGTATCGAAAGCGCGCAAACACACCGTGCTCGTGCGTACAGCTTGCTCACTCGCGCTTCCGATACAACCCTAAGACTTTCCGCGATTTATCGCCATCTAGCAGCCTTGGCGTGTGCAGCTCTCCCGAGTACGGCCTTGGGCTATTGCCGTGGCCCGGGCCCGAACTTACGATAGCGACTCGCCATCATGGAACGAAGTCGAGTCATCACTTCGGCCGGAGACAATTTCGCCGCACCCGTTGGGGCTGATAGCTGAGTGTTCCGTGGTGGCTCAAGTTGAGCCGATGTGGTCGCAGCAACAAGGCTGTAGTCGCAACCCACGATGCCTGGATGATTTTCGTCGCAAGGGATCAGCACGTAAGCGTGCCCGTCGCAGTTATCGCCATTCGGGCAACTGGGGTCGTGGCCAACGCCGACGATCTCACCGCTATCATTAATCCAATTCGCAACTACCAATTGCAGATCAGAACCGGGAAGAATCAATGTATTCAGGTCAACGCCAGGTTCGCCGTTCTCCCACAGAGCTGCGTGCACAAAATCATTGACGCACGCGCTGGCGCCGTCCGACGACTGCGAGCCACCCACGACCTGACTTCTTGAGTTGATGTTACTTGCAAAGCTGCAGGGGTCACCCGGTACAGCACCGAGGTCGGTCATCACTCCGTCTCTCCACAGAAACGCGTGCTTTACTGTACCCCCTGGGAACCACACCCACCCTACAACCTCTCCTGCGTCGTTGATTCCCGTTGCGAGAGCAAAGTCGCCTCCCAAGATGTTCCCTAGATCCGAAAGCTTTTCTCCATCCCAAAAAAAAGCGTGAAAGAGCTGATCACCTGGCAGCGCCATGAGGCCTACGACTTGTCCGCGATTGTTGAAGGCCTGAACGAACTGCGGTCCCAGGAAACCGTTTGTACCTCCGAGATTGCCCAGATCCTTCATCTTGCCGTTTTCCCAGAGGAAGGGATCACTCTGCGGGGTCAGTGTGTTGGGGTCTACGGCGTCGCTGGTATAAGACGTTCCCGCGACCTGGCCACGGTCGTTCACATACATCGCCCAGCTATCCGGTCCGCCTAGCGTTCCCAAATCATTCATCTTTCCGTTCTGCCACAAGAACGCACGAGTCTGCGTTAAAGTCGTCCCATTTCCTATTCCCAGAATCGAAAGCGGATCAGGGACTTCGTTGAGAGCCTCCCCAATGACCTGGCCGCGGTTGTTCAAAGTGGCCGCGAAGCTCGCAGTGCCGCCCAGCGTTCCCAGATCCAAGATCTTACCGTTCTGCCAGAGGACCGCATGGAATTCCGGATTCCCCGAAGCAGGATCGATCTGGCTGTTCTCCGAGGTCCCAGCAATTTGTCCGAGCTGGTTGATCGCGGCCGCAAAGCTGTAATCCCCACCGGGGAGTGTGCCCAAGTCCTTGAGGCTGCCGCCTCTCCACACGAACGCATGGGAAATGAAAAAGTCAATTCTGCCTATAGGGTTGAAGCCTCCGGGCACGGGAGTAAGCATGGGGGTATCGGCAACCCCGACGACCGTGCCCGCATTGTTGATTACCTGAACGCTCGGCTCGCCGTTGACGCCACTCTTGGGACCGCCGAGCGTGCCCAAGTCAATGAACTTGTAATGATGGTGCGTGTTATTTTTCGTCTGTGCGGTCATCTGAGTAACTATCAAAAGGGCGCAAGTCAACGCTATCGGAACGAACCACCGCACGATTCTGAGATTCATGGTGCTCTCCTCGGGGCATCGCCGGGAGAGTTAAGGCGAACCCTGGAATATACAGGGCATCCTGAGTCGCAAAGGGCTGGGGATGACGTGTGCGACTGGCAAGCTAGCTTCGGTTCGCGGATAAGGCAATGACGGGCCTCTTTGTTTTGTGTTAGTTCCGTCTTAGTGTACAAGCCACAGAGAAAGCGGCTGTTATTAGTGACTTGTAGAGCCGAAAGATTGCATGCATTCTTCGCGTGACGAAATGTTAGACTTCGTGCAAATTACGTCTCCTGCAGAAGTCTATGGCTATATCTCAACAGCAGCCTTTGCCTATTATCCGTTTTGGCCCGTTTGAACTGCACGCTGCAGTGGCCGAACTCCGCAAGAACGGCACGTTGATCAAGCTGCAGCCTCAGCCATCAAAGGTCCTCTTGCTTCTAACGCAACGCGCCGGTCAAGTCGTCACGCGTGAGGAAATACAGCGATGCCTGTGGAGCGACTCCACCTTTGTCGATTTCGAGCGTGGCATTAATTTCTCGATTAACCAAATCCGAGGCGCTCTAGCCGACAGTGCCGATTCGCCCCGGTACATAGAGACTCTGCCGCGGCGCGGATACAGATTCATCGCCGAGGTTGCACACAAAGCAACGGGACTTCCGGAAGCGGATGCTCGTGGAGCAACAGATGATCCGGAGGCTTCCGGGGGAAACGGCGCCAATTCGTCGTCCACGACGGAGTCGTTTGGTCCAGCGTTACCCGGTGTTACTGCTGTGACAGGAGGAAGGGCGTGGAAATTAAGTCATGTTGCCGTGGTCCTAGGAACTACCTTCTTGGGATTGACAGGGCTTGCCATCTATCGGCAAGTTTTCCGAGGGCCAAAAATCAGCTTTGAAAACATGCAGATCAGCAAACTGACAGATGAGGGCCAAGCAGAGCGCGTGGCCATTTCTCCCGATGGGCGCTACGTTGCATACGCAGCGCGAAATGCTGCGGAATCCGGCTTACGCGTCCGGCACGTCGAGACGCGAAGCGATGTGCAAATCCTGCTGCCAGATCGAGACCGTGAGAGGTTCCTTGGGCTCACATTCTCGCCAGACGGTAATTTCATCTACTACGTCCAGTCAAGTAAGGAAATTGCGAGCTACAACTACCTATATAAGGTGCCGGTGCTTGGAGGTCCACCCCTTCTCTTGGGTAAGTATGCGGATACCCGTCCGAGCTTTTCACCGAGCGGGCAGGAGTTTGCTTTCACACAAGGCATTGCGGACCGCAATATTCTTGAAGTACGAATCGCAAACGCAGATGGGACTGGCGACCGCTTGCTGGCGTCGATTCCGGATGGGGCGTCCGATTTCCAGCCTGGCCCGGCGTGGTCGCCGGACGGACAGACTATTGCGGTCCCTGTAATGGTGCGAGGAGAAAGCGTCCGTTGGGTTCTTGAGGCAGTGTCAGTGGCCAACGGCAGTAGTCGAGAACTGTACTCTTACCCTCATGAGATTGGCCGCGCGGTTTGGTTAGCGCACGGGGACGTCTTGGTGGTAACGATCCGCGATCAAACTGGACGCGGGCAATTATGGGCGATTTCCTATCCGCAAGGGAAACCAGTTCGACTGACCAACGATCTTGAAAACTATCAAAGCGACATAGACGTCACGCAGGACGGAACGAATGTCGTTGCAATCGCAACAACGCTGGCGTCCAATCTCTGGATGGTTCCTGGTGCCGACGGATCAAGAGGCCGGCAGATCACATCCAGCTCAGTGGCGGTAATACGGGCAGCATCGATGTCGCCCGGAAGATTACTCGCGGGGAGTGCGGACGGCGAGATGTGGCTGTTGAAGACCGAAGGAAAAGAGCGTTCGCCTTTTACGACGGCACGCACTGCATATTCCCCGACGCCGTGCGGCACTTCCGTAGTTTTCAATTCGGTTCACGATGAGACCACGGATCTCGTACGAGTCGATGCCGATGGGCTGAAACCCACGAGGCTGTTCCAAGGGGACATGGGCCCTCCAACGTGTTCGAACGATGGTCACTATGTATTCTTTGCCAGCAAAGTCAAACCTTACGCGATCCTGCGCGTGCCTTCCGGAGGCGGAGATCCACTCGAGATTGCCAAGAGCCCGGGCTACGAAATAAAGCCGCGTATAAGCATCTCTCCGGACGGGAAGCTACTTGCTTATGCGTATGATGAAGCCCTTCCCGCGACCGGGACCAATTTGGCTGTGATCCCGAGCAGTGGAGGTGCGCCTTTGCAGACATTTAAGGTTCCTAGCGATGTTTCTGATTTGCGCTGGTCTCCCGATGGGCAGAGACTGCAATACCTACTGACGAGAAGCGGAGTAACCAATCTATGGCAGCAACCGGTGGCAGGCGGCGAGCCACAGCAGTTCACCAAATTTAGCTCGGGTCGTATCTTCGATTTTGACTGGTCTGCCGATGGAAAGCAGTTGCTGCTGACGCGCGGCGAAACCAGCAGCGATGTCGTTCTGTTGAGCCATCTCCGTTGAATTTGAACCCCGCTAAATTCTCTAAATTCTGAATGGGGTTCGCCTGAATCTGCCTCTAAGGCTACCTACAGACGATGTCTGCCGCCCCTAAACGCGGCAGAGCTTACCGATCTTCCGTCATCTCCCGGATCGTCAGCAAGCCGGAAGTAATTCGGTTACTTCCAGCTTGCTCGTCATTCGTCTAGAATCCTGGAACAAACTTGCAAAAACGGACTTCTGGCCCACGTCGACCGCGACCGGGCTATGGCCCGGTACCCTCATCGAGTTTCGTCTTGATCGTCACCGCGCGCCCGCGTCGCGTGTCTCGATACATAATCCGCGACAGCTCGACCCAGGGAATTCCCGCGGGCGCAACTGCTCCGGAGGTGAATGCCGCCAAAGACACGCGCATCGGCGATTTCGGCTATCGCCTCGGAAAAGCTCGCATAGGAACGAGTACCTGGACGTATCTCGGAGGTGAGGCTGAATGCGGTGTCCTCTCCAAATGCGGCAGCCAGGATGAACGCGGCGGCGCCACTGTACGTGGAATGAGCAGACGGATACTCGGGATGCGGAGGAGTACCGGTCAGAGAGTCCAGCAATGGCCTCCAATCGGCATCGGGGTCTCCCGGAGCGGCACCCGCTCGGATCGCGGTGACTGGCCGCCAGAAAATGTAGCGGTATTTGCTATCCCAGCACGCCGTTATCGCGTCAGCGAGAGTTACATTGAGCACGGCAAATAGATGCGCGTTCTCGGTCAGACTGAGCCCGCGAGCCGCCGAAAGCTGCGCTGCAATGCGGTTCCAGGCTAGTGGAGTGTTCAGCGCCCAAAACAGTGCGACTTCCGTCTGTTCACTTGAGCGGCTTGTGCTGGAGAGGCTACCCATCTCTCTCACTTCGTTGAGATCGGCCGTGTACTCGGGGCTGTTGAGGGCCAGCGGGGGCGGCAAGCGGAACTGCGAGGGGCGCGTCAGTACCCAGGGCGTTATTGTGGCAAGTTGCGGTGTTGCGCCTGATGCGTTCGCCGGCGGAGTCGGGCGCCAAAAGCCCAGCGAATTCGGCGTTCCGGCGATGCTCTGGACGCCAAAGAATGGCGGCGGAGTCGGGGCGAACCCGTCCGTCAGCCTCCAGGCCCAGATGGCGTCCGCCACGCTTTGTCCCCACGCGACTCCTGCGGCAATGGATTCGGGTTTTTCGGTGGAGGCGAGCGCCGCGAGCGATGCATCATGCTGACTGGTGAGGGTCGCGCCCTGCTGCACTCCATATAGGTTCATTAGAATTGCATACGCCGCCTGAATCGCCGCTGCGCGTTGCGACGCATTATGAGGCGCGTCCGGCCTCACATGCAGTGGACGGAAGCGCGGCTCGATACCGTTGACGGCATCGAAGACCGATGCCGAGACCAACGCGACGACGCGACCGGTGACGTTTGGAGCGGTCCCCGCTCTCAGGACCGTGGTGTTCATCACACCGATCCACTCCAGCACTGGGTCGGGCGTGGCAGCCGACACCTGCGGCGGACTAACAGCGAACAGCGCCGTAATCAGCAAAAACGCCACGCTTCGCGCAGCCGCACAAATACGTTGGTGGCCAACCGAGCGGACCACTATCAGATTACATTCCGTTGATTTGCCAATTGCCTGCACGCCTCCGGACGGAGCCGTTGCAGAAATCCGGGTTTCGATCATACGAACCTTCCTTGATGTCTTCGAGTCAGCGTCCAGTCTGAAGGTCAACCGCACCTCGACGAACCGGCCCTTCTCAGACTTGATCGCGGGTAGCCGCATACTGAGCCGGTAATACTGTCTGAGGCAACGGGCAAAGCCGGGTAAACTGCGGCAAAGTAGGGCAAAAGTCATCCGCGCTACATCTAGGTACCGCAAACAAACGATATGGTAAGCTTCGGTCAAACGGAGCCCTCCTCCCTATGTCCGTCGAAGCGGTATCGACACCAAACACCCATCCCGACCCTCGAGGGCGGCGCCTGGAATCTTGGAAGGAGATTGCTGCCTATCTGGGGCGTGACGTCACGACCGCCCGACGGTGGGAGAAGCAAGAGCGACTGCCCGTCTATCGTCTCCAGCACAGCAAGCTTGGGTCGATTTACGCCTACACGTCGGAACTCGATTCCTGGAGGGATAAACAGACGCTTGGGGGCGCAACTGATGCTCCAGCTGTAGAAGCTGACCACCAGCCGACGAGGATTTGGCCGGCGCGTCGCGGGCTTCTTGTGGGTGGCGTTGTTCTCGTTGGGCTGCTTGCAGGGGCCTATCTCACTACCCGCAGCCGCGTTGTGAATGCCACTCGGCCTAAAATACAGTCGCTGGCGGTACTGCCTCTAAAGAACCTCTCTGGCGATCCAAGCCAGGAATACCTCGCCGACGGTATGACT
>Ga0210406_10007865_pt1 | contig 10749 bp, 4 predicted proteins | sample IncBWC30MmetaG_FD_155454 | JGI IMG/M metagenome (GOLD analysis project Ga0210406, IMG submission 155454) | Forest soil microbial communities from Barre Woods Harvard Forest LTER site, Petersham, Massachusetts, United States - Inc-BW-C-30-M | ecosystem: Environmental > Terrestrial > Soil >... | reverse complement strand
CAAGCGACGCATCAAAATTCAGATCGACTCGAAACACCGTACGATTATGGTCGCAGACTCCGGGCCCGGCATCGACGGGGTAATACTGCCGTACCTCTTTCAGCCCGGCTACAGCATGCGCGTACCGTCGAGCGGGCTGGGGTTGTACATCTGCAAATACTACATGCAAAGCATGAAGGGGAATGCGTACGGCACCGTGGAACGGGAACGTATTGAAGGCCTCGTTGGCGCCCAATTTACGCTCGATTTTGGCTCAGTCCCTTCCGAACGGCCTGTCGGGGCGAAAAAGTAGGCCGATGCGATATTCCGTTTGCATAATCGATAACGACTTACCCGCCTGGGGCCAGGAAGCGCAAGCATTGGGAATAACCGATATCGGCCTTCTGAACGCATCGAACCTTCAGCTCCTGATTCAGAAGGAAACGTGGCAGGACCAGGTGATTAAGAACCTGACGGCAACCTTGTTGGGACAGAAGGAAGAAGACGGCGTTAGTCCCAAATGGGACGTTTTTGGATTCACCCACCCTTCCTTTTACATCAACGCGATTAACGACGGATTTTTCCGCTCGGACCTCGTCATTTTCGACTGGGAATATCCCGGAGCCCAAAACGCGACCGCCGCAAATTCCGAAAGCATCCTCAAGGAAATTCTCGACAGAACATTTTGCTTGATTTTCATTTTCTCCAAGGCAGATAAGAAGGATGAAATCGAGGCGATTCTGAGCAAGCCGGAATTTCAGGAATACAAGGAACGCCTGCGGTATCTCGATAAGACCGTTGAAGACGTCGACCAAACGAACACCCTATTGCAAAAGGCCGACGAAATGTACGCAAACAACTTTTCGTTCAAATTTGCCAGCGTCCTGCGACGACGGTCGGTGCAATGCGCGGATCAAATTCTTTCCGACATGGGGAAAGCATCGCTTAACGACGTAAAAAACCTTCTCGCCGTCGGGGAGGGCGGGAAAAAGGATTTCATCGATTTTCTGGCCGAACGGTTTCGCACGTCGATCGCCGGACCGAACGTCTACGATCTAGTCGACCAGATACCTGCGCCGGCACAAAATGCTCCGCCTGTGGATGCCTCGACGGCCGCCAAGGTATGGTCTTACCGCCTTTACTTTGGTCAGGAGACGGGAGATGAACTGGTCAGACGCGGTGACATCGTTCAGGTTAACGATATATTTGTGCTGGTGATGTCAGCTGACTGCGACCTTGGCTATTTCTGGAAGAAAAATCTTGGAATAATAAACGCAGTAACGCTCCACGAGTTGAGCCAAACCAACGCGACTCTCAAGGAATTATTAACCCTCTGCATAAAGCCGGAAGCGCTCTCCAAGCCTGCAATCGGCAGCTTGCTGGGCCAGGTCGGTGAATTGTCGGAGGGACCCTTCGTACTACCCTTTGTTCCGTTTGACGGGAAATTGAAGAACTTTATCGCGATACCTAAAGACTTGAGCTCAATCAGAATTTCAACTCCCGCCACTTGGACCACGCTTACGCATAAACAAAAGAAAACTCACCCGATGAAGTACACATATTGGCAAGACGCGAAGCGAATCTGTACGGTGTCCGAGCCGTTTCTTACGCCCGTTATTCAACACGTTTTGAGCACGATGGGTGGTACTGGAGTTCCAGACTATCCGGAGCCCATGAAGGATATCCTGAAGAAAATTCTCGACGATTTCAGCGCCGCGCCCACGGCTGCCGTCGCGATCGCGCCCGCTGCGTCGCAGGCACCGCCAGCCCCGACTCCAGCGGAGCAAGAATCACTGGTAACGCCCGCGCCGGCACCGGCGGCGACAGAGTCGGCTTCGCCCCTGGAACCGCCCGCGGCAGCTACGGAAAGACCAAAAACACCATAAGTGAGTGTGTTGTAGTTGATTTGCTGCTCAACACAGTTCCCCCATGGGTTCGGTTGGCGTGGTATTTGTCATCAATAGCGTTAGCCGAGAAATCTTCACGGTGAGTATCTATAAGACGCAATGTATTGATGCGGTGTTAAACTAGCTAATCATTGCCCTGCACTGCGGCCTCTTTTGGGTGGATTCCGCCTTCGGCCATGTGTTTGAACGAGCTCCCATAGTTGCACGTGAGGAGCATCGTGGAGATGGATCGCGGACTATGCCTACCATCAAGGAACGGCTGCTAGAAAAACTGACACGCAAGCAGGCCGAAGCCGTCAAGTCTGCGAGCCGACGCGTTCTTGTAGTAGCGGGTGCTGGCTCCGGCAAGACGGAGGTGATGGCACGACGCATTGCTTGGTGGGTGGGCGTCGAAGGCGTCCCCAGGGAAAACATTGTTGCCTTTACTTTCACCGAACGTGCGGCCGAAGAAATGAAGTTTAGAATCCGTGCCTGGCTGGAGAAAATAACTCCTGCTGGAGAGGAGGTTGCTCTCGGCGGGATGTACGTGGGCACGATTCACGGCTTCTGTATCGCCAAGGTTAGGGAGTATTGGCCAGACACCTACCACAATTACGACATTCTGAACGAAGGTGCACGTGCCGCGCTCATTCTGCGCGGATTCAACGGTGTATTAGGTCTCAGCGGCCTGAGAGTCGCCATTGGCGCAAGTCAGGGCAGGCAATACAGCCAGTACGCGACGCTCGACGATTTCACCCAGGCCTACGACCAACTCCATGAGCACGACAGGTTTGAGTGCCAACTCGCTCCCGGTGACCCACCCTTTGAACTGGGCGCCCCTGAAAGAGATTGGTGCAAGGAGGCGAAGCTAATTACAGACGTCGGCGATACGCCTGAAGCACAAGCTTTCGCACTATCCGCCGCCCGCTATTATGCTTACCTTCGCTGCCGACGCTTCCTTGACTTCAGTACGTCGCAAAGCGAATTTGTCAGGCAAGTCCGTTTGGATTCAAAACGGATGAAACAGCTGAGGGAACTGCAGATCCATTTGGTCGTCGACGAAGTGCAAGATATCAATCCCATCCAGCGGGAGTTGATAGAGATACTCACGGGAAAGTCCGGGAAATTAACTGCAGTCGGTGATCATCGCCAATCAATTTACGGCTTCCGTGGCGCAAGAATCGAAATTATCGCGGAACTATGGGAGAGTTTTAAGAAGGCATCTGATTCAGAAGTGGTGGACTTACAGGAGAATTTCCGCTCCACGCCGAGAGTCATCGACCTCGCCAATCGTTGGGCGGCCAGCATTGGCCGCGTTCGATCGATGGCTACGACACCGATGAAGCATGGCAACCCAATTCGCCTGGATCAACATCGTTCGCACGTTGCCTTGATAGGTTTTGGGAGTCGCGAACATGAGGCTTCCTGGATCGCTGAAGCCATCCGAGTCTTGGTCCCGTCAGAAGCCGAGGGGGCCATACACGACAAACGAGACGGTTCCCACCGGGGTCTAACTCTTTCTGACATCGCGATCTTGGTTCGCTCCTCTACCGACGTTCGCAAATATATGCAAGCCCTTGAAGAGGCAGGAATTCCCTGCATCGTGAGAGCTGGTCCGGATCTCTTCTCACAGCCTGAAGTGTTGTTGTTCGTGGCTGCGCTCGGCATTACAGCTGGACGCGATCAATTTCTTGGTTCGCCCATAAATCCTAAGAGCCTTCCAAATCGCATCCAGGCCGTTCTTGGCTGTACACCTGAGCCCGAGGCCGTATTGCGTGGGGCAGCCAAAGCCCTGCGCCGAACTGGTTTGTCCCTGGATCGCAACACTGAAGGATCGCATTCTCTGGCATCGCAGGCCATCAATCGAAAAATAGAAAAAAACCAAGCTCTAACGACAGCACAGGCCGCTGTTTTCCGGACCCCTAAGCTTCGTGATTTCTTGACGTCCAAAAATGAACTTCGCCGGCTGTTCCCTCAACAACTCTTTCATATGTTGCTTTCTGAGGTTGAAGTGGATGCATGGGATACCGGAGAAGGGCGTGGACAGACTGCACTCTTCCATTTGGGCGCTCTGAGTGGGCTCATCACCGGCATCGAAACTCCCGGATGGACGAGCGTGAAAGACTATCCGTGGCAGATCATAGGTCTTTGTCAATTTGGTGCGCAGGAGGGACGTGCCGAAGAACAGCCGCTAATGGTCCAACCCGATGCAGTAAACATAAGCACAATACACGGGGCAAAGGGGCTTGAGTTTCCGGCTGTGTTTATTGCGGACGTGTGCGCCCTACGATTTCCCAGCAGCTATGCGCGTAGACAGCTACGGCTACCGATTGCCGGAAAGATCGTGCAGGAAATCGACATCGCCGCCCTAGCTGACAACACCAACCATGACGGCGAGCGACGGCTGATGTACGTCGCCATCACGCGCGCTGAGAGATTCATGTTCATCAGCCATTCCGGAACCAAAACCTCCAAGTTCATAAAAGAACTGCGTGTACTTGTCAATGATAGCGGCGGGCTTGTGACAACGAATTCGGGACAGCTTCTCAAGCAGCTTCGGTATGCACCGATGGAACACCATCGCGATGTTCGACTGGCGACCTCCTTTTCTGATCTACGCTACTACTTGGAATGCCCGCACGACTTCTATCTGAGGAAAGTGCTCGGGTTTGCACCAACCATTGACCAAGCATTCGGATATGGTCGGGGCGTCCACAATCTCATGCGAGCGTTGCACTCTGATCCCAAGAGGTGGGCCTTGCTGGCAAAGGATCGAGGTAAGTTGGAGCGCGAGATTCAAAAACTTATCGATCGTGGGCTGTTTTACTTGCGCTACACAACGGGTGACCCTGCGGCAAATATGCGGGCCAAAGGTCTGCGTATCGTAGCCGACTATATCCAGCGCTACGCTCCCGAATTGGAAACGTTGACCTTCGAGCCAGAGAAGGAATTTGAGACATTGGTCGAGTACGAGGACGGCAACGGCGGAGCTCTCATCTCGGGTGCAATCGACGTTGTGCGGCAGGATAATCCTCCCCGCGTCACGCTGATTGATTTCAAATCCGGAGATCCAGAGTCAGACAAACACCAAAAGTTAAAGGAAGAGGAGATGCAATTTCAGGTGGCGCTTTATGCCATCGCTGCGAAGAAAGAGCTTCAATACCAACCGGACCAGGGACTGGTCCGTTATTTGGACGCTGATGACAAACTAAAGTCCGAACTTCGAGTCCCTTTGGACGCCGAGTCCTTGGATAAGGTGAAGAAACAAGTCGCGCAGACCGCCTCTATGATACGGCAGCGCCGTTTCATGTCAGGCCCCACGGGGCCTGGCGGTGAGCACCGCTGCTCGACATGCGACTTCATAGGTTTCTGCGGCATGAAGGAGGCCGTCACCTTCAAAAAGAAAAGTTCTCGCAATTGGTGAGGAGAATGGCCGACGTTTTCTCAGCACGCAAGCGCTCGCAAATAATGTCGCGAGTGCATGGTCGGGGCAATAAAGCCACAGAATTGGCGTTGATAGTGCTACTGCGTCGGCACCAAATTTCGGGTTGGCGACGAGGCGCTAGGCTATTCGGCAAACCCGACTTTGTGTTTCCGAAACACCGCCTTGCTGTTTTTGTAGACGGCTGCTTCTGGCACGCTTGCCCAAAGCACGCCACGCAGCCTGCGAGCAACAGAATATTCTGGAGAGAAAAGCTCGTTAGGAACAAGACTCGCGATCGCTTGGTTACCCACAAGTTGAAGGAAAGCGGGTGGCGGGTGCTAAGGGTTTGGCAGCACGAACTGTCTCGCCGGAACGAGCCCTGCCTCGCGCGGCGGATTCGGCAGGCGTTGGCGCCTCCATAGAGTCAGGGCGCCAGACTAGCAGGATTTCAACAGGAGAAAGACACGAGATGATTGCCGCATGACCAACGACGGTACCACCCTAAGTCAGCTCGAATCCCACCTCTGGGAAGCTGCCAATATCCTCCGCGGACCGGTGGATGCCTCTGACTTTAAGACTTATGTCTTTCCGTTGCTCTTCTTCAAGCGCATTTCGGATGTGTATGACGAGGAATACGCTACAGCATTGGGAGAGTCGGGCGGCGACGAGGAATACGCGCTCTTTCCACAGAACTACCGTTTCCAAATGCCGAAGGGCTGTCATTGGAGCGATGTGCGTGTTGTCACGACCAACGTGGGCCAGGCACTACAAAAAGCGATGCGTGGCATTGAGAAGGCAAACCCCGAGACGCTTTATGGCATTTTCGGCGATGCAACATGGTCGAATAAAGACCGCCTCCCTGATTCGCTGCTGCGCGACCTTATCGAGCACTTTTCGGCCATCGCATTGGGCAATTATGCAGCTCAGACGGACATCCTCGGCCAATCCTACGAATATCTGATCAAGAAGTTTGCCGATCTTACGAACAAGAGGGCAGGCGAGTTTTACACGCCGCGACCGATTGTGCGGTTGATGATCAACATCCTCGATCCCAAGGAAGGCGAGTCAATCTATGATCCGGCATGCGGCACGGGGGGCATGCTGCTGGAAGCAGTTCACCACGTCCGTGAGAACCACGGCGACGACCGCATGCTGTGGGGCAAACTCTTCGCGCAAGAGAAGAACCTGACCACTTCCGCCATTGCGCGGATGAACCTCTTTCTGCACGGCGCATCGGACTTTCAGGTCGTCCGCAGTGACACCCTTCGTCAGCCGGCGTTTTTCTCCGGTGATAATCTTGCCACCTTTGACTGTGTCATCGCCAATCCGCCCTTCTCGCTGGAAAAGTGGGGGGAAGAAGTCTGGGTCAGCGATCCTTATGGAAGGAACTTTGCCGGGATGCCGCCGGCAAAGAGCGGCGACTACGCCTGGGTGCAGCACATGATGAAGTCCATGGCCCCTGCCACTGGTCGCATGGCTGTGGTCTTGCCGCACGGCGCGCTCTTCCGCATGGGCAGAGAAGGCGAGATTCGGAAGAAGATTCTCCAAATGGATCTGCTCGAAGCCGTCATCGGTCTCGGGCCAAATCTTTTCTATGGCACGAGCCTCGCTGCCTGCATACTCGTTTTCCGCCAGCGCAAGAAGAAAGATCGGAAGAAAAAAGTACTGATAATGGATGCGTCGCGCGAGTACAAGACGGGGCGAGCGCAAAACGAACTCCTCCCCGCGCATGTAGAGCGTATCTATGGCTGGTATCGCGGCTATCAGGACGTGGAAGGCATCGCCCGCGTTGTGGCGCTTGACGACATCGCAGCCAACGACAACAGCCTCAATATATCGCGATACGTCGAGCCTCGCACGACTCGGGAAGTACTGACTGTCGAGAAGGCGATGCAGAAACTTCGCGAGAGCACTGAGGCTGCGATCGCAGCGGAGGACAGGCTTATCCACGTTCTAATCCGCGAGGGGCTTCTGCGGAAGGCCGATTGATGGCTCGAATCAACAGGGTGACGGAGTAGACCTATGATCACACAGCGTCAAATCGACCAGACCTACTCGGACTTGCGCGCTAATTGCGGCGGGGTTCGAGAGGATTACTTTGGACTCCTCTATTTAGAAAAGGAATACACCGTTCTGAGAGATAGGGCCGTTAACCAAGTCGCGTTTGGTGGCCACGACTACGGAATCGATGGATTCCACTTCGATGAACAGCGTGGCAACCTGTACCTTTTTCAGTTCAAGTACTCCGAGTCCTATGCACAATTCAAAGGCTCACTTCAAAGACTCATCGAAGATGGGGTCGAACGTATTTTCGTAAAGCCAAACAAGGATGATGCAAAAAACCAGCTTCTGCTGCAGCTTCGCAGTTGTTTAGTCGAGAATCGCAAGCTGATCGACCAAGTCTGCTTCCGCTTTGTTTTCACCGGCGATCCTGAGGAAGCTGAGCGTAGTCCAGTTCTGGATAAGCTGCGTGAGGACTTGGAAAATAAGCGATATCTGATTGACCAATTTTTCGGCGCTCAAGAGGTCCGAGTTGTTGTCGAGTTCAGGTCAGCTACTGGGCGCGTGGGCTCAGTGCGCACTCCACGTCACGACGCGAGCTTCAAATTGCCTTTGGCGAATCTTGTAGCCTCGGACGGCCCTGACGGAGAGAAGATGCATATAGGTTTCATCCGGCTAGTTGACCTAGATCGGATGCACACCGAACTAGGTTCTCGATTTTTCGACAGTAATATTCGATACGGACTTGGCGAAAGCGAAGCGGTAAACCGCGCCCTCACCAAGGCCCTAAGACAGATCGTGTTCGACCAGTCCGAGCACCCTTCGGTCTTCGCGTTCAACCACAATGGAATTACATTGTTCGCAGAGCGGATTGAACAAGAAGGTGACGAATGGATTTTGACTGCACCTCGACTTCTCAATGGCGCCCAAACCGTGACAACCATTTCATCCTTTCGTGCTGCCAACAAGGATAATCCGAAGTTAGCGGAGGGGCAGCTGGCCTTTGAGGCGATCCGTGTTCTCTGCAAAATAATTACGAACGGGGATCAAAAATTCGTTACTCGCGTAACAATAAACAACAATCGCCAGAACCCAGTTGAGCCTTGGAACCTTCACGCCAATGACATGATCCAATTAGAACTACAGGACAAGTTTCGCGACGACATTGGCATTTACTACGAAAGGCAAGAGAACGCCTTCGATCAGCTGAGCACGGAAGATCTCGAAGAATATGGGATTACCGAGGAATCCAAAGCGATACAGATGCTAAAACTGACCCAGGTATTCTTGCTCACAGATGGCCTGATTAGCCGCCTATCCGAGATGCGTCGAGTGTTTGAGGACGATAAGGTGTACGACCAAGTATTTCGGCAGGCTCGTTTGAAGTCTGATTCTCGGCAAATCCTACTCTGTTACAAAGCTCAGTTCCGGTTGCGCAAATTAGCGAACGAAATCGCACAAAAGGGCCAAAATAAGTACTGGTTCATCTCCAGAGCGCGATACCTACTTTGGGCCCTGCTCTGCCAGGGCCTCCTCAATCATTCGAAGATCGACGACCTTTCAGAATCGCACGGCACATCAATGACAGTGCCGGCTGATTACACAGAGCTTTTGACTATTCTTGCCACGACCAGAGTCCGTCCGTTGCTTGCGGATTTGATGCAAGACCGAGAATATTCCGAGAAAGTTCAAGAGCAGAACCTAAGTTTCCTCCGGACAGATCGCGCTTTCGAAAAGAGTATGGAGAATGCCTATAAGAAATGGCATTGGATTCACAAGAAGCTCGTATGAATCCACGCATCTCACAACAACAACTCGAATCCTACCTGTGGGGTGCGGCCACGCTCTTGCGCGGGACCATTGACGCCGGCGATTACAAACAGTTCATCTTTCCGTTGCTGTTCTACAAGCGCATCTGCGATGTGTTTGACGAGGAGACGGCGACTGCACTCAAGGAATCCGGCGGCGACAAAACCTTCGCCGCCTATCGAGAGAACCACCGTTTCCAGGTTCCGCGCGAAGCTCACTGGTTCGGGGTGCGTCAGACTTCCAACAACGTCGGGCAGACGCTTCAGTCCGCCATGCGTACCATCGAGACCGCTAATCCAGAGAAGCTCTATGGCATTTTCGGTGACGCGCAGTGGACCAACAAGGATCGGCTTTCCGACGCGATGTTGCGAGACCTCATCGAACACTTCAGTTCCCTTGAACTTACCCTCGCGAACCTTCCCGAGGATGAACTGGGTCAAGGCTACGAATACCTCATTAAGAAGTTCGCCGACGACGCAGGCCATACGGCGGCCGAGTTCTACACGAACCGCACCGTCGTTCACCTTATGACCGAGATGCTCGAACCGCAGCCGGGCGAATCCATCTACGACCCTACTTGCGGCTCCGGCGGCATGCTCCTCTCTTGTATCACCCATCTTCGTCGCCAGGGTAAGGAATGGCGCAACGTTCGTCTCTATGGCCAGGAGAGGAACCTCATGACTTCATCCATCGCGCGGATGAACTGTTTCCTACACGGTCTCGAGGATTTTCAAATCGTTCGCGGCGACACTCTCTCCGAACCGAAGTTTGTGCGGGGTGACCGTCTTATGCGTTTTGACGTCGTTCTGGCTAATCCTCCCTATTCCATCAAGCAGTGGGACCGGGACGCATTCGCCTCCGATCCGTGGGGACGCAACCCGTATGGCACACCGCCGCAGGGCCGCGCCGACTACGCCTTCTGGCAGCACATCTTGTGCAGCCTCGCGCCGAAGGCCGGTCGCTGTGCCATTCTCTTTCCGCACGGAGTGTTGTTCCGTCAGGAAGAGTCCGAGATGCGTCGAAAGCTGATCGAAGCAGATCTGATCGAATGTATTCTCGGTCTCGGACCGAACCTCTTCTACAACTCTCCGATGGAAGCCTGCGTTGTCATCTGCCGCGCGTCCAAACCCAAGGTCCACAAAGGGCGGATTCTTTTCATTAACGCGGTGAACCAAGTGACGCGCGAACGCGCGCAAAGCTTCCTCACTGATGAACACATCGAGCGCATCGTGGGGGTGTATCGAAAATTCAACGCCGAACACGGTTTCACGCACATCGCGACGCTTGAGGAAATCCGCGCCAAGGACTTTAGCCTCAGCATTCCACTCTACGTCGAGCCGTCCACTACAAACAGCACACTCGAAGTAAAAGAGAAGCCTTCATTGGCGGGGACGGTGAATGCATGGGTCAAATCTCGTGACGAGGTCGCGGAGGCGCTTACACCAAGATTCACGCCGCGGATGCCGCAATCGTGTTTGCGCGGCAGCAACGCCTGCGAGCTGCTTAAGAGCAAAGCAAAGTGGACGCGGGCCCGCTTCGGCGATGTGGTGGAGAACCTGAACGAGACGGAGAACAATCCCGCCGACGGGGGGCCGGAGAGGTTCGTCGGGCTTGAGCATCTCGAACCAGGCTCATTGCACATTCGCGCGT
>Ga0210406_10007864_pt1 | contig 10750 bp, 6 predicted proteins | sample IncBWC30MmetaG_FD_155454 | JGI IMG/M metagenome (GOLD analysis project Ga0210406, IMG submission 155454) | Forest soil microbial communities from Barre Woods Harvard Forest LTER site, Petersham, Massachusetts, United States - Inc-BW-C-30-M | ecosystem: Environmental > Terrestrial > Soil >... | reverse complement strand
CCGTAATCGAATTGGTCGCCTTCTTTTTTTACTGAGACCTTCATTCCCGCTGTCTGGGCTTGCGCAACGATCGGTACCAAAGCACCCACTGGCTTGTCGATGCTGAGCCAGAGTTCTCGCGGATGGAAATTTGCAATCACCGCTGGCATCCCGCCGAGGTGGTCGGCGTGAGGATGCGTGATCACGACCACGTCCAGATGATCGATGCCTCGATTCCACAGGTACGAAGAAACCACCTGTTCGCCGAGATCGAAGTCCGAATGCATCCACTGCGGCAGGCCTCCGGCATCAATGAGCAGGGCGCGACCCTCGGGCGTGACCAGCAGGATGGAATCGCCTTGTCCGACGTCGATGGTCGTCATCTCCATCACTCCGGCGCGAAGGTGAGGACGAGATGGGACAAACGCAATCCAGCCCGCGACGCCGAACAGCAACGCCACTGAAGCGAAAGTGGCCATGCGCGTGCGCCGAGCCGCCAGCATGGCAAGCGTCAGGGCGGCGATCGAGGCCAGGATCATCGCAAATGAAGGCATGGCCACCCGCAGGTCGGCGATTGACGCGCCGGCGACCGTCTTTCCGGCGATCGGTGCGCCGCCCAGCCAGTGCACCGTTCCAGCGATTCCCTCGAGCGCGAGGCCGGAAATCCAAACGGCAGGCTTGGCCAGCGCAGTAGAGATGTATCCCAAGCCGACGGCGGCGGCAGAGGCGGGCATCAGCACCTGCGTGAGTGGAATGACCGCCAGGTTGGCGGGCATTCCCATGGTGGTCGCACGATGAAAGTGATAGGCCATCAGCAGCGCAAGTCCTACCTGCATCAGTGCCGAGATGAAGAGCAATTCGCCGGAGCCAATTGCCACCCGCATCAGGATCGCGGGCAGTGCCAGGCTAAGACGTTTGCCGATAAATTTCTTCAGCCGCCCCGCGATTAGCCGCAGGTCGAGCCGGAACTGAGCCACTGCGGGCGCGACGTGCAAATCGTAGCTGGCAGCTTGCAACAGACGTAGACCCCGCGCGTAGGGCAACGTAGTCCGTTCCAGAATCGGTGAGCCGATGCCCGCGATGATGAAGACTGCTAGAAACGTCAGCTGAAAACTGGCGCCAAACAAGGCGTGTGGATCGGCGATCAGAACTCCCAGCGCCGCTGCTCCAATTGCGTTCATCATGTTGCGTTCGCGATAGAGCAGACGCGCGCCTAAATATATCGCCAGCATCAGGGCGGCGCGCCACACCGGGGGACCGACTCCCACCACGAACGCGTATCCGAACGAGACAACTACGGTCGCGATGGCCGCGAGCGCGGGATCGACCCGAAACCGGCGCAGCGTCCAAAAAATGGCGACTGCCAGAATGCTCAGGTTCATTCCGGAAACAACCAGCACGTGATACGTGCCCGAACGCTGGTACTCGGCGCGCGTCGCGTTGCGCAGAAATGTCTCTTCGCCGAGAACCATGGCGTCCATGAGCGAGGCCTGCGAGGAGGGCCATAGTTGGTGAATCTTGGCCACGATGCTGGCATGAACGCGCATGCGCCAGAATTGAATCCGGCTGCCGGAGAACCCGGGAAGCCGCTTAATATTGTTTGCCTCCGCCGACCCGAGCACGCTAATGCCGTTGTCGCGCAGATAGCCTTCATAATCGAAGGCTCCGGGATTGCGGTAATTGCGCGCGGGATGCAGCTTCGCGCGAACCTGAACGCGCGTACCGTAGGTGAGTGGAGCGACGGGCGTCCCGCGCGTCCCGCTTTGTGGAGAACCTTCGGCAGCATCGAGGCCGGGCGTGGGCGCCCGGCGCGCCACTACCTCGGAATTCTCAACTTTCTCGTAAATCGTCAGCCTCACTCCAGCCTGCACCGGCCATCGTTCGCCCTGGCTTGCGATCTCTTCCGTCTCCACATCAATGGATTCACGAATCGACCTGGGTCCCGCAGCCTGCGCATATCCCTCGCGAATCACACGCGCCGTGAGTATGACTTCACGTCCATCCGCCAGAGCCAGAATGCGAGCGTCATTCTGCTGAAGCTTGTCCGTCCGCTGGCCGCGAACCTGAATCAGGAACGCGCCCAGAAGAATCCACGCGCCCAAAGAGAACGCCTTGGCCAGCCAGGCTCGCGTCGGAAGAAACCATGCCGCCGCGAAGACCAAGGCCACGACGGCGAACACCCACCACGATGGCGGCCGCCACGCGCGCGCGCCCATCCAGAGGCCGAGCGAAAATGCTAACGCCGCCCAGAACAAGGGCTGTCGTGGCGGCTTCCGGTCGTGGGTCATTAGCGTTGATCTCCGATGGAGAAATGAAGGTGAGCTGGCGAGAGCACGAGTGGGGCCCTGGCGCGTCCGTTGCTTGCCAAGGCCCTGGCCACCCACCCGTCTTCCAGGAGGAACTGGGCGACGTGAAAGCAGTCACCGCGCCAGCAGCAGCACTGATTCGATGTGAAACGTCTCGGGGAAGAGATCGAATAAGTGTGCTTCCTCGATGTGGTACCCGCCCGCCAGAAGGGGGGCGATATCCCTCGCCAGCGTTGCCGGGTCACACGAAACATATCGGATGCGGGGCGCTCCGAATTCCACCAGAGATCGGATCACTAACTTGCCGGCCCCGGTGCGGGGAGGGTCCAGGACGACCAAGTCAGGACGTTTTCGCACCGCCCGGCTTGTCAGGTAGCCGCTCCTCAGGTAATCCTCGGTTCGCGCGCCGACTGCTTTCACGTTCGCAGGCACATTCTGCACCAGATCGCCATATGCTGTCTGTGACGCCTCTACACCCAATATGTGATGAAAGTTCTGCGCCAATGCCGCGGAAAATAACCCAACGCCGGCGTACAGGTCGAGTGCGACATCTCCGCGAGCATCGCCGGTCACGACCGAAACCAGTTCGTCGATCAGATAGCGGTTCACCTGGAAGAAGGCTCCGGCACTGACCTGATACTCGTGGTTCTTCGTTCGATAGCGAATTGACTTCGCGCCCGATTGCGCCAGCGCTATAGAGTCCATCGGCGCGTCGTCCGCTAGTCGCTGCTCTGAAGATCGTCGCTTTGAAGATCGATGCCGCGAAGCGAAAAATCCCGCGCCGCTGATTTCAGGCAACTCGCGCTCGAGCGCCTCCGCCCAGCGCGATAGATCTCGTTTGTCGGCGTCGCGGCCACAGAACGCCCACACCAGCAAATGTTCATCCGCCGCGTCCGCGAACAGCTCAATCTCTTGAACTGCCGCCGGGCAATTCAATCCGCGCAGTTCAAGGAGCCGAGTCATCACCCGATTGAGCAACGGCGAGCTGATCGGACATTCGCGCACTGGAAGAAATTCGTGGGAGCCGAATCGAAAATAGCCCAGCGCAAACTCTGGTTCACTCTGCACTTGCAGGCGCGTCCGGTTGCGGTAGTTCCAGGGAGCAGAAGCGTGGAGGCGAATCTCGGATTTCAGTGCGATCTTTGCAATCCGCTGCAGCGCCTCCCGCAGGATTTCAGCTTTGAACTCAAGTTGCCGTTCGTATGGAATGTGGTGGTAGTGGCATCCGCCGCATTGCTGGAAGTATGGACAGCGCGCTTCGACGCGATCAGGCGACGCTTGGATCAACTGTGTCCCCGAGCCGCGCGCGAACCCAGGCTTCTCTTGCCGGATCTCAACGTCAACCCGCTCCCCCGGCAACACAAACGGAACAAACACCGCCATGCTCCGCCCGTCCGCGCCGGGGGGAATGCGCGCCAACCCGTCACCGCCGTAGATTAACTTTTCGATGGATAGAAGCAAGTCGTCTTCCGTTCAGTGCGCGCTTTCCAGTGTGCCATCTGACGAATTCGCCACTAAGTTCGGCTTGTCATCCTGAGCGAAGCGAAGGACCTGCTGTTTCGAGCAGTGGCAAGAAGCAGGTCCTTCGCTTCGCTCAGGATGACAGAACTATTATGTTCTGAATTTGAGGGACACAACCCTAATGCATGTAGAACAAACTCAGCCGAGGCACGCCGCAACGCTCCAGCAGCCGCTTATGCACATACTGCTTGTGCAGTTGCTCAACCTGCGATGCCGTCATGTTTCGCCGGTAGGGAGCAATATCCCGATCCGCTTCCGCGCGAATATTCACCAGATCTTCATCCGGAGTCGCCGCCATCAACACCGCGAAGAGTTTTTCCTCCAGCACGGTCAGTCGCCGCTCCAAATCTTCGAGCCGCGGAAGTTTACCGCCGCTCTCGATTGCCTCCGCCATCTCACGCAGCGAACCTGCTTCTTCCCGTGCTAGCGCTCCGGCGGCGAATCCAGCGCGCACGGGCAGCTTCGCCCTCTCGAGCTTATCGGCGTTCTCCCGCAGAAACACTGCAATTTGCGCTGCTTCAAATCCGGGATCTCTCTGAGTTTTCTCTTCGCCGAATGCGCCAACCGCGGCCTCCTTCATATCTTCAGCCGCAGCCAGGACGGCCTGCGAGCAGTACGCCAGGCTATTCACTTTCTTCGATTTCGACGGACGCCGATCATATTTATCAAACGCGTCATCCACCCCGCGGAGCACGGCCTCTAAAGGAACGCCGGCGCTTTTCCAAGTCTCAATCAGCGCCCAATCGAGCGTCGAGAGCAGCAGATGAGTCCCCCGTCGCCGCAGATAGTGCTCTTCGATTTCCGTGAAGTAATTGAAGTAATTTTCCACCGATCTCCTATTCACATTTTGGGACCAGTCCGATGGAAGCCATGGCCGTCAAACCCCTGTTGTTGCTTCAGAAGGCTCAGCAACTCCGCAAGACATTCACGGTAGATTTGATGTTCCCGCTTATCCGTCTTCCTCCAGCCGTCGATTCTTCCATCTAGGGTATCTTGGGCAACGGATCGTAGACTTTCCACGATCCTTGAACCAAGTGGCCGTTCCATACGGTCAAGAAAGAGCGCTCCGAGGGCCTGCGCAGCCTCCAACTCCTCGTTCAGGTCAGAGTCGGACCCGCAATATTTTGAGACATCCACCGCAAGTTGACGGAACACCCAGTTGGCCTTGAACCAGCCCGCCCCATTTGGAAAAACAATAATGACTGACATTAGGGACTCACCCGTATTCCATTCGCACGACTGCTTTGCGTGAGACATGCTTAGCGCGATTTAGGAGACTTCGGCGAAGGCCATGGTTTCGCATCGGCTTCTGGAGGTTTCGCCGCCACCGCCGCCTTCGCTACCTTAACCGCTTTCGGCGCGGCGTCGCGGCGGAAAGACTGATTCCGATCCCAGATGATGCGCAGCCCCTCAAGGGTGAGAAATTCGTCCACATCTTTGATAAAGCGTGAAGCTGTGCCAATCAGCGATCCCAGTCCGCCCGTCGCAATCACTCGTGTCTCCTCGCCCAGTTCATCCACCAGCCGCTCCAGGATGCCATCGACGAGGCCGAGATAACCGTAGTAAAGCCCCGCCTGCAAGCTGCCCACTGTAGTCGTTCCAATCACGCGGGCGGGTTTGCGAATCTCCACGCGGGGCAGGCGCGCTGTCCGCTGAAACAGCGCATCCGCTGAAATCCCAATGCCCGGACAAATCACGCCACCCATGTACTCGCCCTTCTTCGAAATGCAATCGAAGGTCGTCGCCGTGCCAAAGTCCACAATCACGCAGGGCCCGCCATATTTCTCAAACGCCGCCACCCCATTCACAATTCGATCCGCACCCACTTCCGCGGGATTGTCATACAGCACCGGCATGCCCGTCTTCACGCCCGGCTCGATGAACAGGGGCTTGGTGTTGAAATAACGCTCGCACACCTGCCGCAGCACGGGGTCGAGCGGCGGCACCACCGATGAAATCACGATCCCATGTACGGCTGAAACTTCCAGGTTGTCCATTGAGAAAAGATTGCGAAAGATCACTCCATACTCGTCGACCGTGCGGTTCAGATGCGAGCCGACGCGCCAGTTCGCAACCAGCCGCTCGTAACGCGCGGTCTCCGTGGTTACGTCCTCGCCCGGACGGTGCGCCACCCGCTCAAAAACGCCCAGCACCGTATTCGTGTTTCCGACATCAATGACTAGCAGCATAATCAGATCACGCAGGGACAGCCGCCCTCGGCTGCCCAGCGGCCTCGAAGAGCCGCAGAATTAATTGCTCACTAAAGCCTCACCGTTCCGCTCACTACTGTTCGCAACCCGTCCGCCGTTCTTACCCGCAAGAATCCGCGCTCATCCAATCCCTCGGTAACGCCTGCCAGGCCGCCGATCTCGTCGGTGCTCACTTCGATGCTCACTTTTCTGCCTCGCACTGACGACGATCTCTCCTCAAACTGGCGCAGGATCGCATCTCGCGCTCCCGCACCCTCAACAAAACTCCGATACTCCCGGTCGAGCGATTTTAGCAAAGCGGCGCAGAGTTCCACGCGGGACCACTCCGTGCCGGTTTCGATCCGCAACGACGTCGCGATTTCCCGGAGCTCAGCCGGAAATTTCACCTGGTTCACGTTGATCCCCATCCCCACCACCAGATGGCGCACCCGGGTTGCCTCGGCGTTCATCTCGGTGAGAATTCCGCAGAACTTCTTGCCGCTAAGCAGCAGGTCGTTCGGCCATTTCAAGTCGACCTGAAGCTGCGGCGCAATCTCCTGAACCGCCGCGTGAACCACGAGTCCCGCAGCCAGCGAAAAAATCAGCGCATCCGAAGGCGGCATCGCCGGGCGCAGTATCACCGAGCAGTAGATCCCTGTCGACCGTGACGAATGCCACGTGTGCGTGCCACGTCCTCGCCCGGCTAGCTGCTCTTCGGCGAGAAAAACGCTGCCTTCCGGCGCGCCCTCTGCAGCGGATCGCATTGCCTCCGAATTGGTCGAGCCGATTTTGTAATAGTGATGGATCTGCTTGGCATTGCCTGGGCCACCTCCGAAGATCGTGCCCTTCAACGACGGCCCCAGCATCTCCGGCAGCAGCAAGTCCGGTACTGCGCGCAACTGATAGCCCGTCGCGGGATGTCCAGCAACGTCCACGCCCAATCCGCGTAGTTGCTGTATCAACCGCCAAACTTCTGACCTGCTCGTTCCGATTTCTTCCGCAATCTTCGTGCCGCTGACGACAACGGTGGCGTGACTCATGAGCAGGCGCACGATGCGGCCGAGCCGAACATCCGTCGCTTTGTGCACGGACGGCAGACTGCGAGTTTTCGTGGAGGCAGAGATGGAGGGAATTATAACCAGTCGTTGGTCGTTGGTCGTTAGTCGCTGGCAACCGAACCGCGGATTGATCCAGGCTCGCGAACGACCAGCGACTAGCGACCAGCGACTGGGTTTTAAGCCGGCGTCACCCGCAAACTCATATCCACTGCCGTGGCCGATTGCGTCAGCGCCCCTACCGAGATGAAATCCACACCCGTTTCGGCATACGACCGCACATTCTCGAGATTAATTCCGCCCGCGCACTCCAGCGGAATCCGTCGTGGCTGGCGAGAGCAGATCTCGACCGCGTTGCGCACCGTCTCAACGCTCACATTGTCGAGCAGAATCGCCTCCGCCCCGCTCTCTAGCGCCTGCTGGAGCTCTTCGAGCGACCGAACCTCAATCTCGATCGGCTGCCGTCCGCGCCGGTTGCGGATCGCTCGCTCCAGCGCCGGGATGATGCCTCCCGCCAGCACAATGTGATTGCCCTTGATCAACACGCCGTCGGAGAGATCCAGCCGGTGATTCTGCCCGCCTCCGCATCGCACCGCGTGTTTGTCTATCAAGCGCAGGCCCGGCGCTGTCTTGCGGGTATCGAGAATCCGCACGCGGGTGCCCTCCACCGCATCCACAAACTTGCGCGTAGTGGTAGCGATTCCGGCCATCCGCTGGAGAAAATTCAAGATCACCCGCTCACATGACAGAATCACTCGCGCGTTGTGTTGGATCACAGCGATCTGCTGCCCGGCGTGTACGCGGATACCATCAAAAATTGAAGGATGGCTAGTCACCTCATAATGCGAAGTAACCGCCCCATCGAGCGCCGCATAGACGTCGAGAATTCGTGGCACACATCCGAGGCCAGCCAGAATGCATTCCTGCTTAGCGATAATCGTCGCCGAGGCGCGCAGGCTGGGATCGATGCAAGCGTAGCTGGTCGCGTCGCTCGTCGCCCGATCTTCGTTGAGCGCGTTCTCAAGAATCGCGGTAATGCGTCGTGAATTCCAGTCCATGGCCTGTGTAGATCGTGTGGGGACGGGCGCCCTCGCCCGTCCATGCGGCTCGCAGAGCCGCCGCTTCGACGCTGCATCGAGCTTCGCTCGACTGGACAGCCGAGGGCGGCTGTCCCTACGTGAGTCGTGCCTACGCCAGCTCTTTCAACTTGGCGACGATCTTCTCTCGTAGAATAGTCGATTCTTCTGCCTGCTTACGCAACCCCTCCACCACCGGCGCGGGAGCCTTCTTTAAGAACTGCTCGTCTCCAAGTCTCCCTTGCGAACTCGCCAGCTGCTTTTCGATCTTTTCCAGTTCTTTTGTTAGACGTGCGCGCTCGGCCGCAACATCAATCTTTTTTTCATAGATCGCGTGCACATCGAACCGCGACGTGCTACGAGCCCCTGGCATGTTCGCCAGCGGGCTTTCCACAAAAGTAATCTTCTCAACATTTGCCGGACGATCAAGCAGCGCCGCTACGATATTCTTTTCGAGCATCTTGCGAATCTCCTGATCGTGGGCAAACACCTCGATCGGAACCTTCACTTTAGGGTCGACCTTTAATTCCGCCCGCAGATTACGCACGCTGACAATCAAATCCTGCAGAATCGCCATTTCCGTCTCCGCACCCAGATCAATCTGCCCTTTCTCCGCTGCTGGATACGCAGCCATCGCAATCGACTTGAGGGGCGGCTTACCGTCATACATTGCATGCCAGATTTCTTCCGTGATGAACGGCATTACAGGATGCAGCAGCCGGAGCGACGCCTCAAACAGATTCACTAAATTCGCACAAGCGATTCTCGCCGGTCCCGTGTTCGCACCCTCTTCGAAGCTCAGTCGCGGCTTGATCAGTTCGATATACCAGTCACAGAACTCGCCCCAGAAAAAATCGTAGATGCGGTTTGCCGCCTCATCGAAACGATACGTCTGCAGTGATTCATTTACGTCCTTGGCCGCGCGATTAAACCGCGAAAGAATCCATCGGTCTTCGAGCGTCTGCGCATCGAACCCCGCAATGCCCACGGGTTGCGCGGGCGAGTCGTCCGCGTCCGCACTAGCGGGCCGCAGGCCAGCGTCGATCCTATCCACGTTGATGAACATGAAGCGCGCCGCGTTCCATATCTTGTTGGCAAAATTCCGATATCCCGCCGTGCGGCTCTCGCTGAACGCGATGTCGGTGCCCGGCGCCGCCATTGCCGCCAAGGTGAAGCGCGTTGCGTCGGTCCCGTACTGCCCGATCACCTCGATCGGGTCGAGCACGTTCCCCTTCGTCTTCGACATCTTCTGCCGGTCGGCGTCGCGCACGAGCGCATGGATGTAAACCTTGCGAAAGGGAACGCTCGCGCGCAAGGCATCTTCGCCGGAAGCCAAATTCCTCTCAGAAGTTCGACCCGGCTTGTGCGGCGGCATCATGAACCAGCAGCCGAGCATGATCATGCGCGCCACCCAGAAAAACAGGATGTCGAAGCCGGTAATCATCAGCGAATTGGGATAGAACACTTCAAGGTCGCGCGTCGCCTCGGGCCAACCGAGCGTCGTGAATGGCAATAGCCCCGACGAAAACCACGTATCCAGCACGTCCGTGTCCTGCTCCAGCTTCGTGTTGCCGCACTTGCACACCGCCGGAGCCTCGCGCGCTACCACGACTTCCTTGCAACCGTTGTTCGTGCAATACCACGCCGGAATCCGGTGGCCCCACCACAACTGCCGCGAGATGCACCAGTCGTGGATGTTATGCATCCAGTTCAAATAAATCTGCCCGTAATTTTCCGGCGTGAACCGGATGTATCCCTTTTCCGCCACCTCAATGGCGCGCTTCGCCAGCGGCGCAATCTTGACGAACCACTGCGTCGAGAGCCGCGGCTCGACAATCGTACCCGAGCGATCGCACTTGCCGAGCGCAATCGTGTAATCCTTCGTGCCCACCAGGAAACCTTGCGCAGAGAGATCCTCCACCACACGCGCACGCGCGGCAAAGCGGTCCAGCCCGGCATAAGGGCCGGCATTCGCATTCATCTTTGCGTGCTCGTCAATTACTTCGATCTGCGGCAGGTTGTGCCGCAGTCCGGCTTCGAAGTCGTTGGGATCGTGCGCCGGCGTGACCTTCACCGCGCCTGTGCCGAATTCGGGCTGCGCCAGTTCGTCCGCGATGACCGGGATTTCGCGATTCATCAGCGGCAGCATCACATGCTTGCCGTGCAGATGCATGTAGCGCTCGTCCGTCGGATTCACCGCGACCGCCGTGTCGCCGAGCATCGTCTCCGGACGCGTCGTCGCAACGGTAATAAATTCGTCTTTGCCCGGTAGTCCGCCAATCACCGGATATCGGATCTCATACAACTTGCCCGCAACGTCCTCATGCTTCACTTCGAGATCGGAGATGGCGGTGCCGCAGTCGGGGCACCAGTTGACGATGTACTTCCCGCGGTAAATCAGCCCGTCTTCATACAGGCGCACGAACGCTTCCTTCACCGCGTGCGACAGGTTGTCGTCCATGGTGAAGTATTCGCGGCCCCAATCGACCGACGCTCCCAGCCGTTTCATCTGGTCGAGAATCGCGCCGCCGTACTCGCGCCGCCATTCCCAGACGCGCTCGAGAAATTTCTCGCGTCCCATCTCGCGCCGCTTCTTGCCCTCGCTGGCCAGTTGGCGCTCGACC
>Ga0210406_10007863_pt1 | contig 10751 bp, 10 predicted proteins | sample IncBWC30MmetaG_FD_155454 | JGI IMG/M metagenome (GOLD analysis project Ga0210406, IMG submission 155454) | Forest soil microbial communities from Barre Woods Harvard Forest LTER site, Petersham, Massachusetts, United States - Inc-BW-C-30-M | ecosystem: Environmental > Terrestrial > Soil >... | reverse complement strand
ATACCAATGGCTTTAAAATTGGTGGCTTTAAGCAAGGCAGCCATATCAACCTGTTTCTGAAGATCTTCTTTTTCTTTGCTCAGGTTTACGGTTTTATCTTTCTCTTTGTTCAGATCGGCTGACATCGTCTTTTTCTCCGCAATAAGACTTTGATTGAGCTGTCCCAGAGAGTCAATGGTATAAACATAATGTTTCATGATTTTACGAAGCGTCTCCGTTTCTTTTTTCAGCTTCATAATCACATAGGCATCTCCTTTGTGTTTGTCGGCTTCTTCCAAAAGCTCAGCTATATAGGCTCTTTTTTCGTCCAGTTCTTTGTTCACTTTGGCATCGCTCGTCTGCAGGGTAGCATATTCTTCCTGCACTTTCAGCAGATCCGATTTCACATTTTCGCGTTCAATGAATACTTGTTTTACGATTACTTCAGTACGATCTTCTTTTTGTTTTTCATCAAAGTACAGCTTGGCAAGATAACCATTGCCTCCGGCGAGCAGCAGAATGAGAACCCAAAGAACGGCCACACCCCGTCTCTTTTTTTCCTTTTTTACTTCTTTACCCGATGCGGATTCCTGTTGAACTGTATTTTCCATTCGATGAAATGATTATTTTGGGGTCTGATACTTAAACTATACGAGACAAAATTACGCATTTCGTTCGGAAGGAGAATAGGTTTAAGACCGATATGCTAACAATATAAAGTCAATAACAATGGCATCCTTTGCTGCATTCTGGAAACGCTATCCCGCTGATTTTCTGTCCCTCCTGTTTCCCGAACGCTGTCCCGCCTGCTCCTGTCCTATGCAAAACGGGGAACGGTTTATCTGTACGGCCTGTCATTATTCGCTTCCGCAAACAGGTTCGCATTTAAATCCTGACCATCCGGTAAGCCGGATATTCTGGGGTAGGGTGCGTCTGGAGTCAGTAGCCGCTTTATATACCTTTCAGAAAGGAGGAGGTGTTCAGCATCTTATCCATCAGCTTAAATACAAAGGAAGAAAAGAGATAGGATATGAGGCAGGCAGGCTGCTGGGAGTGCATTTAAAAGAGGTTCACCCGTTTAACACCTGCGATTATGTTATTCCAGTGCCCCTGCATATAGCCAGGGAAAGAAAAAGGGGATATAATCAAAGTGAATATTTTGCCCGTGGATTGGGATCTTCATTAAAGATTCCGGTAGATACGGCGGTACTGAGAAGAGAGGAACGGTCGGAAACACAAACCCGGAAAAACAGATTCAACCGCTGGAAAAATGTGGAAAGTGTATTCCGGATACATACTGCTGCCAGTCTTGCTGGGAAACATATATTGCTGGCTGATGATGTGGTAACGACCGGTGCCACACTGGAAGCCTGTGTGAATACCCTGCAAAAGGCGGCTCCTGTAAAAGTGAGCATAGCCGTTATGGCTATGGCAAATAGTTAAACAGCTTCGGCTACTACTTCGTTAACACCTGGAACGAGGCGTTTTAATAACCCTTCTATTCCGGCTTTTAAAGTCATGGTAGACGAAGGACATCCGCTGCAAGCTCCTTTGAGCTGCACCGTAACCACTCCGTCGATAAAGGAACGAAAGGTGATTAATCCTCCGTCCTGTTCAACAGCCGGACGGATATACTGTTCAAGGATTTCCACGATCTTATGCTCGGTTTCAGTCTGAGGCGCTGTGTGCTCGGTAAATACCGATGTTTTGGTTTGAAAAGAATTGTCTGTATGCACTTCGGCCTGTGGAAGCTCGGTAACTACTTCGCTATGATCGGTAAGAAAAGTTTTGAGAAACTCTCTTAATTCCAGGGTGATATCATCCCAGGATACGGCTTCTATTTTTGAAAGCGTAATATAGTTACCACTGATAAAAATACCTTTGATAAAAGGAAACAGAAAGAGAGCCTTGGCAAGGGGTGAGCCCTTGGTTTCAGAAGCGTTCAGATATTGAACGGTGGCACCTTCCGGAATAAGGAAGCGGTTAGCAACGAATTTCATCGAGGCCGGATTGGGAGTACTTTCGGCGTATATAATAACGGGTTTTTGAAGGATCGGTTCCATAGCTTAACAGTCGGATACAAATTCGTAAATTCGCTTACATTTATCTAACAAAGGTAGGCATTTTGGCTAAGAAAGTAGATTTCCTGATTATAGGCTCCGGTATTGCCGGACTTAGTTACGCACTCAAAGTGGCAGAGCATGGCACGGTATGCGTAGTGACAAAATCCAATGAGGATGAAAGCAATACCAAGTATGCCCAGGGCGGTATTGCAGCCGTGATGTATGACCCAGATTCATATGCCAAACATATAGCCGATACCCTGAATGCAGGGGCCGGATTGTGCGATCCGGAAGTGGTGGAGATGGTTATCCGGGAGTCAACCGACCGCATCAGGGAGCTGATCGAGTGGGGTGCTAAGTTTGATAAGAAAAGCAGCGGCGAGTTTGATCTGGCACGCGAAGGCGGACATTCCGAACATCGGATACTCCATCATAAAGATGTGACCGGTTATGAAATAGAAAGAGCTTTGCTGGATCAGGTGCATAAGCATTCACGGATCCAGGTATTGGATCATCATTTTACCATTGATATTATTACCCAGCATCATCTGGGGGCAACTGTTAACAGTCGTACTCCCGATATTGCCTGCTATGGGGCGTATATCCTGAATCTGAAGACAGACAAAGTGGAGACGGTATTGGCCAAAACCTGTCTGATGGCTACCGGTGGCGCCGGCAATGTGTATGCTGCCACCACCAATCCGGTTATTGCTACCGGTGATGGAGTGGCTATGGTATATCGTGCCAAGGGAAAGATTGAGAATATGGAGTTTTTCCAGTTTCATCCTACTGCTTTGTATCATCCCGGAGAGCATCCATCATTCCTGATCTCTGAGGCCGTAAGAGGTTTTGGGGGAGTGCTTAAGACACAGGACGGAAAAACATTTATGGAGCGTTATGATGATCGTGGCAGCCTGGCTCCGAGAGATATTACGGCCCGGGCAATTGACAATGAAATGAAAGGAAGGGGCGATGATTTTGTCTGGCTCGATTGTACCCACCTGGATGTGGATGATTTTATCCGGCATTTCCCCAACATTTACCGTAAATGTCTAAGCTATGACATTGATATAAGCAAACAATATATACCGGTAGTGCCCGCGGCTCATTTTATGTGCGGAGGAATAAAGGTGAATCAATCCGGAGAAAGCAATATTAAAAACCTCTATGCAGTAGGAGAGTGCTCCTGTACCGGTTTGCACGGAGCTAATCGCCTGGCGAGTAATTCACTATTGGAAGCCGTCGTGTTTGCACACAGGGCTGCAATAAGCGCCATAAAATGCAAGGCCTCGAATACCTGGCAGGATGGAGTTCCCGCATGGAACGCAGAAGGTACGGCTCATCCGGAAGAAATGATTCTTATAACACAAAGCCTGAAAGAAGTACAGGCTATCATGAGCAATTATGTTGGAATTGTCCGTTCTGATCTGCGTTTGAAACGGGCATTCGACCGGTTGGAGATTTTGTACAAAGAGAATGAAGCTCTTTATCAGCAAACAACCGTTTCGCCCCGTTTATGCGAACTGAGAAATATTATCAATGTGGCTTATATCATTATCAAACAGGCTATGCAACGAAAAGAAAGTGTTGGGCTGCATTATAATATGGATTATAAGTTTAAACAAAAAGCGATTTAAGATTTATGATTTTTAAGACCGAGTATGTTTTATTTCTCCTGCAATCTGGTTCAGTATTAAATCCCAACGTCCAATTCATAAATCATAATTCTTAAATCCTGATGGCTCTTATTAAACCTGTAAAAGGCATTCATCCTAAATTTGGTAACGACTGTTATCTGGCCGAGAATGCAACTGTTGTTGGCGATGTGATCACGGGTGATCAGTGCAGTATCTGGTTCAATGCCGTGGTAAGGGGTGATGTAAACAGTATTCGCATGGGAAACAAAGTGAATGTGCAGGATGGGGCTGTGATCCATTGTACTTATCAGAAAACAAAGACTGTTATCGGGAATGATGTATCAATCGGGCATAATGCCATTGTGCATGGAAGCACGATACACGATCATGTGCTCATAGGGATGGGGGCCATTGTTATGGATAATTGTGAAATAGGAAGCAATAGCATTATTGCTGCGGGCGCTGTGTTGACAGAAAATACGAAGGTGGAAGCGGGTTCTCTTTACGCAGGAGTACCCGCAAAAAAAATCAAAGAAGTAAGCCAGGAACTGGTAAGAGGAGAAATAAAAAGGATTGCAGATAATTATGTAATGTATTCCGGATGGTTTAAACCCGAACCTCAATCCTAAACATTTGTTTTATTGAGGCTTACAAACAGATGAATGACCATAGGTAGTCTTGAAACTGTTTTCGAATGTGGTCATATTGGAGCTGCTGGAGCTGCAGTACTCTTGTTGGGCAATGACTTTGCCATTTGTATCGATGGCGGTGCAGGTCGTGCATTTTTTACAGGAAGAAAAGCACGCTATTCCCATCAGACATATTCCAAAAGCGAAAGCGATTTTTCTCATTGTATAGAGGTGGTAGATTACGCGAATGTAACGTATTTCTCTTAAATAATTTTATCCTGTTTCCGGATCCTTTTTTACGGTTTATTTCCAGATATCAGCTTTCTCCAGCTTGATTTTTCCTTTAAAGAAAAAGGCAGTGCTTTTTTCAAATGAGTCGGTATAGTCGGAAACATAGAAACGGTGAGTGGGGTTCTTCTCCTTGTTTTCGAGCTTGTGTTTTTTGAGCAGATTCACGATTTCTTCGGCCACTACTCCTGCTGAATCAACTATCTGAACTTTATTGTTGTAATACTCTTCTATTTCCTGACGGATAAGCGGGAAATGTGTACAGGCCAGGATAAGGGCATCTATCTTTTTGAGCTTAGGTCGTTCGAGATAAGAATGTATGACCGCCCGGCTTATTTTATTGTTGAAAAAGCCTTCCTCTATCATGGATACGAGCAAGGGAGTGGCCAGGGAAGACACTTCCACGTTTTTGGAAGCCGCTCTGATTTTTTTTGAATAGATATCGGAACGAATGGTTCCTTTGGTAGCAATTACCCCGATGTGTTTGGTTTTGAGCTTTTCGGTCACCTCTTTTACAACGGGGTCTATCACATTCAATACCAGTGCCCGGTTGCCTACAAAATCCTTGACGGTTTCATAGGCTTGTGCCGATGCGGTATTGCAGGCAATAACGATAAGTTTGCAATGTTTTTCAAGGAGAAACTGACTAATACGGATGCCATAATATTTTATGGCATCCGCAGATTTTTCTCCGTAAGGTAAATGAGCTGTATCGCCGAAATAAACAAGCTTTTCATTCGGCAGCAACCGGGTAATAGCGCTGGCTACAGTAAGTCCGCCTATACCCGAATCGAAGATCCCGATAGGGTCGGAAGCTTTCAAAAGGGTGTTCAGTTTAGACAAGGATAAATAATTTCCTTATTTTTTAGGTGATGGGGGAGGGGTTTTGCCTCCGTTAGCAGGTTTTGCTCCACCCGATCCATCATTTTGCGCACCACTGTTAAATGGTACTGCATTAGCAGGGATATTCAATTTGGTTCTTACCGCCTGCATCAGGTTGTCACTTGCTTCGTAATAAATGACAATACCGGAGCTGGTATCAAATACATATTTATAGGAACCGGCTTTGGCTACTTCTGCAATGGCTTTGTTGGCCTTGTCGTAGATTGGTTTCAGCAGTTCATTCTTTTTATTTTGAAAATCAGACTGTGCATTTTGCTGAAACTCCTGCAAACCCTGTTGCTGGTGTTGCAGACTATTTTCTTTTGCTGTTTTTATCAGCTGGCTGGTATTTGGGTCAGCTGCAGCTTTTTGATAATCTTCCAGATCGGCCTGATATGCACCCTGCATTTTTTGCAATGTCTGCTCCAGTTGTTTGTAATAATCCTGTGCATCAGCATCTGCTTTCTTTGTTTCTGGCATAAGAACCAGTAAAGAATCGAGATGGATATGACCTATTTTCTGGGCATTCACACCCGTTGTAATTGTCAGGATCAATCCTGCTGCAAGGATAGATCGGAAAAAGTTCTTCATTTGATGGTAAGATTTATGTTTAATCGGGGGCAAATATATGTTTATTTTCCGGATCCCTTTTTGCTATACCCGAGCTGTTCCAGAATTTTATCGCTTTCGTCGTATTTAGGGTTGGTATAGAGCATTGTCAGGTCGCTTGATTTGTCAAAGATGACGGCATAATTACCCCCCTCAGCCATCTTTTTTACTGCATTGTATATTTCGTCCTGAATAGGTTTTACAAGCTCTTGGCGTTTCTTGAAAAGTTCACCATCCACTCCGAATTTTGCTTTCTGGAGATCTTTGGCTTCTTTTTCTTTGCCCACTATTTCAGCTTCCCGTTTCTTTTTAAGGTCATCGGTAAGCAATACCTGCTCCTGCTGATAGTTTTTATAAAGCTTATCCACTTCCTGGAACTTAGCCTCAATTTCCTTTTGCCACTGGGTTGAAATCTTGTCCAACTCGCTTTGGGCTTCTTTATACTTTGGTATCTGTCCAAGGATATAATCCGTATCCACATAGGCAAATTTCTGAGCAGAGGCACCGGTCCATGCAAGGGTTGCGATTGCCAGGGAGAATAGGAGCTTTTTCATTCGTTAAGATTTTAGATATATAATGTCAACTTATTCTTAGAGCTCTCCAAGATTCGCGCCAATTGTAAAGTGCAACTGTCCCCGCTGCATGCCCGGATTGCTTGGTACATCATCCAACCTCCATCCATAATCGAGTCCCAGAAGACCAAACATGGGAAGGAACACTCTGACACCCACCCCGGTACTGCGATAAACCTGGAAAGGATTATAGGAAGCAAAAGAGTCGTATGTATTAGCTGCTTCCACAAAAGTAAGGCAGTAAATAGTTGCCGCCTGGCTCTGGGTAATAGGGTATCTGAGCTCGAGCGTGTATTTATTGATAAGGGGAGAGCCGGTAGTGGCTGAAAGTGAACCATCGTTATATCCTCTCATGGCAATAATTTCGCGTCCATCCAGAGAATAACCTGTCAGACCGCTTCCTCCCAGATAAAAACGCTCGAAAGGTGTAAAGCCCAGTTTGGAATTATAGTATCCAAGGAATCCAAATCCGGCACGGGCATTCAAAACCAGGTTGCCAATTAAAGGTGTGAACCACTGGGTTGTAAATTTCAGTTTATAGAATTCGAGGAATTTGTATTTCTGCTGATCAGAGGTAATGGCATAATTCACATTTTCCCATAATGAATAAGGAGGTGTAAACTGTCCGGTAAGACTCATGGTTCCACCTCTTGTTACAAATTCGGTAGGGGCTTTGTTCAGATTGCTCCGGGAAATGGTTGCCTGTACATTGATATTGTTGGAGAAGCCATTGCTGAACGAGAATACGTTGGCGAAGTTATTCAAGGTGTAATAGGCATAATTCAGGCTTCCGAAAAAGCTGAAATAATCATCCGGTTTTTTCAGACGCGAGCCAAAACCTGCTGTTACCCCCCAAATATTGAAAGAGGTACGGCTTGGATCATCGAGAGCAAGCCCGTTAGACTGAACCGAGTAGTAGGTTGAGAATGTCAGAGAGTTTGGCTTTTTACCACCTAGCCAGGGCTCGGTAAAGGAAGCGTTGATACTTTGATAAAGCGTACCGTTTGATTGGGCTCTGATACTGAGACGTTGGCCATCACCGGCAGGTAGAGGTCTCCATGCATTTTTCTTAAAGGCTTTACGGGCAGAAAAGTTATTAAAAGAAACTCCAAGCGTACCTACAATACGTCCTGCACCCCAACCGCCCGAAAGTTCAAGCTGGTCGGAAGGTTTCTCCTGAACCGTATATTCGATATCTACAGTACCATCAGCCGGATTGGGCTTTGGATTGACAGTCATTTTTTCAGGGTCGAAGAATCCGATTACAGAAAGCTCTCGTTGGGAACGGATGATATCGGAACGGCGGAAGAGCTGTCCCGGTCTTGTCCTAATTTCCCGCATGATAACCTTATCATTGGTTTTTGTATTTCCCGTTACCGTTACTTTGTTAATGATGGCCTGCTTCCCTTCATAAATACGCATTTCAAGGTCAATCGAGTCGTTGTCGATATGCACTTCTATCGGTGTAACCTGGAAAAACAGATAACCATCGTCCATATACAGAGAACTGACATCGGTACTATTAGGATTCATAAACAAACGGGCATCGAGCAGACTCTGGTCAAAAACGTCGCCCTTTTTGATACCAAGACGGTTGGAAAGATCTTTTGATGTGTATTTTGTGTTACCTACCCAGTTAATATTGTTGAAATAATAACGGTTGCCTTCTTTGATAGTAATGGCAATAGTTACCCGGTTAGGCGCAGAACGATAGACGGTATCTTTTACGATGGCCGCATCGCGGTATCCTTTTTCACGGAATTTATCAATAAGGCTCTTTTTGTCTTTACGGTAGTTATCTTCAATGAATTTGGAGGAGCTGAAGATAGTCCAGATTCTTTTTCTTTTGGTATCATCCATGGCATGATACAGTTTCCATGGCTTTATATGCTCATTGCCGTAAATGAAGATATCCTGTATTTTAATTTTAGGTCCTTTGTTTACAGTAAGCATCAGGACAACCATTCGTTTGTCGATAGGGCTTGGCTGTTGTTCAATGGTTACGCTGGCATCCAGGTATCCTTTGTTGACATAGAAATCAATGATGCTTTGTTTGGTTGACTCCAGAACATATTCTGTAATTACTTTTCGTCTCGAAATTTTTATGCGCGAACGGATATCATCCTGATCTGATTTTTTAATGGCGCTTTTAGGATTGAAGTAGTAATTGTCCAGTCGTGGCCGCTCTACGACTTTAAAATCGAGCCAAATATGATTTCCTTCCGTTTTGGTGGCAAAACATTGAACGTCTTCAAAAAGACCCTGACGCCACAGGTTCTGAATAGCATCTGAAATTTTTTCGCCAGGTACATTTACTTTGTCCCCATCGGAGAGACCGGTAACCAGTTTAAGTACTGACTTGTCGGCAATATTATCTGCACCGCTAAAGGTTATATCAGCAATGATATATTCTTTGGGAACATTGTATGAAAACTGGGTGGTATCAGCAGTACTGAGATTCAGAGGCTGGTTCTGTGCATAGAGCTTGCATGAAGCAGCGATCAGGAAGAACAGATAAGTAAAAAAGCTTTTTTTCATTGCAAAATTTCAGGTCGCTATTTGCTCACTGGTTTTTCCGAACCTTCTTTCCCGTCCCTGAAAATCAAGGATGGCCTCATACAGATCTTCTTTTCTGAAATCAGGCCAGAGTTTCTCCGTAAAATGCAACTCTGCATATGCAATCTGCCAAAGCAGAAAATTACTGATGCGTTGTTCGCCACTGGTCCGGATGAGCAGTTCCGGGTCTGGAAAACCGGCGGTGCAAAGAACGGAATTAAAAAGGGATTCGTCTATATCAGCCGGGGAAATTTCTTTCTTATTAATACGCTCGGCTATTTTTTTAACAGCCTGAATAATCTCCCACCGGGAACTATAACTGAGGGCAAGAACCAGGGTCATGCGGGTATTGCCGGCTGTGATAGCCATAGCTTCCTGCAGTTCTTTTCTGCAGCCTGCCGGAAGGCTTTCTATGTCGCCAATGGCTTGAAGCCGGATCTGATTGTCGGTAAGGGTTTTTGTTTCTTTTCGGATGGTGCTGATAAGTAGCTCCATAAGAGCAGTTACCTCCAGCTTAGGGCGGTTCCAGTTTTCTGTAGAAAACGCATAGAGAGTAAGGTATTTAATACCCAGCTCAGCAGCGGCTTCAACAGTTTCCCTTACGGCCTTAACTCCATTTTGATGGCCAAAGACACGAAGTCTTCCTTTTTGCTTTGCCCATCTTCCATTCCCATCCATAATCACAGCGATATGTTCAGGTAGGCGGGATAGATCAATCTTTTCTTTCAACGGTATCGTTCTTTAAAAAAACAGTCCACCTAGGGCGGACGATAAAGCGCAAGCTATGAATTTTCAGTAATATGAATAACAAGGTTTTTCCCTTGGCTTGAATTCAAATGAAATAGTGGCACCGGCAAAAGAGTACCAATCATTTCTGCCTCCATTGCCTCTTTCACTTCCTACACGGCTCGCAGGCGGATCCGTGCTGATAGACCGATCGGCCATGACTGCAGCAAGACTGCCGTTTTGAGCAAGGGCTGCAGGAGAAGCATAGGTTCCACTTACATCATCCAGATAAGGAGTAAAGGTTTTTCTCATACCCCATTCCACCCCCAGGCAAATCCGCCGCGCCATACTGAACTTCATTCCTATTCCAAAAGGGATAGAAATTTGTGTAAGACGGTATTTCTTGGGACCACCTTTTGTTCCTTCTCCTTCGGTACCTAATGGTTGAAGGTCAATCCATTGGTTTCCTAATTCGGCTTCCGGGTTAAACATATAGCCTGCAATACCTCCAAAAATATAGGGCGTGAAAGGAAATTTGGCACTGCCCGTCTTATACTCCATAAAATTGAATTCGGCTTCTGCCGATAATTCATGGATATATGATTTAAAGCTGAGGTTACGTTCCTGCTGGGAAGGAGAGTTTGAACGGGCATCGTCACCCTGAATATTGCCCAGTAGCAAACACCCTTTGAAGCTGAAACGATGATTGTAGTTGTAGCGGTATAAAACACCTCCGGCGGGCTGAGTCATGGGACCAAAATGGCCGGTAGGATTCAGATCGCCTATATAATAAGAGCAACCAATAAAAAT
>Ga0210406_10007862_pt1 | contig 10751 bp, 8 predicted proteins | sample IncBWC30MmetaG_FD_155454 | JGI IMG/M metagenome (GOLD analysis project Ga0210406, IMG submission 155454) | Forest soil microbial communities from Barre Woods Harvard Forest LTER site, Petersham, Massachusetts, United States - Inc-BW-C-30-M | ecosystem: Environmental > Terrestrial > Soil >... | reverse complement strand
GGCGGCCCAGGTGGCGCGGCGTCTTGCGCCTGCGCGGGCAGGGCGAAAAGCAGCGCGAGCAGGAGAAGCATATGGACGCCGCGAAGTATTGGATTCAACTAACAATCCCTCCGAGCGCTATTGCTGCGGCGGATTTCCGGCAGGCGCCGTGGCCGGCGCTCTGCCAGCCTGGCCCGGCCGGCCTTGAGTGAATTGTTGCATACGTTCCCACTGCTCGGCGGAAAGAAGAATGACGGCTTTGGGAACGAAAACGTTATTTTGCAGGCCGCCGCGGATAACGATGTGGTCGCCGGGCTGGATATCGGCCATGGTGATGCTCTCGCGGCCGCGACGCAGCGATGTGTCTTCGTTCAGCTCGAGCGTTTGCGTAACGTTGTCGGCGCGAAGCACGATCAGCTTGGGAGGGTCGAGGGATTTCACCACGCCGGCGACAAAATCCTTGCCCATTTCACCGAACGCCGTGCTGCCACCGGGGCCGGCACCACTTCCACCAGGGCCGCCGTTTGCGGTGCGGCCCCTGAGCGACTGCGCGGTTACGGAGTGGTCGGGATTTTCGTCGCCGCTGGCCATTACAAAATCGCCCACCTTAAAGTCGGAAAGCTTGGCGGGCTGGCGATCTTTGCGAAATTCGGTTTTGTCGGTGAGGTTGACGGTAACGGTGGACCCATCGGGCTTGGCGAGTTGAAGCGAGTTGCCGTGAATGGCGGTGATTTTGCCGATAGTGCCATGGCCTTCGCGAGCACCGCCGCGGCGCGGGCCGCGATCACCGTTGGGTGGCGGGCCCTGGGTCTGATCTTGGGTCTGATTCTGGGGCGTGGTAGTGGAATCGGGAGTCTGGGCCGGGCTGGCAACTCCGATGGTCAGAAAAATAAGGCACAACAGGTAAAGATGGGAACGATTCATGGTTATAGATTCCTCGATGAAATTGGACATTTATAAAGACGCAAGCCCGGCGGCCAAAGTAACGCGAAGCGAACGCGTGGGGCGGGGAGCGGACTATGCCTCAACCCTATTAATTCCGGAAAAGCAGGCAGAAAGTTCCCCCGCGAGGCGTGGCTATGGCCAGCGAAGCCGCGTCTTTATTCTGATCCGTGTTTGGCGCGCTGCACGATACCCGGCTCATGCACAAGATGCTGATAAGCAATATCTTATTGGGCGGCCATCGAACTCAAGCCTACCTGTCAGGCGGAATGCCCTGCGGTAAGCGTACTCGCAGACGCAGTTTTAAGTTCCGGAAAACAATGATCTTCAGTTGGATGCCGGCTTTGGGGTGTTGCTTGCAGGACTTCCTTTTGTTGCGATTTTTTGTGGCTTGCCGCCGGTGTAACTGACGCGCCAGATGGAATTCGATCCATCATCGGTGATGAGCAGCGAACCGTCGGGAGCGACCGTGATGCCGACCGGGCGGCCCCATACATGGCTGTTGTCCACCACAAAGCCGGTGATGAAATCTTCATACTCGCCGCTGGCACGGCCGGTCTGATGCATCGGGACGCGGATGACTTCGTAACCGGTGCGGACGGAGCGGTTCCATGAGCCGTGTTCGGAAGCGAAAATGTCGCCGCGATATTCGGCGGGAAATTGAGAGCCTTCATAAAAAGTGAGTTCGAGAGACGCGTTGTGAGGCTGGAGGAGAACATCGGGAACAATGGCCTTGTCCTTTAGTTCCGGATGCTTGCCGCTGTGGCGCGGATCCTGGTGGGCGCCGATGTACCACCAGGGCCAGCCGTAGAAGCCACCTTCCTGAACGTGGGTGATGTAGTCGGGGACGAGATTATCTCCCAGGCCGTCGCGTTCGTTGACGGAGCACCAGAGTTCGCCGGTTTTGGGATGGACGGCCAGGCCGCCGCCGGCGTTGCGAATCCCATAGGCGTAGACACGCATATCCGAGCCGTCGGGATTGAGTTGCAAAATGTCAGCGCGGTTTTTTTCTTCGGATGTGGTGTCGGGGTCGTCGACGTTTGACTCCGAGCCGACGGCGACGAACAGTTTTTTGCCGTCAGCAGAAAACTGGATATCGCGGGTCCAATGCCCTCCGGTGGGAAGATCGGCGATGTGTCCGGCCGCACCGGATGCTTTCAGATCGCCATTTTTGTAAGGGAAGCGGACGATGGCGTCTGTGTTGCCGATATAGATCCACTGGGGATTATTTCCCGGCGGGTAAAAGGCGATGCCGTAAGGGCGGCGGAGCCCTTCGACGAAGACGGAGGTTGTTGCAGGTTTGCCGTCACTGGTGATTCCGCGGAAAATTCGGATTTTGCCGCTGCTGCTCTCCGCAAGGAATAAATCGCCATTGGGGGCGGTGCGGATCAGGCGCGGATTGTCGAGTCCTGTCGCGTAGAGCTGAACGGTGAACCCGTCCGGAGCTTTCGGCCAGGCATTCGAGGGGCGAGCCACAAGTTTGGGGCCATTGCTGGCGGAATCGGTGCCGTAGGGAGGGGGAAGATCTCGCGCGGAAATTTTGCGGACATTCCCGGGCTCTTCAACGCGAAAATCCGTGTAGGGAGGTTCGGGCAGAGGCGCGTTTGTTTTCACCGGAGCGAGGCTCGCAGGCGGCGCCTCCGGTTTGTTTGCCGCGGCGGCGGACTTGAGCGATTTCAGGTAGGCAACAATTTGCCAGCGCTGCTGCGCGGAAAGGCCGCCCCAAGCGGGCATGCCGTTGGCGACTGAGCCCGTGGTGATGAACCAGAAGACCTCGCCGTCAGGGGCGGATTGCGTTGGCCCCTGGGAGAGTGCAGGGATGTTGCCGCTTCCCCGCCCCGCGGCGCCGTGGCAAGCCACGCAGTTTGCGGCGTAGAGTTTTTCTCCGGCATCGATGGCCGTCTGTTTACCCGCGAGCGGGTTTTTCTGATTCATCGTTGCTGCGGGGGCATTATGGAAATGGGCGTCCTGCGCCGGAGAAATAGCCGGAATGAGGCCAACCATGGCGACAAGAAAACAGGGTCGAGTTCTCACGTTCAAGCGAACCTCCAGCAACTATTATTTTCGTCTACGCACCGGAAAACAACTCCGACGGTTGCCCGGGCTGGGGAAAAGTCTGCAAGCGACAGCAAGAATCACACTGGACCCGACATTCCTATTGGATGCAGGGTGGCGTCATATTGACGCCGTGACATCACCCTGGCGTGTCATACCGCGACACGGGAAGTTTCCCGGTTGCTGATCCGCTAACCCATTCATTTGCGGTGGATTCCCACCTCTGAAAAATGCATCAACTGGCAAGCCGATTGCATCCATTTTTGTGGAGAGCTATGAGCACAAGTTTTGAGGTGGAATCCGATCTTCGCAAAGCCACTGGAGCGCTCGACGCGTCCCGCGGCGGGCTGTTGGCCTGGGCGAGAAATGGCGGCGATTGGGCATCGCGCACGGCGGCCGAAACGATCCATGCCTTGAAATCTTCTACCTGGTGGGCATTCCTGGTGGTGGCGCTGGCGATCGGCTGCGTCGCGTATGCCGACACCCGGGCGGAAGACGTGTCGCTTGGGTACCTTTATATATTGCCGCTCTCCTTCAGCGCGATCCTGCTGTCGGCGCGGTTGACGTATGCCATCGTCGTTGTCTGCATTCTTTTTCATGACCTTTTTGGGCCGCCGATCCATCACATTCAGGCGCGCATCCTGCACAATCTGGCGGCGCTGGTTGGATTCGCGTTCGTGGTGGCAATCCTGAGGTGGTTTGCGGCGCAACGCAACGCGCTGAATGAATTGACCCGCCACCAGCGAGACGAGTTGTTGAAAGAGGTGGAGCTGGCGGCGGAAGTTCAACGGCTGTTTCTGCCTCGCAGCGATCCGGAAACGACGGGATTTGAGATTTCGGGCGCCATGCATCCGGCACGGGTGGTGGGCGGGGATTACTACGATTTTCTTCCGCGGCCAGACGGGCGAATGAGGCTGGTGATTGCGGACGTTTCGGGGAAAGGGGTAGCGGCGGCGCTGTTGATGTCGGCGACAGCGGCGGCGGTGCAGTTGGAGACGAACGAACCGCGAAAGTTGCGCGAGGTTGTCAGCCACCTCAACAAGGAGCTATATGCGCTGCAGGACGACGGGCGATTCGTCACGGTGCTGGTAGGCGAACTGGATCCACATTCCGGCGCGTTGCGATACATCAATTGCGGGCACAATCCCGCGCTGCTGCTTCGGGGAGATGGTAGAGAGGCAGAGTGGCTACGGGCTTCGTGCACGCCCGTGGGAATGACGCCGGAGATGGACTGTTCGCTGGAGGAAATCCAGCTGGAGCCGGGCGACATTATGGTGTGGTACACGGACGGGCTGACGGAAGCGAGCAATCGGGACGCGATAGAGTTTGGGACTGGGCGATTGCTGGAGTCGGTTCGGCTGCACTCGGGGAGCAATGCACGGGAAATTTGCGAACAGTTGTGGCGAGACGCCGCGGCGTTCACTCAGCGGGATTCTCTGGATGATGACCTGACGTTGATGGTGGTCAAGATGAAAAGCGGTTCGGAGCCAGTGGCTTTCCCAGCCTTTTCCGATTAATCGAGCCCCGAAATCGCAACCGCTGATGCAATCGGCGAGGGTACGGGAGTAGTGAGAGGGCCGCGAATTCGGTTGCAGATGGAATGCGCGTACATGCTTGAAACTAGTCTGAGCTGTCTTGACGTTATTTTTTTGGCGGAGTCAAAATGAATTCATTCTCAGCGAATACCACGAAACTTGGCTTTATCGGGCTTGGCGGCATGGGCAGCCGGATCGCCGCGAGACTGCTGGCTGCCGGCTACGGCGTTTCCGTATTTGATCGAAATCCGGCAAAGCGGGACGCCCTGAAGGCGAAAGGCGCCCGGGCAACCGAATCGGTGGCGGAGCTCGCAGGATCGGTTAAGGTGGTCCTTTCCTGCCTCACCAATGATCAGTCCGTGCGGGACGTTTATTTTGGCGGCGACGGAGTCCTGGAGAACATCAGGTCGGAAACGGCCGTAATTGAGATGAGCACGATTCTGCCGGCGACTTCGCGCGAACTGGCCGGCAAAGGATTGCAGGCCGGCGTGCAGGTGCTGGATGTCCCGATTTCGGGAAGCATTCTGGCAGCGGAGCAAGGGACAGTTACGCTGCTTGCGGGCGGCAATCCGGATGTATTCCAGATGTCATTGCCGATCTTTCAGGCGATTGCCGCGAGATACTTTCACCTGGGCCCAAGCGGCTCGGGAACCACCATGAAAATGGTGGTGAACGCGATCCTCGGCGTCGAGATGCAGGCGATCGCTGAAGCGGCGGCGCTGGGAGAAAAAGCGGGATTGTCGCGTGAGATTCTGCTGCAGGTTTTGTCGCAGACGGCGGTGATCGCGCCTGCTCATTCAGGGAAACTTTCCCGGGCGGCACGCGGAGATTACAGTCCTCAGTTTCCACTGCCGCTGATGAACAAGGATTTCCGGCTGATCCTGCAACTGGCCGGCGAAGCCGGTGCCGTGATGCCAACGACATCGGCCGCGTTTGAGGTGAGCACCCAGGCGCTGGCGACGCACGGCGATTCGGATTTTTCAGCGGTGATGGAACACATGGAGCAGGTCTCCACGAAGAAAGCCTCACGCCAATCGGCGGGGATCTGAGGGGCGGTAATGGCCAAATTCGCGGGAACCAAGCGAAGTCTCGGGTCATCTAAAGTAAACCATCCCGGTGGGAAGCAGGCCAACTTTTATGGTCAAACTGAACGTAAATGCGGTTGAGCGAACATTTGATGGCGACCCAAGCATGCCGCTGCTGTGGTATCTCCGCGACATCCTGGGGCTGACCGGGACGAAATTCGGCTGCGGGATGGCGCTCTGCGGCGCGTGCACCGTGCACAAGGATGGCGCGGCGATCCGGTCGTGCATCACGCCGATGAGTGCGGCGGCGGGGAGCAAGATTCGAACGATTGAGAACGTCGGCTCGAGCGGATTGCATCCTGTGCAGCGGGCGTGGATGGAAGTGAACGCGCCACAGTGCGGGTACTGCCAGTCTGGACAGATCATGCAGGCGATTGCGTTGTTGAAGAGCAAGCCGCACCCGACAGACCAGGAAATTGACGAAGGCATGGCGGGCAACATCTGCCGGTGCGGCACGTACCAGCGAATTCGCGCGGCGATCAAGCTGGCAGCGGAGAAGAGCGGATGAGAAACATAGAAAATGTAAGCCGTCGCGGGTTTCTGAAGGGAGTTGCCGGCGCGGGAGCCCTGGTTCTGGCGGTGCGATATGTGCCGTCGATTTTTGCCGGGCAACCATCGCCGAATGCCCAGACGGCGGCCGACCAGGCCGCATTTCATCCGAATGTGTTTGTGGGGATTGAAACGGACGGGACGGTGCACATCGTTGCGCATCGCTCGGAAATGGGCACAGCGATACGGACTACGCTTCCGCTGATTGTGGCGGATGAGATGGATGCCGACTGGAGCCGGGTGAAAATCGATCAGGCCATCGGCGATAAGAGGTACGGAGATCAGAACACCGACGGCTCGCATTCCGTTCGCAGCTTTTTCGACACCATGCGGGAGTGCGGCGCTTCGGCGCGATGGATGCTGCTGCAAGCCGCAGCGCAGCAGTGGAACGTGCCGGCTACAGAGTGTGCAACGGAGCCGCATGTCGTGATTCACGCGAAGAGCGGGCGGAAAGTGGGGTACGGAGAACTGGCGACGGCGGCGGCGAAACTCGATGTGCCGAAAAAGGATCAGCTTACGCTCAAGAAGCCGGCGGAGTGGCGGTACATCGGCAAAGGCAAAACGAGTTACGACCTGGAAAACCTCTGCACCGGAAAAGCGATCTACGGGATGGACGCGAAGATCGAGGGAATGATTTACGCGTCGATTGAACATCCGCCTGTGTACGGCGGAAAGGTGAAGAGTTTCGACGAGCAGGAGGCGCTGAAAGTATCCGGCGTTCAGGAGACGATGCTGATTGATCCGTTCAAGCCGCCGGCTGCGTTTCAGCCGCTCGGCGGAGTGGCCGTGCTGGCGAATAATTCCTGGGCCGCGTTTCAAGGGCGCAAGAAACTGAAGATTACCTGGGACAACGGCGCAAACGAAGGTTACGACTCGGCGGAGTACAAGAAAGAGCTGTTGGAAACGGCGCGCAAGCCGGCCAAGGTGGTTCGAAGCGTCGGCGACGCGAACGCCACGCTGGCCGAGGCCCCGGGATCCAACGTGATCGAAGCGGAATATTACGTTCCTTTGTTGGCGCATGCGCCGATGGAGCCGATGGTGGCATTGGCCGACTTCAAGGATGGCAAAGCGACAATCTGGGCGCCGACGCAGAATCCGCAGGCGGTGCAGGCGATTGTTTCCTCAGAGCTCGGCATTCCGAAAGAAAATGTGATTTGCAATGTGACGCTGCTGGGAGGCGGATTCGGAAGGAAGTCGAAGCCGGATTACGTCGCGGAAGCGGCGGTGCTTTCGAAGAAAGTTGGGCGACCGGTGAAAGTGGTGTGGACGCGCGAGGACGACATCAAGTTCGACTACTACAATGCGGTCGCGGGGATGTATTTCAAGGCGGCGGTGGATGCGAAGGGAAAACCGACAGCATGGTTGCAGCGATCGGTGTTTCCGCCGATCACATCTATTTTTGACGTGAACGCTGTTTATGGCGACCCGCCGCATCTCGCGCAGGGTTGGACGGACATGCCGTATGACCTGCCGAATCTAAGCATCGAGAACGGGCCGGCGAAAGCGCACGTGCGGATTGGCTGGCTGCGCTCGGTGGCGAATATTTATCACGGGTTCGGCGTGCAGTGTTTTACGGATGAGCTTGCGCAGCGGGCGCGCCGCGACCCGTGCGAATACCTGCTCGACCTGATCGGGCCGGCGCGAACGATCGACTTCAAGAACGTGGAGTATCCGAATTACGGGGCTTCGCTCGAAACGTATCCGTGGGAAACCGGGCGATTGCGGCATGTCACGGAGCTGGTCGCGGAGAAATCCGGCTGGGCGAAGAAAAAGAGTGCGAAGGGTCACGGCTTCGGCATTGCCGCGCACAAGAGTTTTCTTACTTACGTGGCGACCGTTGTCGAAGTCGAGGTGAACGATCAGGGCGAAATCCGCATTCCGCGCGTTGACACCGCCGTGGATGCAGGGCTGATCGCGAACCCCGAAATCACCCGTGCGCAATTTGAGGGGGCTGCGGTTTTTGGCACGAGCATCGTGCGTACAGGAGAAATTACCGCGAAAAACGGAGTGATCCAACAGTCCAATTTCAATGATTACCCCGTGGCGCGAATCAATGATGCTCCCCAACAAACGAATGTTTATATGGTTGAGAGTTCGGCTCCGCCGGCGGGAGTGGGCGAACCGGGTGTGCCGCCGTTTGTCGCGGCATTCTGTAACGCTATCTATGCCGCGACTGGCAAGCGCGTCCGGAGTCTGCCGCTCTCTTCGAGCGGGTTGTTCGGATAGTCGAGTGCTTATGGATCGGGAGGAAAAGTAAGCCATGGCTGACGAGAAAAATCTACAACGCAAAAGTGAGCGCGATAACCCGCCCCTTTTGTCAGGGCCCGACAAGGGCGTTTCCCGACGCGAATTCGTGAGCTTTGCGGCTGGGTCGCTCTTTTTCGCCCACGCGAATCGGCAAGCTGCGGCAGCGGAATTCAAAAATGGAATTCCCTATCGCACCTTGGGGCGCACACGGGAGAAAGTTTCGCTGGTCGGACTTGGCGGCTATCACCTGGGCAAGCAGGCGGACCAGCAGGAAAGTATTCGCATTATTCGGACGGGCCTGGATGAGGGCGTGAATTTTCTCGACAACTGCTGGGACTACAATGGCGGCGAGAGCGAAGTGCGCATGGGACAGGCCCTGCGCGACGGCTACCGGCAGAAAGCGTTTCTCATGTCCAAGATTGATGGACGCACGAAGGCCGCCGCGACCAGCCAGATCAACGAGTCTCTGAAAAGGCTGCAAACCGACCGGATCGACCTGATGCAGTTTCACGAAGTGATCCGCGAAACCGACCCCGAGCGGGTTTTTGCGGAGGGCGGAGCGATGGAGGCGACGCTGGAAGCACAGAAGGCCGGCAAGATTCGCTACATAGGGTTCACCGGGCACAAGAGTCCGGACATTCATTTGAAAATGCTGGCTACCGCTTCAAAGCACAAGTTCACATTTGACGCGGTGCAGATGCCCCTGAACGTGATGGACGCGCATTTCGAGAGTTTTGAAAAGAAAGTTTTGCCGGTGCTGCTGCAGAATGACATCGGCGTCCTGGGCATGAAGCCGATGGGCGACCATGTGATCCTGGAAAGTAAAACGGCCACGCCCGTGGAATGCCTCCACTATGCGATGAATCTGCCCACGAGCGTGGTAATCACCGGCTGTGATTCCCTGCCCATTCTTCAGCAGGCGCTTCAGGCGGCCCGCAGCTTTCAGCCGATGAACACCTCTGAAGTTTCGACGCTTTTGGCAAAGACGGCGAAGGCCGCGGAAGCCGGCAAGTTTGAACTGTACAAAACTTCTCACCACTTCGATGGCACCTTTGCCAACCCTCAGTGGCTTGGATAGGAACGCCGCGAACTCTTAATACCAAGAAAAGGAAAAGACAAAATGGTCGAATATATCAACATCAAAGGCACGACTCTCAAAAGTTCCAGGATCGGATTGGGCACCTGGGCTATAGGCGGATGGATGTGGGGCGGAACGGACGAGAAAGAATCGATCCGCACGATTCATGCGGCGCTGGATCTGGGAATCAACCTGATCGACACGGCGCCTATTTATGGCCAGGGACGCTCGGAAGAAATTGTGGGCGAAGCCATTCACCAATACGGGCGGAGGGATAATATTGTCCTCGCCACCAAAGTGGGGATCGATTGGACCACGGGCAGAATCGAGCGCAACTCCAGCCGGGAGCGGATATTGAAGGAATTTGAAGACTCGCTGCGGCGCCTGCAGACCGACTACATTGATATTTACCAAGTGCATTGGCCGGATCCAGTTGCTCCTATTGAGGAGACGGCTACGGCGCTGCGGGAACTCTTTGAACAGGGGAAGATTCGCGCAATCGGCGTGAGCAACTATTCGCCGGCCCAGATGGATCGCTTCCGAGCCGTTGCGCCGCTGCACACAGTGCAGCCACCCTACAATCTATTCGAACGCGAAATCGAGGCCGATGTCCTGCCCTACGCCCACGAGCACGGCATCACCGCGCTTACTTACGGAGCCATCTGCCGCGGATTGCTGAGCGGCACGATGCGGGCGGACCGGCAGTTTTCGAAGGACGACCTGCGCAAAACCAGCGACCCGAAATTCCAGGCGCCGCAATTCGTGGAATACCTGGAAGCGGCGAAGAGGCTGGATGTGTATGCCCGCGAAAGATTTGCTAAGCGGGTGATTCACCTGGCGGTGCGTTGGCTGCTGGATCAACCCGGAGTCGGAGCAGCGCTTTGGGGTGCTCGGCGGCCGGATCAACTCGGGCCAATTAACCAAGTGAGCGGCTGGAAATTGAAGCAAGACGATTTCGATGCGATTGACGCGATTCTTCGCGAAAGCGTACGTCACCCGGTTGGCCCGGAATTCATGGCGCCTCCGTCGCGGGAGATTCCGCAGGAAGTGCGGTAATCGCAGCGTCCTGAGGACGCTTCCGGTGGGAGGAAGAATGCGAAGGTGGGCGTTGTGAGCCATCGAGGCTGGAGCTCTGTGGGATTTTTGTTGCTGGCGGTGGCGGCGGCCGGGCGGCTGAGTGTTCCGGCCGCGCCGCTTCCGGAAGCACGGTCGGAAGGCCGCGTCGTTTCCTTAACGCTGCACGCAGCTGTGAACGCCGAGGGCCGGGACTCTTTTTCGTAT
>Ga0210406_10007861_pt1 | contig 10752 bp, 8 predicted proteins | sample IncBWC30MmetaG_FD_155454 | JGI IMG/M metagenome (GOLD analysis project Ga0210406, IMG submission 155454) | Forest soil microbial communities from Barre Woods Harvard Forest LTER site, Petersham, Massachusetts, United States - Inc-BW-C-30-M | ecosystem: Environmental > Terrestrial > Soil >... | reverse complement strand
AAACGCCCTCGGCCACCGATCAACAGCAGGTGCAGGCCTACGCGCGCGCCGCCGGCGATGCCATGGCCGCGCGCAATGACACCGCGGCAAAAGAATTCCTGGCGAAGAACGGCAAGGAAAGAGGCGTGATCACGACAGCCTCGGGACTGCAATATAAAATTCTCGCCGCCGGAGATAAAAAAGCGCCGCCGATCGCGCCTACCGATTCGGTGACGGTGGAATATCGCGGCAAGCTCATGAATGGTACGGAATTCGACAGCTCGTATTCGCGCGGCGTGCCCGCGACTTTCCCCGTGAACGGCGTCATCAAGGGCTGGCAGGAGGCCCTGGTGCTGATGAAGCCGGGCGCAAAATGGCAATTGTTCATACCGCCGGAACTCGCCTATGGGCCGAGATCGCAGCCGAAAATCCCGTCCAATTCGCTGCTGATATTCGACGTGAACGTGGTGAGCGCCGAGGGGGCCAACGCGCCGCCCAAGGCCCCGCCCGGCACACCGCCGCCCGTGAAGCACAACTAGGAGCTGGCGTCTGCGAGACGGCGGCGCGAGCGCGCCGCAGTCAAGGCAGATCGAGTGCGTAGGTAAGATCGCCCATCGGGGGCTCGCCGTGCGAGACGAGCGCCGCATCGCGTTGGACGATCCCCGGCAACACGTCGAGATCGAAGCGGCGCGTGATCAGCCGCAGAATGGATTCCGTGTCGTACTGCGTGTGATCCACCGCGCCATGTTGGGCGAACGGTGAAATGATCAACGCCGGGATGCGCGTGCCCGGGCCCAATAGATCGCCCTGGGGAGGGGCAACATGGTCCCACGCACCGCCGAACTCATCGTACGTGATCACGATCAGCATGTGATTCCACTGCGGACCGGCGCGCAGCTTCGCGACCAGATCCGCGATGTGCGCATCGCCCGCGGCGACCGAGGCGTAGCCGGCGTGCTGGTTCAAATTGCCCTGCGGCTTGTAGAAGGCCACCGCCGGCAGCCGGCCGGCCTCGATGGCGGCCAGAAGATCATCGTAATCCTTCAAATGCGCCGCGCGCTGTTCCGCGTGGGTGCGCGGATCGAAGCGCTCGTAGTAATTGAAGGGCTGGTGATGTGCCTGAAAATCGGGATTGCCGCCCGCGGTCTCCGGCGCGTAAATGACTTCGCGCTTCTTCGACGGCGCGCGCGTGCCGTCTTTCACCGCGGCGTTCCATGCACCTGCATACCACGCCCAAGCGACGCCTTTCGCATCGAGCGCATCGCCGATGGTGCGCTGAGTTTGCGGCGGCAGCGTCGTCGCACTGTTCGGGTCCGCATAGGCAAAGCTGGCATCGCCCGCCGCGGGCTTGTTGCGGCTGGGTTGGTAGGGAGGCTGCATGGTGTTCACCGCGTAGAACTTGCCGTCGCCGAAATAATTGCGGGGTGCGATATCCCCGCTTCTGGCGAAAGTCGGCGGCCCGTCGAGCGCCGAGGCCGGCGGCGTGGCCGCGGTTTTCAACCGCGGCAGGTAGCCGCCGACGGCATTATTTTCCAGCACCGCGATTGAAGGCTTCGCGGCGGCGGTATCGGCGTTCGGATATTCCGGCGCGCAGGCGCAAATCAGGTATTGATGATTGAGAAACGATCCGCCGAAGGCGCCTTGAAAGAAGTTATCCGCGAGCACGAATTCCTCGGCCAAGGCGTACAACGCCGAACCACTGTAGTCGTAATATCCCAGCGCCAGACCGCCGGCGTCCGACCACGCGGCATAGCCATCATTCTTGCCGCCGTCGATTTGCATTTGATGCTCGTAAAAGCGATGCCACAAATCGCGCGTCACCGTGTTGGTCGTCAATGTGGCCTGCGATTGCGCCGTGAATCCATGCTCGATGGAATAGGGTGCATTGGGCAGGCCGGCGCTCTGCTGTTGCGTGACCACCGGTGTGACGCCGGCCGCGGTTACGCCGCCCCACGTGGGCGGAAGAACGGACAGCACCTTGCCGTCGCGGTCCACCTGCGGATGATACCCGGGCAGCGGGCGGCCATCGCGATCGATGACTTCGCTCAGATTCCGTGCGTCGGGGAAATTACCGTACAAATTGTCGAAGGCGCGATTCTCAGCATAAATGACGACGATGGTGTCGATCTGGCTGCGCAGCGCGCGAGTCACGGCGAGCGGCGCCGCGTCCTCGCGCTCCCCGGGTTCTTCGCGGTCCTCGCGCTCCTCGCGCGGGGCTGTCACGAACTTCGTCTGGACGCAACTCGAGAGGGTTGCCGCGATGCAGGCACCGCACAGAAATGCAAGGAATACGCGCGAACAAGATTTTGTCATGCGCGCCAGTATAAGGCGCGGCGCCCTGCGCGGGCGACCGCGCCGGCAAGGACTCGCGCAAGTTCACTCTGCGGAGAAGCGCCTCGTCAGAATTGCCACAGCGCGCTCACCATCAGGGCATCGGGATCGCCAAATTGCGAGCTGATGCGCTGGTATTCGCCGCGGAGAATCATTCCGAAGGGAAATTTGGACTGCACTCCCGCGCCGTACGCGAATCTCGTGTTCGTGACTTGATGACGATCGGTGGGTACGAAGTACGGGCACGGGCCTCCGGCGACGCAGGGCTGCTGAACGAAGTCGGTAAGATTGGTGGACAGCCGCGCGGCACCGGCCTTGGCGAAGACATCGATGAACGGAAAGGGCAGCGGCAGGTAACCCACCGCGAACAGCGCGGGGGCCCTGGGGTGAGAATCGCTGCCCGAGACGTTGAAATCATAGCGGCCGTTGTGCCGATAGGGTTGGCCGAAATCGATGTACTCGGCCTCGAGCCCGACCGGTCTGATCGGCCGGATGCCGACGATCCCTTGCCAGGCGAATTGATAGTCGTTGTAGTAGCCGGGCAACCCATAACGAGAGTCATCGCTCCTGATCTGCGATTCGCCGACGCCGGCGCCGACATAAAATCCCAAGGGATTATCGGCGAACGCCGCGCCCGAGGCGCCGCACGCCGCAATCGCCAGAAGCGCCCCCAGGATCTTGGATTTCCGCATAAAACCTCCGCTGTGACTAACGCATTCGACTGGAAGGCGTTGACAGAAGTTCCGGGTCAACTCACGGCGCGCGGCCCGGGTATACTTGGGCGCATGAAATTCGCGCAACTTTTGCTGCTGACCTCCCTCGCGTGCGGCGCGCTCGGTTGCGGTCAAAAGGGTCCTCTGGTAATGCCCGATGCGCAGAAGCACAAGCGCACCGTTCCGACACTGCCCGGCGCGCCTGCAAAACCTGCGAGCGGCAGCGGCGCGGCCAGTCCGGCTCCTGATGCGGCGGGACCAGCGACGAGTCCTGCACCACCCCCACCCCCACCAGCGCCCGCTTCTCCGAGCACCCCTCCGCCCGCCGACCCGACGCGTCCTTAAGATCGGGTGCTGCGATCATGAGCGCGCGCAAACTTATTTTGGTCGACGGTTCGGGCTATTTGTATCGCGCCTTCCACGCGCTGCCGCCCCTGACCAACTCGCGCGGCGAACCGACCGGCGCCGTGTTGGGCGTGCTCAACATGCTGAACAAGATGATCAAGGAAGAGGCGCCGGATCGCATCGCCGTGGTGTTCGATGCGCCGGGCCGTACCTTCAGAGACGATCTTTTCGATCAATACAAGGCGCATCGCACGCCGATGCCCGATGATCTCAGGGCCCAGGTGCAGCCTCTGTACGATGTGGTGGGCGCGATGGGCGTGCCGCTGTTGCGCGTCCCGGGAGTCGAAGCCGACGATGTGATCGGCACGCTTGCGAAACAGGGCGCGGACGCCGGTTTCAAGGTGCTGATTTCCACCGGCGACAAAGACATGGCGCAGTTGGTGGGACCGAATGTCGAATTGCTCAACACCATGAGCAACACGCGTCTCGACCGCATCGGCGTCAAGGCAAAGTTCGATGTCTTTCCGGAACAGATCGTCGATTACCTGGCGCTGGTCGGAGACACGTCCGACAACATTCCCGGCGTCACCAGCGTGGGCCCGAAGACCGCCGCGAAATGGCTGAATCAATATCAAACGCTCGACGCCTTGATCGCGCATGCCGCCGAGATCGCCGGCAAGGTCGGTGATAATTTGCGCAACCAGCTGCCGATGCTGGAGTTGTCGCGCAAGCTCGCCACCATCGATACCACACTGGCACTGGATGTGACCCCCGAGCAGTTGAGCCCCGGCGCGCCCGACGCGCCGCGGCTGCGCGAGTTGTACACGCGCATGGAATTGCGGGCGCTGCTCAAGTCCTTGGGCGCTGAGCCCGAGCCTCCCGCCGCCGAGGGCGCGGTAGAAATCGTCGTCGCCGAGAGCAGCGGCGGCGACACCCAGATTACCGCGGCCGTTGCCGTCGTCAACACGCCCGCGCCGCGCGACTATCACAAGGTGATGTCGGAAGAGGAACTCGAGCTCTGGCTCAAGAAGCTCGCCGCCGCGCCGCTCATTTCTTTCGATACCGAGACCGACAGCCTGGACTACATGCGGGCGCAAATCGTCGGCGTCTCCTTCGCGGCCGCGCCGGGGGAAGCCGCTTACGTGCCGCTGGGCCACGATTACGCCGGCGCGCCGCATCAGCTCGATCGCAACAAGGCGCTGGCGGCATTGAAGCCCGTGCTCGAGGACATAACGAAGGCCAAGGTCGGCCATCATTTCAAGTTCGACGCGCATGTATTGGCCAACTACGGCATTGCACTCAGGGGCCAGCGCTTCGACTCCATGTTGGAATCCTACGTGCTGAACAGCGTCGCGACCCGCCACGACATGGATGCCAGCGCCGTGAGATATCTTGGCGTCAAGACGATTCACTTCGAGGAGCTCACGGGCAAGGGCGCGAAGAAAATCACGTTCAATCAAGTGGACGTCGACCGGGCCGCGGAATATGCGGCCGAGGATGCCGACATCACGCTGCAGCTGCATCAGGCGATCTGGCCGCAAATAGAAGCCGTTCCCGGATTGAAATTCGTCTACGAGAACATCGAGCAGCCGCTGGTGCCGGTGCTGTTCCGCATGGAGCGCGCCGGCGTGCTCGGGGACCGCGCGTTGCTCAAGACGCAGAGCGCGGAGCTGGCGTCGCGCATGCTGGAGTTGCAGGGGCTGGCGCACAAGGAAGCCGGCGGTGTCTTCAACGTCGACTCGCCGAAACAGCTGCAGGAAATTCTGTTCGGCAAGCTGGGCATTCCGGCGATGCGCAAGACGCCGACCGGTCAGCCCTCGACCGCCGAGGACGTGCTCGAGGAACTCGCCGAGACCTATCCTTTGCCGAAATTGATTTTGGAATATCGCGGCATGGCGAAGCTCAAGTCCACCTACACCGACAACCTGCCGCTGCAGATCAATGAGAGCACCGGGCGCATTCACACTTCTTATCATCAAGCGGTGGCCGCGACCGGCAGACTGTCGTCGCAAGATCCGAATCTGCAAAACATCCCGATCCGCACCCAGGAAGGCCGGCGCATCCGTCAGGCGTTCATTGCGCCGCCCGGCCACTCGCTGGTCGCCGCGGACTATTCGCAGATCGAGCTGCGCATCATGGCGCACCTATCGGGGGACGCCACGCTGCTGCGCGCGTTCGCGGAGGATCGCGACGTGCACCAAGCGACCGCCGCGGAAGTGTTCGGCACACCGTTGGCTGAGGTCAGCGCCGATCAGCGGCGGTCCGCGAAGGCCATCAACTTCGGTCTCATGTACGGCATGTCCGCTTTCGGGCTGGCCCGGCAATTGGGCATACCCCGCGGCGATGCACAGAAATACATGGATCTTTATTTCGAACGCTATCCCGGCGTAAGGCGTTATATGGAAGAGACGCGCCGTCAAGCGCGCGAAAAAGGCTACGTGGAAACTGTGTTCGGCCGCCGGCTCTATCTGCCCGAGATTCAGTCGCGCAACGCTGCACTGCGCCAATACGCCGAACGCAGCGCCATCAATGCGCCCATGCAAGGCACGGCGGCCGACATCATCAAGCGCGCGATGATCGAGGTGGACTCTTGGCTGCAGAGTTCGCGAATTCCGGCGCGACTGATCATGCAGGTGCACGATGAGCTGGTGTTGGAAGTAGCTGATGAGGCGATCGAGACACTCGTAGGACAAACACGGACACACATGATCCGCGCAGCGGATTTATCCATCCCGCTCAAGGTGGACGTAGGGGTTGGCCGCAACTGGGATGAGGCGCATTAAACGCGTGCGCTAGCACGAAAATTGGCGCAATATTAGGCTATTGGTGGATACGCCTGTTGCGGACGCAGCAGGAAAAAAAACTGCTTTCAAAGGACTGGAACTTTTGAGGACCATCCCCATCTAACCAAATGAGCGTTTAAGACGCTCCTCGCTCTTCTCCCTGAGCGAGCATGACCCGGTTTGTCATCCCCATGCCGGGTTGGTCTGCCCCGATGGTTGCCACAAGCGTCCATCGGGGCTTTTTTATTCCAGTTACGCGCGATTGTTTCAGTCGTGCAGCCACCGGTCCATCACCTCCCGCGCTTCCTCGATTCCTTGTTTGGCATGGGCCGAAAACAGTTGCGCGGATACCGCAGCGTCCGCTCCGGCTGCCATCGTATCCTTCAGTATGCGCAGCGAATCACGCCGGTTCAGTTTGTCTGCTTTTGTCAACAAGACATGCGCGAAGCGACCTCTCGACAAAATCCACTCGAGCATCGCGGCGTCCTGCGCGCTCAAGCCGCGCCGACTGTCGACGATCAGCATCAAGCCCACCAGCGATTCGCGCACGTTGAAGTAGTGTTCCATCAGAGCCAGCCAGTGCAGGCGAACGCGCTCGGGTACCTTGGCGTATCCGTACCCCGGCAGGTCCACCAACCGCCGCTCGGGTGCCAGCTCGAAAAAATTGATGAGCTGGGTGCGCCCCGGAGTGCGGCTGACGCGAGCAAGTCCGGCGCGCTGAGTGATGGCGTTGATGGCGGTGGACTTGCCCGAATTGGAGCGGCCGGCGAAGGCGATTTCCCGGCCCGAATCCGGCGCAAGCTGATGCGCTTCGGCCGCGCTGGTCATGAACTTCACGTTGGAATAGGTCGTCATGGCCGCCGGTGGGACGCAAATTATTGACTCTAGTGTACAATTTAGGGTTGACAGCGGGTCACAATAAAACGGGGTATTAGGGCGTCATGAAGCGGCTTTGGATTCTCGCAGCAACACTTTCCGGCAGTCTCGTCACGGCCCTTGCGATCCCCGCGCCCAGCGTTGAAGCCGGCGCTACCAAGGCTGCCACCTGCCAGGCCTGTCACGGCGCCAACGGCAACAGCACCAATCCCGAATGGCCCAGCCTCGCTGGACTCGGCGCTGACTACATTGCCGACCAGCTCAATAACTTCAAGACCGGCAAGCGCGCGAGCCCGGTCATGATGCCGATGGCCGCAAATTTGACGACGGGCGACATGGCCGATCTCGGCATGTATTTCGACAGCTTGACCAATACGGGATTGGAAGCGGATCCCTCTTACTGGCAGGCGGGGGAGAAACTGTATCGCGGCGGCGACCTGGCGCGCGGAATTCCGGCGTGCATGGCCTGCCACGGCGCGACCGGCAAGGGCAACGAACCGGCGAAATTTCCGGCGCTGCGCGGCCAACAATCCACCTACGTCGCCAAGCAACTCAATGATTATGCCTCGGGCACTCGAGCGACCGGACCGAACGGCATCATGCAAACGATCGCCAAGCGCCTCACTCCCGAAGACATTCGAAATCTTGCGTCTTACGTGCAAGGAATACGCTGATGCGACTGCGCGCGCTGCCGTCGTTGGCGCTTGGAGTCGCGCTGCTATTGGCGGCCTGCGGCAGGCAAGAGCCGTCGGGGCTCGCTCCCGCGAAAGCACCTGCGCCGGCCACCGCCCCCACGGTGAACACCACGGCACCGGCCGTGCCGGGCAAGACCGCAGCCGACGCGGCGAAACCTTTGACGATGACGCGCCTCAACGAAGACGGGTCCGAATCGATCGAGGAGACGCCGGGAGACACCGGTTCCCAGAATAAATTGCTGGCGGCAGTGGCCTCGACCGTTGCCGCGGCGACCTCCACCGCTGCCGCGGCCGCCGCGGCCGGCGGTATCCAGTGGCAGGACGGAGTGCACTACACGCGCATCGTTCCGGCGCAGCCGACCAACGTTGGCGCCGGCCAGGTCGAAGTGCTGGAGTTTTTTTGGTACGCCTGTCCGCACTGCTACTCACTCGAGCCGACGCTTGCGGCCTGGCTCAAGACCAAGCCGGCCTACGTCACCTTCACCCGAGTGCCGGTGCAGTGGAACGAAGGTCACCGGGCGTTGGCGCGGCTTTTCTACACGCTCGACAGCATGGGCAAATTGAACGACCTGCATGGCGAGATCTTCAAGGAAATACAGGTGAACGGCAACGCATTGATCGGCGCTGACAACGCCGGGGCTGCGGAGCGCGCGCAGCTCACCTTCATCAAGAAGCTGGGACTGCCGGACGCCGCCTTTGAAAAGGCTTATCACGACATGAACGTCGAAACCGCCCTGCAGCGTGCCGATCAACTCGTGCAGCGCTATCGCATTACCGGTGTGCCTAATTTCGTCGTGAACGGCAAGTACATCACCGATGTGGGCATGGCGGGCACGCCTGAGCGACTGATGTCCTTGCTCGGCGATCTCGCGGCGCAAGAGCACAAACACTGATAGATGATGCGTACTCATTCCGGCGGCTGCCACTGCGGCCGCGTCCGCTTCGAAGTCACCGCGCCGGCGGCCATCGAAGTGGATGAATGCGACTGTTCGATCTGCGGCAAGGTCGGATTTTTGCATCTGATCGTGCCGGCCGAGCGGTTCAAATTGCTCAGCGGCGCCGATGCACTCACGACCTACACCTTCAATACAGGGGCCGCAAAGCACTTGTTTTGCGCTGTTTGCGGGGTGAAATCATTTTATATTCCCCGCTCCCACCCCGACGGAATCAGCGTCAACGCCCGTTGCCTCGACGAGGGCAGCATCGAATCCATGACGGTGAGACCCTTCGACGGGCGGAATTGGGACAAGGGCCTCGCGGCATACCACACGCCGGACCCCTGAACACCGGATCGCGTCGCAGCCACGACATAACGGGGAAATCTCGCGGCATTGTGTCGCGATAAACGGGGAAATCCCGCCGCATTATGTCGCGATCCGCAACACGCCGCAGCCGTTGGGCGAAAATGCGGCAATGGAATCGGTCGATGCAACAATCTGTGCTCAGCGGCAGTCGCATGGTGGCGGGCTTCGCGAAAGCCTGCTGGCGATGCTGGTGCTTTATGGCCTATTGCCGTGCGACGCATTCGCCGGCGAACAGCCCCGAGACGCCCACGCGCCGCGCGACGCGGCCGCAGGAAAATTTCAGGCGCGCCTGCCTGAGCATCTATTCCCGGCGCCCTTTGCCTATGAGCCGGCTCGCTCCGAACAGCTAACATTCTCGGCCACGGAATTTCGGCCCCGAAAACACGGTCTCTTGGATGCCGACCCCGCCAGAAGCGAGGCCTCGGTGATCGATGCACCGATTCGCCGGGACACCTCGCTTGCACGCGAAATTGCGGAATTCAAAACTCAAGATCGTCTGCGCCTGCTGACCTTGTGGCAAAACCGGGCCAGTTCGCTGTCCCTGCAAGCGGGCAAGCACGGCACGCCGTCGCTGCAATGGAGCACCCCATGGATGCATCGCGACGTCAGCTCGCGAGGACTGTTCGACCGCCTGGTATCGCCACGCAATTTTGGCGCGGCGTTCCCGCGAGGCGCGGCGCGCCAGGCTGCCACGATCGCGCCTGCTAGGCCGGTGGAATCGAGCCTACCCGGCAATAGCAAGTAAGCCGGCTTTCAGACCGGCCGAGCCGCTTACGGGCTCGCGGTCTCATAGCGGCGGAAGAAGCTGTCCTGCTTCCATTGCGGCCGCTTGGGGTCATTGGCAACCTCGATAGCCAGTGCACGAATGACTTCCTCGTAGCCCGCGGCCGTCGCCAGATTGACCGGCTGATTGGCATCGTCTGAGGGTGCGTGATAACGCTCGGTGCGCCACGCCTTGAGCGCAGCGGCCTCGGGTGAACCCGGAACGGCACCCACATCAATCATGACGGAAGGAATGCCGTGGCGAACGAAATTGTATTGATCGCTGCGGATGAATACATTGAGCAGCGGCAGCGGATCCGGCTGTATCTGCACGTTCAGATGTTCACCGACCTGCGTCACGCGCTCCCCTAGGTCGGACTCCGCAAGACCAAAGACGGTGAGGACCTTGAGCGGCACGATGGGCAGGAACATGTCGGTGTTGATGTCGGCGATCATGGATTTTGGCGCGACGGTCGGATGCTCGGCAAAATACTTCGATCCCAACAATCCCTTCTCCTCGCCCGTCACCCATACCAGCAACAGCGAACGCTTCAGCGCGGTGTGCGATTGTTTCAGCGAACGGGCGATGTCGAGCAGCAACGCGCTGCCCGAGCCGTTGTCCATCGCGCCGTTGTAAATTCGATCGCCATTGATCGGTTCGCCGATACCGACATGATCGATGTGCGCGGAAAGCACGACGTATTCGGCCCTGAGCTTGGGATCGGCACCCGGGATCCGGGCGACAATGTTGGTCGAATCGACCTCGCGCGAGTGCGTGGCGGTTGTGGCGCTGACCGATACCTTCAAGGGAAAGTGCGGCAGCGGCTTGCGATCCTTGCCGAGGGCGGCGAGTTCTTCAAACGTGTGCCCGCTTCCCTGCAAAAGCAGATCCGCATGGGCGGGATTGAAAGCGACGGCGAGTTTGGCGCCGGAGGTCTCGTCGAATTCCGGGCCGACCAGATCC
>Ga0210406_10007859_pt1 | contig 10753 bp, 10 predicted proteins | sample IncBWC30MmetaG_FD_155454 | JGI IMG/M metagenome (GOLD analysis project Ga0210406, IMG submission 155454) | Forest soil microbial communities from Barre Woods Harvard Forest LTER site, Petersham, Massachusetts, United States - Inc-BW-C-30-M | ecosystem: Environmental > Terrestrial > Soil >... | reverse complement strand
GGATGCTTGTTTAGCCGAACAACGCGGCCCACTACGCCGCGATCATCCTGAAAATGGCTGTGCCAATATGCGTAGGAGAGCACGACATAAGGCGCGCTGTTTGGGCCGTGCTCATCGGAAGCGTGGAAGAAACGGCCAAGGTACGGTTGAATGCGCAATGCGTCGAAGTAGTTTCCGCTGGTTTCGTATTCCCAGACATTGGATGGATCTTTGCCCGTGTCCAGCCCTGCCTGAGAGATGGCCCAAGCAGCCACATCGTCGAAGCTGCGATTTCGCTGGCGAAGATCGAGATAATCGGGATAGGAGTGGGACCCGACGTCGCTCCCATGTTGGACTACGAAAAGGCTCTCTGCCTGAGGCACATTCAGCGGACGCAGGATGAGCGCATTCAATACGGCGAAGACGACTGCGTTGGCGCCGATGGCCAGCATCAGTGTCAAAACGGCAGTGATGGTGAACCCGGGAGACTTGCGCAGTTGGCGTAGGGCGAATCGCAGGTCCTGCAGCAGGGTGGACATGGTCGGGCTCCGGATTACGGTAATTCTATTCAGAAAAGCAATTCGAGAGCCAAAGTGTCTTATACGCAACTGTATGAGAAAAGATCGGCTTACGGAATCTCGCAGGCGCATGGGAATCGAATTGCGTCCAGTTTCGCCGGCGGGTGTCCGTGAATGAACAGGGGCGGCGGCAACGGCGGCTTCCGTTCTCAGTTGATGCCAGCAGGCCAAAGCGCTCGTTGACCGAAGGCTGAGTGCGACTGACAGGATTACTCCCCATAAACGCCCTTGTGTTGACTGATCGGGTCTGCATAGTTTGCGGATACGCTCCGCGTTCGACAAGATCGTTAAAGTACAGCAATTCTCTCCAAATCTGGGTCCGATTTGGGTCTGGTAAGCCGGGTCAAAGAACTCCTTAGAGGATCAAGAACGGGGCCGTCAGTACCGTTAAGATCCAATAAGTTACACGTCGTTGCTGCCCTGTCACTGCGAAAAGAACCGGAACTTGAATGGTCCTATCTGAGCCCATCAGCAGAACTGAAGCCAGGGCAGCTTACGGGAAAGTTTCGCCTGGGAAGCGATCAGCTTTTGGTATGCGCTACCGGCAAGAGCGAGATTTCAGTTCACGATTACGCCGTTGCAATGATCGACGAACTGGAACGTCCCGCGCATGTCCGGCAGCGCTTTACAGTTGGGTACTGAAGGCAGGGAACTATGAAGGATGCTTAGCGAGCGGGCAAAACACCTCACATAACTCCAATCTGTTTTAGCAATCCAACCAAGTCATAAAAGAGCTTTTCTTCGACGATCTCGCCGTTCTTCCAGTGTGCGACGGTGCAGAACTCGATATGAAACTTCTTGTTGGTGGGCGCGATCAGCTTGCCGTCCGGACCCTTCATCGATCCGCTCATCGTGCCTGTAAAATCCGCAACGGTACACGTCCATTCACCCTGAGCAATCTCCACCTTATAGGGATGATTAATCAGATGATTGTCGGGGAACGTCTTGAAAAATTCGACCGACTCCGCCTTGTGATTCTCGCGCCCTCTTGTCGGCTCGGCCTGACCAGGCCAAAATACGGTGGTGTCCTTGGAATGCCGCTTTTCAAACGTATCCCAGTCCTGTGCGTTCCACGAATCGTCGAGTGTCCGCATGAGCTCAAGATTGTTCTGTGTCACGTGATCCTCCCAAAATACGCACTCGCACAGGTTGGCCAACACGTGGTCGCCATCGGCCCGCAGGGGCTTATTCTATACCTTGGCCTTTTAGCTGAGGCCACTAAAACGTTGGACAGAAGGCCTGTTGGCTTCATGCAGGCTTATGCGGCGTGGGTCAGAGCGAACGCCAAATCATGATGTGCGATATCGGGGCATAACGATATGCAAACCTAGATAAATTGCCGGCGATGGTGAAAAAATATGGCACAACCCGTATTGGTAACAGCTGGGGCTTCTGGAATGGGAAAGAAAAACCAAGAACTGAGCAGAAGTATTCGTTCGTGCATTTGGCTGGCGGTGATCTTGTGCACAACTTCGGTTGTGGTTCCAGCGACGCAACTGATCGCACAGGTTGTATCGCTTGATCCGGCAAAGCTCCCCGCTATTGGCACGGCCGATGAACGATTTCAGTCCTACAACATTGAAATGGTGGAAGTCATCGGCGGAAGATTTTGGAAACCATACGGGAGCACCACGAACGAAAGTAAAGCGCAGGTGCCCACCCCCCATAGAGGTTTCACTCCGGCAGGTATAGACCCGAACCTCTATCGATATCGAGCGCCCATCGATCTTTCAAATCCGCGATTGCGAAAACTGGCAGCTGCGTTAAGCCCCGCATATATGCGAGGCAGTGGTACGTGGGCCAATAGCGCTTATTTTCAGGATTCGGAGAATGCTCCCCCAGCCAATGCGCCATCGGGGTTCAGCGGAGTCCTAACGCGAGAGGAATGGAAGGGCGTCGTCGAATTTTCTCATGCGGTGAATGCCGAAATCGTGACATCCGTGGCTACGGGGCCCGGATCGCGGGATGCTCAAGGCGTATGGACCTCGGACCAGGCGCGGCAATTGTTCGAATACACCAAGTCCGCTGGAGGGCGAATCGCTGCAAGCGAATTCATGAATGAGCCGACATATGCAGCGATGGGCGGCGCACCGAAAGGATACGATGCCGCAAGGTATGGCCGCGACGTTGCGGTCTTCCATACTTTCCTTCGGAAAACTGCGCCCGATACACTATTTCTCGGTCCAGGTTCAGTTGGCGAGGGACCGTTCGCAATGCCAATGGGTGGCGGAGTGCTGAGATCCGAAGACCTGCTCCACGCAGCCGGTCCCGTATTCGACGTTTTTTCGTACCATCTCTATGCGGCTGCTTCACAGCGGTGCGCAATCATGGGCGCATCATCACAAACAACGGCGGCAGCGGCACTTTCTCAAGACTGGCTCTCGCGCCCAGAAAAGATTGGCGCATTTTACGCCGACCTTCGAGACAGGTTCGAGCCAGGCAAATCACTTTGGATTACGGAAACCGCCGATGCGGCCTGCGGTGGAAACCCCTGGGCGTCGACTTTTCTGGATACCTTCCGATATCTTGTTCAACATGCAAGCCTCGCTCAGCGTGGTGTGAAAGTGATCATGCACAACACACTGGCATCAAGCGACTACGGCTTGTCAGACGAAAATACATTCGCACCACGTCCGAATTACTGGGCCGCTTTGCTTTGGCGACGCCTCATGGGTGTGACGGTTCTCGATCCACAGATATCACCAACACCGAATCTTTATGTTTATGCGCACTGTCTACGGAACCATCCCGGCGGCGTCGCGCTCTTGGTCATCAATGCCGACGGACAGCAAGTCCATGAAGTCACATTGGTCCCTGAGGCAGAACGCTACACACTGACTGCCAAGCAACTTCAAGACAGAGCAGTGCAGCTTAACGGCAAGACGCTTGAACTGAACAGCGATAGCGACGTCCCAGAATTCGAGGGTCAGCGAACGCGCACAGGTCGTATCAGTTTCGCGCCCACCAGCATTACGTTCCTGGCAATTCCCAACGCTAGCAACAGCAGTTGTCGCTAGCTCGCGACCCGACTCATGGTGTGGCGATTTGACTTAAGGAGACTAATTTCATGAGCGAGACCAAGCCATCAGAGATCCTTGCAAGTCTTGCCAGGTTGCTTCCAGAACTAGAGGCTATCTATAAGGACATACATTCACATCCGGAATTGTCAATGCAGGAGACGCGGACGGCTGGTGTTGCTGCGAATCATCTGAAGGCTCTGGGCTTTGAGGTGACCACGGGCGTCGGCAAGACTGGGGTCGTAGGTATCTTGCGTAACGGCGATGGAGCCACTGTCATGCTGCGCGCGGACATGGATGCTCTACCCATCAAAGAAGCGACTGGCCTTCCGTACGCGAGCACCGTCACGGGGACTGACCCTAGCGGCAAGACCGTGCCTGTAGCCCACTCGTGCGGGCACGATATGCACGTTGCCTGCTTGATTGGCGCAACAAGTCTTTTTGCAAAGAGCCGGGACGCGTGGAGAGGGACACTGATGGCGGTCTTTCAGCCAGGCGAGGAAACCGCGCAAGGTGCTAAGGCGATGATTGATGACGGGATGTTCAAACGATTTCCAAAACCGGACGTTGTGTTAGGGCAGCACGTCATGAGCTTGCCGTCCGGGAACATCGATTGGCGTGCGGGCATTGTCACTTCTTCGGCCGATAGCCTGCAGATTCGCATGTTCGGGCGCGGTGCGCACGGCTCGATGCCCGAGTCCAGCATCGACCCCGTGGTTATGGCCGCCTCGACCGTAATGCGGCTGCAAACGATCGTCTCCCGGGAGGTCTCGCCCACGGATTCGGCTGTAGTGACAATTGGGGTACTTCAGGCTGGGACGAAAGAGAACGTTATTCCGGACGAGGCATTGATCAAATTGAATGTGCGTACCTTCGATGAGGGCGTACGCAGACGTGTGCTCGCAGCGATTGAACGCATTGCGACGGCCGAGGCAGCGGCATCAGGAGCGCCAAAACCGCCGGAAATCACACCACTCGATCAGTATTCGTCAGTAAAGAATGATGCCACTGCGACAAAGAAAGTCGTCGATGCACTTCTCCAGAGCTTTCCTGCCAGTTCCATCGAACAGACAAAGCCCACCATGGCAAGCGAGGACTTCGGCTGCTTTGGAGCTGGGTGGGATGTTCCGGCAGTGTACTGGTTCTTCGGCGGAGATGATCCAGCGGTATACGCCAAGGCAAAGAAAGAGGGAAAACTCAGCTCGCTTCCAACCAATCATAACCCGGCCTTTGCACCAGTCATTCATCCGACTCTGGAAACAGGTGTGAACGCCCTGGTTGTTGCGGCGCATGCATGGCTGGCCTCGTGAACAACTTCCTTATGCACGGCCATCAACTAGCCGGTCCTTTTCTGGATGCGGTGGATCTGCTTGGCACATTCGTTTTCGCACTCAGCGGTGCGGCAGCGGGTGTCAAGAGCCGGTTCGATCTGTTCGGTCTAATGGCACTCTCGTTCGCGGCCGGTAATGCCGGCGGGATCACACGAGATGTGCTGATTGGCGCGGTGCCACCAGCGGCCATTAGCGACTGGCGCTATCTCGGGGTCTCTCTTCTAGCAGGATTGGTGACGTTTTTCTGGTATCCCGACATCGATAAACGTCGCAGGCTGGTGCTGTTATTCGACGGCGCGGGACTCGGCCTGTTTGCCGTCGCCGGCACGCAAAAGGCGCTCATCGCGGGACTCAATCCGGTGATGGCGATTTTCATGGGAGTGCTAACCGGGATTGGTGGCGGCATATTGCGCGATGTGCTGGTCAACCAGACGCCGACGGTGCTCCAGGCGGATATCTATGCTGTTGCTGCGCTAGCCGCTGGCGTCGTAGTGGTGATCGGATATGAATTGCATTACCCGGCTTTTGTGGTGTTGACCGTGGGCGCACTACTCTGCTTCTGGCTGCGAGTTATGGCGATATACCGAGGATGGCATTTGCCCGTCGCCCAGTCGCAGAATCGACGGGATTGAAGCATCGTTTGTTACGTCGTTCCAGGGTTTATGGTTCAAACTCGCGGGTACAAGAACGGTACAAGTTGAGCTTGTTCCTTCGCCTTCTTAGCCGTTCCTTACGAGGCATTGCAGTGCGACCGCTGCCTTGTCATTACTACGTGACCCAATAGATCCGCGCCTTTCACGGCGGCGACGCAGGTTCACACCCTGCCGCCGCAGAACGGCGGAATCATTCGCCTTGTTTCAGATCGGCCAATCTGGGTCCGATCTGGGTCCGATAAGCCGGCCAAAGAGTTCCCTCGAGTTCCCTTGGGGGATTAACAACGGGCTGTCAGTACCGTTGATTTCCAATAAGTTACATCGGCCAGCGACTCTGTCACGGCAGAGGTCGCGGGTTCGAGTCCCGTCGTCCCCGCCATTCTTTTCAAGCACTTGCAACCCTAACGTCCAGCAAATCAGGGGATGTTAGGGGACGATAAGCGCCGGACGAGAATGTTACCATCCGAAAACGCTCACAAACAGCACATTCATTGGATTAGGTTTGTCTTCGGCAAAATACCCGTCGGCAAAATCGCGTCGACCAATTTGTCCTGCGCCAAGCGTTTGGTCTTCGATGTCGCCTGCAGGTACTTGTTCGTGACATGAAGGTTGCTGTGCCGCAAGTAGTCGCGGATTGTGAGTTGATGTTCGCCCATCTCCGCCAGCATGGTTCCAACCGAATGTCGGAACGTGTGCCAGCCCACACCCGTGATTCCGATCCGTCTGAATGCATTCATCGGAACCGAGCAAGGGTTCAAACGAGGAATCGAATTCGGCCGCATCTCGGGACGGTATTCGCGCGATCTCGGACATGTTGGGTGCCTCCAGTGGCTGAATTGGGCCTTTTGCAGGTCAATAAAAAACATTCGTTTCATAAGTGGCGAGTGAAGGAGCGCAGGGAGGCGCTGTCAATCTCCGGAGCGGAGCGGAGCGGAGCCCGGAGGGGCGCGGAAGCGAGCACGGCGGGGTTTTTGGGGAAGAGGGTCTCACATTCTCGGAAAGGTTAGCCGACTCGAAGCCAAGTCCCGAAGAAGTCTGCTCCACTGTAGAAGCACGAAACCGGCTGGTCGAGGATGCTCAGCGGCTTTCACCAAATGTCGAGCTGCACTTAACGACCGGACGTGAACTTTTCGAGGCAGATTTCGTGTACTTACTGACCGGACAGCCGTTGTGAATTGTATTTAACGACCGGGCGAAATTGTACTTAATAACCGGACAGGTTTGCACTTAACAACCGGCCGGAATTGTACTTAGAGCCCGGACAGTGCCACATGCTCCCGAGGCGTTGCACTGTCGCGACGGGGTTTTAGGAGCAGTTCGGTAGAGACGCGAAGTGAGAACGGAAGATGACAGCTTTGTGAACATTTAGAAAATAAACGGCAGCCGCGTGCGGCTGTGGCACTTCGCGTTGCAAAGCGGACGCGGCGAGAGTTTCCGGTCGTTAAGTACAATAATCCGGGGTTCTTCCTCACTTTCGGTGCAGGTTGATCAGTCGAAAAGGTGACCAAGTTAGAGATTCTAAGCCGGTTGCTTTGAGCGATCAGACCTGGAGATGCCGACTCGGGGCTTTCAGTGCAGAAACGCTCTATCTCACAAAGTTTCAATTGCTTGCAGGTCTTTGGAGGGCTGAGCCTGCACCGTAATTGAGGAAGAACCCGTGAATGATAAATTCTGTTACCGGCAAGATGACGCTACCCGAAAAGCCTTTGGCGGTGCTCAGCTGCACCTCCCATACATACTGCATTGTTCCATTCCGGTTTAAGCTGGGCATCCCCGAAGTCATGGGCCTTTGCTCGACATAAAACCAAAAGCACAAACATTTCTGGATAAGTACAAGAATGCAGAACTGCCGCTGCTTGACCAGGTGGAGTGTGCGCTGCTGCGCGCGAACCGGAAAGCAACGTGATCCACGACTATCCAAAAGTGAGGGAAGAGATGGCTCGAGCGATGCAGTCGGCTCCCGAACTGGTGAGATTCGTTCACCGACCGTCTGCCCTCAGCCTATGGTGCCGAGATCGAACTGCATCACGCGCATTTGAGCGACTGAAACAGCTTCCCGATGCAGAACTTCAGAGATTGCTCGATATGCTCCTGTCCGCTGAGGCTTCGATTGAGAAGGAGTTCTGGGCAGCGCGCAAAAAATTGGACGGCTGGGAGAGCCAGGTCCTCGGCTTCGAAATTTATGGTGACGGCGACAGACACTACTTCTTCAGGGTGTTGCACAATTATGGGATTGAACGGAAGCCCGAGATCACCCCGGAGGTCCCCGCAACGTGATCCGCGCCCGAATCTGCCAGTTCCTAATCCACCCGGGCCCTGGCATTGTTGCATTCCTGTATCAGGCATTCGCGAAAAGCGACCACACTCTACAATGTGGTGGCCCGTTCTGGTAGCGCACGATAAAGGACGGACGTTATCATACGCTTACAGATATGGCGCTCGAACAACCGTTTTCAAAACGCAATCGCTACAGTGGTGGGGCAAAGGAGAGCATCATTCGGGAAGACGCACCCGAAAATCTCCGCTACGTCGTGCTGCAGACGGCGGTTGATTTGGGATGGGCGCCGTCATCGCTACGCACCATCCTCTGCGGTGTGCTCCGCGTGCCGCCGGACTCCGGCTGTCGCACTGTACTTAAATCGGTTCTTGCGCACTTTCGGTGCAGGCTTGACGAGTTTGCTATGTTGGGGTTGTGAGCCAACCCATTGATATTGTGCAGAGTTCGTTGCCCGAGCCAGAGTTGCTGGTATTGGACGCCGTGGAGCAGATCGAACGAGATATTGTTTTCCGGGTTCGAAGTCGGGGAAGGCCTCGAACACCCAACTCTCGGGCGATCGATGGGGCGTTCTGTGGCGCCAGTTCCGCAAGCCACGCATCAGATGATCGTGGAGGGGCACGGGTTTTTGCGAAGCTTCTGTCTTACACTTTCCGACGACCTGTTGCACGATCGATCGCATGACCCAGAGTTGTTTATTCTTGAAGTCGACGTCCTTCCACTTGAGCGCAAATAGTTCGCTTTGTCTCAGTCCCGTTGCCACATCTAGCAAGACCATGATTCGCTCCCGTGGTTCGAGCGCCGCCAGCAGTTGCCGGACCTCGTGGCAGGTCAGAACGTCAGGAGCACTGCGACGTTTGGCACTCTGCCGCACCCACTGAATCGGATTACGGTCATAGAGATCGTATCGACGGGCATGGTTGAACAGGACGCTCATCACGTTCGTGATTTTGCAACAGGTACGGGGAACGGAAGGGAACAGTCCGGCAAAAGCGGAGCAATACATGCGGGGCGTAGTTCAGCTGGTTAGAACGCCTGACTGTCACGCAGGAGGCCGCGGGTTCGAGTCCCGTCGCTCCCGCCAACTTTCCGCGTACACCGTTTATTTTGGGTCGCGAACAATAGCCGACCATTACTTCCAGTTAAGCCCGTTATCCAGCCATTTCGCTGTTGTGAAACCGTTTTCGCGACTCCCGCAGAGCTTCCAGCGAAACCCACCTATTTGAGTTTCGCAAGCGCTTGGCCGGTCCGCGGGTCCGGGTGACCGGCCAATTCCCGTGCGGCGGCAGTCCGCGTTGGCGCAGTGCTTCTTTTCTTCCAGGCGTGAAGAGAGATATTGTGCGCTATTCCGCCGCCGCCGCGGTTCTTCGGTTGAGCCGGATCACGCAAGAAAATGGCACCCAGTCACACTGAAGGCCGCCGACGGGACTTGGCATGTGCGCCGGTGGATCAGAGATCGCGATTGTTCGAAGGCATTGGAGGTCTGGTAGTCTACTTCGTGCCGTAGCCGCGAACTGGAAGCGATGGTGGCGTGATGAATGATCTCTACAGACAGGCTGTTTCGCTGTCGTTCTTCGCGAAAGGCGCTGCTGCAACCGCCGGAGTCCTCATCATCCACGCCGCGTTTCGCGTGCTCGAAAAAACGCTCCCCCAGCGCTTTGGCCGGGCCGATGCGCGATATAAGGTTCGCAAGCTGATCGTCTTTTCCGGATACCTCTCGATTCTCCTTTTCCTCGCCGTCCTCTTTGAAGATCGACTGGGCCGTCTCAGCTTTGCCATTGGTGTGGTGGGCGCGGGTGTGGCAGTCGCCCTGCAGGACGTGGTGGCCAGCATTGCCGGCGCTTTCTCCATCGGCTTTTCAAAGCTCTATACCGTGGGAGACAGAGTGCAGATCGGCGACACGCGAGGGGATGTGATCGACATCGGGCTGCTGCGAACCACCTTGATGGAAACGGGGAACTGGGTCAGCCGGGACTTGTACAACGGCCGCATCGCTCGCATCCCCAACAGCATCGTCTTGCGCGGGTCCGTTTTTAACTACTCGCAAGGATTCCGGTTTGTTTGGGACGAAATTAACGTGCTGTTTAAAATAACCAGCGATTGCCAGCTTGCCAAAGCGATGCTTTTGCGGTCAGCTAACGAGGCGATTGGCGAGTACCTGATCGAGGCGCAGCGCTCATGGAAAGTGATGAGCGACAATTATCAAAGTGCAAATCCTCCGTTGGAACCTACCGTCGCACTCGTCGTAAATGCCGGATCGCTGGAATTTACCGTCAGCTACGTGGTCAACTACACGAAACGAACCGCCATGAAAGATCAATTGTTCACGAAAATCGTAGCGGAAGTCGCAAATAGCGATGGGCGGCTCGAATGGGCATCGTCGGCAATTATTCCCATGAATCCGCCCGGCGATGCCGGACACGAATCGAAGGCGCTCCTCCCGTCATCTTCGACTCTTGGTCCGGGCCACGCGGCAGATTCCCGCTAGCGCCAGCCCACACTTAGGCCACCCTAAAGATTAAGGTAAAATACTCCCCGTCCCATTAGCATCGAGGCAATCCAATGAACGCGAGATCACTGCTCTCCTTCTGCGCCATATCGGCAAGCTGCCTCCTTGTTACATCGAACCAGCTGTCTCATGCACAGACACCAACCAAGCCGGCCAACGATCCACCGGCAACCGTTGCAACGACACATTATCCCGACTGGGCTTACCCGAAGGGTGTGCACGAAGCTCAGAAGCCGGACGACGGCGAGCTGTTTCATATTTCCGGAAGCAAAGAGAGCTATACCGACACTCAAATCAATCGGAGCACCAGCACGGTCGATTGGTTTCCGGATCTACACCCTGTGCCTCCTGCTGCGGTAATCGAGGGTAAGAAAGGCGCGTACAACGCGTGTGGACAATGTCACCTTATCG